>PPFU01030356.1_pt1 | contig 10001 bp, 8 predicted proteins | sample 1535991 | NCBI WGS metagenome assembly PPFU01 (sample SAMN04901290, study PRJNA319586) | Hypolithon metagenome, whole genome shotgun sequencing project. | isolation source: Antarctic Hypolithon | place: Antarctica: Miers Valley | collected 2014 | reverse complement strand
CAGTCTGCGATGGACGCGGAACGGCCGAAGTTTTTGGCCGGCGCGGCCGCAAACGGCGTCGGCGCCGGCAAGGCGACCGAGGTGTGGAACCTGCTCGACAAGTTCGCGAACTACGGCTTCAACAAGTCGCACGCCGCCGCCTATGCCGTCGTCAGCTATCAGACGGCGTGGCTGAAGGCGAACCACCCGGTCGAGTTCATGGCAGGGGTGATGAACTGCGACATCCATTTGACCGACAAGCTGGCGGTCTATGCCGAGGAGGTTCGGCGCGGCCTGAAGCTGACGATCGTCCCGCCCTGCGTGAACCGTTCGGGCGCGGGGTTCACGGTGCGGGACGGCGCGCTGGTCTATGGCTTGGGCGCGCTGAAGAACGTCGGGTTGGAGGCGATGCGGCTGATCGTGGAAGCGCGTCGGGCCGGCGCGCGCGCGGACCGCGCGAACGGGGACCGCGCCGGCGTCCGCGCGGACCGCGTGGACAGGGGCCGTGCCGACGCGCGCGCGATCGGGGAGGGCGCCGGTCCGCGCGGGGATGGCGATCGACCGTTCACCACGCTGTTCGATCTGGCCCGACGTGTGGATCTGCGCCGCGTCGGCAAGCGCCCTCTGGAGATGCTGGCCCGGGCCGGCGCCTTCGATCAGCTAGACCGCAACCGGCGCCGCGTGCTGGAGGGGCTGGACGCGCTGCTGCGCTATTCGGAGGCGGTGCATCAGGCGGCGGCCAGCGCCCAGGTCTCGCTGTTCGGGGAGTCCGGCGACGACCTGCCCGAGCCGCGGCTGCCGACGCTGGACGACTGGGAGGCGCCGGAGCGGCTGCTGGAGGAACACGCCGCCGTCGGGTTCTACCTGTCGGGCCATCCGCTGGACGACGCCATGGGCACGCTGAAGCGGCGCGGCGTGCTGACGCTGGAGGCGGTCCGCGCAAGGGCCGCGCAAGGGCCGTTCCTCGCCAAGCTGGCCGGCGTTGTGGCCGCGCGGCAGGAACGCAAGTCGGCGCGCGGCAACCGTTTCGCCTTCGTGCAAATGTCCGATCCATCAGGGCTTTACGAGGTGACAGTCTTCGCCGACGTGCTGGAAGGGTCGCGCGACGATCTGGAGCCGGGGCGCCGCATCGTCGTCACCGTCGAGGCGACGATGGAGGCCGACCAACTGAAGCTGCTGTGCCGCACGGTGGTGCCGATCGACGACGCAATCGGCAGGCCCGGCGAGATTGGCGGCATGGGCCTGCGCGTGTTCTTGAACGGCGCCGAGGCCATCGGGACGGTGGCTGGCATCCTCAACGCCGCCAACGCGGCGGCGCAGGGCCGGGCGCGCGGCGCGGTGGAACTGTGCCTGATGGACCCGGACCTGCCGGGCGAGGTCGAGCTGAGCCTTGGCGACGACTTCGCCGTGACGCCGCGGATCAAGGGCGCGATCAAGTCGCTGCCGGGCGTCCTCACGGTCGAGGACCTGTAGGGCACGCCCGCCCGATCACCAGTGCGGTGGCGGGCGGTCGGCCAGCACCGCCGACCCGCCCGCCTCGTCCTGCGCGGCAATTTGCCGGCGGAGTGATTCGACCTGCCGCTCCAGCAGGTCAATTCGGTTCGACCGGTTGTGCAATTCCTCCGACAGATCGTCGACCGCGCGAATGAGATGGGCAATCGTTTCCTGCATCCCGTCTATCTGCTCTTGCATCGGCAACTCCCGATTGTATCCGCGCCGTTTCATTGCGCGCGCTTAAACCATTAATAGCTAAAACCCATTCGAATGGATCGGGATGGTGCTAGGGAACAGGGGCGATGTCACTCCGTTCCCCGGACCATTCCCCCGGCCCAGCGTAACCAGAAAAAGAGATTCAACGATGAAATACCCCACCCTCGTCACGCTCGCCCTTGCCGTCGGCCTTGGCGCCAGCGCCGCCTCGGCCGCCGTGATCGACTTCGACGGTCTCGACGCCAGCGCCGGCCAGACCGTCCCGCTGACCTCCTTCACCGAGGACGGCTACACCTTCAGCCTGTCCACCACCGGCGGGACCGCCGGCGCTGCGATCTTCGACACCACATGCGTGGGCGCCGCCTGCAACGGCGATACCGACCTCGCGCTCTCCCCCGGCCGTCAGGGCGAGAACGGCGTCTTCGGCAACGTCCTGATCCGCCAGGACGGCCGGCGGGGCCAGCCCGTGCCGAACGACAGCGCCAGCCCCGGCAGCATCATCCTGACGCTGACCGCGGGCCCGTCCTTCTTCCTTTCGGGCTTCTCGGCGATCGACGACGGCACGTTCAAGATTTTCGGCGGCGGTGCCGAGCTGGGCTCGATCATGCTGGGCGAGAACCAGACCGGCAAGACCACCTTCGGCAACTTCCTCGTCAGCGTCGGCGACAGCCTCACCCTAAGCTATTCGGGCTCGGGCGGCTTTGACTCGCTCGAGGTTGCGCCGGTGCCGCTGCCGGCCGCGCTGCCGATGCTGCTGGCCGCGATGGGTGGCCTTGGCTGGGTCGCACGGCGCCGCCGCGCCGCCTGACCCGCCCGATAACCGTCAATCGCGGCCCGTGCCCCAAGGCGCGGGCCGTTTTCGTGCCTACCGCCGACCGGCTTGGCACCTGCGGCGCCGCCTTGTTGCCCGCGCGTGCCTTCGGTAGGACGCGGCACGCGACCGACCGGAGCGACCGATGGCCAACCCGAAGAAGACACCGCGCCCGCGCGCCGCGAATCCCAAGGGCTTCCGCGACCATTTCGGCGCGCAGGTGACCCGCCGCCACGCAATGCTGGCGAAGATCGCCGAGGTTTATCACCTACACGGCTTCGACGCGCTGGAGACGCCGGCGGTCGAGACGGTCGCGGCGCTGGGCAAGTTCCTGCCCGACGTCGATCGGCCCAACGACGGCGTGTTCGCCTGGCAGGAGGGCGAGGGCATGTCCGACTGGCTGGCGCTGCGCTACGACCTGACGGCGCCGCTGGCCCGCGTGGCGGCGCAGTATCGCGCCGACCTGCCGATGCCCTATCGCCGCTACGCCATGGGTCCGGTCTGGCGCAACGAGAAGCCGGGGCCGGGGCGCTACCGCCAGTTCTACCAGTGCGATGCCGATACCGTGGGCAGTGCGTCGATGGCCGCCGATGCGGAGATGTGCGCGATGCTTTGCGACGCGCTGGAGGCGGTGGGGATCGCGCGCGGCGATTACGTGGTGCGAATCAACAACCGCAAGGTGCTGAACGGGGTGATGGAGGTGGCCGGTATCGGCGATCCCGACGCCCATGCACGCGCGCGGGGCATCGTCCTGCGCGCCATCGACAAGCTGGATCGTCTGGGACCAGAGGGCGTGCGCCAATTGCTGGGATCGGGGCGCCGGGATGAAAGTGGCGACTTTACGGCCGGGGCCGCATTGGACGACCGCGCCATCGGCCTTATTTCAGACTTCGTTTCCACCCCGGATTGCGGCCCGGGGCTCGATACCCTTCGTTCGGTATTGGGCAGCTCGGTCATCGGGATGGAGGGTCTGGATGAATTGAACCTGATCCGCGGGGACCTGGTGGAACAGGGTTATGGCCCGGACCGCATCGCCATCTCCACGGCGACGGTGCGCGGGCTCGGTTATTACACCGGCCCCGTCTACGAGGCCGAACTGACATTCGAGATTGCCGGCGACGACGGCGCGGCGCGGCAATTCGGCAGCGTCGCCGGCGGGGGGCGATACGACGATCTGGTGAAGCGGTTTACGGGGCAGGCGGTGCCGGCGACGGGGGTGTCCATCGGGGTGGACCGGCTGCTGGCGGCGCTGGAAGCGAAGGGGGCGTTCGGAATCGACGACGCAGGGCCGGTGATCGTGACGGTGATGGACCGCGCGGGGATGGCCTCGGCGCAGGCGATGGCGGCCACGCTGCAGCAGGCGGGCATCCGGGCGGAGGCCTATCTGGGCAATCCAAAGGCCTTTGGCAACCAGTTGAAATACGCCGACAAGCGGGGGTCGCGGTTCGCCATCATCGAGGGCGAGGACGAACGTGCGCGGGGCGTGGTCCAGATCAAGGATCTGGCGCTGGGCGCGGCGCTGGCCACCGAGGTGAGCCACGCGGAATGGCGCGCCCAGCCGGCGCAGGTCGAGGTGGCGCGCGCCGACGTGGTGGCCGAGATCAGGCGCCGGCTGGCCGCGACTCCGTGACCCCGCCAGACAAGGCCGCGATCCGGGCCGAGGCGATGCGGGTGCTGGCCCTGTTTTGCGCGGAGGGCGTCGAGGTGGTCGAGGCCGACATCCTCCAGCCCGCGGGGACGCTGCTGGACCTCTACGGCGAGGATATTCGCGCGCGGGCCTTCACCATCTCCGATGCGGGCGCAGGCTCCGGCGCCGACGACGGGGCGGAGCGGATGCTGCGGCCGGACTTCACCGTGCCGGTCGCGCTGATGCATCTGGCGCAGCGGGACGGCGGGCCGCGGCGCTATGCCTATGCGGGCGAGGTGTTCCGCCGTCAGCCCGGCGGGTCGGACCGGCCGGCGGAGTTTCTACAGGTCGGGCTGGAGGCGTTCGACGGCGGCGATCCGGCGGTCGAGGAGGCCCGCGTCTTCGCAGCGATTGCGCGGGTATTGGCGCCGCTTCGGCTACGGGTCGCGACCGGCGACATCGGCATCCTGATCGCGGCCGTCCACGGCCTGCCAGTCGGCCCGGTCCGGCGCGCCGCCTTGCTGCGGCACCTGTGGCGGCCGCGCCGTTTCCGCGCGTTGCTGGACCGGTTCGCCGGCGACGCCCCGATGCCGCCCGCCCGCGCCGCCCTGCTGGCGGCGGTCGATCCGCTCAGCGGTGCGGGGCCGGCGATCGGCCTGCGCAGTCGGGCCGAGGTGCGGGCGCGCCTGGCGGCCCTGCGCGCCGATGCCGGCGAGCCCCGGGTGCCGGCCGCAGCGGTGGCGCTGGTCGACGCGATCCTGTCGCTGCGTGCCCCGGCGCCCGACGCGCTGGTCCGGTTGCGCGACATCGCGGGGGACCTGCCGGCCATCGGTGCCGCCGTGGACGCGATGGCCGCCCGCCTGCGCGCGTTGGAGGGTGAGGGGATCGATACGGCCACGCTGACGTTCGAGGGCAGCTACGGGCGCACCTCGATGGAGTATTACGATGGGTTCGTCTTCGGCTTCTCGGCGACGGATCGGCCCGAACTGCCGGCTGTCGCCACCGGCGGCCGCTACGATGCGCTGACGGCGCGACTGGACCCGGGCGGCGCGCCGACCTGCGCCGTCGGCGGCGTGGTGCGGCCGGGGCTGATGCTGGCGCTGATGTCGCCGGTCGCGGGGGACGGCTGATGCTGCGGATCGGGGTGCCGTCGAAGGGCCGGCTGATGGAGCAGACCTTCGACTGGTTCGGCGCGCGCGGCGTCCACATGGGTCGCGCCGGCGCGGCGCGGGACTATGCCGGCACGGTGAACGGGATCGACGGCGCCGCCCTGGTCCTGCTGGCCGCGGGCGAGATCCCGCGCGAACTGGCCGCCGGGCGGCTGCACCTGGGCGTCACCGGCACCGATCTGGTGCGAGAGCGCTTGCCGGTGTGGGAGCAGTCGGTCGAGGCGCTGACGCCGATGGGGTTCGGCCATGCCGATCTGGTGGTCGCGGTTCCGGCCTTCTGGGTGGATGTCGAGACGCTGGACGACCTCGACGAGGCCGCGGCCGCCTTTCGCGCCGTCCACGGCACCCGCCTGCGGATCGCCACGAAATATCACGTACTGGTGCGCGAGCATCTGACCCGTCATGGCGTGGCGGACTACCGTCTGGTGGACAGTCAGGGGGCGACCGAGGGCACGATCCGCAATCGCACGGCCGAGGCGGTGGCGGACATCACCTCGACCGGCGAGACGCTGCGGGCCAACGGGCTGCGGGTGCTGGCGGACGGGCCGATCCTGGCCAGCCAGGCGACGCTGTTCCGCGCGCGGACAGCCGATTGGGCCGGCGACGCGGGCGCGGCGTGGTCCCGACTGCGCGGCATGCTGGACGTGTAGCGGCGGCGAGGCGATGCCCGGCCGGGGCGGCCGCGCATCCTACGGATCGGGCGGCGCGAGCGCGACGGGGCGCGACGCCGCAGGCCCCATCGCCCGCAGCAGCGCCCCGCCCGCCGGCAGCGCGACCGGCGCGATCCCGGCCGAGGCGATCGGCCGCGCCACAAGATAGCCGCCATCGGCAAGCTGTCGGCGTCGTCGGCGGCGTGAAGGCGCCCTGGAGGACGTCGTGGCGCAGGCCGGGCAGCCGGATGTCGTCGTCGAGTTGATGCGTCCCGCTGAGCGGGTTCCTTTGGTGAACCCGCGGGGACTGCATCGGATCTGCCGCGTCCCGGCGCTCCCGACCGTCGACTGCGCCCTCGGTCGCGCGGCTAGCGCACACCGATATCGGCAAGCGCGGCCATCAGACGCGGCGGCAGGTCGTCGGCAGCGGCGGCGCCGGACAGGTCGCGCGGCGCGTCCTCGGCGGGCAGGTAGCGCCAGCCCTGAAACGGGCGGCGAGCCAGCGCCTCGGTCCGGTGCAGCGTGGCCTCCAGCATCAGCCCGCAGCGCGCGATGCCGTCGCCACGGTCCACCTCTTCCAGCGCAAGGACGCGCTGGCGGGCGAGGATCACGCCCTTGATCACCCAGTAGATCGACCCGCCCGAGGTCAGGTCGTCGGCGCGTTTCGGCCACATCCGGGTCACGTGGCACGGCCGCCCACCGGGCGCTTGCGCACGCGGCTGCCGTTGCCAGGCGGCGAGGTCGGCGACCGTTTCGGTGCCCACCGACAGCTTGATGATGTTGATATGGCTCACGACTCGCACCCTCGGAGAGGCGCACAGGATGTAGCGTGCCGGCCCCGCCCGCAAGCGACAGATTGTAGCGCGGCGTGTTTCTTGCTATCCATCGAGGCTTCGACCGCCGAGTCGTTCCCTGCATCGATGGACCATTCCATGACCCGCTTTGCCACGCCCATTGCCGAACAAATCTGGGACATGAAGTATCGATTGAAGGACGCCGGCGGCACCCCTGTCGATCGGTCGGTGGAGGATACCTGGCGCCGCATTGCCTGCGCCACGGCGGCCGTCGAGGCGGACCCGGCCGCCTGGGAAGACCGGTTCTACGCCGCGCTGGAGGATTTCCGCTTCTTGCCCGCCGGTCGCATCGTCGCGGGCGCCGGCACCGGGCGGGCGGTGACGCTGTTCAACTGCTTCGTCATGGGCACCATACCCGACAGTCTGTCGGGCATCTTCGCGCATCTGCGCGAGGCGGCGCTGACGATGCAGCAGGGCGGCGGCATCGGCTACGACTTCTCGACCATCCGGCCGCAGGGCGCGGGGGTGAAGGGCGTGGCCGCCGACGCCTCGGGTCCGCTGTCGTTCATGGACGTCTGGGACGCGATGTGCCGCACCATCATGTCGGCCGGCGCGCGTCGCGGCGCGATGATGGCGGTGCTGCGCTGCGACCATCCCGATATCGAGTCCTTCGTCGCGGCCAAGGCCGACGCGGCCCGGCTGCGCAATTTCAACGTCTCGGTGCTGGCGACGGACGCGTTCATGGCGGCGGTGAAGGCGGACGGGCCGTGGGACCTGGTGTTCGACGGCGTGCCTTATCGCACGCTGCGGGCGCGCGACCTGTGGGACGCGATCATGCGCGCCACCTACGACCATGCCGAGCCGGGCGTCATCTTCATCGACCGGATCAATGCCGCCAACAACCTGCACTACTGCGAGACGATCGCCGCGACCAATCCCTGCGGCGAGCAACCGTTGCCGCCCTACGGCGCCTGCCTGCTGGGGTCGGTGAACCTCGCCCGGCTGGTGACCGACCCGTTCGGCTCTGACGCCGCGCTGGACATGGACGCGCTGGACGATCTGGTCCGCGTCGCGGTGCGGATGATGGACAATGTCGTCGACGCCAGCCGCTTCCCGCTGGACCAACAAGCCGAGGAGGCCCGTTCCAAGCGGCGGATCGGCCTTGGTGTGACCGGGCTGGCCGACGCGCTGATGATGGTGGGCCTGCGCTATGGCGCGGATGACGCGGTGGCCCTGACGGACCGCTGGATGCACGCGCTGGCCCGCGCGGCCTACCTCGCTTCGGTCGACATCGCGCGCGAGAAGGGGGCATTCCCGCTGTTCGACGCGCAGGCTTACCTCGCCTCGGGCACGATGCGGGGCATGGACGACGACGTGCGCGCGGCGGTGGCGGAGCACGGCATCCGAAACGCGCTGCTGACCTCGGTGGCGCCGACCGGCACCATCAGCCTTTACGCCGGCAACGTGTCCTCGGGGATCGAGCCGGTGTTCGCCCACGCCTATACCCGCAAGGTGCTGCAGAAGGACGGCAGCCGCACCGAGGAGGAGGTGGTGGACTACGCCGTCGCCCTCTGGCGCGAGATCCACGGCGACGCGCCGGTGCCCGCGCATTTCGTGACGGCGCAGACACTGACGCCAGCCGATCACGTGCGGATGCAGGCCGCCGCCCAGCGCTGGGTGGATTCGTCGATCTCGAAGACGATCAATTGCCCTGCGGACATTGCCTTCGACGCCTTCAAGGACGTCTACATTGCCGCCTGGGACAGTGGGTGCAAAGGCTGCACGACCTACCGGCCCAACGCCGTGACGGGGAGTGTGCTGAGCGTCGCGGCGGCGCCGGTGGCAGCGGCGTCCTCGGCCACCGTCACGCCCATGGCCGCGACAGGCACGGGCGACGTGGTCTACATCGCCGAGCCGCTGGACCGGCCGCAGGCGCTCGAGGGGTCGACCTACAAGGTGAAATGGCCGGGCAGCGAGCACGCGCTCTACATCACGATCAACGATCTCATTGTCGCCGGGCACCGGCGGCCCTTCGAGGTATTCATCAACTCGAAGAACATGGAGCATTTCGCCTGGACGGTGGCCCTGACGCGGATGATCTCGGCGGTGTTCCGGCGCGGTGGCGACGTGTCCTTCGTGGTCGAGGAGCTGAAGGCGGTGTTCGATCCGCGCGGCGGCGCCTGGGTCGAGGGGCGCTACATCCCGTCGATGCTGGCAGCGATCGGCGGCGTGATCGAGCGGCACATGATCGCGACCGGCTTTATCGCGGGCGAGGGCCTGGGCGCCCGCAGCGATCCACACCCGGCGCCCGGCGGCACCGCCACCGGGGCCGGCGCGTCCAGCCCCGATACCTCCATCCGCCCCCTATCCTGCTCCGCCTGCGGCGCGTACGGGTTGACCCGCGCCGAAGGCTGCTTCACCTGCGCCGCCTGCGGCCACTCCAAATGCGGCTGACCGGGGCGGGCAAGCCTTACTGAACCGACCACCAAATCGTGACCATTTCACCCGTCCAGATCGGCAATGTTTCAGAACTCCGGCCTGAGGTATGAATGCCCCTTTCCCCGCAGCCTTTAGGCGACGCGAACGACCTCGGCGGCTCGCCGGAACCTCTCGACGTCCTCGCCGCGCTGATCTGGGCCATGGCGCCGAGGTAGAGCAGCCTGCGCAGGTACCGATTGCCTGCCTTTGAGATCCGCCCGAGCCTCTCTTTTCCGCCACTGGAATGGGCAATTACGCTGAGACCGGCATCACGTTCTATCTGGCAGAGGACATTCCAGACTTCGAACTGGCATAGCCTGCTCCATTCGATGAGGTTCAGGCCAGACAAGCCGATGAATCGTAAACGAAGGTCGCCATCTTGGCGGCCTTTTTATTTTGCGAATCTGAACCCCTGCGCTATGTTAATGCAAGATGGCGCGAACGCCTTTCGAATGGCTCCGAGCCCAGTGATCTGAATGGACACGAATTTCTTGTCGAATGGACAAACTGGCGATTTTAGCAAATCTTCCACTGAAATAGACCAATGAATTAAATGTCGCCGATGGCCATGATTTGGTTGTCGGTTCACTTACTGAATGCAATTACGGAACGCGATCTGGATCGCCGGTTTCATATTCGCATCGTTCCCAAGAAACTCCCGGGTGATGCTACGAAAGCAGCAAGCGCAAATCGAACGTGAAGACTCCATCACACTGCCACCGCAGGTGATCTCGCAGATCTTCGTTTCGAAATCGATAAATCTCAGGGCGCCTCGTTGCCGGA
>PPFU01011611.1_pt1 | contig 10001 bp, 12 predicted proteins | sample 1535991 | NCBI WGS metagenome assembly PPFU01 (sample SAMN04901290, study PRJNA319586) | Hypolithon metagenome, whole genome shotgun sequencing project. | isolation source: Antarctic Hypolithon | place: Antarctica: Miers Valley | collected 2014 | reverse complement strand
GCTTGCCTACGAATGGTTCCGAAACTTCGGGTATTACCGGTGGTGGCGCGGGGCGTATCTGGCTCTCGCTCCTTCGGGACTCGCCGCTTATATGGGATATCAATGGTGGAAGTTCGGTAGCCCGTTCCTCTTCTACACGGATCAAAAAGACTGGAACAGAGAGGCGACCGGGCCCTTGAAAGCAGCCTCTAACGCCTGGCAGGAGGCCCGGGATGGTGTCGGATGGTTGTTCAATTCACCGGTGCGTATTAGGGATCTGAACCCGGATCAGCTGATGATGCAACTCAACTCGGCGAACAACACGTACAATTTCGTCTTCCTGATACTCGCCGTAGTCCTTCTAGTGGCGGGCCTTCGAGTCCTCTCTCCAGGTTTGTGGATCTACGCTTTCCTAGTCTCCTTGTTCCCGGCCTTCTTCGGGGCTCCAGGCACCACGCTTATGGGACTCTCGCGGTACGTGCTCGTCGCATTTCCGTTACTCATCGTCCTCGGAGCATTGCTCAAAAATCGGGCGCTACTCGGAACGTGGCTGGTCGCCAGCACGGTGCTCTCCCTGCTCTTCTGCGCCATGTTCGTAACCTGGTGGTACGTGACCTGAGGCTCCTTTCTGAAGCTCCTTCACCAAAACATGCGCCTGCGCTTTGATCTACTTTAGTAAGGAGTCCCGATACAGAGGGGTCTTACATGGATGGAACGGGGCCTGGTCCTTGGGAGTGGATCCTCATTGCGAGTATCCTCCCCGCGGTTTTAGAGGCGGTAATAATATCTGTGGGAGTGTATCTAGCCATCCGGTTCGGTTTCAATCGGATGACCTCGCAGATTGACTCTTCAGCTTCTGAAAGCGGAAGCGTCATGGAAATAGTACGCGGACGCTACGCCAAAGGGAATATCTCCCGCAAAGAGTACGAGCAACTCCGGGAAGACCTCGGATCCAAAGATCTAGACACCGGAATGCAAGCACAAAAAGAGCGGACGCGGTAGCTCTTTGCCACCACGCCCGCCCGGGCTATTGAGCCAGAATTGCGAATCTTACGAAACTATCCGAACATCTACCGTGTCAACACCGTAGAGACCAACGGCCTGCGCCGCGCCCTGGGAGAGATCCAAGCCTCTTCCGGCGATGAACGGACCGCGGTCGGTAACCCGTACGGTTACGCAGTCAGAGTAGCAAACTTCCAGCACGGTACCAAACGGCAGATACGGATGGGCCGCCGTATAATCCCACGGGTTGAACACCTCGCCGCTCGCCGTCAAGGCACCCTCGAATCCGGGACCGTACCAACTCGAAACGACCGGCTCGGCCTGGGCGTCATTCTGGACTGCACCAAGCGCCAAAGCCATTACGCCCGCCAACAAACACACTTTCAACAAGTTCTTCATTGCCCCTCCAGACAAGTATTTCGCACAACAGGGAAGGAGGGTACTATGCCCAAAAATAGTTTCAACCGGTTGCAGATCGCATCAAAGTGAACTTTTTCACATCTGTAAGAGCGTATGGAACAGGCTAAAATGCGGCCACAATATTTACCTCCCCGATGAAAAACGGCCCATAGCAGGAAGTTTCCAGAGTTCTTTCGGATATTCGGCGTAAACTGCCGGATCTTGACTGTGCTTTAATCTCTCCGAAACAAATTCGCAAACTTTTCGTAACATTGGGAGGAATTCGGTGGTTTTTGAGTTCGCGCGGTATCTGAAGGTTCGGGGAGCTTACGGGGCAAGTTGGTCTCTGGACGGGCGTCGGGTGTCGTTTTTGACGGACATTACGGGTGTGGCGCAGGTGTGGCAGGTAGCGGTAGAGGGAGGGTGGCCGGATCAGCTGACCTTCCACGAAGAGCGGGTGATGTGGGCCGCCTACTCCCCGGTCGAGAACCGTATGCTGTTCAGCATGGACGCCGGCGGAGACGAACGGGCGCAGCTCTTCTTGTTGGATGGCGACGGTGAGACGGACCTGACGAGCGCCCCCGAGGCCATCCACTATCCGGGAGGGTTCGCACCGGATGGCGCGCGAGTCGCCTACACCGCCACCCGCCGCAACGGCACCGACTTCGACGTTTATGTGCAGAACCTAGATGGAGAGGTGGAGCCGGAGATGGTTTGGGAAGTCTCCGGGTATCATACTGTTGCGGCCTGGGGGCCGGACGGGTCGTACCTGATAATCTCCCGCCAGCACTCGAACCTGAACAACGACCTTTACCAACTGGACTTGCACAGCAAAGAGACGAAACTTCTCACGCCGCATGAGGATGAAGCCCGTTTCCAATCCGTCAACCCGACGCCGGATGGCGAAAGCATGTATCTCGTTACCGACCGTAACGATGATTTCCTCCGCTTAGCGAGGCTAGACTTCGAAACGCTAGAGTTCGAATACCTGACCCCCGACGACCGGGACGTGGAAAGCGTCGAGCTCTCAGATGACGGACACTACCTGGCCGCCTCCCGCAACGTGGACGGCTACTCGGACTTTATGATCTTCAACGGCCGGGGACGACGGATGCCGACGCCCGAGATGCCGCCCGGGATGGTCGGCGGCTTCTCGTTCTCACCGGACTCCACGAAGCTGGCGTTCACGCTAACCGGCCCGGACCGGAACCCCGACATCTGGATACTGGATCTCCCGGACGGCGAGCCGCGGCGCCTCACCCTATCCTCAACCGCCGGGATACCCCGAAGCACGTTCCAGTGCCCGGAAATCGTACGTTACCCGAGCTTCGACGGCCGCAACATACCGGCGCTCTTCTACGAGCCCGAGGACGATAACGCGCCCGTAATCGTCAACGTCCACGGCGGCCCGGAGAGCCAGTCGCGGCCCGGGTTCGCGCCCGTTACCCAGTACTTCCTCGACCGGGGCTATGCGGTATTCGCCCCAAACGTCCGGGGTTCGACCGGTTACGGTAAATCCTACACACGCCTCGACGACGTAGAGTTGCGGATGGACTCCGTAAAAGACCTAGCGTACGCGGCGCACTGGCTGCGTGAGAACGGGCACGAACGCGTAGCCGTCATGGGCGGCTCCTACGGCGGCTTCATGGTGCTCGCCGCGCTCACGGAATACCCGAATTTGTGGAGCGCCGGGATAGACATCGTCGGCATCGCCAATATGGTTACCTTCCTCGAAAATACGGGAAGCTACCGTCGGGCGCTCCGTGAGCCGGAGTACGGTTCGTTGGAGAAAAACCGGGAGTTCCTAGAGTCCATAAGCCCCATCCACAAGGCCGCGTGCATAACGGCCCCACTGATGGTTATCCACGGGAAGAATGACCCCCGCGTGCCGGTAGGGGAGGCGGAGCAGATCGTGGAGAGGGTACGCGATAACGGCGGCGCGGTCGAATACCTGCTCTATGAAGACGAGGGCCACGGCCTCGCCAAGCTAAAGAACCGCCTCGACGCCTATCCGAAGATCGCCGCCTTTCTAGACGAGCACTTGTCGGAGAGTTAACCGGCCGCGATTGACATGTCGGACTCTGGCGGCTTTACTTCCAACTCCTAGATGAGCCGGCGGAGTATTTAAGCCCCGTAGTCCAAGAATAGAGTGTGCCCAGGTTGGTAGATCGAGAATACCATCATCGTCGTAAGGACCGACGAAAAAGGCGTGAGCCTCTCTCAAATGGTCTGGAACCGCCCACGGCCCGGGACCGCGTTCAATGGGTATTTCCAGACTTTCGGACCGGTACCGAATACGACCGGAACCGTAGGTTGGCGCGGCGTGAAGCGAGGCAAAAACAACGGCTGAGACGCAGGAGAATCGGTTACCTGGTCGTCGTGGCGCTCGTCATCGGGGTAGCGGTTGCGGCCCTGGCGTTCAGTATGGCGCGACAGACGCCGGTGCAGACAGTCTCGACCCCGACTGTTGCGCCTATCCCGAAACCTGCGCTTCCCGAGACCCGGCCTGCGGAGACGGCATCCGGAACCGGTACTGTTCGTGAACCGGCAGACTCCGGGCTCGCGGGGGATCCGGCGGCACTGGAGAAGCGCGTAGAGGAGATAGCAGCTTACTATGGCGGAGATTACGGGGTGGAGATACTGGATCCATCCACCCACGAGAGGATCTCTCTCGGGGCGGAGGAGACCTTCTTCGCGGCGAGCCTCGGCAAGCTACCGACGTTACTCTCACTTTATGAGGCGGTCGCTGCCGGGGATGTGGATCCGGACGGCGGGATAACCATGTACGCTTCTGATGTGCAAGGGTACGGTAGCGGAGTACTCCACAACCGGGCGGTTGGCTCTACGATCACCCTGCGTGAGTGCGCCTACTATCTAATGAACAAGAGCGATAACACCGCCTGGGTCATGCTAACCCGTTACCTTGGCGTAGGTGAGATACAGGGCGACCTGCGGGACATCGGCGCCGACGATACCGCCTATTGGGACCCAAACACCACGACTGCTTCCGACGTGTCGCTAATGCTCCAGAAGATCGCCGACCCTTCTTTTACTTCCTCGGAGCTATCCGAAGAGATGCTCGCCACGATGACCGACACGGACTTCGAGGACCGTATCCCGGCCGGCCTTCCCCCGGAAGTACGAGTGGCGCACAAGATCGGCAACTCCGATAGTGGTTTCAGCGATGCAGGAATCGTATTTTACAAAGGCCCCGACGGTAAAGAACGCCGTTACTCCATCGTGGTTCTAACGTCCGGCATAGGGGAGGAGACGGCCCGCGCCGCGATTCGGGAAATTTCCGCCGCCGCGCATGAGACGTTCGCCACTTCCAGGCGTTGACAACCGTTCCCTGTCCCGGCTAAGCTCCCCCGAAACTATCTTTGGGAGGCGGAGCCGCGGATGGAGAACACGAAGTTTTTGCTGGACGACAAGGCGTTGCCGGAGAGTTGGTACAACCTGGTCCCGGACCTCCCCTTCGAACTGGAGCCGCCGCTCAACCCCCAGACTCGCGAGCCGGTTGGTCCCGAAGCATTCGCGCCGATCTTCCCGGAGGAGATCATCCGCCAGGAGGTAACGACTGAGCCTCATGTCCCGATCCCGGAGGAGGTGCGGGAGATTTACAGTCTCTGGCGCCCGACCCCCCTCTTCCGCGCCCGCCGCCTTGAGAAACTTCTGGATACCCCGGACCACATCTACTACAAGTACGAGGGCGTCTCACCCGCCGGCAGCCACAAGCCAAACACCGCCGTCCCACAGGCTTACTACAACCGCGAGGCAGGCGTCCGCCGTCTGAGCACCGAGACCGGCGCCGGACAGTGGGGCTCCTCTCTCGCCTTCGCCTGCGGCTTAATGGATCTCGACTGCACCGTCTACATGGTCCGCGTTAGCTACAACCAGAAGCCATATCGCCGCATCATGATGGAGACCTACGGCGCCGAAGTCCACCCAAGTCCCACAAACCTAACGCAGGCCGGACGCAACATACTGAAAGAATCCCCCGACTCTTCCGGCTCCCTCGGCATCGCCATCTCCGAGGCTGTCGAAGACGCCGTATCTAGCGATGACGCGAAGTATTCTCTGGGTAGCGTCCTGAACCACGTCCTGATGCACCAGACCGTGATCGGCCAAGAGGCCATAGAGCAGATGGAACTCGCCGGCGAGTACCCGGACGTAGTGGTCGGCTGCGCGGGCGGCGGCTCAAACTTCGGCGGCATCGCTTTCCCATTCCTTAGAGAAAATCTCGTAAACGGACGCGACACGCGGTTCGTTGCCGTCGAGCCCGCTTCGTGCCCCACACTCACTAAAGGCAGCTTTACTTACGACTTTGGAGATACTGCCGGTATGACGCCGATGATGAAGATGTACACCCTCGGCCACTCGTTTGTCCCGCCGGGCATCCACGCCGGCGGGCTTCGCTACCACGGCGAGTCCCCGATAGTCTCGGCCCTGGTACACGAGGGCCTGGTCGAAGCCCGCTCCTACCCCCAGAACCCGACCTTCGAGGCCGGCCTGACATTCGCCCGGACCGAGGGCATCGTCCCGGCCCCGGAGGTTACGCACGCCATAAAGGCGACGATGGACCTGGCACTCGAAGCGAAAGAGGCGGGGGAGAAGAAGACCATCCTCTTCAACCTCTGCGGCCACGGCCACTTCGACCTAGGTGCCTACGAGCAGTATCTGGCCGGGAACCTCCTGGACCTCGAACATCCCGAGGCGGAGATCGAGGAGGCCGTCGCCCGAGTACCGGTCTAAGTTTTCGCTTTCAGTGTGCCCGGGCTATGCTATACCTCTGGTTCGATGGCGTTTGAATCGGAGGTTTTATGCAGGATGAGCGTACGATTGGTCTGGCGGATGAGTTGGGTGTTGAGCCCCTTGGCGTTGGGGCCTGGGCCTGGGGATCTTCGAGGCTCTGGGGTTACGGAAAAGAATATGACCGCCAAGACATAGGAGACGCCTTCCGGGCCAGCATGGAAGATGGGGTAACGCTCTTTGATACGGCTGAGGTCTATGGCAACGGCGCCTCGGAGAAAATTATTGGGGAGATACTGCGCGAGGAGAGCTTCGACAAAACGCCGGTGATCGCCACGAAGTTCGCCCCACTCCCGTACCGATTCGGCGCCCGCTCGCTCCTTGACGCCCTGGATAAGAGCCTCGTCCGGCTCGGCGTTGTAACGGTGGACTTATACCAGGTCCACTTCCCGAACCCGCTCTTCAAAATAGAGAGCCTGATGGATGTGCTGGCCGAGGCGGTAAAAGAAGGAAAAGTACGCCACGTCGGTGTCAGCAACTACAGTGTGGCCCAGATGCAGCGGGCACACGACCGCCTCGCCTCTCACGGGGTGAAGCTCGCCTCCAACCAGGTCGAGTACAGCCTCTTCCAACGCGCGCCGGAGACCAACGGCGTCCTCGAAGCCTGCCGCGACCTGGACGTAACACTCATCCCCTACAGCCCGATCGCCCAGGGTCTCCTAACCGGCAAATACTCTCCGGGAGATAAGCCATCCGGCCTCGTGCGGCGTGCGGGCCGGGCTTTCAGCGAGAAGAACCTGAAAAAGATAGAGCCTGTCGTGAATATCCTGCGAGAGATCGGCGAAGCCCACGATAAACAACCCGCCCAAGTCGCCTTGAACTGGCTCGTAACGCGCCAGAATACTCTCCCCGTTCCCGGCGCAAAAAACGAACGCCAGGCCCGTCAGAACGCCGGAGCCCTCGGCTGGACAATGACGGACGAAGAGGCGGAGAAGCTGGATCTTGCCACGCTCGGATGGCGCTGAAGAACTGGAAATCCGTGTTGGAGAGGCTCTGCACATTAGAATGGCTTCAAAAGACGCTTCTCATGGAACCAGAAATTCTGCGCAAGAAGCGAGTGTTAAACAAAAAGCTGCATAAATGGTTGCAGCTTGTATGACAGAGTAATATCATTACTGTATGACAGAGAAGAAAATCACCAACTCACTAATGGATTTTGAGGCGCTTGCCTTGTTTACAGCCGACCATGCAGTAGTCGAAGGCGAGAAACTATACATAAATGGTGGTTTTTGGGATGCTCTGTTTTTAGCTTCTTATCCAACCCAGGTGACATTTTCGTTAGTCGCTGTGATTAAAGTTCCTGCGAGAGCGTATCTAGAGAATCACAAAATTACTATAGAGATGGTAGATGTTGATGAAAATCCTTTACCGCTGAGGATCGAAGGCGACTTGAGAGTGGGGGCTCCGGTCCACCTAAACCCAGGCGACCCTTCATTAGTTCCTATGGCTTTTCCTCTAACTGGGTTAACCATAGAAAGAGCGGGAGAGTATTGGTTCATCTTGTCTGTCGATGGTAAAGAGTTGCGACGTTATCAGATTCGCGCCGTACAAGTGATAACAGGTCCTCCAATGCCCTCGCAGCCCTCTGGCAGTGACGATGGCGAAGAAGAATAGTAGGCGGCTGAACCTGTATGATTTTGATGCTATTGAGTGGGACCCCGAAGATGATCTAGAGGGTAACTATGCTCATTGTGTGGAACATGGTGTGGACGAATGGGTGGTATATGAAGTGTTGGAAAGCAACTGGATAAACGTAGAGATGACTGTGGAGTCAGCCGAGTTCGCTATTGTGGGTCCCAATGTAAAACAAAATTTCATGTGGACCCTGCTTTTTGCAACCTCTTCAAAACGAGGCGACATGCTGCGCCCTGTTACAGGATGGGACGCTAAGCCCAAAGAGATCAGAGAATGGGAAAGAGTAACAGGTCAAGAGTGGAAAGGGTCAAGTCAGAAAGGAGGTTATGGATCGTGAGTGAGGAACGACGTAACGAGGAGTTGCTTGTTAGGAAAACTGCACAGGCTCATGCTGGAGAGGTGGTTGTCGGATCAGGAAAGTCTGGTAAACCACGTCGAATGGCCCAAATGATTTCTGTACGTCTTGATGGGGATCTTGTTGGCCAATTGCGTATTGTTGCTGAACAGAGGGGGGATACTCTTAGTGACCTTCTGAGAGAAGGTGCAGAGTTAGTCGTGCAAAATGCACCTACAAGAAGGTCAAGAGTAACCTACGAAATAACCGGCGCGAGGGAAACTGTCAACTCACATAAGGGTGTATCGAACTACCCAATTCACTAACGGTACGGGAAAGTGATGACGCAAGCAACCATAGACATATTGACGGCGATTCTAGAACGCGCAAAAGTTAGTTTCCAGAAGGCGGGTCAACTTGAGCGTCAAACAGTTGAGCAATCCGTTGAATAGCCTGCAATAGAAGCTCTCGGTTAGCTAATAGCCTAATGCATGATCAGGCGACCTTCTGGGGAATAGATAGATGCTCGTAATGCGGACAACCGAAGACTCGACAGACCCTGTCGGCGAGCTCATATGCTCCCAAAAGACCATCTGGCTCGACCACCTTGCGCTTGCCATGAATCCACTTGGGCTCTATGGCGTTCAGCCACGGACTCCGCTTGGGCAAAAAGCAACTCACGATTCTTACCCCGGCTTCACCTCCGCTCTTTTTGACCTGGCGGTTGTGTTTTCCGAGCCAGCGCCTGACCTCTTTGGAAGCATGCCAGCTTGCGTTGTCCCAAATGAGAACCAACACTTCCTTGCCAATTGCTTGGAGCTTCTCACAACTCCACTGAAGGAATTGGGTGGTTATGCTGCCCACGGGCCTGCCGTCGACGAACCTCAACCACGTCTGACCTTCGAGTTCGGGCAGGTAGAGTCCGTAGCAGGAGATAGCTTTAGGCTCGGGGTCTTCTTTAGCGACCGACTGTTGGAGGAGGCGCATGGGCTTGCCTTCCTCAGCCCAGCTACTGAGGGTGGGCAGAGCCACCCTGCTCCACCAGCACTCGTCCTGGAAACCAACGACCCAGGTGTCGGGATTGGCTGCAGCCACTTCCATCAGCCGGTCGCGTCTGCTTTTTTTCTTTCGTATAGGGGATCTGGAGAGGTGATCCAGCGTTTGGCTCGCTTCCAGCGCACCCGGAGAAGGCGCGAAAGCGTCGCCCGGATGGTCTCCCCCGAGACACGCCTCTCGACGAGTCCCTCCTCGAAAGCAACCTGTGCGGCCATCTCCAAAGTCCAGAGACTGCTGTCGCGGCCAAACTCCCTCGGAGAGCGATGCATCAACTCCCTCAAGGACTCGGCGCTCTTTTTGTCGAAGGCATCGCGGGTTCTTTTGGGACGCGAGGATCCGGCCACCAGAGCGTCCAGGCCCCTCTCGTTGAAGTCGTGGATAGCGTTGCGCACCGTTTGTTGTCCGCAACCCAGGTTCCCGGCTATTTGCGGGACTTCATCTCTTCTTGAAGAGGCCAGAAGCATCTGCGAGCGGCGCAGGGTAAAAGTGTCTTTGGAGCGCAGCCCGGCTTCGAGCTCTTTGCGCTCGTCCTTTGAAATCGTACGTATGAAGATTGGAGTTTTCATGGCTACTACTGTAACGCACAAACCAAAACCTATCCTGAAGATGCACTAAGTAGATCGCACAAAGGCCCGCTGTGAGGCGGGCCTTTCGTTTGCCAGCAACGCTACGGAGCTTTGTGCAGGAATGCAGGAAGGCTTTTTGGTGCAAAGCCGTTAGAGCGGTTTTCACAATATCTGTACAGGTAGCCGGTATCCACAATCAGAGTAAAAACCTTGGATGTCTT
>PPFU01040629.1_pt1 | contig 10003 bp, 10 predicted proteins | sample 1535991 | NCBI WGS metagenome assembly PPFU01 (sample SAMN04901290, study PRJNA319586) | Hypolithon metagenome, whole genome shotgun sequencing project. | isolation source: Antarctic Hypolithon | place: Antarctica: Miers Valley | collected 2014 | reverse complement strand
ACGCGCGCGGATGCCCGCAGCTGGATCATCCGGGCTGCGCCAATCCGCGCGCGGGGGTGGCCGCCGCCGCAGGTGCGCGGCTGCGAACCAGCCTCAGCCACGGTGACGGCGTGGTCGCGATCGCCGTCGCCAACTGCCGCGTGGGCATCGACGTCGAGTCGTCCATCCGTGCGGTGCGGATGAGGGGGATCGCGGACCAGATCTGCCATCGCGACGAGGTCGGCGTCGTGCCGTGCGACGCCGGCCTGCTGGCGCTCTGGGTCCGCAAGGAGGCGCTGTTGAAGGCCACTGGCCAACGCCTGGCGATGGCGATGTCGAGGGACTACTTCGACAACAACATCACCGGCACGCTGCACCTGCTGCGCGCGATGCGCAACGCCGGCGTGCCGTGGCTGGTGTTCAGCTCGTCGGCGACCGTCTACGGCGACCCGGAGCGCGTGCCTGTCGACGAGGACGCGCCGCTGCGGGTCACCAACCCCTATGGCCGCACCAAGCTGGTGATGGAGTCGATGATCGCCGATGTCTGCGCCAGCGCACCGGGCCTGCACGCGGTCAACCTGCGCTCCTTCAATCCGGTGGGCGCGCACCCCTCCGGACTGATCGGCGAGGATCCGGAAGGCGTACCCGACAACCTGATGCCGTACATCTGCCAGGCCGCGGTCGGCCGCCGCGCGCGCCGTCTCCTCGGGCGTGCCGAGTCCGCCCGTCGATTCCCGTGCCCACTGCGGTGCCTGCGCCTGCCGCGGGTGCAAAGGCGCTGTCCTGACGAGAGTCCACAGCGCCCCTGCCGCTGTCGCACGGGCTCGATCTCCCAGCGACGCCGCCTTCCGAGTTTCGGTGCGTCGTCGCGTCCCTCCCGCGCAGGCTCGCGGCGTTCGCTCAGGCGCTGACGACGCCAGCGGCAGGCGTGCCCAGCAGGTGCGTCACGACCGCCTGCGGATGCTTCATCCAGGCGTAATGGTCGGCGGGTGCACCCAGGCCGTGGGCATCGAACACGCTGACCTGTCCGGGCGCGCCGCTGAACTTGCCGACGAGGAACCGGGTCGACGACGGCGGGCACATCCAGTCGTCTTGCATCGCGACGCCGTGCACCGGCGAGTCGACGCGCGACAGCGCCTCCTCCAGATCGGTATGGATGCCGTGTGCGGCGTAGCGCCCGCTGGTCGCGGTGCGCGCCCAGTCGTCGACCAACCCTCGCGCTTCGTTGCCTCCGAACCCGATGCGCCGGCCGGGGAGGTAGCCGAAGCGCGACGCCAGCCACGGCACGAACGCATACGCCAGCGGCAGCCACAGCCGCTGACGTGCCGGGAACGCGCGCCAGTACGGCGCCCCGCTGGCGACCAGCCAGATCTCGGTGGCCGAGCCGGGTGCCAGCGCCACCCGGCAGCCGGCGATCTGCCCGCCAAGGCTGTGGCCGCCGATGACGCGCGGCAGGCCGGGCAGGGCGCGCTTGATGGCGGCCTCGCTGGCGGGCACGTCCTGGCACAGCAGCTCGCGGTAGCCCCAGTCGAGGTCCGGCGCCGCGCGCAGCGTGCTGCTGCCCGCGCCGCGCCACTCGTGCACGAACACCGCGATGCCGGCAGCGGCAAAGGACTCGGCGAACGGCAGGTAGTGGCGCGCGGCCACGCCCAGCGCCGGCAGCCATAGCAGCGTGCGCGACGGCTGCGACGGGATGCGCGACAGCAGCGCGTAGCGGTGGCCGTCGCGCGCCTGGAGCGAGATCTCGCCAGCCACGACGCCCGCGACCGATGCGTTCACGCGGGGCTGGCCGCGGCCTGCGCCAGCGCTCAATGTGCATCCCCGGCGCTGACGTGGTTGAGCACAGCGACCGCGCCGCGTCCGGGCGTGTAGCTGCTGACCAGCGCGCGGTGCACGTAGTCGGTGGCGAGCGCACAGGCGGTGTCCATGGCCACGCCGCGGCACAGCTGCGCGGCGATCGCCGACGACAGCGTGCAGCCTGTTCCGTGGCCGTCGACGTCAATGCGCGCATGCACCAGGCGCCCGCCACCGCTGGCATCGCCGTAGCGGTCGACGACAGCGTCGCCCTCGTCCAGGTGCCCGCCCTTCAGCAGTACTGCGCGCGCGCCCAGCGCCAGCAGCCCGGCGACCGCGCGCTCGGCGGCGTCGCCGTCGACGATCGCGTGACCCAGCAGCAGTTCGGCTTCGGGGATGTTGGGTGTCAGTACGTCTGCAAGCGGCAGCAGCAGCGTGCGCAGCGCGAGCAGCGCATCGTCGTCCAGCAGCTTCGCGCCCGAAGTCGCCACCATCACCGGGTCCAGCACCACGCCGTTCGCGTCATGCGCGACGAGCGCATCGACGACGGCGGCGATGACATCGGCCGTCGCCAGCATGCCGACCTTGACAGCGCCGATGTTGAAGTCGTCATAGCAGGCATCGACCTGGGCGCGCAGGAACGCCACCGGCGGCACGTGCACCGCGGTGACGCCGCGGGTGTGCTGCGCGGTCAGCGCGGCAATCGCGCTGAGGCCGTGCACGCCGTGTGCGGCGAAGGTCTTGAGATCGGCCTGGATGCCGGCGCCACCGCCGGAATCGGAGCCGGCGATCGTCAGCGCGCTGGTGGTGATACGGGTTCCCATGCCGGCATTGTGCGGCGATCAGCCCGGCGGCGTCGGCTGCAGCACGCCGTTCACGACGCGACACCGTTCCGGGCGGCGCATGCTGTCGAGTCGACGCCGCCAGGCCATGTCTCCTACAGCACCTCCGACGCGTAGTCCGCCAGCCGCGAGCGCTCGCCGCGGCGCAGGGTGATATGGGCGCTGTGGGCCCAGCCCTTGAAGCGGTCGACGGCGTAGGTGAGTCCGGACGTGGTCTCGGTGAGGTAGGGCGTGTCGATCTGCTCCACGTTGCCCAGGCACACGATCTTGGTGCCGGGGCCGGCCCGGGTGACCAGCGTCTTCATCTGCTTCGGCGTCAGGTTCTGCGCCTCGTCCAGGATCATCCAGCGGTCCAGCAGCGTGCGCCCGCGCATGAAGTTCATCGAGCGGATCTTGATCCGCGACGCCATCAGGTCGTTGGTCGCCGCGCGGCCCCAGCTGCCCGCCTCCTTGTTGTGCGGCATCAGCACCTCGAGGTTGTCGGTCAGCGCGCCCATCCACGGCGTCATCTTTTCTTCCTCGGTGCCGGGCAGGAAGCCGATGTCCTCGCCGACGCTGATCGTCGCGCGGGTCATGATGATCTCGCGGTAGCGCTGTGCGTCCAGGGTCTGCGCCAGGCCCGCGGCCAGCGCCAGCAGCGTCTTGCCGGTGCCCGCCGTGCCAAGGAGCGTCACGAAGTCGATCTCCGGGTCCATCAGCGCGTTGAGCGCGAAGTTCTGCTCGCGGTTGCGCGCGGTGATGCCCCACACGGCGTGCTGGCTGCTGCGATAGTCGTCGAGGATCTGCAGCGTCGCGCGTTCGCCGTCGAGCCTCGCGACGCGGAATTCCGCATCCTCGTCGCCCGGCAGGTAGAGGTACTGGTTGGGGTGCCAGTCCTCGCACTCGCCGCGCGTCAGCTCGTAGAAGGTCCGGCCCTTCTCGGTCCATGACTTCAGGTCGCGGCCGTGGCGCTGCCAGAAGTCCTCCGCCAGCGCAGTGGCGCCCGTGTACAGCAGGCTGAAATCGTCCAGCGCGCGGTCGTTCTCGTAGTCCTCCGACGCGATCCCCGCGATCGCCGCCTTGATCCGCAGGTTGATGTCCTTGGACACGAACACCACCGGAGCCGGCGGGTCGGCCTGCTTGAGCGCGATGATCGACGCGATGATGTCGTTGTCGGGCTTGTCGTCGGCGCCGAGCTTGCGCGTGTCGAGTTCGCCGGTCTGGAAGCGGAGCACGCCGATGCTGTCGGCGCTGCGCAGCTGCAGCCCGCTCGGGCGCTCGAGCCGCAGCCCCGAGGACAGCTTGTCCGCCCCCTGGGCCTCGATCAGCTCGTTGATGAAGCGGCTGACCTGGCGTGCATTGCGGCTCGCTTCGGACATCCCCTTCTTGCCGTTGTCGAGCTCCTCGATCACCTGCATCGGCAGGAACACGTCGTGCTCCTCGAACTTGAACAGCGCGGTCGGGTCGTGCATCAGCACATTGGTGTCGAGCACGTAGATGCGCTTGCCTCTGGTCATCGATGGATCCCGGGAAGGGTGGCGGGGAAAAGCGGGGAACGCGGTAGACGTGCACGCCGTCGATCCACCGCAGCCCGGCAGGCGGGGCGGTGGTCGACGGGGCGGCACGGATGGGTCACTGCGACTGCGCGGACTGCAGGGCGTCGAACACGGCGCGCGCGTGGCCGGGCACCTTGACACCGCGCCAGGCCTGCACGAGGCGTGCATCGGGGTCGACCAGGAACGTGCTGCGATCGATGCCGACGTAGGCACGGCCGTAGAGCTTCTTCTCGCGCATCACGTCGAACGCGCGGCACAGCGCCTCGTCGCCATCGCTGGCGAGGGCGAACCCGAAGCCCTGCTTCGCGCGGAAGTTGTCGTGCGAGCGCAGCGACTCGCGCGACACGCCCAGCACCTCGGCGCCGAGAGCGTGGAACTCCGGCAGCAGCGCATTGAAGTCACCGCCCTGCGTGGTGCAGCCGGGGGTCGAGTCCTTCGGGTAGAAATAGAGCACCAGCCAGCGGCCGATGAAGTCGCCGAGGCTGGATTCGCTGCCGCCGGAGAGCGACAGCGGCAGCCGGCGGATGGATGTCGGAAGCGCCTTGCCGGGTTCGACCATGCTCAGAACTTCATCGGATCCATGATGGCGTCGAGGTTGAGGTGGTCGCAGAACTCGAGGAAATCGTCGCGCAGCGCGGCGATGTGCATCTCCGACGGCACGCCGATGGTGACCTGCGCGGAGAACATGTCGGCGCCGGTCTGCATCGCGCGGTAGCGCGAGCAGTGCAGGCTCTCGATGGTGATGCCCTGGCGATCGAAGAAATCGGCGAGCTGGAACAGGATGCCGGCCTTGTCTGCGGCCACCACCTCGACCACGTACGGCAGCAGGTTGGACTGGATCGGTTTCGGCCCGGTGCGGTACCAGACGAGCTTCAGCTCCTCCTCCCGCTCCAGCCGGGTCAGCATCGCCTCGAGCTTGGCCACCGCGTCCCACGAGCCCGTGGCCAGCGCGGTCATTGACACATCGCGGCCGACCGTGGACAGGCGGGTGTCGACGAGGTTGCAGCCGCTGTCGGCGATCCGGCGCGACACCGCCAGCAGCGGGGAGTGCGGATGCGTCGTATAGGCGTTGATCAGCAGGTGGTTTTCATTCGGCGACGGCCGCGCTGCGGTGTCGGTGGCTTCAGGTGATTCGGTCAAGGCAACGTCCGCGGCGGGAAACACTTTCGAGCAGGCGGTCGCGTTCGGTGGGGTCTGAACGGCAGCATCGGGCAGGGCCGGCGCTGGCGGCCAGCATACTTGCCGCTGGTTTGCGCCCGCAAGTAAGATCGCGGCCTGCCCGCCGGCGCAGCCTCCGACACCGCGGGGCGTGGACTCCGGCGCCTTGGCATCCCTCCCGACGGACTCCCGCGCTTGCATCTTTCCGGCAGCATTACCGCACTCGCGACGCCCTTCACCGCCTCCGGCGAGGTCGATCTCGACGCCTGGCACCGCCTGCTGCGACAGCAGCTGGATGCCGGCACGCAGGGGATCGTGGTCGCCGGCTCCACCGGGGAGGCGGCGACGCTCTACGACAGCGAATATGATGGCCTGCTTCGCATCGCGGTAGCGCTGGTCGGCGGGCGCATCCCGGTACTGGCCGGGACAGGGCAGTCGAGCACGTCGAAGACGATCGAGCAGGGCCGCCGCGCGGCGGCGCTGGGTGCGGACGTGGCGCTGGTGGTCACGCCGCCCTACGTTCGCCCGACCCAGGACGGCCTGCTGGCGCACTACCGCGCCATCGCAGACGACGGCGCGCTGCCGGTGCTGCTCTACAACGTGCCGCCGCGCACGGGCTGCGACATGCTGCCGGACACCGTGGCGTCGCTGGCGCCGCATCCGCGCATCGTCGGCATCAAGGAGGCGGTCAGCGAGCCCGATCGCATGCTTTCGCTGCTGGCGCTGCGCGATGCCGGCTTCTCGGTGCTCAGTGGCGATGATCCAACCGCCTCGCGGGCGATGCTCGCCGGCGCCGACGGCGTGATCTCGGTGGTGTCCAACGTCGTGCCGGGCACGTTCCGCCGCCTCTGCGACGCCGCGCGCGCAGGGCGTCAAGACGACGTCCATGCGGTGGAGGCCAGACTGGCGGCGATCAACGATTTCATCGCGGTGGCGCCCAACCCGATCCCGGTCAAGGCGCTGCTGTCGCGCCTGGGGTTGGGACAGGGCCTGCGGCTGCCGCTGACCGGGCTCGATACGGCGCATGTCGCCGCCGCGGATGCCACCATGGCCGCCATCGTGGCCCTCGAACACGACTGTCGCGCGCCCGTCGCGGCCTGACCTTCCAAGGAGATCCACCATGCAGCAGTGTCGCCCCGTTTCGACCGCCCGCGCTCCGCGCGCGCTCGCCATCGCCGCGCTGGCCCTGGCCGTCGTCGCCGCCTCCGGCTGCCAGATGTTCCGCGGCAAGAACGACCTCTATGCGCAGAGCCCGGAATCGCGGCCGCTGGAGGTCCCGCCGGACCTCGATCGTCCTGACACCAGCGGGGCGATGGCGATGAGCCCCGGTGCGCAGGCCGCTGCGCCAGCATCGGTGACGCGTTCATCGATGGCCGGGCAGGGCGCCGCGACCGCCAACACCACCGGCTTCAACGTGTCCGGCGAACGCGACGTCACCTTTACCCGTGTCGGCGAGCTGCTGGCCGCGACGCAGGGCGTGACCGTGGTCAGCAAGGCCGAGATCCTCGGCACCTACGACGTGGACTACGCCGGCGGCAAGTTCCTGGTGCGGGTGACGCCGATTGCCTCGGGCACTTACGTGTCCGCGGTCGACCCGCGCGGCCTGCCCGCGAGCGGCGAGGGCGCCGTGCGGCTGATCGCGACGCTGAAGGCCGCGCTCGGCGGCTGAGCCATTGCACCGGCGACGTTGACTGCGGCGAAGCGAACAATGAAACGACCCCCGGCGTCCCTATCCTTGCGGCTGCGCGCCGCTGGGGTGCGCCCCGACGTCTCTCAGCGCTCCAGCAGCGCCAGCTTGTCGGGCTTGCCCTCCCACTCCCGGGCGTCGGGCGGGCCGTCCTTGCGCACCGTGATCACCGGCCAGGCCTTGGAGAGCTCCGCGTTGAGGGCGACGAAGGCCTCCTGTCCCGCCGGCACGTCGTCCTCGGGATAGATCGCGTTGATCGGGCACTCCGGCTCGCACAGCGTGCAATCGATGCACTCGTCGGGATCGATGACAAGAAAGTTGGGCCCCTCGTGGAAGCAGTCGACCGGGCAGACCTCGACGCAGTCGGTGTATTTGCACTTGATGCAGTTTTCGGTGACGACAAAGGGCATGGCGGTGGTCCGGCGGTGGCAGCCGCAGTGTACCCGCAGCGCATCGGGCGACAGGCGCAGCGCACGCGTTGTGGCAAAAGAAAAAGCCCGCGGCGTCTCCGCTGCGGGCTTCCGGTATTGGTGCTCCCTACGGGATTCGAACCCGTGTTTTAGCCTTGAGAGGGCCACGTCCTAGGCCTCTAGACGAAGGGAGCAGGGTGCGGGCCTGGGGGCCTTTGCCGGCTGGACGTCCGACCACGCCGCCGCCGTGGTGGCTGCGTGGCTTGCTAGTATAGAACGAAGCGGATGCCGTGCGGCAAACCCGAGAAGACTTTCCAACCGATGCCCAACACCCCCGATACCGTCCCGACGTCCCTGCGCGTCATTCCCCGCGACCAGCACAACATCTCGCGCAAGGGCATCAGCCCAAGCGCGCTGCGGGTGCTCTACAAGCTTCGCGAGGGCGGCCACGAGGGATACCTCGTTGGCGGCGCGGTCCGCGACCTGCTGGTCGACGGCGAGCCCAAGGACTTCGACATCGCCACCTCGGCCACGCCGGAGCAGGTCAAGTCGCTGTTCCGCAACTGCCGTCTCATCGGCCGCCGCTTCCGGCTGGCGCACGTGGTGTTCGGGCGCGAGATCATCGAGGTCGCCACCTTCCGCGCCAACGTCGACGACGGCAGCGGCGACCGCGAGCTGCACGAGGGCGGGCGCCTGCTTCGCGACAACGTCTACGGCACGATCGAGGACGATGCCGTGCGCCGCGACTTCACCGCCAACGCGCTGTACTACACGGTTGACGACTTCTCGGTGCGCGACTACGTCGGTGGGTTCGAGGACGTCGCCAACCGCGTCCTGAAGATGATCGGCGACCCCGAGGCGCGCTATCGCGAGGACCCGGTGCGGATGCTGCGCGCGGTGCGACTGGCGGCCAAGCTCGACTTCACGATCCACGACGGCACCGCCGCACCGATCCCGGCGCTGGCGCAACTGCTGTCCGAGGCGGCGCCTGCGCGGCTGTTCGAGGAGTGCCTGAAGATGTTTCTGTCCGGGCACGCGGTGGCCAGCTTCGAGCGCCTTGAAGCGCACGGCCTGCTGCGCGCGCTGTTCCCGGAGACCGCCGCGGCACTGGCATCCAACCGCAGCGGCGCGCTGCGCCGGATGCTGCTGGAGGGCTTGCGCGGCACCGACTCCCGCGTCGCCGCCGACGAGCCGGTATCGCCAGCGTTCCTGTTCGCGCTGCTGCTGTGGCCCGCGTACTGCCGCTCGCTGATGGCGCTGCAGGCGCAGGGGATGCAGGCGATCGAGGCGCAGCGCCGGGCGGCCGATCGGGTCACCGTGCACCAGCTCGACACCATCGCGCTGCCGCGGCGGTTCTCATTGCCGATGCAGGAGATCTGGATGCTGCAGACCCGCTTCGGCCTGCGCCAGCGCAAGCGCGTATTCAGGATGATCGCGCATCCTCGCTTCCGCGCCGCGTTCGACTTCCTGCAACTGCGCCAGCACGCGTCGGCCGAGCACGCCGACGACATCGCGTTCTGGCAGGAGGCGCAGCTGGACCCCGACAACGCGATCGCCACCGAGCCCAGCCATGACGATGTCGACGGCGAGGCTGGCGGTGACGGGGAGCTGACCGGCGCGCCGCGCAAGCGCCGCCGCCGGCGCCGCGGGGCCGCGGTCGCGGAATGAGCGTGCCGCCGCCGGCGCCCGCCGCGGCGTCGACCGCGTTCATCGGGCTCGGCGGCAACATTGGCGATGTCGCCAACACGCTGCGCGCCGCGGTTGTCGTCATCGACGCGCTGCCCTCGACCCGTGTGCTGCGGGTCTCCCGGCTGTACGCGACACCGGCTTGGGGACGCGTCGACCAGCCGGATTTCGTCAACGCCGCGGCCGCGGTGGCCACCGCGCTGGCGCCGCGCACACTGCTGGACGCGCTGCTCGAGATCGAGCAGCGCTTCGGGCGCGATCGCGACCGTGACCATGACCGCTGGGGGCCACGCACGCTGGACCTCGACCTGCTGATGCACGGCGACCGCGTCGTCGACGAACCTGGACTGCGGCTGCCGCACCCCCACCTGGGCGGTCGCGCGTTTGTGCTGGTGCCGCTGGCGGAGATAGCTCCAGCACTCGTGGTGCCGGGGCAAGGCACGGTCGACGCGCTGCTGGCCGCGGTCGCGCGTGACGGGATCAAGGCGTTACCCTGAGTCCATCCGCCGACGCGCAGCCGCGCTGTCTGGCGCCACTGCCATCCGCCACCCGCCCGCCCTGGCGCCCGCGCGCCGTCTGGACCCGACCATGCCGTATGCCACACCGCCGACCCCCGCACGCCGTCCGATGACGGTGCCGGCACTGGCCGCGGCCAAGGAGGCTGGCCAGCGGCTGGCGATGCTGACCGCCTACGACGCCGGCTTCGCGCGCGCGGTTGACGCCGGCGGCGTCGACCTGGTGCTGGTCGGCGACTCGCTGGGCATGGTGGTGCAGGGCCACGGCTCGACGCTGCCGGTCAGCGTTGACGACATGGTGTACCACACCGCCTGCGTGGCCCGTGGGCTGTCGTGCGCGCTGCTGGTTGCCGACCTTCCGTTCCAGTCCGACGCGAGCCCGGCGCGCGCCCCCCAC
>PPFU01008754.1_pt1 | contig 10004 bp, 5 predicted proteins | sample 1535991 | NCBI WGS metagenome assembly PPFU01 (sample SAMN04901290, study PRJNA319586) | Hypolithon metagenome, whole genome shotgun sequencing project. | isolation source: Antarctic Hypolithon | place: Antarctica: Miers Valley | collected 2014 | reverse complement strand
CAACAGCTTCGCGGCCGTGCTCGAAGGCAGGCGGAGGTAGCTCACGACCTCCCCCTCGAGCTTGAGAGGCCCGCCCAGCTTCGGAGATCGCAGGTCCATCGGCACCCCCTGGTCCTGCCAGCCCGTTGCTAATTCAAGGCTCAGACGCGGCGAGCTGCTCAGCACCGCGTGCCGGTCGTCCGGGAAGAAAAGGTGCAGGTCGATGTCGCCTTCAACCCTGCCGCCGGCGGGACCAAGCAGGTCGCCCTGCTCCATCAGGTCCATCACCGACGCCCAGATCGGCGCCAGTTCTAATTGGTAACTCGCCACACCCAACCCCATGTCCGACTCTGCCATCTTCCACCGCTCGAATTCAGCCGCTTCCCCCGGCATGTCGGCTTGGATCAAGGTGTTCAGCATCTGAGCAAACGTGTTGAACACGCCCTCCATCTGCTGCACGGCATCCTGCGGGTTCGACACATCCATCAGCACCGCCACCTCAGGCACCGCGGCATCGCGAAACCGCACGATCTCCAGTTCGCCTAAGTCGTTTTTGCTCGTCAACTCCAGCAGGTCCGCCTTTCCTCGCGTCGTCATCATGACCGCGAACCCGTCCCCGAACACGCCCGGCGTCCGCTCCCGCAACTGGGCGATGACCTTGACCTGCTCCGCAAGCATGGTGCGAATCTCGGGGTCCAGCTCCGCATCGCCCGCTGCCTCTCCGCCGTTGATCAAGGTTACGATCGACGGGGTGTACAGCAACACATTGATCTGTGACTCCGCCTGGGTCAAGACCGACGTCAGCCATGACTCCATATACCCCGTGCTGTCCAGAAGCACCGCTTCTGCATCCATGGGTATGCGACTGGTGAGGTCCAACTGCGAAAGGGCCTTCGCCTGCGGGAGGCCTTCGATGATCGCGAGCATCCGCATCGCATCATCGTCCGCGGTCACGCTGAGCGCCCCGCCCCGCCCCATGTCTTCCAGATAAGGAGCATAGACCCGCGCATATGATTCGATGGCGGGGCCGGCGATTCGCATCGCCCGCTCACCCACCGGCGTCTCCCGCCAACGGCCCCAAAACGCCACGAGCCGATCCACCTCCGCCAGCATCGGCCTCAGGTCGTAGTGGACGAACACCAGCGGCCGAGTCGAGGCCATGTCCGACCACAAGGGCCCGAGGTCCGCCGCCTTCAGTGAGGGCACCGCCGGCGCTGCCGGGGCGTCGCGGAGGGCTCCCGCGCTGGGGCCGATCTGCATCACCAGGGTTCGCCCCTCCCTGCGAACCGCCCACGTCACCGTGAGAGACGCGACCGCATCGATCACCTGACTCGCCGAGCCGTCGACACCCCTCGTCACCTCCGCCTGCAGAAGCAATGCTTCAAGTATTTCTCGCGGCACCTGGTCGCCCACCGTGCCGCTCATCCACATCGAGTTTTGTTGAAAGTCGGCCTGAATCGCTTGATTCGCCGCCAACATCGGCGCCATCATCCCCGCATACATCATCACCGATTGAGCATCCTCCTCATCCCGCATCGTCACCACGAGGGTCGCATCGACCTGCTTGAGGCCCTGCACCACCGACGCCAGCTCTTGGTGCAGCGTCGCGAGGTCCTCTTTGCTGATGGACGCGGGGTCGTCCGCGGCGATCAGCCCCCCCTCGTCGTCGTGCAGCCCGAGGTACGCCAGCCCCGCCGCCGCCATCCCCCGGACGCTCGAGGCGTACACCGCCGCCGACTCGGGCGACACCGCCAGCGTCGCCTGAACCGGGATGTACCGGTCCACCTCCCGCACCGCATCCCGCCACGCCAGGGGGTCCATCGGCTCCGCGGCCGCGTCGGCCCGCATCATCGCCTTGGCGATGTCGCCCTCGAGCATCACCCGCCGAAGCCGGGGCGACTCGAGCACCCGTTCGATGTGCGGCAGCGGGTCGCTCAGCGAAAATACCACCGTCTGCGACGCCGGTACGTCCGCCAGCCACGACCCCTCCGCGTCGCCACGCTCGGCCGCGTCGACATCCTCGCCCGCCGCCGGGACGGGGTCGTTGGGCACCTCCGCGGGCGGGGTCGGCGCAATCCCATCCCGCTCCTGCGGCGTCGGGGGCGGAGCGGCGAACACCGCGGCGGTCAGAGCGATCAACATCAACACGGCGGCGGGGAGGTGTTTCATGGCTGTTCCGGGTGTAAGTAAGACTCTGTCGGGCATCGTATCACATCAAGCTTACCCCGGTGAAAGCAGGTCCCGCCGCTCGATCGGGCACATTTGGATTCAACTACTCCACTGAGCCACCGATGAACAAGAATGGGCTCAATTGAATCCATTTATAACAAACCGACCATTGAAAAATCATCACTAGTCGTGTATTCAGATTGCCCTAATCAGATTTCATCTGTGTGCATCTGTGGCTATTTCTTTGGCTGGGGCGACCGCGGTGCATAACCAGAGTTAAAGCGGCTCCCTCGAGTCTCCAATCGGGCGGGCCTCGTCGTAGTCGTCGTCGCGGCGGTCGGCGTTGCCGGTGAGCGATTCGTTGCCGTCGTCCCGCCCGATCTCGCCCTCCTCCGCCTCGGTCTCCTCCTCTTCGATCGCGTCCGCGGCCGCGCGGTCTTCGCCCACCACCACGGCCGTGTACTCCAGCAGCTTGTTGATCCTCCTGCGTATGAGGAAAATCAGCGGCACGTGCGGGATCCGCCGCAGCTCCGTCCGACCCGTCGCGGAGTAGACAATCAGCGTCCCCGCGCCGCAGATCAGAAACTCGAGCAGGTCCGGGTAGGTCGATCGCACCCGTTTGGCGCCCCGGGCGAGCGAATCGTCCGCCCTGCCAAAGGCGTAGTGCTCAAACTCGTTGTGCGTGATCCGCCAGCGGTGCTGTAAGCGGGTCCAGAGCATCATCACGACAAACGGCACCATCAAAAAGATGCTCAGGCACAGCCCCAGCGCCGGGTCGTATGTCACATCCCGCTCCGCGAACCAGGTGTAGGCATCGCCAAAGAGCGTGAACGCGTCATAATTGGACAGCCACTTGCCCAGGAAGAATAGAGCCAATGCGACGACGAACCAAAAGACGGCATAGTTCCGCTCGATGTCGATCCCGATGGTGAGGATCACCATGCCGGTGATGAGCAGGTAGGTCCACCCCAGCACCTCGCTCGACACACCCATCGACGCCAGGGGCCAAAATGCAAAGCCCGCGACGATCAGGGGCCAGGCGAAGATGAGCTTGGGGAAGGTGTGAAACACCACCTCGTTGGCCCGCTTGAGCCGACGCCGCTCCCGCCACCGACGCACCATGGACGTTCCCTCAGCCATGCCGGGATGATATCAAACGCAAATGCGTTCACAAACCGGGCGTGCCAGGGGTGCAATCCGAATGGTCCATCGTGTTCCAATCTGGATAAGCCGGGGCAGAGACGCGAGCCGAAGCGAATCGCGTCGCCCCCGGTTCGACGACAGCTAGCCGCCCCCGCCCCCCCGCCCCCCCCACCGTGTCACCGCTCACCCATCACGTCTCACCACCCCACTGCACCACCGCGCTGAACACCGCATAGGGTGGGGTGAGTCTTCGAACCCCACCGCCGTGCGGAGCAGACGGCGCGACGAGAGGAGCACGGCGGACACGGGATGTCTTTGTCTGCGATCTCTTGAAGCCGGTGCCCGTTTGGTAGCAGGCGGAGACACGTGGTATCCTTGGCAAGGAAGATATGGAAGCGACGGCCCCGCGGCGATCCACAAACAGCACGACCCGCCACCCGCGGTGGGGTTCACAGACTCACCCCACGCGACTGGTCGGTACATTCTTTCAAGGATTGGTGATGGTGGAGGGGATGGGTCGCCACCGGTGCGATGGTGTGGATCTTGGTTCGCCACCCCCAGCCGCTGATTACCAGGCGTAGATGTGTCGCCCTTGGACCTCCTCGATCTTGAGCCCGTGTTGATGGAGGATCTCGACGAGCCGGGGATGCTGGGGGCGGCCGTCGATGCCGGTGTGATATGAGGAGATCCGCCACTTGGGGCGGAGCGTGCGGATGGTGTCAACCGCTCCCCTTAGAGCCAGCTCTTCGGCACCCTCGATGTCCATCTTGATCACGTCCAGCCGCTGGATCCCCCGCTCTTTGACGAAGGCGTCCACGGTGGTGACCGGGACGCGGATGGTGCGGAGGGGCTCGGGTGCGGCGGCGTGGTCCTCGAAGCCCGAGTCGGGGCTGCGGACGATCGACGAATCGATCAGGGAGTCGGTCCACTCCAGGTCGAGCTCGCCGACCGCTTCCCCGACGGCGGCGGGGATCACCTCGACGTGGTGGACGTGGTTGACCTCCAGGTTCTGCCGCAGCACGCTGTGGGTGAGGGGCTCGAACGTGAAGACGCGGCCGGTGGGCCCGGTGGCGCGGCTGAAGGAGAGGGCGCTGGTGCCAATGTTACCCCCGAGGTCCATCACGGTGTCGCCCTGCCGGATCTCGACGGATCCGACCTCGGGCTCACGGCCGAGATAGGCCTCTCGGAGGATTTGCTCTGCACACTTGCGGAACCTCGCCTCGTCCCGAATGGGCAGGTCGGGGCGGATGTAGAGCTTCCAGCCGTCGAGCAGGTAGTAATCCCGGCCCTGAGCGTCCTGACGCCGAGTACGCGAGAGCAACTCCTGCCGCCCCAGCCGTGGCGCGAAGGGATGAATGGCCCGGAGCCGCTCGCGGAGCGGGAACGGGTTGCCGCCGCAGAGCATGCGTAGCCGCCAAGCGATCGAGTCAGATAGTTTTGTCAGGGTCGGCATCGAGGTAGCTTACCCGCTCGCAGGCGGTCGTAGAGCCTCGTGGTGGAGACGTTGGCATGCCCCCCGCACCCGGGGCGGGGTTCGAAGGCGGTCTGCCCCGGCTTGTGCGGTGCATCGGATGGAGGATATACGGCTCGATGCGAGTCGCGGCGGTGGGGGTGATCGGCCGCTACTTTTCCTGTGGGTTCATCAGGCTTCGGCGTTGACCATCTCGAGCACCGATCGCAGATAGGCGACCTCTCGTTTGAGCGTGGCCACGTGCTGCTCGGGGTCGTTGGAATGGTAGAAGGGCATGAAGACGCAGGTGCCGTCGAAGTCGATCCGTTTGAGCCCGCGGAAGAGGTCGTGCCAGCGTGCCTCGCCCTGGTCGATGCCGACCCAGGTGCGGGTCCAGCCCTTGCGTTCTTCGCCTGCCTTGCCCGGGTCGCGTGAGGTGGCGGTGTCTTTGATGCCCACGGCCGCGATGTGTCGGTCGAGCAGGCCGATGGTGAGTTCCGGCCGCTCGTGCCCTTCGTAGGCTTGATTGCCCGGGTCGATCATGACCCCCAGGTGGGCGGGGTCCAGGTCGTTCACGAGGTGGTAGGCGGTGGAGGGGGCGACGACGAGGGTGTGGTGGTGGACCTGGTAGATCGCGCGGAGGCCGTGCCTACCCGCCGCCTCTGCCATGGTCGCCAGGCCGCGACGGGCGGCGTCGAGGCTCTTGCCGGGGTTGCCCTCCTTTATTTGGAAATAGCCCATGCGGAAGTCGGTGATTCCGCTGTCTGCGAGTGCCCGCAGTCGATCCTGGCCGTCGGATGTCGCCGCCTCTTCGGGCATGACTCCCCAGGTGCAGTAGTGAACCGCGAGCCCCTGCTCCCGAAGCCGTGCGACATACCGCGGCAGCTCCTGCACAAAGTTCGCGTTGCTGACGGGGAAGCCGTCGCGGACGACGACGTTCACCGTGTCCAGCCCCACCTCACGCACCACCGCGGCGACCGCGTCGGGGGACTGGTCGGGGAGAAACTTGGGGAAGAGCGAGAGGGTGGGGTGAAGCATCTTGAATCTCGAACGAAGGCGAACGCGGGCGCTCACGCGGAGTCGCAGAGGGAGCGGAGGTCGCGGATAGGACGATGGGGGTCGGACCAGGATAGGCTGGCGGTTTCGGTTGAAACACAGTGGGTCGAAGATGAATGCGGCACGATTACTTTTCGATGTCCTCGGCGATTGATCAATGACCCAGTTCATATCGAGCGAAAGCCGGTCCGGGGCCTCCGCTCGCTCCACGCCTTCGCGTGACTTCACGCCACATACTCGAGCATCCCCGCCGTCACCACGCAGTCCAGCGGCTCGCCGCGGAGGTAGTGTTCGACGTCGTCGACCGCCTTCTGGCCCATATTTCTCCCCGGGGGGCCGGCGATGTGGCTGGTGTAGACCACGTTGTCGAGCCTCCGCAGCGGGCTGTCGTTCATCGCTGGCTCGGGGTCGCTCACATCCAGGAACGCGAAGAGCCGCCCCTTCTCGAGCTCCGTGATCAGAGCCGCCTCGTCCACGCACTCGCCGCGACTGGTGTTGATGAACACGCAGCCATCGGGCATCGCCCGGAACTGCTCCGCCCTCATCAACTTGTGCGTCGCGGGCAGGTCGGGCGTATGCAGCGTCACCGCATCGCACTCGCGGCACATCAAGGTGAGGTCGGTGAACCGCTCGACGCCCATCGCTCGCACCTTGTCCTCGCTGACGACGGGATCGAAGAGCAGGACGCGGCAGTCGAAGGGTTCGAGGAGTTTGATGACGCGGCGGCCGACCTCGCTGGCGGCGACGACGCCGACGGTCGAGCCGTAGAGCACCTTGAGGCCCTCGGGCGAGCCCGCCTTGCCCTTGCGGTTGTCCCTGGCGTTCTGCCACACCCGCCTGAGGCCCAGGATGATCTCGCCCAGCACCATCTCGGCGACATTGTCTGCGATCGCGCCCTTGATGGAGGCGATGGTCAGGTCCCGGCCTTCGAGGTGCGGGCCGAACATCCCCTTTACCGACCCCGCCACGTGCAGCCACAGCTTCAGCTTCGGGCAGCGTGCGAGCAGGTCTCCCTTGCCGGGGTGTGGCGTGCCCCACGACCCGATGGCGATCTCCGCGTCGTGCAGCACCTTCACCGCGTCGTCCAGATCGACTGAGTTCTTGGCGACGCCCTCGGTGTAGCGGACATCGCCCAACGCGTTGAGCCGGTCTATATCCCGCTGATGAAACAGTTCATCGCGAAGGTCGCGGGGGATGATGACACCGATCAGAGTGGGCATGGCGAGCAACATATCAACCGCGTGGATGATCTACCGTCATTCGCCGGGTGCCACGCCTTTCGGTTTAGGCCAAGGCGTGCGGTTTGGCAACCATTCAACGGCACTCGTTGACCCAAGCGTCAAGGCGTAACTCCTCACCCAAGACAGTGCAGGATCCAAGAGAACGTGCCGTCCACGCCGGGGCAAAGCGGTGGTTCGACCGCCGCCCCGGCTTGGGGCGATCAGAACGAACTCGCTGATCCGGTAGGGGGACGCCTTGAAGCGCGTTGTCTTACTCTATGTCCCCGCGCATCCCGCCGCCATCCCCCTCCTGCGTGGGGTCGACGCCAGGAGCCATTGCATCTTCGTTGGGCTGCTCGAGCACGTAGAGGAGTTCGACATCGAATGTCAACAACGCGTTGGGTCCTCCCGGGCCCTGCGTGGGGGAGCTGGCGTTGGCACCGTAGGCGAGCGGACCTGGGATCCATAGCTGGATGCGGCCGCCCTCGCCGATTTCTTGAAGACCCTGGGTCCATCCGTCGATCACGCCATCGAGCGGGAAGGTCGCCGGCGATGGAAATTGGCTGCGGGCGTCGGCATCACGCGAAGAGTCAAAGACCGTGCCGTCCATCAGCGTGCCGGTGTAGTGAACGGTAACGACATCGTTGCTGTCGGGGTGCTGGTCGTTGCCTGGCTCGATGATTTTGTACTGCATCCCCGACTCCATGGTGACGACGCCGGGCTTGTCTGCGTTTTCCTTGAGAAACGCCTCGCCGGCGTCGAGGTTAGCCTTGGCCCCGGCCTCAAACGCCTCGGCATCAAGGGGCTCGTTACCCTGCTGGAGCGCCATCCGCTGCTGGAAATCGGTGAGCGTCTGCATCACCTCCGCGTCGCTGAGCTTCATCTGCCCTTCGCTGATGGCGTCGCGGAAGCCGGCGGCGAAGTCGTCGCCTTGGATGGGCACGCCCATCTGCTGGAAGTTCTGCCCGATCTGGCGGCCGCGGTCAAACCCCAGGCCGAAGCTGAGCGCCTTGCCCGCTTCCTCGTCGATTTCGCCGTCCTTCACGCCCTTGGCCATGCCGACCGCCATCGCCTCGGCATTGAGCGGGAAGCCTTGCGCGCGGAGCTGGCCCCCCATCTGCTGAGCCATGCTGACGCCCAGGGCGTAGCCGGTCTGAGCATCCGCCGACTCGAAGCCCTCCACGGACGCGGGTGCGGTCGCCGCCGCCACTACCTCCGCGTCGGGTGCGGCTGGGGGCGCCGGGTCGTCCATCGGCTCTTTTGTTTGGGCAAGCAATGTGGTGCCCACGAGCAGGGTCGTGGCGGCGAGCGAAGCGACAAGGGCGGTTTTGGTGAATCGGGTCATGGTCGTTGCAGTGGAGGAACGAGGAGCGAATCGGCCCATGCATCGCGGCGGCGGCTGCATTGTTTTGGGGCCGTGGGGGGCGATCGGGTTCTGATACGTCGGGAGCGTACTCGATGTTCGCCGGGTTCATTGAAGAGCCGCGTGGTACTCCTGCAGCGAACGCACGCCCCAGCCCCCGCCCCGCAAAGCTTCGATCCCCCTCACCGCGGCGGCGGCGGCGGTGGTGGTGGTGATCATCGGCACGCCGAACCGCACCGCGAGCGCCCGCAGCTGGCCCTCATCCGTGCCGATGCCCTTTTTGGTCGGGGTGTTGATCATCAGATCCAGCTCGCCGTTTTTGATCAGGTCCGCCGCGTTGGGCCTTCGACCCGACGCGAGCTTGTACACCACCTCCGCCTCGACGCCGTGCCCCGCAAGATAGTCCCGCGTGCCGGGCGTCGCCCGCAGCACGAACCCCATCTCCACCAGCTTCCCCGCCGCCTCCACCAACTCCGCCTTGTCCGACTCCCGCACACTCAAAAACACCTGCCCCGGCCGACCCGCCTTCCCGCCCACCGGCAGCGACGCACCCGCCGCCATCTGACTCTTCGCGAACGCCATCGCAAACGTCGCATCGATCCCCATCACCTCCCCCGTGCTTCGCATCTCCGGCCCGAGCACCACATCGACACCGGGAAACTTCGTGAACGGAAACACGCTCTCCTTCACACTCACATGCCCAGGCACCACCTCCCGCGTCACACCCAACGACTCGAGCGACCTCCCCATCATCACCTTCGCCGCCACCCGCGCCCAACTCACCCCCGTCGCCTTGCCCACGAACGGCACCGTCCGCGACGCCCGCGGGTTCACCTCGATCACGAAGATCTCATCCCCCCGAATCGCCCACTGCACGTTCATCAGCCCATTCACCTGAAGAGACTCCGCCATCTTGCGAGACAGCACCTTGAGCCGCTCGACCACCTCGGGCTTGAGCGAGTGGGGGGGCGTCGTACACGCCGAATCCCCCGAATGAATCCCCGCCTCCTCAATATGTTCCATCACGCCACACACCACCGCATGACACCCCGTCTCATCATCTCGCGACGCCGTATCACCCGCCCCCTCTTTTTCCTCCTCTTCCCCTCTTCCCCTTGGCGCCTTGGCCCCTGGGCCCCTTCTGCCGTAGTCCGCCACCACATCGACATCGCACTCCGTCGCATCCGCCAGAAACCTGTCAATTAGAATCGGCTGCCCCGCCAGGTCCGAGGCCCCGATCGCGATCCCCATGTAGTGCCGAAGCTGCGTGTCATCAAAGACCGTCTCCATTGCCCGCCCCCCCAGCACGAAGCTCGGCCGCACCAGCACGGGATACCCGATCCGATTTGCGATCCCCACCGCCTGCTCCACATCGTGAGCGATCCCATTGGGCGGCTGCCGCACCCCCAGCTCATCGCACAGCTTCGCAAACCGCTCCCGGTCCTCCGCCAGGTCGATGCTGTCGACGCTCGTCCCAATAATCGGCATCCCCGCCGCCTCCAACCCATGCGCCAGGTTTAGCGGGGTCTGACCGCCAAGCTGGACGATGACCCCATAAAGCCGCGACCGCTGGTCGCGCCCCTCCTCCGAATAAAGCCGCGACCGCTGGTCGCGCCCCTCCTCC
>PPFU01072308.1_pt1 | contig 10007 bp, 9 predicted proteins | sample 1535991 | NCBI WGS metagenome assembly PPFU01 (sample SAMN04901290, study PRJNA319586) | Hypolithon metagenome, whole genome shotgun sequencing project. | isolation source: Antarctic Hypolithon | place: Antarctica: Miers Valley | collected 2014 | reverse complement strand
TGCGCCAAAGGCATGGCTATGCCAAAACCCGTGGCTAATTATATTTGACCCCGCTGGGGTCCTGGTTGTCGAATCTGTAGCGTTTATGATATTTTCAATAAAGTGAGTTTTAAAAATATTTTTTATTATATTGTTTCAAAAAAAAATACTATGGCAATCATCATTATCATCGCTGTAATTATCCTGATCGGAGGCTTCTTCATCAGTATTTACAATAAGCTGGTACGGCTCAGAAATCTCATGCAGGAGGGGTGGAGTGGTATTGATGTTCAATTGAAGAAACGATACGACCTTGTTCCCAACCTGATCAATACCGTAAAAGGGTATGCAACACATGAAAAGGAAGTGTTCGAAAATGTAGCTGCAATGCGAAGTGTGGGTATCAACGCCAAAACTGTCAAAGAACAGGAGCAGGCGGAAAATCAGATTACACAGGCGCTGGGTCGCCTTTTTGCTGTAGCCGAGAACTATCCCGATCTGAAAGCAAATACCAACTTTATAGGTTTACAAACTGAACTTGGCCAGGTCGAAAACGATATCCAGATGGCGCGCAGGTATTATAATGGTACCGTCAGAGAAAACAATATCCTGGTAGAATCTTTTCCTAGTAACCTTGTTGCCGGAACTTTTGCCTTTCATAAAGGTGAGTATTTTGAGCTTGATAATGAACAGGAAAGAGTTGCCCCCAAAGTTCAGTTTTAATCCTTTGTCTTATCTTCGGTAGGTAGCACAACGTTCCCGTGGCATTTTAGTCTATAATCGCGCTCCTGACATATGAAAAAGATATTCTTTGCCTTATCTCTCTTTATCTCGGTTGATCTTTTTGCGCAGGAGGAAATTCTTCGATTCGATAGCCATATTACCGTCAATAGAGACCGAAGCATAACTGTAACTGAAACCATCAACGTGAATTCGGAAGGGCACCAGATACAGCGGGGCATTCTCAGAGATTTACCCACTACGGCCCAAGGACCCCAGGTGAAGACCATCAGATACGACTTTGCTGTGCTTGAAGTGCTTAGGGATGGCATCCCCGAAAATTTTGATGTGACGGAGATTGGAGATGGAAAGCGTATAAGAATTGGCCATGCGGATGTCCTACTGACACCGGGAACGTATACCTATACCATCACCTACAATATGAAAAACCAGGTACGCTTCTTTGACCATTATGACGAGCTCTACTGGAACGTGACAGGTGGTGGATGGGACTTTGTCATACGAGAGGCAAGTGCCACAGTGGTCTTGCCGGGAAGTGCCACCATCTTACAACATACAGGTTATAGCGGTGCCTATGGCCAGACCGAATGTCGTTGCACGTTTGAGAAAATTTCACAAAATGAAATCACCTATGCCATTAGTGATCCTCTTTTACCCGGCGAACAGTTGACTATAGCTATAGGTTGGAATAAAGGTGTGATATCTCCTCCCACGGACGAAGAACTACGCGAAGAAGCTCTCCGCGAGCTTTTGCCACTAATTATCGGTATTGGAGGCGTCTTACTCGTATTATTCTATTATATTTTCGCATGGAAGCGGGTGGGCAGGGACCCTGCTACTGGAATTATCATTCCGCGTTTTGATCCACCGGCTGGCTTTTCTCCGGCTGCTGCCCGTTTTGTGCACCGCATGGGTTTTGATAAAAAAGCGTTTACTGCGGCCATCGTAAACATGGCCGTCAAAGGGTTTCTAACAATAAAGAACGACGGAGGCGATTTCCAGTTGATCAAGAACATAAAGGGGCAGGATAGGCTGTCGCCCGGGGAAAAGAACATCTCCACGGTCATATTCAGGGATTCAGACACCTTTACGGTTAAGCAATCGAACCATGTGAGGCTGATGCAGGCTATTGAAAACCTGAAAAGCCAGCTTAAGCTTGAATTTGAGAAAGCCAATTTTAAGAAGAACATCGGGTGGCTGGCCCCTGGTCTGGTACTTAGCGTTGCTGTGGTAATTGTTGTTATTTTATTAAACCTGGATAATGAAGTACTCATAATCAGTATCGTTTCGAGCTTTTTTGTGATGTCCTTTCTGGTACCCATCCTATACTCATTTCATAGGGCGGGTGCTAATGCGTACGGGGTAAAACGAGGTTTTTACTATTTTATCTTCATTGTCATATTGTGTGGTTTTTTTGTATTAGGCTATCGCTTTCTAACCCTGGTGGATCCGGAATTTAACCAGGTTTCTGCTGTTGCACCGTATTTCCTGATCATCGCGAGCCTCGTGTTTTTCAATATGCTGTTCTTTTATCTGATCAAAGCCCCCACCACCATTGGCAGGCAACGGATGGATGAAATAGAGGGACTAAAAATGTTTATGGAGGTGGCAGAAAAACGTCGCTTAAATATGATGAATCCACCGGAACAAACACCCCAACTTTTCGAAAAATTATTGCCCTTTGCCATAGCCCTCAATGTGGAGAATGAATGGGGAAAGCAATTTAATTATATCCTGGAACGGGCTATTCAGGATGACAAGTATCATCCGACATGGTACCGGGGAAGAAAAGGCGACGTTTTTCGTGCGCCTTTATTAACCTCGTCGCTGGGATCGGAGTTTTCTTCTGCCATTGCCTCTTCATCTATGTCACCTCAAAGTAGTAGTTCTTCAGGAAGTGGCGGCGGCGGTTCGTCTGGCGGCGGCGGTGGTGGTGGTGGTGGCGGTGGCTGGTAGTCTTCATGCCTATGCAGGCCTTCATAAAAACTAGCGCTCGGCAGCAACACAAAAAAAGTGGAATATACCTGTGCATTGTTTTAAAAATGGTAAATTTGACTTTTAAATTCTAAAACGATGAAGATGAGATTTTTAAACGTAGTTACGGTTGGCGTATTATTATTTTTCGCTACTGCTTGTGGCGGTAGTACCGATGTGGTAGAGTCAGGAACCTATCAGGGTGTTGTAAAGGAAGTAGAAGCTGACAAGACGGAAATTTATGTTACAACGGCAGACGACAAGACCCTGGAGCTCTATTTTACTGAAACCACTACACTTACACAAAATGGTCAGGCTGTAGCATTTTCGACGCTTCAGGAAGGACAAAATGTTGAAGTAGTCGTAGAAAAAGTGGGAAACCGGTTAGATCCTATTGCTGTTACCATTTTGGATTAAGCAAAATTGATACCCATGTTTTGGCGGACTGAGGTATGGCATGCCTTGTCCGTCCATTTTCCTATTGCGTTTCTGTTGCTGGCGTTATTTTTTAAGCTCTATGCCTTCAGTCGTAAAACACCAACCTGGGACAAAGCAGGAAGCTTTCTGCTATATTTGGGTACGCTAGGCGTATGGCTGAGCATTTTCACGGGAGACCAGGCCGAAGGTATTGTAGCCAGAAAAATCTGTGACCCAACAGTGCTCAAAGAGCATGAAAACGCTGCGTATGTCGTAGGCTGGGTATTTTCTTCAGCGGCTATGCTAGATATTATCTATGTCGGATCTTTACGCTATTCGCGGCAGAATATCCTCAAAACGCTGATCGCCATTCTGCTGGTAGTAGGCGCTGGCTTCTTAATTTATACTGGCCATCTGGGCGCGATGCTGGTATACGAACAAGGTGCTGGCGTAAATCAACCTGATGCGGACTGCAGCGATTTTTAAAAGATTACTCTTTGTATTTAGGGTCAAATTCTTTGAGAGGCGTTGAAGCTTTTAAAGAAGCCTATAACTTTTCGATCCGTTCAAAAAGTGCTGCCATATTTTCTTGTTTATTCCGCGTAATTCTAATATCACTACCGTCGGCCATCACGACCGCCCCCCCATCTGATTTTAATATTCTGGTGATAAAGTCTGGGTTAATGATATGAGAGTGATGGACACGTAAAAAACCATGATTAGACAATATTTGCTCTACATCCTTTAGCGATCGGCAGACCAGTTGGTTATGGCCATCGGCGCAGTAAATCTTTACATAATTTCGATCAGCCTCACACCGGATGATATCTTTGAAAAGGAGAATAATATAGCCCTCCAGGGTTGGCATAGCCATGCGATCAGGCTTCTTCTGTGGGTTGCTAAAAAATTGTCCCAGTTGCCTGAGCTGTACTGGATGCAAGTGTTTGTCCTTTTTATTTTCCCAATGGTGAATGGATGTAAGCAGGTCATCAGGCATCAGGGGTTTTAGCAGGTAGTCGAGGGCATTATATTTAAAAGCTTTTATGGCGTATTGATTATAAGCCGTCAAAAAGATCACGTCGAACTGAAGGTCACTATCGAATTTTTCGCGGATCAATTCTAGCAGCCGAAACCCCGAGTAGGGAGACATTTCAATGTCTAAAAACAGGATATCGGGGCCGTTTTCCTGGTTGATATATGCTAAGAAATCATCAGGCCGCGTAAAGGAGCCTATCATCTCGAGCTGCGGATAAGCCTCGCTGGCAATACTACAAAATGAGTCGATCGCATGCTGCTCATCATCTACTACAATGGCTTTTATTTTCATCCTTCTACTGGTTTTAGTGGCACCATTGCAGCAGGAATTACGATCATAAATGATACCCGGGTACCGGTGAGGTCCATTTGCTGATTTATAATCTCTTCAATACCCATGGATATTTTTATATCGTGCTGCTGATTAAATATAACTAACCTTTCGGTCAAAAGCTTTAGGCCAAGGTGTGTAATTTCTGGTTGGTTGGCCTCATTGATCTTCCTGGATGCAACCAGTCCTATCCCATTATCTTCTATAAATATATGCACGCCATCTGGGATACGACACACATTGATCTGGATTTTCTTTTTGTTTTCCTTACTATGGCGTAAGCCATGCTTGATGCAGTTTTCGGCGATGGGCTGCAGCAGCTTCGGTGGAACGTCTATGTCATTGATATCCACATCAGGATCAACGACAATAGAAAATTTAAATGAGCTGCCAAACCGAAGCTTTTCTATTTGTAGATAATGTACCGTATCCTGAATCTCTTCTTGCAAAGAGATGCTTTGTTTTCGATTGTTGTTGAGGCTGTTGCGCAACAATAGTGCGAAGGTATTGATATACTTGGTGGCTTCATCATTCCTGTTTTTCATCACCAGGTCGCGGACGGCACTCAGTCCGTTAAACAAAAAATGCGGGTTCATCTGTGCTTCCAACGACTGGATGGTCAATTCCTGGATCTTATTTTCGAATTCTGCTTGCAATAGAGCTATTTTTCTCGCTTCTATTTGTGCCTGTTTTTCCAGAATCTCCGTTTTAGCCTCAGCGACTTTATTTTCCAGTGTCAGCTTTTCATGCACGATCAACCTGTTGTTTTCCTTCAACTGGTCGATATATTGTCTTTTATGTTGATCCCGCTGATCATAGATGAGCTTGTTTTTATAGCCCAATGCTAATGAGAAAAAGATGGTTTCGAAAATAATGCCTATTTGCAATAAGGCGCCCGGGTGGATGATTGACCCATTAACCACCCAAACTTCAGCCATGAGATCTACCATAATGGAGGCCACTACACCGAGCAACAAACTAATACTTGCCAGCATAAAAAACACCTTTAACGGGCTGCGTATTTTTACTAAGATCAGAATCAGCATAATGACATAATTGGGCATAAAAATTATTCTAAAATAAAAGTAGCTGGCCTCAATAATTTCAGGATACCACCAATTCATTTTAAAGATCATATGCCAGAGCCCGTACAGAAATAACACCAGCGCCTGAATCTTTAATATTTTTCCAAACCATGGCGATTGTTGAGCTATGGTAAGTAGCCGATCGGTAAAAATAACATAGGCAGCAAACATCCAGGCCACCATTGTTTCGTTTAGCAAGTATCTGTATTGAAAAAGGTAGTTAGACCATACCTGCGCCTGGCTTGGCAGATCGTTCCACATGGTGATGCAAAATGCCAGCGCAAAAAACAGATAAATTGCGTAAGAAATGTAAATACTTTCGCGCACAAGCAAGGCATATAAGAGGAAGAAGAGGAAAATAAACGCCATGAAGCCCAACGACAAGGTATTGATGAGCATCTGTATACCTATGGTCTGTTTTTCTTTATAGATCAGGGTGTATATTGAAGTTTTGTCGTGAAAACGTACGTTAAAATAATTGGTGTTTTCTCCGTAGATGCCACTTCCAAAGTAAACCATTGATTTTCCAGGCGGCAATATTACGCTGCCAATGAAAGGGTGTTCAGGAAACAATCGGTAAAAAGGGTTCGTCCAATAGCCTGTCGTATCAGCAGCAGCAAGCCCCCTGGGGCCATGGCTAAAAAACCAGAAAGTATCATATTGATATAACGATTCGAAGTAGAGCGTGTCTGCGTCGGTGCTTGTATTCTCAATAGGGAACTGGTACCAGATGCCTAAGATTTCTCTTTGAGCCACATTTCCCATAGCTACAGTTCGAAGGTATTTGATAATACCTTCGTTATCCTCAGCCGATACAGGTTGAATATAGGACATTTCTTCTGGAAGCAGTACGCCCTGCCAGGTTTTCAGCGTGAGTGTATCGGCGAATACTGGCCGTACCAGTAGAAATGAGATACAAACAAAGATGATTTTTAGAATCAAAACAAACAGGTTTTTGGCCAAATAAATATAAATAAAAACCCGGTAGCTTAAAAATACATTCGGACACTCAAACGGGTCATTCGTCCGCTCTTCTGGGGTGATTGCTCATTGTCATAATGTAGCTATTGAAATCTTTCTTAAAATTACATTAATAAGTGATTATCATTTGCCTTAAAAGTAACCCGTCTTCTTAAATCTGCAATATATGGGGAAATATATGCCTTTTACGCTGCTCTTAGTTATGGCTATAGTAGGTAGCTGTAAAGACGATGATAATCAGTTGCCCACAGAATCTGGCTGTTATCCTACGCTCATTACCTATTCCAGCACTACTGGTACCGGCACCCTCTATAGTTTCGAATACGACGAAAATAACAGGCTCTTAAAAGCAACGTCTGGCGAAGATGTTTTCAGCTACGTTTACCAGGGTAAACAGATTAATACCCTTTCACTTCTAAAAAATGACGTGTTGATCGTCGACTACCAATATGTCTATAACAGTAATGGTTCCCTCGATAAGTTGATTTACAAAGATCAGGATTATTTACAACAGTACGTTTACCGCCAGGGAGCGAGTCTTCCCGTCAGTGCGGCTTTTTATAAGATTAATGCCGCCGGCGAGGCTGAACAGATAGATACCAACAGTAAGTTCACCTTTGACGCCCAGGGTAACCTGGTCAGGGACGAAATCTACCAAGGCGACAATTGGTGGAGTACCAACGAATTTAGTTATGAAGATGAAACGCCATTTTACAAATGGATACCGGATTTCAACTATTACTATGGAAATCCTTTAAAGCCACAATGGGCGGTGGGAAACCTTACGAAGCATACCCAAACGAGAATCTATCCCTTTCCGGATGGTGAAATCTTCACAACAATCCATACCTATAGCACGGTCTACAACGACAAGGGATACCCTGAGACGATCACAAGACTGACTACTCCGGGAGATAAAGTAACTACCTATACCATCAGCTATAAATGTAATTAAGGAAATCATGAAAAAACAAGGCATTTTCAACATACTTTTGTTTACCAGCCTTTTTGTCCTATGTATAATCTCATGCAAGAAGGAAGCTGAAATTGCCGAGGCAGAGGTTGTAGCACAGAAAAGCATTGGTATTGTCGTAGATGATGTTGCCATAGGCTCTTTACAATGGCTTGAAGTATTCACGACAGCCGGTGATGGCAGCAACGAAGCTCCATTAAATGTCAAAGGTGATGATAACGCACCTCGATCAAGCCCAGATGGTTTCAAGGTGGCGTTAATTAGCTGTCAGGATGCCGGAATTGATAAAGTAAAATTTATAGTAACAGCGGTCAGCAGCCTGAATATTTCATCGAAAGGCTTCAGTAAAAAAGTGCCTTTCAATGGCGAAAGATTATTCCTTTCGGGTACTTCAATTGCCGATGGGAGATCTGACGGTTTAGAAACGCCGTTTTGAGCATCGCTATGGAAAATCATTGTTTCTGGAGATGCGTATTTTTTATCATCCAATAAAAACGAACAGCTTAAAGATTTGAGATGATGAGATACAACTTCAAAAAGGTAGTTTTTTTAACGTCTTTTTGCCTATTTTGCTTATATTGACCGAGCGTCCTGCAGAACTCGCTTTTAAGGATAAAAATTGTCGTCATGAGCAATCGAACAGGCCTTTTAAAGATCACTACCATGAACCTGGATGGATCCAATCCCGTCCAATTTTTAGACCGTATTGGAAAGAGGGAGGAGGTAAATTCAACAGTGAAATTATGATCATCGGTATCGATGGTACAGGTTTAATTAATTTAACTTCAAACGCCAGGACCGATGATTACGCTTTTATGGGCACCGGCAATTAATTTTAATTTAAAGATGAAACGTATGAAAACTGCCATTCAACTACTTATTCTAATTTTCTTCATTTCTACTGTTCACGTGGCACATGCCCAGTTCAGGAATCTGGACAAACGAATTGAACAAAAGGTAAAAAATCGGGCTGATCGAAAGGTCGATAAAGCCATTGACAAAGCCTTGGATAAAACTGAAGAGGGCGCAGAAGGTGCTGTAAAAGGAGATAAAATGGACAAAAAAGAGGAAGCGAAAGGCAAGGAGGCCGCTGAACCTGAGAATACGTCGGCGGCGGAAAGTAACAAAAATGCCTTTGTTACTTATACAAAGTTTGATTTCGTTCCAGGAGAAAAAGTCATGTTTTATGATGATTTTGATTTGGATAATCCAGGCGACTTTCCCTCCAAATGGAATACCAATGGTTCGGGCGAAGTAGTGAATGCTGCTACTGGCAACAAGCTTTTTGAGCTTAAGGGTGGATCTACCTATTTGCCGCTGATTGCAACGCCGTTACCGGAAAACTACACCATTGAATTCGACATCAAGACATCGGAACTGGATAATAAACTCAGCTCTCAGGTTTTTTTGTCAATTATGCTTGACGATAATGCTAACTTCAATTTGGGTAAAAATTTCGCACACGTAAAGTTGCCTTTTTGCCAATACAGTGCAAGTAGTATTACCGTTCAAAATCGGGTTGGCGGTAAGCAAATTATCCATAATAATCTTTCTGAAGACATTAGGCAAAAGATAAATGAGGGTGCCCATGTATCAATAGCTGTGAATAAAAAACGATTTAGGCTATGGGTGGATGAAAAAAAGTTAGTAGATGTCCCAATGCTCGTACCAGAAAAAATTAGCCACCTGAAGTTTGAAATGATGGGGTTTTCCAAGGATTTTGAGAATTACCAGTTTTATATCACCAATTTAAAAGTAGCAGAAGGTACAATTGACCTACGTTCCAAACTGATAACCGAAGGCAAGTTTGTGACCAGCGGAATTTTGTTTGATATAAATAGTGACAAAATAAAGCCTGAATCTGCCGGTGTATTGAAAGAAATTGCCAAGGTACTTCAGGATAATGCTACCGTTAAAGTAAAGATCGTTGGGCATACCGATACAGATGGTGATGACCAGCTTAACCTCGAACTTTCGAAGCGGCGGTCACAGGCTGTGAAAGCCATGCTTGCCAAAGACTATGGTATTGCCGAAAATCGATTGGAAACCGATGGGAAAGGAGAGCGTGAACCTGCCGATAAAGGAACTACCGCCGAAGCCAAAGCCAATAATCGACGTGTAGAGTTTGTAAAGTTATAATGGTCTTTCTTAACTGAGTTTTAGATTTGCCCAGTTTTATAGCGGATAGCAGGATGAAGCCTACTATCCGCTTTTTATTTGCGTTCCTGCAAAACTTCTTCCGCCAAAGGGCATCCGTTGTTTGTTAGCGCAACATCTCAGTAAAGGTTGTCGTCGGTGCAAATCGACGGCTTTAATCAGCTTTTATGCCTTCCTCACCACTTTTATAACTTTTTCTCTTCCTTCGCCCAAGCCTCATGAGTTGAATTTTAAAAAATATTGATATATTAAGCAAAACTTAATCAAAGCAGTCTTTATCGCCTATATGCACAAAATTTCCCTTTCTTTTTTTATCGCAGTTATGTTGCTTTTT
>PPFU01024945.1_pt1 | contig 10011 bp, 7 predicted proteins | sample 1535991 | NCBI WGS metagenome assembly PPFU01 (sample SAMN04901290, study PRJNA319586) | Hypolithon metagenome, whole genome shotgun sequencing project. | isolation source: Antarctic Hypolithon | place: Antarctica: Miers Valley | collected 2014 | reverse complement strand
TCCCATCCCAACTATCAGAGCCTATGTGACTACGGTATTCTAGTCTCTTAGTTCTGTCCGAAGTATTGTTGTATTCAGTATTGGTAATAATCAGCTCTTGAATATCATCTTCTGAAAGCCTTTCTCTCCCTGCGACAACGCCCTGGCACGCCTTGCTAATGGCTTCGCCAACTTTGCCCAACCATTCAGAAAAACTTTCTGGCTGACACATTGATTCTTCAGTCCTATCGGCTACCGTTTGAGAAAGATATTGGGCATAGTCTTCTTCGTTAGGATTGGTAATAAACAAAGCGCCGCCTAATGCTAATAGGGAGAAGAGCGCTAAAGAAGGAACAATTTTCTTCATTTTCCTGGATGATGAGAAGCTAAGATGGCTGGGAATACCAGTCTAACGTAGCGGCTTGGTTGCAGTTTATGAATACACCTGATGAATACGCCTGCTCATGCCATTTTTAATCTGGCACTGCTCAGTCGAAAAAAAGAGCCCCAGTGGAATCCGCTGATTATCTGGGGAGCGGTGATTCCTGATTTGTCGATGTTCGGCTTTTATCTTTGGATGCGGCTAGCAACAGATATTCCTGAGCGCCAGGTTTGGCGGGTGGAGTACTTCAGACCTGCTTGGCAAACTCTATTTGATCTTTTCCACTCTATTCCTTTAGCGCTGTTGGGGTTGGGCGTGATGCTCTATGCTAAGCGCACTGGGATTGGTCTGCTGTTTGGCAGTATTGTGCTGCACTGCCTGGAAGATTTGCCGCTGCACCACGATGATGCCCATCGTCATTTTTTGCCCTTGAGTGACTTTCGCTTCGAGAGCCCGTTTTCCTATTGAGATTCGGCTCATTACGGCGGGATTTTAGGGCCGCTGGAAATGGGGCTGATGGTGGTGGCGAGCGTTTATGTTTTTAGGCGGGTGCGATCGCGCTGGACTAAAGGTCTGCTGATCGTAGCCAACGCGCTGCCGCTACTGGCGCATCTGTGGTTCACGATGGCGTTTGGCTGAGCTAGGCAAGCTTCAAACCTAACCTGTGGAAGCTGCCACCAGGGCAGATCGGGAAAGGCATGATGTTCGCGATGGTAGCCAAAGTGGTAGCAGGTCACCAGTGGAATCAGCCGTGGCCAATAGTTGCTGTTAGCTCGCAGCGACGTGCTGTACGTATCGGGCAAATGGCGATGTACTAAGTAAGTGCCAAAGTAAAATAGCTGGACGGAACTGAGCAGCGACGGGATCGCCCAAAAAACCAGCAAATTCGCCTCGGGAACGCCCATTACTCGATAGAGACTGTTGTAAACAATGACGATGCTAACCGTTTGCCTGAGCGTGCAGTAGCTGCGCATGAAGCGGAAATACCATAGCACCGGGTGAGTGCGCTTGCCATCGTGAAAGTCTGGATCGTGGTGACTAGCCGGGAAGCGGTGATGGTTGGTATGGGCTTTGTACATTTTGTCGTCAGGAATGAAGCCGTAGATGAATAAAGCAAGCTCTCCTAGTGCGCGGTATGAGTTCTTGTTAGGTTTGCGCTAGCTCAAGTTGAGCGGGTCTACGTCAATGCTCAGGCTGATGCCTTTAGGTATTTGACGCTGCAAGTCGCTGAGTTTTGGCAGCGGCGTTTCTAAGGCTAGCTTGATGAGAATATGCCAGCGAAAGCGACGGGCCACTCTAAAAATTGGTGCAGGCACTGGCCCCATGACGACATAAGGTGGATCGCCAGATAAAAGGCCAGATAAAAGGCCAGATAAAAGGCCAGATAAAAGGCCAGATGAGAGGCCAGCTAACTGTTGAGCGAGCAGTTTGCTGAGCTGAGCTGCAATTTTCCCCGCAGTGCTTTCGGTCGTGCGCTCGTCTATCCCGCTAATGCGCAGTAGGATTAGCCGACCGTAGGGGGGATAGCTTTGGGTGGCGCGATCGCTCAGCTCAGTCTGTAAAAAATCGCCATACGCCACCAGCGGACTTTGCCCCTGCTGAGCGGCGCTCTGAGTCAGCGCCTTCACCGCCACATGCTCAGGGCTGTAGGTTTGCACAATCACCCGTCCAGGCTGCTCCCCTCTGCCCGCCCGCCCCGCCACCTGCGTCATCGTTTGAAACGCCCGCTCGCTCGCCCGATAGTCGGGCATAAACAGCAGCCCATCAGCAGCAATCACGCCGACTAATGTGACCTGCGGCAGGTCAATGCCCTTCGTCAGCATTTGGGTGCCCACGAGCAGGTCAGCCTCTCCCTGGGCAAACCGAGTCAGCAGCGCTCTGTGTGCGCCTTTGTTGCGCGTGGTGTCGCTGTCGAACCGGATGCAGCGAATCTGAGGCAAATACCTTGCTAAATCGTTGACGACCCTTTGAGTGCCGCTGCCAAAGTTTTTGAGGTAGGGCGACGCGCATTCAGGGCATTCAGTCGGGTGAGGTTGCCCGTAGCCGCAATAGTGGCAAAGCAGTCTGGCTGTTGCCGCCTGATGAGTTTGGTGAAAAGACAGCGACACATCGCAGTGAGGACACTCCATCACATGGCCGCAGCTTCGGCAGGACACAAAGCTGCTGTGCCCGCGCCGATGGATGAACAAAATTCCCTGATTTCCCTTTTCAACCAGTTCTTCCAATGCCTTTTGCAGCGGACGGCTAAAAATCGTGCGATTACCCTCATGTAGCTCCGTTCGCATGTCAATCACCTCGACCGGCGGGAGAGGACGGTCATAAACGCGTTGGCCAAGGGACAAATAATGTAGGAGCTGGCCTTGTGCCGCTTGCCCTTTCGGAGATTGGGGGGATGGCCGAAACCTCACCCAGGTCTCCACCGAAGGCGTCGCCGATCCTAATACCAGCGGACAATCTTCCAATTCAGCTCGCCAACGTGCCACCTGTCGGGCGTGATAGCAGGGCATCGGCTGATCTTGCTTAAAGCTGCTGTCATGCTCCTCGTCCAAAATGATGATGCCAACATTGGGCAAGGGCGCAAACACGGCTGAGCGAGTGCCAATAATCACCTGTGGGGTGCCCATGAGCATTTGCCGCCAGGTGTCGTAGCGTTCGCCTTCGGAAAGGCCGCTGTGATACACACACACCTTTTCGCCAAAGCGACTGCGAAAGCGATCGGTGAGCTGGGGGGTTAGGCCAATTTCAGGGACAAGGACAAGGGCGGACTTTTGCGCTGCTAGGATGGGCGCGATCGCCTGCAAATACACCTCAGTTTTGCCCGAGCCGGTCACCCCATGCAGCAGCGCCTCCCCGTAGCCCTGCATCTGCTGAAGCGTAGCCAGCGCTTTAGCTTGCTCAGCGGTCAGCGTTTTAGGCCGATCAGGTAGGGCCGTAGAATGACTGCTCGCTCGCAGCCGTTCGCGGGGCTCTATGACTAAGTAACCCTTCGTGGCAATAGTTTTAAGGGTTTTGCTGGTGGTGCGTAAAAGCTGAAGCGCGTCGCTGAGCCACAGTTCGCCGCCGCTGTGGGCCAAAGCCGTCAAAATTTCCTGTTGGCGATCGCTCAGGTCTAACGCTGAGGTGGCCTGCTTTATGAGAATCACGGCCTGACGTTTTTGGACACTGGGCGATCGCGGCGGTGCCAGGTAGCTTTTCACCACGCCCGCCGCTGTCAATGTCCGTAGTGCCTGATCGGCTTCATGGGGGGATCTTCTCAAAGGCTTGAGCTGACGTCTGACATACTGCCAGCTATAGTCTCCCTGGGAAGAGTTTTGCAGAATTGTGGTTAGCTCAACAGCTACTTTTGAAGGCTCTGAGCTAGTAGTCAAAGCCTCTATATTTTTAGTCAAAAATTTCTCAGTAAGTTTCACCCTCCTTTGTGACTTAGACAACAATCCAGGCGGTAGTGCCGTCCGAATCACCCTAATAAAGGGCGTTTGATAGTAGCGAGCGACACGGTTTAATAGCTGCCAATACTCTTTAGTAAAGAACGCAGGATTAACGATGCTTTCAATCGATTTTATCGATGAGGGGGCAATCCCCTCAGGGGGATTTTGGGGTAGGCGTATGGCGATCGCGCCCACCTGCTGAGCGCCAAAAGGAACGCTAACAATATCCCCTGGCTGAACCGCCAAACCCTCGGGTATGGCGTAGGTATACAGCCCTTTTACACCCACACAGTCAACCAAAACCTCTGCCCATAAGGCCGCCAACTGTTGTCTCATTTCGCCCATAAGCTGTCTAGAAAATTGAGAGTCGGAAAAAAGTAAGCTGAAATTTGTATCCTTGACAAGCTGTCACCTGAGAAATGAGAAAAAAAGAAAAAGAAACGTTACAAATAAAGCAAAATCCCCCGGATGTAGCTTCACAAGAGGTTGCAAGCGATCACAAAAGAAACTGTAAGTTATCAAATTGAACAGTTTCCTAATAAAGGGTTGCTATAGTGAAGTCACAGTCATTCCTGCGCAGTCATCGCAAAAGTCTTGCCTTCTGAAACATTTGACATTCAATCAACACTCGTCATGATGTGAACCTGATTCTAAATATGACAGCCTCCTACACTTCCGATATCAGCAGTCCTTTATCACCGCTTAACGGCATGTCCGGCGGTGTGTCTGCAAGCTCCGTCAAAGCGCGTTCAGGCAAAGAAGGCACTCCTGCACAAACAGCACCTGTACAAACAGCACCTGTACAAACAGCAGTAGTTACAAAGCTGACGATAGCCGATGACAGTTCTTCTCTGTACGAAGATGACGATGTTCTAGCTTCGGTTGGCCTCGCCTCGGTAGCCGGGGAAACGGCAAATGAGCCAGAACTCCTAACGATAGATAGCGACACTGAAGATAGCGACGATGACGATGACGATGCTACAGATGACGATGCTCAATACTCAGCGCAGTATAGCGAATCTTCATCTCCAGCCTCTTCACGCTACCGCAAATCATCTAACGATGACGCCGTTGGCGCTTTCTTTAAGGAAATGGCGCGCTACCCTCTGCTCAAGCCCGAAGAGGAAATTGAGCTGGCCCGACAGGTGCGAATTATCGTCGAGCTAGAAGAGCGCTCCGAGCAGCTCAGTGAAAGCTTGAGCCGTCGTCCGACGATTGCTGAGCTGGCAGACTCCTTTTCATGCAGCGAGCATCAGCTCAAGCAGCGGCTGCAAAAAGCCCGCTCTGCCAAGCGACGAATGATCCGCTCCAACCTACGCCTAGTGGTTTCCATTGCCAAGCGCTACCTCAACCGAGGCGTTCCCTTTCTCGATCTGATTCAAGAAGGAGCCCTGGGCCTGAACCGTGCCGCCGAAAAGTTTGATCCCGACAAGGGCTATAAGTTTTCTACCTACGCCTACTGGTGGATTCGTCAGGGCATCACCCGCACCATTGCTAACGATGCGCGCACCATTCGCCTACCCATCCACATTGTCGAAAAACTCAATAAGCTCAAAAAGGCCCATCGCGAGCTTCGCAAAGAGCTTCAGCGCACCCCCACTGAGGTTGAAGTCGCCGCCGCGCTAGACATGACTCCTGACCAGCTACGGGTGCTTCAGCAGGTACAGCGCAAGTCGCTCTCGCTCAACCACCGGGTCGGCAAAGGCGAAGATACTGAGCTGATGGAGCTGCTAGAAGATGGCAAGTCTCTATCGCCCGAGTCAAAGATCAGCGAGTCAATGATGTGTCAGGAAATTTCTGACGTTCTCACTGAGGTGCTTACCGAGCGCGAAAAGGACATCATTGCGCTGCGCTATGGCCTGACTACCGGGGAAACGCACACCCTTGAAGAGGTGGGTCGCATTTTTCAGCTGTCCCGCGAGCGCGTACGGCAAATTCAGACCAAGGCAATGCGAAAGCTGCGCAGGCCCCAGGTTGCGAGTCGGCTGAAAAACTGGCTTAAATAGCTAGCTTAAATAGAAGTATAAACAATGAAGTATGAGCGCATTCTTGCCTTCATCGCTTATACTTCATCGTTTCTTTATCGCGCTGACCGCTTATCTGTCTTAGTCCTAAACGTCACGTTCACCCCTTCGTTGGTCTGCTGAAGCAGCAGCAGGGGGGTGGGCTTTGCTTTTTGATCCCACTTCATGTTGGCGATGCGGCCCTGAAGCGTAGGCTGCCAAAAGCCTTCACCTTCGGCTGGGTTTAAAAAGTTTTCAATGCAGCTCACAATTTCTTCTACGGTGGTAGAAGTTGCCTGGGCGGGCACCTTCGTGAGCTGAATTTGAATGCGAAAGAGGACGCGCTTACGCTTTGTGTCGTCGCTGGGCGCGACATATTCTATATCAAAGATTTGATTGATGGCGCGGGGCACGCTGGCGATGCCGACGGTGCCCGTGCTGGCTTGAGAAGGTCTGAGGGCTTCACTAATGCGCTGTTTGACTTTAATTTTGAGCTGATTGACAATGGCGAAGTTAAACTGCTTCTCCTCCATCCGCATCCGCAAATAGTCGAGGTTAAAGTCGCGTGAGTGTACCAGGTCTGGGTTGCGCTCCATGGTGGTAATGGTGCTGAGCGCTAGCTTGATTCGCTTTTGCAGCTCTTTATTTTTATAGCTTTCAAACTTGAGCTGCTTCTGCAGCTTGCGGGTTTGCAGTGCCGAAAAAGTGCCCAGCCCAACTAACAGCGCCAAGAGCCCGCCTGAGCTGAGCATCCACAGGTTGGTCGGTGGCGGCGGCTCTAGTGGCCCACTCGATATCGGGGTCTGGGCAATCCAGACCGCAGGGCTCGTTGCAAAACCCGTTGAAGGGTGTATATCAGTGCCAGTTGACATGCTCAGGTGCGGGCGATTGATCACATTCAGGGTGCCCAGGCGAGCCGTAAGAATGTATAAATGTTGATGTTTCTAGCTGACACATTGTGAATTGACCTTTTAGTGGCCGCTTGGACAGCTCAGGTATTCGGTAATTGCTATGTGCTCAAATCTTAGTCAGGCTGATCTTTCTAGCATTCGCTTAGTGGCTACCGATATGGATGGGACGCTGACGACTGAGGGGCAGCTTACGCCCGAGCTGCTATGGGCGTTCGCTAGGCTGTGCGCCCAAGATATTGAAGTGATGATTGTGACCGGGCGCTCGGCAGGGTGGGTGAGCGGCCTGGTGAACTATTTGCCGGTGGTGGGCGCGATCGCCGAAAACGGCGGTCTCTACATCGGCAAGCAAAATCGTGAGCCTCTTCTCCTGCCCGATATTCCTCGCATGAGCGCCCATCGCGATCGCCTAGCTACCCTCTTCAACCAGCTCAAAGCCCGCTATCCTGACTTGCGTCCCGCTTCAGACAACCGTTTTAGAATCACCGACTGGACATTCGACATTGAGGGTCTCACCATAGACGACCTTGCCTGGATGCAGCGAACCTGCGCCGAATATACTATGGGCTTCACTTACAGCAACGTGCAGTGCCACATCATGATTAAAAGGCAGAATAAAGCTACGGGGCTTGCTAAAGTTTTACAGCAGCAGTTTTCACACCTTTCCTCGGCAGAAGTTGTGACCGTAGGCGATAGCCCGAATGATGAGAGCCTGTTTGATCCTGAGCAATTTCCGTCCTCAGTAGGCGTTGCCAACGTTGCCCATTATCTGCCGGTGCTAGCTCATCAGCCGACTTACGTTACGGCGTCCGCTGAAGGTGCAGGGTTCATTGAACTGGTCGATAAATTGACCGCTGCACAGCTCTGAAAAGGTCAAAAAAAGAAAGGTCAAAAAAAAGCTGCCGTTTCCCGTCAAGAGCGAACAATCGGGAAGCGACAGCTTTGGTCACACATCGCTGGCCAGTGTGGAGCCAAGCTGTGTTTAGTATGTGGGTTTAGGGAGTCGGTGATGCAGCGGTTTCAAAAAGTGAAACCACTAAGCGGCTGAGCAGCGACCCGACCGCCAGTCGTTGAGCAGGGAGGTAAGCCAGCGAAGGTCGCGCTGGCTGAGGGCTCCGTCGGTAACGGTGAGCTTGTAGCAGTTGCGAGGCGTACGAATGCGATTGCGATGGGTCAAAATGCGCAGGGCTCCACTGTTGGCATCAGTGTTGGCATCAGTGGCGTCGGCGTCAGTGGCGGGTAAGGTGCTGATGCTATAGATGTCAGTACGCCGGGTGTTAACGACATATACAGGCGATCTCAGCCAATATTTGTAGGCAATCAGCAGCACGTCGGCTTCTAGCTGAATATGAATCTGTCTGAATAAAAAGGTGCTCAGCAGTCGCAGACCGTTTTTAAGAAAGCGGTAGCTGTAAAGCCCTCCCATGATCGCTAAGATAGCGGCTGCCAGAGACGCCAGACCGCTGAAGAACTCGTCAGGGCTACTCAGCATCGCGGTTGAAAAGTGCAGCAGGCTGAGCAGGTGTAGGGCGAGGGCCAGCAGTAAGCTGCCCATGAGCAAGGGCGGCAGCGCTCGCTTGAGCTGAGGCGTTTTAATCCCGACGGGTGGCACCACTAGCTCTAAAGACCTGAGCTTTTTTACCGATCTAATCTGCGTGAAAAAGGGTTGGTACTGATTCCGGCTACCGGTAATGGGAACCGGCATCATTAGCGCTTGGGTAGGCTGCAATATCCGCCGCTTGAGCATGGAGAGGGGCAAATGGTTAAGCGCGGCAAGAGCCTGCCGGGCTGATTTGGGGCGATCGCCCACATAGGGCTCAATCAGCCAGTTGAGCCACTGCTGAAAGCTGGGACTCAGCCTCGTTGTGGAGCAGGCAAACTTCGCTCTGAGCCCGCCGCTGTTGGGCCGGTGAGGCAGTTCGCCTAAATGGTAACCGGTTGCCAGATAAATCAGCGTAGCGCCAAGGCTATACAAATCTGAGGCGAAAGTGGCCTGCCCGCCCACCTGTTCGGGGGGCATATAGCCGTAGGTACCCACAAGGGCGTCATTGCGCTGAGCCTGTACATATTGCACGGTGCCCAGGTTTAGCCACGATACCTGAGCGGGCCCCTCTGTGAACTTAGCTGTAGATTTGGCCGTAGATCTGGCCGTAGACCCGGCTGGAGAACTGGCGATCGCAATGTTGTCAGGTTTGATATCTCTATGGACAAAGCCCTTACTGTGCAGGTATATCAATCCTTGCAGTAGCTGCTTGGCGATCGCCCTGATGTCGGCTTCGCAGTAGGTAGCCTTAGCCACCTGCTGCGCCAGGGTGTGGCCGTCGTGATGGCTCTGAACTAATACGAGCCCCTTTCGCTTTTGCCCCTCAGTGGCCTCAGTGACCTCAGTGGCCTCAGTGACCTCAGTGACCTCAGTGACCTCAGTGACCTCAGTGACCTCAGTGACCTCAGTGGCCTCAGTGACATTAAGGGTAAAAGAGTTGATGTAGCGAGGAATCGTCGGATGGCTTAGCGACTCAAGTAGCTGAATTTCACGCTCGAAGCAGCAAATGTCTCCCGTGGGCGTGTTGTCTTCAATGGCGAGTAATTTGATGACTACAGAGCGCTTTTGCTGGGTGTCTTTGGCGAGGAACTGCTGATAGCCAAAGGGCCGACCAATCGGCTGCAAAATTTCGTAGCGATCGCCCAAGCGTCGGGCGAGGGTGATCGGTGTAGAGGAAGAAGTAGCCATGCTCACAGCTAGGAAGAAACGTATATTGAAGTGTTCCCTATGTTTTTTGATGAGATCTCATGGATTTAGCTGAATTCATAGGGGCTAAAGATGAGCATTTTTGAAACCTCGCATCGGCCTCACGACAAGGCTTTGAGCTGAGTTTAAAGGGTGGTTATTTGAAGGGCTGCTTGAGCGATCGCTAGCTGGCCCTTCAAATAACCTGCACTCCCAAAAAACGCGCAGAAACGTATCCCTAGTCGCCGCTCAAGTTCGCTTTTGTCGTCAGAGGCCGCGCCTGAGGATATGTTCGCTGACGTATCAAGGTTTCTTGGTGCTCCATCAACACTACCAACCAATTCGCCATCTGTCCGGAGAAGTTTTTTAAGCGTTTTAAGAACTATGTAAAATTTGTAAGAACTCGTACGGGTAGGCTCTCCAGCGATTTATATCAGAGTAGATTTCGACCCCGAAAACAATCGTATTATTACTTAGACGCTGGCTATTCCTGCGGCTGAAACCATCAGTATTTTTACCAAAATTAAGAGAGTTTGAGAGAGAAGCGGCAAAGCCCTGCTCCTTTAGGACGGGGATGTAGCAG
>PPFU01003411.1_pt1 | contig 10014 bp, 5 predicted proteins | sample 1535991 | NCBI WGS metagenome assembly PPFU01 (sample SAMN04901290, study PRJNA319586) | Hypolithon metagenome, whole genome shotgun sequencing project. | isolation source: Antarctic Hypolithon | place: Antarctica: Miers Valley | collected 2014 | reverse complement strand
CCGCTGGTCCGGGCCTGTTCACGCTGCACGCCCGTGGTGTTGCCCAGGTCGACGACGCCGTAGCGGGTGGGGAGCCTTGAATCGCGAGCCGGTGCCCGCCTGCGAGATGCCGTGGCGGTTGCGGTGGCGTCATTGTCGCTCGACGCAGCAGCGAATCGGGTCCTTGACGTGGCGTCGCCCCCACCCTCTCGGGACCACCCGCGGCTGCCCGGCGCCTCGTCCATCCCGATCTGACGCTGGACATACATCGGTGCCCGCACGATCAGCCGCCCGTCCAGATACTGGATCGACGCCGCCCCCCCCGCGTCCTGCCACACATCCGTCTCGACCATCTGCTTCACCAGCGTCACCATCGCCTCGCCCCGCTCCCCCTTCGTCGGCGTGGCGGCCGCCTCGACCGGGACCTCCTGAAACACCCCCGCCTGTCGCCCACCACCACCACGACTCTCGGGCGTGCTTCCGCCCGATCGGGTGTTGCTCAGCGACTGGTTCAACTCGAACGGCGGAGCGTCATCAAAGTTGGGCACCTCAAACACCAGGTCCTGCACGTTGTACACCCGCGTCACCAGTCGCCGATTCAGCCCCGCCCGCGTGGTCAGCTCCAGCCACCGCCCATCATGCGGCTCGAACATCAGGCGGTTGTCCGGGTCCAGCCCATCCGCCTGCACCGCCCGCATCAGCACCGCGAGCACCTGTCCCGCGGTCGCCCCCTCCAATTGCACCGACACCGGCGAGTCGCCGCTCATCCCGCCCTCATCCAGCGCCCGCCAATCGATCACGAGCGACACCCCCGTCGCCTCCGACCACCAGCGGAACGCCTCCCGAGCGGGCACATTCTCCAGGTCCGCCCGCTGCAACACCGTCCGCATCCTCCCCGCCAGGTCATCACGAGCCGCCGCCTCGACCGCTGCCTGATCCACCGCACGCTCCTGCTGCACTCCCTCCAAATGGGCCATCCGGTCCGACCACGACTGGCCGACCGCCGATGAGCCAAGGATCGCGATCGCGACGGGCGTCCAACGCAGGTGATTCATGGGGGACATGGGGGACATGGCGGGCTCTAGGGCAAGGGTCAAAGAACGCGATGCACGACGTGCGGGACCGCGACAAGACGAGGCCGCGTTCATTGTAGCGGTTCGTGGTTGTGCGAAGCCGCTTGCGGCCCGCTTCTCGTGGCGTGACCGTGCTCGCCCGCATCCACCGCCACCATGCCCGCTTCCCCCGCTTCCCCCGCCGCCCACGCCCGCATCCTTGGCAGCAGCAGCTCCTGCGCCAGAATCTTGATGCACGCCGCCGCCGGGATCGCCAGGATCAGCCCCAGCAGCCCCGCCAACGCCCCACCCGTCAGCACCACCACCAGCACCGTCAGCGGGTCCAGGTTCGTCGCCCGCCCCTGCACGACCGGCTCCACCACCCACCCATCAAGCCCCTGCGCCAAAAAATAGACCACACTCGGGGCGACCACCGCCCAGAACACGCTGAAGCTCCCATCCCCGGGCCCACTCACCTGATCCAGAATCGCCAGCCCCACCGCGATTGGCCAGGCGACCACCGCGGCATAGGGAATCAAATTGAGCATCCCCCCAGCGATCCCCAGCAGCAGCCAGTACGGCACCCCCGTGATCAGCCAACCCACGCTCAGCACCACCGCGATCACCGCCGCCTGAATCAGTCGCCCCCTCACGAACGCCGACACACTGCGGTCCATCTTCCCCACCACCTCCAGCGTCCGCACCCGATGCTTCAGCGGGATCAACGGCACGAACCACCCCACGAACGCCTCAAACTGCCACGCGAAATAGGCAAAGCAGAACACCACCACCACCCCCGCCAACGCCAGATAACTCGTCAGGCTGATCGCCGACCCGATGAACCCCACCCCCACATCCAGCCAATCCAGGACAAACGCGACCACCTGCCCCGGCTCGATGTGAGCCAGCTCCTGCGCGAGCTCACGAACCTTGAGCTTCACCGTGGCCGCATCCCAATCCGCCCAGAAGTGGCCATGTACGGGGTCGCCCCCCGCATTGACCGACGCGTCGAGCACCCCCTCCACTGTCTGCGTCTGTGTGTCGACGGCACCCTCGGCAACCGCCTCGCCGGGCTGCGTCCAAGCCGCCCCATCGTCCCCCTCCGCCTCCGCGAAGAGCACCTCCACCGCCTCGGGGTAGACCCGCTGGAGATTGTTGATCAGCAGCCCCGCCTGAGCGACGAGCCTGGGCACGATGACGGCCGCGACCAGCAGCACCAGGGTGGTCGCGGTCAGCAGCACGGTGGTCACGCCCGCCCACCTTGGGAACTTGAGCCGCCTCTGCATCCAGCGGATCAGCGGGTTGCAGATATACGCCAGCCCCAGCCCGATCAGCACTGGCACGAGCACCGATCGCACCGCATAGATCAGCCCCAGCACTGTCGGAACCACCAACGCCGCTACCGTCAGCAGCACCATCAGGCCCAGCGACACCTGAAACCACTCCCGCCTCCACACCGGCTCGGATCGCGTGACCATGCGGAGAGGGTACCACCGCGGCTGGGAGCGGAGAAGCATCGCTCGCTCAGGCGTCGCACCCCGCACGCCACACAACGCACCCCACACCCGAGGCGGGGTTCGCAGATTTGCTATGCCTCGGCTTGGGGCTTTCGTTGAGCGGGGGAGGCCCGATTACTTCTCCTGCGACTGGTACCCCAGCCGCTCCTTGATGGCTTCGAAGGACAGCGGGTGGGGCACATCGACGAGGCGGCGGTCCAGGAGGTTGCCTACCAGGGCGGCCATGATGGGGCTGGCGGCCTGCCGTTGGTAGGCCGCCTCGGTCAGGCCGGTGAGTCTCTCGACCTCGACCACCGCCACTGCCAGGTCGCGGGGCAGCACCGCGTGGGTGACCCGCTGTGCCCGCGGCAGGTCCGCCAGTGCGTTGTTCCCCAGTTGGAGGCCGCTCACGAAGTCGAACACCTTGTCCAGCAGCGGGGTGCTGTCGAGGAGGGGGGTGACGGGGGGAGCCTGCGTGCCGGCGGGGCCGTAGCCGAGGTCGCGACGGGGCACGGGGCCCAGCGGGAAGGCCTGCGTGCCCGGCACGCTCTGGGTCAGGGCGTCCAGTCCGTCTCGGGCCGCCAGCGCCTGGTATTGGTCCGCCTGCTTTTTGAGCAGGGTGTAGGCCTCGAACAGGCGGGCGTCCAGGATGAGTTGCTCGCCGACCTCGGCCTGGCCGGTGGGGGGCTGATCGGGCTCCGCTGTGGTGATACGGAAAACGTAGTAGCTGCCGTCCCATGACTGGAGCGGCTCGGAGGGGACACCTGCCTGGAGTCGCAGGTTGGTCAGCGGGTTGTCGGAAGCGGGCTTGAGCTCCTTGATGGTCGCGGCGTAGTCGGTGAGCGTGGTCCCCGGTCGGCCTATGAGGAACGCCCCGCCGATGTCGGGCAGCTCCGCCAGGTCCGACAGGTCCAGCCACTGCTGCGTGAGGTCGGAGGTCCGCACCGCTACGGATGGCCCTTGGGCCCCGCCGCCGGATGCGTTGGCGGAGCCGGTCTGACGCAGCCGATCCGCGACCGCCTGCATGGGGATGGGTTCGAAGGTGTCGCCGAAGGCGTAGTAGCCCAAATCCCGCGGGACCGGGGTGAGGTTGCTGGAGAGCTGTCGCTGCGCTTCCCGCGCCAGCTTCTCGCCCAGCGCTGCCGCCTTCTCGTGGCGGATCTGCGACGCGATGCGGGCATTGACCTCGACGGTTAACTCCGGCGGGGCGGCGGGCTGGGTTGATGCGGGGTCCGACTGCTCGGCGTAACGCGAAGGGTCGGCCATAAACCGCTGGGTCACCTCGGCAGCCCGCACCTCCACCGACTCGAGCAGCGGCTCGATGGGGATGGTGAGGTACTCGAGCTTCAGCCGCTTGGGCACGCGGTAGCCAAAGGGCAGGGGCAGGTCATCGCTGAGTTCGTGGTCGGCATCCACGTCTTGGTAGGTGTCGTAGAGGTTCGTTACCACATCGGGGGAGGGCTCGCCGACTGAATCGAGCAGGTCCTCCGCCTCGATGAGCACGAACCGCCCCTCGACCCGCTCGGAGAGCTCCACCAGCGTGTGCCGCGCCACCGCCGCGCTCAGCGGCGGGGCCAGCGGGACCCCGTCCTGCGGGGCGCGTCCCTGGAGCATCAAGACCACGGTCTTTAGCGAGCCCAGGCCGGGGCTGCCCGTGCCGATCCCGGCCGCGGGCATTGAGATGCCCAGCATCAGGTCCCGATATTGCGAGATCACCAGCCAGTCCCGCACCGCCTGCCGCACGGTCTCCTCGTTTGCGCGGGTCGACCCCCGCAGGGCCGCCAGCGCCTCGGGGCCGATGCCCAGCACTCGCATCGCCTCGTCGACGTCGATGCGGCTGGCGCCCAGACCCATCTGTTCCGCCTCGTGGAGCATCAGCATCCAATGCTCCGCGGCGTTCTGGTCGTCCATCGGCACCCGCAGCAGCCCAGGGTCGAGCAGCAACCCGCCCACCCGCGGGTCGGGCACGAGCATCCTTTCCAGCAGCAGCAGGTCTCCACGGGCACGGGAAAACTCGCCCGCGGTGAACGTGTGATCAGCCGTCTCGCCGATTGGCCGATCCGCCCCCGAGGGCATCAACATGCTAATCACCGGCTCGAGCAGGAACGCGATCATGAGCAGTGACGCCCCGATCACCAGCACGATCTTGTTGTAACGACGCAGAAACTTAAGCAAGGCGGGCTTCTCTCAAAGAGGCAATGGAACCGGACAACCCTCATCAACGCCCGCCCCCACCACACGCGGGCACCCGAACCGCAGACTATAACCGCTCGCCGATCGTCCCGCCCCGGCCCCGGGCAGATTCTAAATGGAGGGGAGTTTCGAGGGTGCCACGCCTCGGGGCTTTGCCCAATGCGTGCCGATGGGCCGCTACTCCACGGCACGCCTTGACCCGAGCGTCAAGGCGTGGCATCCGGGTTCCTCCCTGCGGCCGCTTCAAGATCGGCATATCATTCCCCCCGCCGCCCAGAACGCGGCATCGTCAGACTCCATCCCCATCTTCCCCGAGAGGCTCATCGCCTATGTGCGGCATCGTGGCATACGTCGGCAACAAACAAGTCGCCCCCCTCCTCATCGAAGGCCTCAAACGCCTCGAATACCGCGGGTACGACTCCGCGGGGATCGCCGTCATGGGCTGCTGCCAGGGCGACGACCCCGACAGCGAGATCAAGCTCCGCGGCAGCCTCACGGTCTCCCGCTCGGTCGGCCGGGTGAGCGTGCTCGAGGCCAAGCTCCGCGAAGACCCCAACGCCTTCAGTGGTGCCCTGGGCATCGCCCACACCCGCTGGGCAACCCACGGCGAACCCAGCGAGCCCAACGCCCACCCCCACACCGGCACCACCCGCTCGGGCCACAAGATCGCGGTCGTCCACAACGGCATCATCGAAAACTACGCGAGCCTGCGGAAGTATCTACAAGGCAAGGGACACTCGTTCTATAGCCAGACCGACACCGAGGTGCTCGCCAAGCTGATCGCCGAGCTGTATGAGCCGCCCGAGGCCGCGGTCGCCAAGGGCAGGAAGGCGCCCCGCGACCGCACCCGCGGGCTGGAGGCCGCGGTGCAGTCGGCGCTGCGTGAGGTCACCGGGGCGTACGCCATCTGCGTCGTCTGCGAGGTCGAGCCTCACACCCTGGTCGCCGCCCGAAAGGGGTCGCCCCTGATCATCGGCGTCGCGGAGAACAGCTACGTGGTCGCGTCCGACGCCTCCGCGATCATCAGCCACACCACCCAGGTCATCACCCTCGACGACTACCAGGTCGCCCGCCTCTGCGCCGGGCCGGCCGACACACTCGACGAAGAGGGCGACGGAGGCCCGTGGTCCGCACCCTTCCGCACCACGACCATCGACAACCAGCCGGTCACCAGCAAGGTCACCGAACTCGAGCTTGATCTTCAACAAATCGAGCTGGGCGACTTTGACCACTACATGCTCAAGGAGATCATGGAGCAGCCCGAGGCGCTCCGCACCTGCATGTCCGGACGAATCGACTTCCGCGAGTCCCGCGTCGTGCTAGGCGGCCTGGCGAACTATGCCCGCGACCTCGTCCGCGCCAAACGCTTTATCCTCACCGGCCAAGGCACCGCCTACCACGCGGGGCTCATCGGCGAATACCTTTTCGAGGACCTCGCCAAAGTACCCACCCGCGCCCAGTACGCCAGCGAGTTTCGATACCGCAACCCGATCATCGAGGAGGGCACGGTCATCATCGCCATCAGCCAGTCCGGCGAGACCGCCGACACACTGGCCGCCCTTCGCGAGGCCAAGGACCGCGGCGCCCTCGCGCTCGGGGCGGTCAACGCGGTGGGGTCCACCATCTCCCGTGAGACCGACGCGGGCGTCTACCTCCACGTCGGCCCCGAGATCGGCGTCGCATCCACCAAGGCCTTCGTCGGCCAGGTCATGGTGCTCACCCTCATGAGCCTCTACGTCGGCAAGCGAAAATACCTTTCCAATGAGGTGGTTCGGTCCTACATCGAAGAACTTAACCGCATCCCTCAACATATCGAGCACGTGCTGGGCCAGTCGGAGCATATCCGCGACTGTGTGAAACAAATTGTCGACCGCGACAACTGGCTGTTCCTCGGGCGGGGGTACAACTACCCCGTCGCGCTCGAGGGCGCGCTCAAGCTTAAGGAGATCAGCTACATCCACGCCGAGGGGATGCCCGCGGCCGAGATGAAGCACGGCCCGATCGCGCTGATCGACGACGGCATGCCCTGCGTCTTCGTCGCGCCCCGAGGCAGTCAATATGACAAGGTGATGAGCAACATCGAAGAGGTCCGCGCCCGCGGTGGACGTGTCGTCGCCGTCGCTACCGAAGGCGATGAGGACATTGAAAAGTACGCCGACTTCGTCTTCCACGTCCCCAGCGTGCCCGAGGCACTGCAACCCCTGGTCACGGTCGTCCCGCTCCAACTCCTCGCCTACCACGCCGCCCTCTTGAGGGGCCACGACGTCGACAAGCCCCGCAACCTCGCCAAGTCCGTCACCGTCGAGTAAACCCCCGCCTCGTGCCGCCTTGATTCGCGGGCAGAGCGGGTTTCAAGCCGGGGCAGAGCGAGTCTCAAGCCGGGGCAGAGCGAGTCTTCGAGCGTCGCCCCGGGTCCGGCCCATGCGGGACCCGACCGACCCGGGGCGTGGCGACTCGCTAACGCTCGCCGCTCTACCCCGGCTTGTCACCACCGAGTCACGGGGGATGGACCCCTCCACCCGCGAGGTTCTCTATCGTGTGCGTGTGCACGACCGCCCGCACCTGTTCAACCTGACGCTCGAGGACCTCGAGTCGCTGGTCTCGCAATGGGGCCTGCCGCGGTTCCGCTCGGCCCAGGTGATGCAGTGGGTCTACACGCATCGCGTGGCGGACCCGGCGGGGATGACGAACCTGAGCAGGCGGGATCGGGCGACGCTGGCGGAGCGGCTGGATTTCGTGCTGGGCACGCCCGTGCGGCATCAGGTCGCCAGCGATGGGACGCAGAAGCTGCTGGTCGACTGGTCCGCGGCCGCCGGCGAAGCGGAGCGGTCGGCGTTTACCGTGCTCAACAGAGGGGGTGCCTCAAAGAATCAAACCGAGTGCGTGATGATCCCGTCGGTGAGCCGCGAGAGCGGGCGGGTCAGGCGGACCGCGTGTGTGTCGAGCCAGGTGGGGTGTGCGGTGGGCTGCCGATTCTGTGCGTCGGGGCTGGGTGGGCTCGATGGGAATCTGACCGCGGGGCAGATCGTGCAGCAGGCGTGGCAGCTTGGGAATCTCGCGGCGGCCCCGGGGCATGGGGAGGGGTATGGCGGGCCGATCACGAACGTGGTGTTCATGGGCATGGGTGAGCCACTGGCGAACTTCGAGCAGGTGTCGCGGGCGGTGCGGCTGATGACCTCAGCGTGGGGCCTGAACCTGTCGGCCCGTCGGATCACCGTGAGCACGGTGGGGCTGCCCGCGCAGATTCGTCGGCTCGCGGAGGTGGACCTGCCGATCACGCTGGCGATCTCGCTGCATGCGCCCAACGACGCGATCCGCCGCGAGATCATCCCGTGGGCCAAATTCGTCTCGATCGATCAATTGGTGGAGGCGGGGCGATATTACTTTGACCGGACGGGGCGGGAGGTGACGCTGGAATATATTCTGCTCGGCGGCGTGAACGATGCACCGGCTCATGCGGAGGAGCTCGCGACGGTCGCGGGTCGGCTGCGGGCGAATGTCAACCTGATCCGTTACAACGAAGTCGCGGGTCTACCGTTTGACCGGCCCGCCGCCGACGCGGTGCATGGGTTTCAAGAGACGCTGCGGAGGCGGGGGATCAACACGCACATCCGCGCGAGTCGCGGGCGGGACATCGCCGCGGCGTGCGGGCAACTCCGCCACGAATCCGCCCAGCCACTTGAGCCGCTCGCGGCTTAGCAGCGAGCGGCTTGACGATGGGCCGCGAGCGGCTCATGCGATGGTGACGCCCACCCTCTCGAGCACGGCCCGGGATGCCTCGACGGCGACGTGGAAGCTCTCGGCGGGCGGGAGGTCCTTGAGGGACCGATCCCCCGTGCCCGTGGCGTTGGTGGCGAGGACGGCATCAGAGTGGGTCAGGTGCGGCTCGATGGTGCAAGGCCCTTCCCACCCCCGCTCCGCGGCGTCGCGGAGGATTCGCTCGCTGTCGGTGTCGCTGCCCCGCGCCATCGGCACGTGCTCGCCGGTTTTTCGCTGGTCCTTGAGGTGGAAGCAGTCGGTGACGTCCCGCATCGTCTGCCACGAGTCCCATCCCTCGACGCCGGTGCGGATGTAGTTGGCGAAGTCGTAGATCAGCTTGAACGTCTCGCCATCGCGGAGCTCCGCCAGGGCGAGCACGTCGTCGGGGTGGTCGCCGAAGATATCGCTTTCGTTCTCATGGTAGAGCACGAGGCCGACTTGTTGGGCGTGGTCTTTAAGCCGCGAAACATAGTCGAGGGACTTGTGTTTCCAATCGTCTTTGGGGAGTTTTTCTTTTGCGTTGTAGTAGCTGAACATCCGCACCGCGTTGCAGCCAAAGATGTCCTGCATTTGGGCGAGGTGGTCGAGTCGGTCGAGGTCGATCTGGAGGTCGTCCGCGATGTCGATCTTGCCGATGGGAGAGCCGAACATATTAACGGCAATGCCCGCCTCATCGAGCTTGGCTTTCACGTCGCGTGCCGCGTCCTGGGGAAGGTTGATGATGGAGTGCGCGGCGATATTGCGGAGGTCAATGTGAGACAGTCCGCCCCGCAGCAGGGCGGCGATCTGGGTGTCGATGTCTTTGCCAGCTTCATCGGCGAACGCGGAGAGGGTCCAGGTGGGCATGGTGTAAATCCAAATGGCGGATGACGAATGACGAATGACGAATGACGAAACGGCAAGAGCCAGTGGGGTGGGCTGAGGCCGCTTCAGCGGCCGGTCCCCTCTGCAGAGCGTCGCGGATCCCCCTCCACCTTACCCGGGGTGATCTGCACCGGCCCGAGCCACGCGCGGGTGCGGGAGACGGTCCAGGGGCCACCCATCCCCTTTTGCTTAAGGAACACGCTGACGAGTTGCCTGGACCCCAGCCAAGGCCTAACCACGCCCACCTCGGCCGATCCGCCCCGGAGGTGGACGCTGTGGACTTCAAAGAGCGGGGCATCGGCCTCATCGCCCTCCGCTCGAACCATGACGCCCAAACGTTCGAGGCCGCCTGCGACATCCGCGTAGGTGAGCGGGATCGAGCCCTTGGGCAACGCGATCTCCACTGGGCCTGTGATTCCCACGTCTCGCACCGCTGCCGCCAGGGCGACGGTCGCCACATCCCGAACGGCATTGGAGTTGGGGTCATGAGTCGCCAGCGTGTCGCCGGGCTCTGCGGGGATGTTCACATAAGCGGACGTGGTGCAGCCGACGGGGAGGGCGAGGGTCAGCAGCAGGGTCAGGGCCAGGGGGCGGGCGGGGGGCATCGCGGGGAGCATAACAGGGGGCGGATCCCCAGGGACGAGTTCCGGGGCGTCGGGGCGGGGGTGGGT
>PPFU01013453.1_pt1 | contig 10019 bp, 13 predicted proteins | sample 1535991 | NCBI WGS metagenome assembly PPFU01 (sample SAMN04901290, study PRJNA319586) | Hypolithon metagenome, whole genome shotgun sequencing project. | isolation source: Antarctic Hypolithon | place: Antarctica: Miers Valley | collected 2014 | reverse complement strand
AGCCCGCAACTTATATCAGTTGCGGGCTTTCAGCTCCTCCTCTTGGACTCGAACCAAGGACCCTCTGATTAACAGTCAGATGCTCTAACCAGCTGAGCTAAGGAGGAGTGAATTGTCCCAAAATTGGGGTGCAATATTACGTCTTATGTTGGGATTATCCAATATCTTTGCAAAAAAAATAATTTTAGCATGAGTCTTCTAGTAGTCGGTACTGTAGCATTTGACAAAATCAGTACACCGTTCGGTAGTTCAGATAAAATAGTGGGTGGCGCTGCTACTTACATATCTTTGGCAGCCAGTCAGTTCACAAAAGATATTAATCTGGTTTCTGTCATCGGTGACGACTTTCCCGCGGACTATCTCGATGGGCTGAAAAAAAGGTCTGTAAACCTGGATGGTTTGCAAATCAAGGAAGGAGAAAAATCTTTTTTCTGGGAAGGGAAATACCGATACGATATGAACTCCCGCGATACGCTTGATACACAGCTCAACGTGCTTGCTGATTTTGACCCGGTACTTCCGGAAAATTACAAGGATTGTGATTTTCTCATGCTGGGAAATCTCGCACCATCTGTCCAACTTTCGGTAATAAATCAATTGAACCAACGTCCGAAACTTGTGGTACTTGATACCATGAATTTCTGGATGGACATTGCATTGGATGAGCTCAAAGAAGTCATCTCCAAAGTAGACGTGCTCACAATAAACGATGAAGAAGCACGACAACTTAGCGGAGAGTACAGCCTTGTAAAAGGTGCAAGAAAAATTCTCGAAATGGGACCCAAATACCTGGTCATCAAAAAGGGTGAAAATGGTGCACTGCTCATGGATCGGGACAACATGTTCTACGCCCCAGCTCTTCCACTTGAAGATGTAATGGACCCCACTGGCGCCGGAGATACCTTCGCCGGAGGCTTCATGGGGTATCTGGCCAATTCACGTGACGTTTCATTTGAAAATATGAAGCGCGCGGTAATAGTGGGCTCTGCTTTGGCAAGTTTCTCAGTCGAAAAATTTGGTACCGAGCGATTACTCACACTGACCGAAGAAGAAATTGATTTCCGAATCCAGTTATTTGTTGATCTGGTGGATTTCGATATTCTACTCGTGGACTAAATCTTTAAAACAGATCCTTGTTAATGGCTTCGTACCCCTGATCGGGTGGGAGATTTGGTTGTGATGCCGCGGCTACCGCCAGTCGGTCACACCGCTCGTTTTGGACATGGCCAGCATGCCCTTTCACCCATTGAAACCGGACTTTATGGGGCTTTGATGCCTTGAGGTATCTGATCCATAGATCCGGATTTTTGCGGTTTGTAAATTGTTTTTTCTGCCAGTTGAGCACCCAGCCTTTTTCGACAGCATCCACGACATATTTGCTGTCGCTGAACACGGTGACATTGTCAGAAGGCTGTTTCAGCATTTCAAGAGCAATAATCACACTGAGCAATTCCATCCTGTTGTTGGTAGTGTGCCTAAACCCTTCTGATACTTCTTTGTAGTGACCCTTATCAGTAGCCATTACGATACCATATCCTCCGGGACCAGGATTTCCCAATGCTGATCCGTCCGTGTAGATATTAATTTTCACCCGCTTGTTTGTTCAATTCGTTTACAAGGAAAATGATAATCTCAGGATACCATTTATGCTCCAGTTTCTGAATTTTTCCACGGAGTGTTTCTACCGTTTCCCCTTCTTTGATAGGTGTTTTGGCCTGAAAAAGAATGTGTCCTTCGTCGTAATGATTGTTTACCAAATGGATGGTAATTCCGCTTTCAGGACGCTTGTCATCGAGAACGGCCTGATGCACATAATCTCCATACATCCCTTTCCCACCAAAATCAGGCAGCAGGGCAGGGTGGATATTTACAATTCGATCAGAATAAACCGTCACGATACTTTCTGGAACTTTAAGAAGGAAGCCTGCCAATACAATGATGTCGATTTCATGTTCGCGCAATGAATAGAGAATAACTTCTGGATGCTCCAGAAATTCCTTTCTGCTGAAAATGCGATAAGGTATATTGTGGTTTTTGGCGTGTTCAATAGCTCCTGCATCCGCTTTATTGGTGATTAGAAGATTGGCTTCTGCCAAAGGGAATCCGTCGAGACGTTCGATTATTTTCAGCGCATTCGAACCGCCCCCTGAGGCAAATATTGCTATCTTGTACTTCTTCATTGCAAAAAGATTTCAAAACTAAGCCATGCCAACCGATCCACCTAATCCGTTACCAGATACAAAAGGAAATGCTTTTATTCCCTATTGTCCCGCGGCGATGCCCGATGAACAGCGAAAACGGGATTTAGAAACATTTTACAATCGCATGAAACATCGGCGAAGTGTCCGCGATTTCAGTGCCGAACCTGTAGACATCGAATTGATCCGGACAGCCGTGCAAACAGCTTCTACCGCGCCATCCGGAGCCAACAAACAGCCTTGGTCATTTTGTCTTGTCACTGATCCGGAGATCAAAAAGCAAATCAGAATCCTTGCTGAAGAAGAAGAATTTAGAAGTTATAATGGCCGGATGAGCGAAGCCTGGCTGCACGATTTAGAGCCTTTGGGCACAAATCATGAAAAACCTTTTCTTGAGGTTGCACCATACCTCATCGTGGTGTTCAAAAAGCCTTACGATATAGTAGATGGCGTTAAAAAGCAAAACTATTATGTAGCTGAATCGGTGGGGATTGCGGTGGGAATGCTGCTTGCTGCACTGCAATCGGCCGGCTTATCTGCTTTGACCCACACACCCAGTCCAATGAACTTTTTGGGAAATATTCTGAACCGTCCAGAAAATGAGCGACCGTATCTTTTAATTCCAGTCGGGCTGGCTCACCCGGATGCACTCGTACCTGATATTTCGCGGAAGCCTTTACAAGACGTGCTTACCGAATACTGAAGTCTATTTTGCAAATAGGGGTTTTATTCATTTATTTGCAGTCCAAAATCTAAACACTAAACCTGTACTGTTATGTCAGACATTAAGTCAAAAGTAACAAAGATCATCGTTGACAAATTAGGCGTCGATGAGTCGGAAGTTAACCCTGAAGCTAGCTTCACAAATGATCTCGGAGCCGATTCACTCGACACCGTAGAGTTGATCATGGAATTCGAGAAGGAATTTAATATTGCGATTCCGGATGATCAGGCAGAGAAAATTGGTACTGTAGGCCAAGCCATTGACTATATACAGAACAACGTAAAGTAATACTATGGAGCTCAAACGCGTTGTCGTAACAGGCATCGGTGCGCTTACTCCTATTGGCAACAGCGCCGGTGAGTACTGGCAAAATCTTGTCAATGGAGTAAGCGGAGCAGCTCCAATTACACATTTTGACGCATCAAAGTTCAAAACGCAGTTTGCCTGTGAAGTGAAAAACTTTGATGTGAACGAACACTTCGACCGGAAAGAAGGTCGAAAAATTGATCCCTACGCACATTTCGCCATTGTAGCAGCTGATGAAGCTGTGAAAGATGCAGGATTGCTTGAATCAGGTATTGACCCTGACAGGATCGGAGTGATCTGGGGTTCCGGAATCGGAGGGTTGAAAACTTTTCTGGACGAAGTATCCAACTTTGCCAAGGGCGACGGGACGCCGCGTTTCAATCCGTTTTTTATACCAAAAATGATCGCCGATATCGCATCGGGGCTTATTTCTATAAAATACGGTTACCGCGGTCCGAATTACACCACCGTTTCTGCATGTGCATCTTCTACCAATGCTATTATTGATGCGTATAATCTGATCCGTTTGGGTCAGGCAGATGCATTTATTTGTGGTGGTTCTGAAGCAGCCGTGAACGAAGCTGGTGTCGGTGGGTTTAATGCATTGCACGCCCTTTCACAAAGAAATGATTCTCCCAAAACAGCATCCCGGCCATTTGACCGGACCCGTGATGGATTTGTGCTGGGAGAAGGTGCAGGAGCACTCATACTTGAAGAGCTCGAGCACGCTAAAAAACGCGGAGCGAAAATCTATGCCGAAGTAGCCGGAGGTGGTATGTCTGCCGACGCGCATCACATTACTGCGCCGCATCCGGAAGGCCTGGGAGCCATCAACGTAATGCGTGCCGCCTTGAAAGACTCCGGTTTGGGAACATCAGATATTGATTATGTCAATGTGCATGGTACATCTACACCTCTTGGAGATGTGGCAGAAACCAAAGCAATCAAACAAACATTTGGTGCCGATGCTTATGATTTGAACATCTCTTCCACCAAATCGATGACGGGTCACCTGCTCGGAGCTGCCGGTGCTGTGGAAGCCATTGCGTGCATACTTGCAGTAAAACACAATGTAGTGCCTCCGACCATAAACTTCACAGAAAGCGATCCCGAAATTGACAATAAGCTCAATTTCACATTCAATGAAGCCCAGGAACGTACTGTTAATGCCGCCTTAAGCAATACCTTTGGATTTGGTGGACACAATACTTCCGCCATATTCAAGAAATTCGTCGGATAAATCATCTGTGAACATCAGAAGACTTTTTAGACCCAATCGCACCGCCCGTGAAAAGGATGTGGTTGATATTCTGGAAAAGTCATTGTCAATCAGATTGGACAAAATGGACTTGTACCTCCTCGCTTTGCGTCATAAGTCCGCCGCCCGAAATATTCACAATCGACCTGACTATAGCAACGAGCGATTGGAGTTTTTAGGAGATGCCATACTCGATGCAGCTGTTGCTGATTACCTTTTCAGAAAATATCCAGACAGTGAAGAAGGAGAACTAACCAAAATGAAAAGCCGACTTGTAAGTCGCACACATCTCAATCGACTGGCAGCACTCCTTGGTATTGATCTGCTGCTGGAAACTGATCTTCAGGCCACACATTCCCGCACATCTCTGGGAGGCAATGCCCTCGAAGCAATATTTGGAGCGATATATCTTGACAGAGGTTATAATACTGCTCATCAGTGCATTATTTCGCTACTCGAAAACAAAGTAGAGCTTACCGAAGTAGAGTACACGGAAGCTGATTTTAAAAGCAGGCTCTATGAAGAAGCGCATAGGCGAAAATCGGATTTGAAGTTTACCACACGGATTTCTGGCGAAAGTGAAGGGAAGAAGGTATTCCATTCTGAGGTATTCCTGGATCGAAAGGCCCTTGGAACGGGCAGTGGAATGTCTAAAAAAACTGCTGAACAGGTGGCATCCGAACAGGCTTTGAAAACTCTTAATCTCCTACACGACTAATTTTTCATAGCTTCGTGTGCGAATGACAAGAAGTATGGGCAGGCTGGTTCTCGATATTGTGGAAGAATATCCGTATTTTCTGTTTGGAATTAGCGCGTCCACAAGAGATTACAGGCTATGCTGGAATTTGAATAAAGCCCTTGGAGTAGCCTTGAAAAGAATGCCCCATGTGGAACTTTTCCGAAAGGGAGGCGATCGGGCGGAGCACAGTCTTTACACTTTTTATAGTGAAGCAGAACTGGCTAAATACAGATTGATTGAAAACAGGTCGGGCAATAGCTTGCTGCTGCCCGATGCGCCCAAGGCGGATTTTCTACTGATGATTGATCAGTCACCTGCTATTGATCCGGAAAAAATACTTCAGGTAATCCGAAGTATCAGATCAGTACTTCTGGCATTTGAGATTGAAATTGACAACCTGAAAACGAAACAAAATTTATTGTTAACAACATGATATCTAAGAGAACAAAAATTGTTGCCACACTCGGTCCTGCATCTGACAGTGTAGAGCAGATCAGTAGTATGATTGAAGCAGGACTCGATGTATGTCGCATCAATTTTTCACATGGGTCGCATAAGGTACATGCACAAACAATAAAAAATATCCGAACAGCCAATAAGAATCTTGGCGCGCATACAGCAATTCTCGCCGATCTTCAGGGTCCAAAACTACGGGTTGGTACCATTGAAAACGGATCGATGCTGCTTATCCCGGGTGAGACAATAACATTTACGACGGATGAGAAAAAAGCCAGCAAGGAAAAACTTTATATGACATATCCCAATTTTCCGCGCGACGTGAATGTGGGAGAACGGATATTGCTCGATGACGGAAAACTTGCATTGGAAACCATATCTACCAATGGCAAGGATGAAGTGAAGGCGATTGTAATATATGGGGGAATATTGACGAGCAATAAAGGTGTAAACTTGCCGAATACCCGAATTTCATTGCCATGCCTTACAGAAAAGGATTTGGCTGACTTGGATTTTGTACTCGATCAGGAAGTCGACTGGATCGGACTTTCTTTTGTTCGGTCTGCCAGGGATATTATTGAATTGCGCCATTTGATTAACTCAAAAGAGAAACATGCGCGTATCGTAGCAAAAATTGAAAAGCCTGAAGCCATTGAAGACATAGATGACATCATCGATGAGACAGATGCAATCATGGTGGCGCGAGGTGATTTGGGTGTGGAGATTCCACTTCAGAATGTCCCTATGATTCAGAAGATGCTGATCAAAAAAAGTCTGAAAAATGGAAAACCTGTCATCGTTGCAACCCAAATGATGGAAAGCATGATCGAAAGCAGCACGCCAACCCGTGCAGAGGTTAACGATGTAGCAAATGCAGTGCTCGACGGTGCAGACGCAGTTATGCTCAGCGCTGAAACATCTGTGGGAAAATATCCTGTGAAGGTGATTGACACCATGGTGAAAATTGTGCGCGAAGTGGAAAAAGTGGATTCGATCTACTACCACGAAGAGCCACCTGCAGAAGGCAAGGAGCACCGGTTCATTACAGATTCTATCTGCTTCAATGCCACAAGACTTTCTAACAGGGTGAAGGCAGCAGCGATCATTACAATGACCTTTTCCGGTTATACCGGTTTTAAAATAGCCAGTCAACGCCCACAGGCCAAAATCTTTGTATTCACTGGAAATAAAAACCTGCTTACCCAGCTCAGCCTGGTATGGGGTGTAAAAACCTTTTATTATGATAAGATGGTGAGCACAGACCATACCATGGCCGATATTAAGTATATCCTTAAGAAGCAGAAGCTGGTAAAAGACGGGGACTTAACCATTCACCTGGCGAGTATGCCCATGAATGAAGCGGGTACAACCAATATGCTCAAGTTGGATAAGGCCTGACATCAGAATATATCGGAGAATCATAGATTTGCTGGAAGGCCGATTCTATAGTCCCGGATATATTACCAGGCTCCGGTAAACTGTTTTAAGAACCGGACATCGTTTTCAAAAAGCATACGGATGTCACCGATTTGAAACCGGTTCATGGCAATTCTTTCGATTCCCATACCGAAGGCGTATCCACTGTATATCCTGGAATCAATACCAGAAGCATCGAGCACCGCGGGGTCTACCATCCCGCAGCCCATAATTTCGAGCCATCCGGTACCTTTGGTTATCCTGTGATCTGTTTCATTTTCAAGGCCCCAGTATACATCCACTTCCGCGCTTGGTTCCGTAAACGGGAAATAAGAAGGCCGTAGCCGGATTTTGGTTTTGCCGAAAAACGCTTTCGCGAAATATTCAATCGTTTGAACCATATCGGCGAAGCTCACCCCCTTATCTATATAAAGTCCTTCTATCTGGTGAAATATGCAATGAGATCTTGATGAGATAGCTTCATTGCGGTATACCCGTCCTGGCGCAATAATGCGTATCGGTGGCTTTTGTGATTCCATCACCCGCACCTGTACCGATGAAGTATGGGTGCGCAATGCGATATCTGGATTTTTTTCGATAAAAAAAGTGTCCTGCATGTCCCGGGCGGGGTGCTCTTCCGGGAAATTCAACGCTGAAAAATTGTGCCAGTCATCTTCTATTTCCGGCCCTTCAGCGATCGTAAATCCGATACGCTTGAAAATAACTTCTATTTCCTGTCTTACCATGGACACGGGGTGCCTGCTGCCGGCTGAATCCTGTCCCGAAGGTCGGCTTTGGTCTGCGCCCTGAGCAGAAGAGCTCCCTTTTGACAGGATTTCTTCACCCAATACATCCAGACGTTCCTGAACGGCATTTTTTATCGCATTCAGTTCTTGACCGAATGATTTTCTCTCATCTGGTGAGAGGTCTTTTATGGAGCCTGAAAGATCTTTTAATATTCCCTTTTTACCCAGATATTTCAATCGGAACGCTTCCAGCTCTTCTTTTGTGGATGCGGTATAACCTGAAATGTCCTGATGAATCGCAGCGTAATCGATAGCCATTATTTTTTGACAATTTTCATGGTCATACCAATATCAGTAAGTGGCCGATTCATGCGGTCTACGGGTTGGGCAGCGATTGAATCCAGTACGTTGAGTCCTTCTACCACTTCACCAAATACGGTGTACCCTCCATCGAGATGCGGTGTGCCCCCAAGACTGGTATAGATTTCCATTTGCTCTGCGGTATACACTGGTTCGCCATCCGAATTTCCCGGACGGGAAGCCGCCACACGTGACAAAGTTTCTTGGTTAACCGAATTTCCATGAACGATATAGAATTGAGATCCTGACGACTCCTTCTTAGGATTCATGGCATCGCCCTGGCGTGCAGCAGCGAGTGCACCTTTTTTGTGAATGTATTTCGAATTGAATTCAGCGGGAATTGTATAACCAGGCCCACCTTTGCCAAGTGCAGTTCCGGCAGCAGCTCCACGGGAATCCGGATCTCCACCCTGCACCATAAAATTTGCTATTACCCTGTGAAACAGCAAATCATTGTAGTAACCTTCGCGTGCCAGCTTCAGAAAGTTCTCTTTGTGCAGCGGTGTTTCGTCATAAAGTAAGATGGTCATTTCTCCGTACTTAGTCGTCAAAACAACCATTTCGGTCTTTTTATCGTCAGTGGAGTAAGCGAAGCCAAGGAACAGTAGAGGTATGACCAGACCAAGGATAGCAAGAACTTGAAGTGGTTTTATCGATATGCTGTGAATAATTTTCATATTTTTGATTCTTGGTATTCGCTGCGAATTTAAGAAACCCACTTCAATGAAAAGTCGTCTCATTGCTTTATTTACAGTTGCGATCTTCGCAATTTTCTCATCATCCTGCAAAAAAGTGGAGGATACCACTGCTGAGGTCCGCGTGGTAACCGGCACTGGTACACCCGTCGCCGGAGCTGAAGTACGCTTGTTTGGCGAGGGAACAGTAGATCAAACCCAGGTTGGAAATATAAGGCTTGACGCCACAGAATTTACAAATTCTAACGGTACTGCTTTATTTGATTTTACAGATAAGTATGCTCCAGGTCAAAGTGGATTTGCCATTCTCAATGTGGAAATCACCAAGGCTTTTCCTGACAGCACAGTTTTCCGTGAGTTTATCATGAAAATTACTGAAGAAGAGGTGAACAGGAAAACTTTTATCCTGGAATAAGGCCTTCGGCTTCGAAATACTCCACTACCGCTTTGCGCATCAACGTCTTCTGCTCTGCATCTGAGAGGAATGGCAATTTATTTTGCGTGTCAAAGTGCGGCCAGCCTTCATCATCATTGTGTGAGAAAGTGTAGTATCCATATGGAGCCAAAACGGAACATATTCCGATGTGCATCAGATCAAGCTTTTCATCTTTTTTATATCGCCTTGCACCAGCACCTAATTCCTGTACACCAATCAGAAAGAGAATTGCTTCGAGATCGATTTCTTCGCCAAATTGTGATTCCAGGCGCTTGATAAGCGTCCGCCAGCGGGTTTCAAATTCATAATCCATGCTGCAAATTTACAACCTTGAACCGATGATTGTGCTCCACTATATTTTCTTAATTTGGTAGCGTTATGCTGAACGACATCAATATTTCGCAGATCCTCTTCTTTGACATCGAAACGGTGCCCGAAGTGTATCAATATGCGGAACTTGATCCCGTAAAGCAAACCTTGTGGAGTGACAAAACCAGATATTTTCAGCAACGTGATGGTACAGGACCCGAAGAAATATATGAGAAAGCCGGGATTTATGCGGAATTTGCGAAGGTGATATGCATATCTACTGCTTTTGTTTATCAAAAAGAAGGGAAGTCCACACTGCGCATCAAGTCATTTTATGGACACGATGAAAAAACATTGCTGACAGAATTTTCATTGG
>PPFU01001992.1_pt1 | contig 10020 bp, 9 predicted proteins | sample 1535991 | NCBI WGS metagenome assembly PPFU01 (sample SAMN04901290, study PRJNA319586) | Hypolithon metagenome, whole genome shotgun sequencing project. | isolation source: Antarctic Hypolithon | place: Antarctica: Miers Valley | collected 2014 | reverse complement strand
GGGGAGGCGGCGGGGACGGTGGGGACGGTGGGAAAGGTGGGGGGGGAGTTGGTTCGGGCGGGGCAGTGGGAGGCGGCCCCCCGGGCGGTGCGGGAGCGGGTCGAGGCGGCCGAGCGGCGAGCGAAGCGGGGCGAGCGGCTGGCGCTGTGGCTCCGCGACCACGCCCAGCGACGAAAGGGCGGGGAGGGGGGCAAGGACCTTGACGCGCTGTACCGCAGCGGCCAGCTCAGCCGCCGGGTGCGGGATGTGCTCGAGCCCGACGAGGCCCGCGATCCGGGCGAGCCGTCACCCGCCGCGGCCAAACCCTCGACGCATCAATCGGCGATCGTTCGGGGCGTCGCCTGCCGCCGCGTGCCGCTGGTGAACAAGGTGGCGGCGGGTCGGCCTATGGGGTTCACCGACCTGGACTACCCCGCCGACATCGCGGATGAGTATGTTCCATTGCCCGCCGAGGAGGGTGAGAGTCACCGAAGTATGTTCGCCGCCCGGGTCAACGGCGACTCGATGGAGCCCGACTACCACGACGGGGAGGTGGTGGTGTTTTCCGAAGCTGTCGATGCGGTGTCGGGGCGGGACTGTTTCGTGCGGCTGGTGGACGCCGATGAGATGACCTTCAAGCGGGTCTACTTTGAGGACGCCGCCGGGCGTGTGCTCGAAGGCGACGCGGGCGGGGCCGCAACGCATGTGCGGCTGCAGCCGCTGAACGAGGCCTATGAAGCGTCGCGATGGGATCGGGACGCGGTGGCGGCGGTGTACCGGGCGGTATGGCGGATGACGCGTGTGTAGGGGGGCGATCGGGTGCGGCGGTGCGCACCCGGGGGGACGCCCGCGGGTTGGTCCGGATGACCGGATCGGGCGGATGGGCTACATTTGAAAAAGATTCAAGAGCATGGAGGGTTCTGAAAAACCCCGGCTGAGGCCGCTTTAGCGGCCGGGACCGCACGCCAACAACGTAGGCGGCAGGTGTTCAGAGGCCCCCATGATGAGAACACGCGGGTTCGAGCTTAATATTCGGATCTTTTTGTCTGCGTGGTGCGCTCAAAGCCGACGCCAGAGGCCTGAACTGCCTTCTATCTGATCCGGTCATCCGGTCGATCCGGTCATCCGGTCATCCGGTCAAAAGATGATGCGATCATCCGGCCAAGAGCGAGAGCACCCGGAGCGGCTCGGCGACGGACCACGCCTGGGCGGGGCAGCCCCGGCCGGTGTGGGGGGCGTCCGCGTCGTGGATCTCGTAGAGGTGGCCGAGGCTTTCGAGCCCGCCTGGGGGGGGGGCCTCCTTGGATGATGGTAATCCTTGGGGGGCATCGGGCGGATGGCGGAGCAGCGAGGCGAGCAGCGGCGCCAGGGCGGCGGCGGCTTCGCGGGCGGCGGCGGCGGCCGCCTCCGGGTCGTGGCCTCCCGCTGCCCGGAGAATACCTTCGCAATATCCCCCGATCAGCCAGGGCCAGGCGATCCCTTGATGATATGCCGCATCCCGCCGATCCGCGGCGCCTTCATAGTGAGGATGGTAATGAGGATCGCCCGGCGGCAGCGTGCGGGGGCCAACGGGCGTGAGCAGGCGGCGCCGCATTGCGTCAAGGCAGGGGCGGATGCAGTCGCGGGGCAGGGGGGATCGCTCCAGCCCGATCGCGAGGCCCTGGTTGGGGCGGAGCGTCGTGTCGGGGTCGCCCGCGGGGGTGATGCGGTCGGCGAGGTCGCCGCGGTCGGGGTCCCAGAAGGCTTCGACGAAGCGCCGCCGACACCGATCCGCCCACGCCCGGTAGCGGTCGGCCCGCCCGGTCGGGTCGCGGCCCAGGAGCCGAGCGACCCCGAGCAGGTTGCTGTGCCAAAGCGCGTTGATCTCGACGCACTTGCCCGCCCGGGGGGTAAAGACGGTGTACCGCCACCGCCCGCTCGCGTCCGGGACGGGACACGCGGCATCCATCCAGGTCAGCTGCGTCCCCTCGTGCCCCGCGGTGATCAGCCCGTCCTCATCCAAGCGGATCATCCGCGGGCCGGCGGGGTCGTCGGCGTGGAGCGGCCCGCCGGTGCCCGCGGCATAGGCGTCCAGGATGCGGGTACACGCCGCCTCGAGAAAGTCGCTCCAGCTTTCCCTATCGTTCGTGGCTTCTATATAAAGAAGCGCCGCGTGAACATACCAAAGGCTCGCATCCACGGTGTTGTAGTGCGGGTCCTCGCCGTAATCATCAAAGCGGTTGGGCACCAGCCCCTCGTGTTCGCCCGACCCCACCGCGTCGGCGAAGGCCTTGAGCACAGCCCTCGCCTCGGCGTGCCGCCCCGTCGTGAGCAACAGCCCCGGCAGGGCGATGAACGTGTCCCGCCCCCAGTCGGCAAACCAGGGGTAGCCCGCGAGGATGGTCGAAAGCATCTCCCCCTTCACCGCCCGGTCTACCACAAAATCATCCGCGGCAATCGCGAGCACATCGGCGAGACGGCCTATGTCGATCTTTGGTAGAGACGCTCGAGCGCGAACCAGTCGCTCGCGGAGGCGGTTCCGCACCACGTCGAGGTGCGCGAGCCGACCCTCCGCACCGTCATCAAGGATGGGTTCGGCCGCCTCGTCCCCCAGCGCCGCGGTCAGCGTCACGCCCTCGCCGGGAGAGAGCTCGACCTCGAATGTCCCTGGCACGAACAAATCTTCCCAGCTCTCCTGCCCGCGATAGGCATCCCGCGGGTAGCACACGCCGCCCCACCAGTGCGGGTGGCTTCGATATGCCGCTTCCCCCCGCGGGCCCAAGCATTTCATCGTCACCGCGTGCCCCTCACGCCCCACGCTCAGCACGCCGCGGCCGCGGTCGTCGACGTCAAAATGGCCCGCATCCCCTTCGTGCCGCATCGCGTGAAAGTCTCGCAGGGCGAGCATCGGGCTCAGCAGGAGGCGGAATGGCGTGGCATTTTCGTCCGTAGGTTTCGCCTTGTCTTTGCCGCTGCTTTTGCTGCGTATGAGTTGGTATTGAAGCGTTGCCGCCTGAGTTTTCCAGTGCAGCCGCAGGGTTTTGGTGATTGTCCATTCGCCGACGCGATGGGTCCATCGGGCGGCGGTGCCTTTCTCAAAGTGTGTAAGCGTGTCGACGCCGCGGGGCGAGAGCATGCGGTCCGCGTCGCTCGCCCCGTCGAAGAGCAGGGTATTCAGGCCGATGGGTTGGTCGTGCCCCGGCAGCACGAGTCGCTCCCACACCTGCGAGAGGGCCATGACGCGGGCGACGGGGGGTTGAGCGGCGGCGACGAGCAGCCCATGGTATCGACGCGTCGGCACCCCCGCGGCCGTGCCCATGGCGTAGGCCCCGGTCCCGTTGCCCAGCACCCACTCGGCCCCGATCAGGCGGTCGATCTCGCTTGGCTGGTGGTCGGGCTGATCGGGGTTGTGTTCGAGTCGGTGGGTCACGAGCATGAGCGGAGAGGATAGCGGCGGTCGGTGACTGCTCTTAGGCGGCTAGCCCGAAAAATGCATTTAGCCACCGATGAACACCGATAGACACGGATAAATCATTATCATACATAGACCTATACGCTCGGGAATGATCTGACTCGCAATGCTCGCTGTCAATGACTGCTTAGATACACAACAACCGATTTAAGGGCAGGATTGATTAAAACCGGCGACATTCCAATGGTCTATCTGCGTTCATCGGTGTTGATCGGTGGCTGATTCCTCTGCCGTCGAGCGTTCGTTGAATAATTCGGGCTAGGTAGGCGGCCTCGTCGACGCCCCCGCGTCGGGTGTGGCTGTAGACGAAGACCCCGACGAGCGACCCGAGCGAGAGCCCCGCGATTGCGGCTCCGGCGAGTCCCTGCCTCAAAATCGAGACTGCCGTTCCCCCGCCAAGCCCCGCAACCCCCAACAGAAAACCAGCCAACTCACCTCGAAAACGATACCGCCAAACCGTGGCCACCCGAGCCTGCGCCTGCTTCAGGTGTGCCCGCTGCATCCGGCGTCGATCCGTAATCTCTCCCTCCCATTATCGAACAAACTTCTCGGCAAGCCCCGGCATGACTTCGTCGTAACGCTTGAGCACCTCCGGAGGCGGGAGGGGAAGCTTCACCACCTCCAACTGCCCCGGCAGTTCAAAACCCTGCTCGCGCCACAATTTTGCCACTCCCCCATCGGGGCGTTGGGAGGCATCATGATGATCGGCCATTCCTCGGCTCTGTTCCATTATCCGCTCCTTCGTCGTAGCGCCGGATCACGGTCCAGAAATCGTCCCCCAACCGCTCCATGTCCTTCCGCAACGCCTCCATCGGTGTGCCATCAGACGTCAGCGGCTTAAACGGGGGCTCCTCGGGCGGCTCGCCGACGCCACCCCGCCCTCAATCCTTATCGGCAAGATGACATACCGGGCGGACCCGGGGGGTTTCGCGCGTTACCCACTTCGGCTCCCGGACGGGTCCGCACGCGGCGTTACCATGCCGCGATGTCTCCACACGAAGCACCCCCCCCCCTCATGCTCAGCATCAGCGGCATGCGGGGCCTCGTCGGACAATCACTCACGCCTGTCGAGGTGACCCGCTTCGCCGCCGCCATCGGGTCGTGGCTCAAAAGCGAGAGGGCCACCGACGCGCCCGCGGTGGTGGTCGGACGGGATTCGAGGCCCAGCGGCCCGGTGGTCGAGGCGGCGGCGATCGCGGGGCTTGCGGGCGTGGGCTGCCGCGTGATCCGCCTGGGTGTGCTGAGCACGCCGGGCGTCGCCACCGCCATCGCCCGCCACCACGCCGACGGGGGCCTCGTGCTCACCGCCAGCCACAACCCCCTGGGGTGGAACGGCGTCAAGCCGCTGCGTCACGACGGCGTCGCGCCCCCCCCCGACGCCGCCGCCGAGCTCCGCCGCCGGTTCGACACCGGCGATATCGCCTGGGTCGGCGACGAGACGATCCACCCGCCGCGGGACGACGCGTCCGCCGCCGCGTGGCACATCGCCCGCGTCCTTGAACAGGTGGACGCCGCCCTGATCCGCGGGGCGAAACTGCACGCGGTGGTCGACTCCGTACATGGCGCGGGGGGCCACGAGACCGTGCTTCTGATGAATAGTCTGGGCGTCAAGCTGACCCACCTCTACCCCGAGCCCACCGGCTGGTTCCCCCACACCCCCGAGCCGACAGCCGAACACCTCACGGGCCTCTGCGACGCGGTGCCTTTCTATGGAGCAGACCTCGGGTTCGCGCAGGATCCGGATGCGGACCGGCTCGCGGTGGTCGATGCGGACGGAATTTACTTGGGAGAGGAATATACCTTGGCGCTCGCGGCCTTACATAGGCTCACCGCGGGCGGCGTTATCGCGGCGAATCTATCGACCAGTCGGATGATCGACGACGTCGCCGCCCGCGTTGGGGGGCGAGTGATCCGCTCGGCCGTGGGCGAGGCCAACGTCGCCGCCGCGATGCTCGAACACGCCGCATCGCTGGGCGGGGAGGGCAACGGTGGGGTGATCATGCCCGTGGTCAGCCAGGTCCGCGACAGCCACCTGGGCATGGCGCTCCTGCTCGAATTGCTCGCCTCCCGCCGCCTGGATAGGCCGGATATAGCGATGGCACACATCGCGTCTGAGCTGCCGCGGTACGCGATGGTCAAGCACAAGCTGGAGCTGGGCCCCAAGGTGGACACCGCCGCGATGCTCGACGGGCTCGGGGGGGCGTGGGACGATGCCCAGTCGGTCGACACGCGGGACGGGCTGCGGATCGACTGGCCGGACCGCTGGCTCCACGTCCGCCCCAGCAACACCGAGCCGATCCTAAGGATCATTGCCGAAGCCCCCGACGCCGATGCCGCCCAAACGCTCGTGACGCGGGCGAAACATAAGCTCCACCTATAGGCCGCCGCTCGAAGCGAGTCGTCATCTCCAAATTGAATAAAACCGCCCCGAACCTGGGACCGCACGCGGCCCGGCTAAACATTGATCGCTCTGGCCGCGTAGTGTTTCATTGCTTGATAAAGGATCATAAACTCTCCCGAAGCAGCTCCTGCGTCTGCATCCGCGTGTCCTTCAGCGTCGTGAGCGTGACCCGCAGCACCGTGGGGATCCTCGCCGCATCCTCGCTGTCAAGCTTGAGCCGAAACAGGTACGCCTGCGTGATCGGGTCGTAATACCTTTGTTGGTCCTCGAGCGAGAACACCTCCACCACCCACCCCGCCAGCCGCTCCTCCGGGTCCGGGCGGTCGGGGTGGTCGCTGCGATACAGGTCGAGCCGAAACGTGCCCGATGCCTTCACCGGATCGCCCATCTCATCATACAACTCGATCCACGCCTCGAGCGTCGGCTCGCCCTCGACGCTGATGAACCTCGTGGACGGGTAGACCCTCACCCCCACCGGCTCGGCCACCCACGCACCGGCGACCCCCGCCGCGTCGCTTCGCCCACTGGTCACCACCGCCCGCTCCCCCTTGAATCGGCAGCCCGTCAACGTCAGACACACCACCAGCCCGACCGCCCAAAACACAACCACCCCCCGCATCGGCGGGGGGTGGCTTATGGCTCGGGATCGCAGCGGTCGAGGCGAGGGCATCACTCCAATGTACCCTCAAACAAACACAGGCCTCAAGCCCGCGTCGCCAGCCGCTTGCGGTCCACCGCCGCCTCGGCGGTGACATACCCCAGCGACGTCAGCCCCAGCACCACCAGCGCGGCGACCGATGTCGCCGCCTCATCGATCGCCGCCGCGTGCTCCGGCCACATCAGCACCAACACCGCCGCCAACTGCGTGAGAAAACTCACCAGAAACTTCCGACTCAACCAACGATTTGGTAGATCCATTTATCAGCTCCTTCATCATGTGAACACTTGAATACAACCGCGACGCCCACGAAGCGCCGCGACTTGTCGCGCCTTGTATCCCTCACCGCCCCTACAAGAAGAGCGCCCGGCCCAGCACCTCCTCCACCCGGCTCAGCAGCCCCGCGGCGGCGGCGAGTTTCGCCTCGTCGATGTCGGCGGCGAGCATCGCCCGCTGAAACTCAGGGTCCTCCCGAAGCCGATCCACGCTCGCCTCCACCAGCCGGGTCCGGTCGATCGCCGCCGCCAGGTGCGGGTGACGCCTCGCCCAAACCTCCCAGCGATCCCCAAGCCGGGCCTCGATCAAATCACGCAGCGGAGTGGTTTCCATCAGTATGTTTCCTTTCCATGAAGTGGAGTGAGACGGGGCGACACGCGGCGGATCCGCGGCCGTTGAAGATTCAAGAAGACGCTCACCAATCCCGCCGCGTCGGCGACTCGACCGCCCGCGGCACCGTCGGCCCGCCGGTGAGCGGGGCGATCAGCCGCCCCGCGTCCACACCACCCATGAGCCGATGCAGCAGCCGGTCCTGACTCTGCAACAGTTCAATCGCACGCGTCTGCGCCTCGGCCGCGGCCCGCAGATTCTCCGCCCGGATCGCACGCTCCGTCCCCGCCTCCACCTCCCGCCTCAGCAGCTCCTCCCGCGCCAGCACGTACCCATGGGTCGCTTCGCTCACCCACTCGGCGTCGACGCCCCCGATTCCCGCCTCGGAGTCCCCTGCGACCATCCGATCCGCCTGCTCGAACAGGTCCGCCTGATACGCCGCGGCCACGCTGTCGCGGGCAGCCGCCAGGTACAACCCCTCCCGCCGCGCGTCACCCTCCAGCCGCGCCGCTTCCTCCAGCACCGCCCGCCGCGTCAGCTCCAGCAGCGGCACCACCGACGGCGGCGAGGCGCACCCCGTCAGCACCAGCCCCGCCACCATCGCCCCCGCCAGCAAGAGCCCCAGTATCGCCGCCCCCCACCGCGGCGGGCGTGGGGCTGGGGTAGTGATATAAACCGAGGGAAGCGGTGCATCGCACAGAACGTGGGCTTGCGTATGTTGCATCGTATGTTTCTTTCTTGGTTGAATGAACGGGGAAAAGACACGCTGGCTTGGTACGTGGTTCGATCCGCCCATCTGAACGCTTTTGCCGGTCTCACACCCGCCGCAGCCGGGTCAGGCCGAAGCACCGCCGCTCCCTTCCCCGGCCGTCGCCGGTGGGGTCGACCCAGATGCTCGCGGTGCTCAGCACGTGGCGGAAACGGTCGCGGTAGTGGGCCGCCTTCATCAGCAGGCCCGTGTTGTTGCCCGTGAGGCTCGCGGCCGCGGAGAACACCCGCTCCAGCGTGCCCAGGGCCTCGAGCCGCGCCATCGCCGCGACCGACTCCACCACCTCGTCACCCCTGCTCTCAGGGTCGTCCGCCTCGATTCCCAGCAGCCTCAGCAGCGCATCATGCACCGTCGCCGCCTGCGGGGAGAATGTCCGCGCCACCAGCGCCTGATCCAACGCCGGCATATCGTCCGCATAGCCCGGCACGGGGATCGCTGCATCCGTCGGCCTCGACCGTGGCAACGACACGATCAGCGTCTCCTCATCGATCCGCTCGACCACCTCACACGCCACCGCATCCAGCAGCACCACGCTGCCCGCCCCGACCTCGGCCGCGGCGAAATCCGCCTGGGCCGAAAATATGTTCGTGCCCCCCGCCACCGTGGTCACCATCGCATCCTCCACCCGCACCCGCGCCTGCGCCACCCACGGCACATCGTGGAACAGCGTCGGCTCAAGCATCAACAAATCACGATCGTTGGAGAAGTTCATGGCAGGAACAGGGGTCCGGGGAAAGGAACGATGAAGCGCCGCGACTTGTCGCGTCCGCTCAAATCCCCCCGACGGCGGTCAAGCCGTCGGGGGTCGGGTGGGCGGGGACGAGATGCGAGCGGCGGGCCCAAGTGCCGCTCGAGGGGGAGAGGGACAGAGAACGAAAACGGCTCTGCGGCGGGACGGCGTCATGCCCCGAGGTTGCGGATGACGGCGTGGGCGGATTCGTTGCGGAGCTCCATCGTGTACTCGCCGATGACCTGCCCGGTCTCGCGGTCGCCGGTGGTGGCGAGGCGTTTGAAGTGGAACGATCTGCCCGTGAGGGGGAGCACATCGATCCGGGACGAGTCGAGCAGCAGCACCGCGTCGCGGGGCACCCATCGGCTGAGCACGACGCGGCAGACGCCAAAGTCGGACTCGTAGGTGCTCACCATGTCGCGGTACGTGTCGCTCTTGGCGGTGTAGCCCCGCTTGGCGGTGATGAAGCCGTTGATGGCCCGCTTCTGGAAGCCGCTGACGGCGATGGTGTCGATGCTGCCCGCCGACCCCTGCCACACGTCGCGGAGGGTCTGGTTGAGCAGCGGTTCGGTGAGGGGGTCGCCCTCGGCGTCGACGCGGTGGGACTCGAGCGAGGCAAGGATGCCCCGCATGGTGCGGCGGGTGTCGGCGTTGCCGCGGGGGTTGTCGGCGTTGGAGACGCCGTTGATCACGCTGTTCTCCAGGTCGCGGATCAGCTCGCGGAGCCGCTCCTGCTTCTGATAGTCCAGCTCATCGTCGATCCCGATCTGCCGCGCCGCGAGCTGCGAGCCGGACACCTCGACGGAGGCGGTGAAGATTTGCGTGACATTGTGCCGGCGGCTTCGGGTGGTAAAGCGTGGGGCGGGGGCGTCGCCGCCTTCGAGCGCGGCGTTGCCCAGGATGTGTAACGTGTCGCCATCGGCGACGGGCTGGGGCGTGGTGCCCCCGTAGCCGCGGGCGACGGTGATGGTGTCGCCGATCACGGCGGTGACGAGCATGACCTCGCCGCGGTCCTCGGCTCGGACCTGGTCGCCGGGGCGGAAGCGGTTGCCGTTGCCCACGCCGAACCCTGTGTCGGTGATGGCGTCGGTGATGCTGCTGTCGCTGACGGAATCCATGTTGGGCAGCAGCGAATCCTCAAGCCATTCGTGGACGGTGCTGGTCGCGCGGCGGGCCGGGTCACCCAGGTGGTCCAGCAGCGGGGTTTCATAGGGCGAGACAATTCCGATGATGTCGCTGACATCTTCAGCGATCTCGGGCAGGTCGGGTCCGGCGGAGTAGGTGGCTTTTCCGGTAAAGGGCATGGTGTGGGTTCCTGGTTCGGGTTTAAAAGCCGCGACCGGTGGTCGCGCTTTGGGAGGGGGCTAAAAAGCCGCGACCGGTGGTCGCGCTTTGGGATTGGGTATTGGGTTTCGGCGGCGAAGCG
>PPFU01033658.1_pt1 | contig 10021 bp, 10 predicted proteins | sample 1535991 | NCBI WGS metagenome assembly PPFU01 (sample SAMN04901290, study PRJNA319586) | Hypolithon metagenome, whole genome shotgun sequencing project. | isolation source: Antarctic Hypolithon | place: Antarctica: Miers Valley | collected 2014 | reverse complement strand
GTAAACGTCAGCCGCGTCGTGTCTTCGACTGTGTCTGCGTAGAGCAGCTCTGCTACCTCAGCCTGGGGTTCGCCGGTGAGGGCGTCGAGGCCCGTCACGGCCACCATCCGGCCTTTTTCGAGCGGCGGCACCGGCGCGGCCAGCAGCACACTCGTCCCGTACACATCGGCGGTAATGGGGCGGCGGGCTTGCAACAGCATTTCGCTCGCGCCATAGACCCCGGCGCGGCGCACGTCATCGTCGAACCGGGTGATGAGGTTTTCGCCGCTCACCGTCAAACGCGTCGTCCGGGCAGAGAGGGTGAAGCCGGTTCTGGCGTCCTCGGCCACGCTTTCCACCCGGTACACCTCGGCATAGTCGGGCGTGGTGACGACCACCCAGCTATCCGGCACGATCTCTTTGTAGAGCCTGTCGAGGAAAAGGGTGGTGTTTGCGGGGTGCGTGCCGGCGATGCCGGTGAGGGTGAGGCCGGGCCAGTCAGCGTCACTATCGCTGCCGCCGTAATTTCCCTGGATCTCGTCCGGCATGGCCTTCCAGTCGGGCGCGTTGTGGCCAAACAGGGCCGCGCGCGTGCGCAGCGCGTACACGATGGGATTGGCTGCGGGACGCGTCCACGGCATTACCGAGCCCAGCGGCCTGCCCAGCACGATGGTGGTCAGGTTGCGCGCGCGGTCCGGCGTGACCGTCTGGACGCGGCGGAAGTCCCAGCTTTCGCTGCCTGCATCAGCCGTGCGCTCTTCGCCGATCAGCAGCAGCGCGTCGCCCGGTTGCAGGTTTGTCGCCACGCCCGCAAGATAGAGGCGCGTGCCCTGCATCCCCGGCGTGTACGCCTCGTCGGTGCGGGCGCCCATGGCGTTCCAGGCCGCCTCGGCGTGTATTTCAGCCACCGTCTCGAACGTCTGCGGCTTTTCGTCCTGTCCGGGGACGCTCTGCGTACGCGTGCCGACGGGGATGGTGGCCCTGAGCGGCGCGCCTGCCGCCGCTTCGAGCGTGAACGCCAGAAAGGTGCCCGCTGCCACGCCCGGCCCCAGTTCGTAGCCAATCTGCTGGGCCAGCTCCAGCACCGACCGCCGCTCGGTGGCGGTGCGCAGGTAGTGCTCGTTGGCGATGCGCTCCTGGTAAAACGTCAGCACATCCAGCGTTACCGCCCACGCGTCCATGAGGGCGGCGGTGGGGTCGTCGGCCGGCGCGGCGAGGTCGCGCAGTGCAGCCTGCCGACGCGTCTCTACCTGCATGGCCTGCTGGAAGGTGCCGTACGTACCCGCACGGTACGCGATAGCGCTGAGGCCGGGCCGGTTGGCGAGCGCTTCGGGTGTGCGTGCTTCGATGCCTGTGCAGCAGTTGCACGGTTGCGTGTGGAGGGTGGATGTCATGCGCCGCCTGCGAGGGTAAAGGTGAGCTTTCCGTCCTGCGGCGCGCTCGGGTTGTTGTCGAGCCGGAGCACTTCGAGGGTTGAGGGCTGGATCGCGCCTGCCGCCAGCTCGCCTGCTGCCGCTTTGCCGTAGCGCTGAAACCGCCGCGCCTCTATAGAAGCCACCCCGTCGATGCCCAGCGCCACCTCGTACATCTGGCTCAGGTACACCGGCTGACCGAACGTGAAGGCGTCGGGATGGAAAAAGCCGCGCGCGCCCCGGCTGAGCGTGCTGGCGCTGAACGCCTGCAGCAGCGCCTGTTCGACATCGCTGCGGAAGTAGCCCGGCTCCACGCACACGAAAAAATCCATGTCGAGCGAGACGTAGACCGGGTCGTTGATGGCCACGTCGTAGCCCGCCATGCGGTACCGGTCGAGGTGGTCGCGGAGCGACTGTAGAAAGGCGTCGTCGTCGCGCACCGAGGCCCCGCCCGCCCGGTCGATGGTGAGAAAAACGGTCGTCCAGCTGCCCGTCCACCGGAAGCGTGCCGTAGCGCGCTGGATGCCCGGCATCCGCTCGGCCACGCGCGCGTAGTCGTCCTCGGTCACGGCGCGCTCCTGCGTGCGGAAGGCCTGCGGCGCGTAGCGCTGGATTTCCTCGGCGGATTCAGCAGCTGTGCCGCCTGTGGCGGCCAGCGGGTTGCGCACTCCTTCGATGCCGGGCACGCCCGTTATCTGGCTGATGGCCCCCGCCCCCACGTTACCGGCAGGGCCGCTGCCCACGCGGTAGGTAGCCAGAAAGCGCGCACCCGCCGACGGTGCCTTGCCCTGCACATCGTCTCCAAAGCGCAGGTGCGCGCGTCCGTCGCGCTCTATCTCGACGACAAACTCCGGCGCGAAACGGTCGCTGCCGAGCAGGTCGGCGCGCGGCTGCCACGTCTCGTCGCCGTCGCTGAGCGTCAGGCGCGCGGGCATCGCGCGGCGCGCGTCCTGGCCGAGTGCGGCCTGCGCGGCCTGCGCCTGCATCCCCTGCGCATCGAAAGGCTCGGCAAACGTGACGGCGGTATGCCGCAGATAGGGCCGGTAGCGCCCGCCGGATACGGTAGCAGGCTCTACTTCCTGATCTACAACGGTCTGCCCGGCGTCGGCGAGCACCACGTTCGCGCGCGCTACGCTCACCGGCACGCCCACAAAGCCGCCACCGGCTGCAGGCACCCGGGCCGACAAGCACAGCGCAAAGGGCAGCGCGTCCCCGTCGTGCCAGATTATGTCTACCACCTCATCGCCTGTGAGCGCATCGGTGGTGGGTGTCACCGCCGTGAGGCGCACAACGTGCCGGTGTGATCTGTCGGCGTCGGCGGCTACGCCTGTCGTGGGGCTGACCACTTCTTCGAACACGACCAGATCGCCCTCGCGCAGCGCGAGTGGAGACGCGGCAGCGCCTGCCTCGCGGCTGAAAAGCGTGGCGCGCGTGGCACCTGCACCAAGGCAGCACCGCTCATCGCCCCACGTGTAAAAAGCGATGTCGTTGTGGGCCGACCGCAGCACTACGTCGTGCATGGTTTCGAATACGACGGGAGCGGTGCCGGGGGTGGCGAGCGGCGTCTGCGTAGGCAGGGTCATGTTTTCTGCCGCGCCGCCGGGCGTGACGCGCAGGTGCACAAAAGCGCGGGCGTTGGTGCCCTCGTGGACATGGTAATCGAGCAGGCGCGCGTGCCGCCGGAGCGAGACGCGCCACCGGGCCGTGCCGAGGTAGGCCTCAGTCCCAACAGCGTCTTGCGCGTAGCTCAGGTGGTCTCCCACATAGGCCAGCAATTCCACGAGCGCTACCTGCAGGTCGGCTGCGCTGCGGTCGTGCCACTCGGGCAGCGTCACACTCAGCCGGTCGAGCATGAGGCGGCGGAAGCTGGCGTAGTCTTTGGCCAGGTAATCAATGTTCGGCGCTTGCAGCACGGGCGCTTCACACGCGTCGTCGGGCGCACAGTCGAAATCGCTCGGGCATTCGACTTTGAAAGAAAACGCGAGGTGCGAGAGCCGCGTGTCGAAGCCTACCGGCGGCGCACCGTCGGCGGGCGACAGCGTCAGGCGCAGCGTGTAGGTGGAAAAGTCGCCGGTGCTGTCCGTCCGCACCAGCAGCGTGTGGTCGGGTTCGGAGAGGGCCAGGAAAAAGTCGCGCTCGGGCGCGCTGATGCGCCCGTCGGCAAAGAGGCTGGCGGCAAGGCTGGCCGGCCCCGCCCACACCACACTAACGGGCAAGGCGCGCGGCGCGGCCTCTATGCGCACGTTTGCGCTATCGGTCGTTGCCGGCAGTGGCTTGACGGTGTGCACGAGCAGCGTCTGCTGGCGCGGGCTTCCCGCCGGCGCACGGGCGTCGAGGACTTCGAGCACGTCGATCCCGTTGAGCGTCGCGTGCGCCCGGAGGCGCTCGAGCCGGCGCGGGTTTTCGCAATAGAAATAGCCGTCCATGCTACACCTCCCGGCTAAAGTGCGCCACAACCTGCTCCTGCGAGCGGCGCAGCTTGTAGCGCACCGTCACCGCCAGCGTGGCGTCCTCGGTCGCCACCGCTACCCCCTCTACCTGCACCCAGTCGCCCAGGTGCTGCTGCAAGGCCGCCTGCACCGTCGCCTCCACGACGCCCCCGAGCAGGTCGCTGTTGGGCGCAAAGACGAGTTGCAGCAGCCCGCTGCCGAAGTCGGGCCGGTTGACGCGCTCGCCGGGCGTGGTGAACAGCACCTGCTCTATCAGGTCGCGCACGTAATCGGCGTCGCCGGTGAGTGCGGTGCGGCCCCGCCCGTCGAGGTGATAGGGATAGTCGATGTGCATAATGGTTACTGCGCCTGCACGCGCACCTGGGTCTGGACAATGGTGACGCCGGTGCCGTTGGGCACGCACACGGCCTGGCTATCCTGCAGCAGCACTGGCTGGCCGCCCGCGAGCACGCGCAGCGCGCCGGTGACCCACTGCGCCGTCACGCACGGCATCGGCCCGCCGGGCGTCGAAAAGGGGCATCCTGCCACGGTATGCGGCGCAGCCTGCGTCACGACGGGCTGCCCCCCTACCTGCACGCGCGGGTTGGGCACCGTCGCCTGCGCCTGCCCGCCGTGGAGGCAGAGCACCGTCGCGCCTACGTGGAGGATAAAGCCGGGCATAAAAAAGGGGGATGGAGATTGATGTAGTGGAAGCACCCTGAGCGCCGCCGAAGGAACAGCCGAAAGGTCAGATCACGTCGAGCGCGCCGCCGTTGATGGACACCTGCGGGCCTGTCATCTTGATAGAGGCGCCCATGCCGTTGTCGATCTCGACGCCAAGCGCATTCATTACGATTTTCTGGCCCGTCGCCGTTTCGAGGGTGATGCCGCCCACGCCCGGCGTGTCGTCGAGGGTGATGGTCTGCCCGCCTTCGGTAATGACCATCACCTTTTTATAGGGGGGTGCCAGCAGGATGGGCGGCACCTCGGCAAGGGATCCCCACCAGCAACCCGCCCAGATGGGGTAGTCGGGATTCCCGTGCTCGAACTCGATCCACACGCCCGCCCCCACCGTCGGCAGCGCGAAAAAGCCGGTAGATGAACCGCCGAAAGGAGCGCACGGCAGCGCCCAGCCACTTTCTTCCTCACCCATCACGTCGGGCACGCGCGCTTTCACGCGGCCCGTCATGAGCGGGTCGTTGATGTCGGTGACGACACCCCGGTACTTGCCGAAAAAGGATCGGGTAGGCATGTCAGGTAAGCACGGCTGGAACGGTGGGCAGCGTCCCCTCGCGGCTGATGGTGAACGACTGCGTGTACCGGCCGCGCGCGATGCTGTGCGAGACGCGGCGCACGTAATAGAGGCCGTCGTAGGAAAGCCCGACGCCGCGCACGCCCACCAGCTTGCGGGCGCGCAGCACATGCCCGTAGCGGACGGCGTCGAGCTGTCCGCTGCCGGTGACGGCGTCGGGGGCGTTCATGGTTTCCGCCAGCAGCCGCGCCGCCGCCGTGGCCGGGTTCGCCTTGGCCGTCTCGCGCAGCAACGCCGTCCGGTAGGCCGGCGCGGGACGGAGCGCGAGCGGTGGGATTTTGAGCGTGGGCAGCTGCGGAATGGGAAGCGCCTGCTTCAAGAACGGCTCTACAAATGTGCCTGCCGTTGACACAGGCGCGAGCGCGTCGTGCTGAAAGCTGAGCGACGACACGTTCGTGGCACCGCCCATGTCGAGCGTCAGCGCGGGCTGCGGCAGGCTGAGGCGGTTTTCAGGCCCGAAGTAGGCCGTGTTGACACCAAACGTGGCGGGCTCGATGTAGAACACGAAGCCGTTGCGCTGCGCCATCTCCCGGACAAATTGCAGGTCGGTGCCCTGCTGCGTCGGCACGCGCTCCAGCTCGATAGGCACGTCGGGCGTGGGTGCCGGCAGGGGGATCAGGCCGTAGCGCCCGTACGCGCCTATAATGCGGGTAAAGATGACGGCGTCGGGCTGGTTGGGAAACTTGGCGTTGCGCTCTTCGAGGTCGAGCACGACGCTCAGGTCGCGCCCGGTGACGGTGAGCGTGGCCTGCCCCGGCTCGTTGCTGGGCGCGACCTGGTGGTGCGTGATGATGCCATCCATCAGCACCTCGGGTACCACCCCGAAGGCCACCCCTATCACGACGCGCTTCATCGGTGCCAGCGCGCCGCTCTGCACCAGGTCGTAATCCAGCAAAGGCGTGCGCGTCAGCGCGAACGTCAGCTGAAACCCGTCGCCCTGCCCGCCCTCACTTGTCACCTCCACACCTACGAGCGCATCCACGACCGCCTTTGAGGCCGGCAGCGGAACGGTGTCGCCGACGAGCAGAATGAGCCGGATGCCGAGCAGGTTGGCAAGCATAGAAACGGGGCAGAAAAGGCCGGATTATAGCCGGGGAAGCGTGATCAGAATGGGGTGGCCGACCGTGTCGGTGAGTTCATCCGGGTAGATGACGAGGTTGGCATCACACACCCGCCAGAAGGCGAGCGGATCGCCCAGATAGCGTGCGGTGAGCATGTCGAGGCGGTCGCCTTCCACCACGGTATGCTCGGCGAGCGCCGGGCTGGCGTCGAGTGGCGGCACAAAGCGGCGGCGCACGTAGCGCACCTCTCGCCCCGGCGGCGTTGCGGGGGCAAGCACGTGTGTGGCGGTGTCGAGGGCGGCGTAGCGGCTGGAAGGGTCGAACATGGACGGGTAGAGATTAGACCGACAGGCTGAGGCCCGCGCTGAGCGTACCGGCGCTGCTGAGCGTAGCCATCACCTCTTTGGTGACCTGGTGCGCCAGGTAGAGCGCACCGCCCGGCGAGAGCAGGCCGAGGTCGTGGTACGAGAGCACGTCGAGGCTCAGGTCTATGGCGGCGCGGATCGGGTTGAGGGTGGCATCAAAGGCTTCCTCGGTGATGGAGAAGCTCGACAGGCGCACGGGCAGCACCCGCTTGAGGCCCCACACGAACAGCGTCAGCGGGGCCGTCGGCGGGATCACTTCGAGCACACCGGCCGCCTTGAGCACCTCGTTGGCGATCACGAGCGCCGATTTCGGGTATAGCAGCATCTCCAGCGCCGAGAGCTGCGGGTAGATGCCCATCGCCAGCGCCTGCGCATCGCCCGTCTCCAGCTGATCCGTCGCGTCGATCTCGACGTTGAGCCTGATCTGCTCGCGGGGTGGCGCTTTCAGGCGCAGCGCCTCGCCGGTCGCGCCTCCCTCGCCTGCCGTCTGCGCGGTGAGCGTGCGCGTGAGCGTGTCGGGGTTGTACTGAAACACGACGATGCTCGCCAGCGGGTTGGCCGGGTCGAGGCCAACGATGGCCCCTTTCTGCACACGCGGAGATCGGGAAAAGCCGGACATCTATTGCAGATTGGACAAGGGTGAGGGAAGCCTCTAGGCTTCGATGACGAGGTGCAGCGTGTTGGACCGCACGGCATCGGGCTGCCAGTACAGAGAATGGACGCCCTCTCTCTCGAACCGATACGTGGTCACGTCGAAGAAAAAGTCGACCGCAGGGCTGACGACGAGGGGGCCATCGTAAAGACCGGCCCCCGGTGCAGACGGCGTGACCTGCTCCTGGTCGAGGTATTCTCCAAAGACAGGCTTAGGCCCCATCGCCTCCATCTCGATGCCCTTAGCCAGCACCTCGAACACATGGATAACCCGCACTTGCTCGCCCGGTGCGTAGCGCGCTTTCCGCGTCATGATGGTGCGGCGCTTCTGTGCTACTACCTCGCCTTTAGACGCAAATTCAGCGTATCGCATGGCAACCTCGATGTCCTCCTGTGGCACGGCCACCGGCTCGCCCGAGACGCGCCACTGCATGTCCGACCAGTTTCGAGGAATGCGTTTCATGTAAGAGATCTGTCGAGAAGGAGCCAGCCCTTTCGGTGGGGCCGGGCTGGGCTATACAGCCTGGGTGCGTGAGACCGAGCCGGCGCCTGCTGCTGACGCGTGCCCATTTGCCGTGGTAGCGGTACCTGCTTTAGATGTCATGATCGAGACATTGCCGGGCGTGGGCTCTGTCACGTTGCGCCGGATACGGAAGCCGGAGTTGCGCGTCGGGATATCATTAGCGCCTGTTCGAGCATCTTTGAAGATGAACACCTGCTCTGCCGTGATCGCACCAGGACCGGTGAGGATGCTCGCTGGCGTGCCATGGGTATCGGTAAGCGGCGCATTGATGGAGGGCAGATAGCCAGAGTTCTGCGCCGTTGCTCCGGCACCGGCCAGCACCCCGGAGCCCGCGTCATACTGAACCTGTTCGGAAAACTCCACCTGATCCAGATCCGCCAGGCTGCCTGAATCTGAACTCCAGGTGGTATCAACGACGACGCCTCGGCGCGCCCCTGTTAGAGCGGAGTTAAAGCTGATGACGACATCCTGGATGATGGCTGCGACGGAAAAGCCAGGACTCGTAGCCAGACGAACCCCGCCCAGCTCTGCTATGAGATGCAGATTGCCCCCATTCCCCGGCGCAGTCTGCGTTCCCCCTCGCAGTTGTACCGTCGTGTCGGCATTCACCTCTGCAGTTGCGGCTCCGTTTATGGTCACGCTTCCATTGCTGCCCCCACTTCCTGCAACAGAGAACACCACGTTCAGCAGCGGCGCATGCCACCCGCTCACCTTGACATCTACCGCGGTATTCTTGCTGGGAGGGATCCGGTCTGCCGTCATGGCGGCAGGTGTATTTGTAGCCCGAATGTGTGCAGGCAGCGTGGCAGTCACAGCGGATGCCACCCCTGCGGGTGGCGGAGCTGCCGGCGCAACTGGCCCCGCAACAGCCTGGTCAACCAGGAGCCCGGCATACTCTCCAGCACCGGCCAGCCCATCGTGCATCTCGTCGCGCTCTGCGGCGTGGTGCGAGACGGACACGCGCGCAAAGGAATGGCGAGGCTGAGCGGCCGCAAAGCCTGACCCCGACTCGGTTCTCATCCCGCTACCGCGCCGAGAGAAGGGGCCGGCTAATGCGCCTCTGTTTACGTGCGCTTGATGGGCTTGCGGATCAGTTGCATGTGCTTTCATCGGTTCAGTCCTCTATAAATGGCCTGCGCGATCTGCACGCCGAGGGCGCCGGAGGGCGTGTCGGGCGTGGCGTGGATGGTGCCGGCGTCGAGGCGCGGCGTGCGGTGTAGCGATTCGTGCGGCGGCGCGCCCTGCTCAGCAAACAGGCGGGCAAGTTCTCCGGTGACGGCGGCGTGCAGCCGGGCGCGGTTGACGCGCTCGAAGCCGTGCAGCATGAGCGTGTCGATGTGCAACTCGATGTTCGGTGTCATACCCACCCTCGGATTTCGTTTTCGGTAAGAGGCTGCTCGCTCTTGGCGTAGACGCGGCGCGCGGCGGCGAGCAGGTGCGGCATCCGCAGCTTTTCGCCCGCATCGGAGGCGAAAAAGGCTGCATGCAGCGCGATGGTGTGAATCGTCCCGCCAGAGGCGTTGAGGCGGGCAAGTTTCTCGTAGTCGAGGTTGTCGGTGGGCGTCTCGGCAGGGATGGTGTGCCGCCAGATCTCGGCACGCGCGGCAGCATCGGGGAACGGAAACGTGACGACAAAGCGCAGCCGGCGCTGGAAGGCCTCGTCGAGCGACTTTTTGAGGTTTGTCGTCAGGATGGCGAGGCCGCGGTACGCCTCCATGCGCTGGAGCAGGTAGCTTACCTCCAGGTTGGCGTAGCGGTCGTGGCTGTCCTTGACCTCGCTGCGCTTGCCGAAAAGGGCGTCGGCCTCGTCGAACAGTAAAATCGCCCCGCCCCTTTCGGCGTCATCGAACACGCGTCCAAGGTTTTTCTCCGTCTCGCCGATGTATTTGCTCACCACCTGGCTCAGGTCTACGTGCAGCAGGTCGAGGTTGAGTTCGCGGGCGATCACCTCGGCGGCCATGGTCTTGCCCGTGCCACTCGGACCGGCAAAAAGCGCCGTGATGCCCAGCCCGCGCGCCGACTTTCTGCCGAACCCCCACGTCTCATAGACTTCCACCTGCCGGCGGACGTGCACGGCGAGGTCGCGCAGCAGGGCTTTCTGCGCCTCGGGCAGCACGAGGTCTTCCCACGTCGCCACAGGCTCGACGTGCCGGGCGAGGCCGCTCAGGGCCTGCTGCGACTGGCCCCGGCAGGCGTTCCACAGGGCCTCGTCTACCTTCTCGCCGCGTGCGGTGCGGCTCTGCACCTGCACCGCCGCGGCGCGGATGGCGGGCAGGCTCAGGCTGAACT
>PPFU01025491.1_pt1 | contig 10028 bp, 23 predicted proteins | sample 1535991 | NCBI WGS metagenome assembly PPFU01 (sample SAMN04901290, study PRJNA319586) | Hypolithon metagenome, whole genome shotgun sequencing project. | isolation source: Antarctic Hypolithon | place: Antarctica: Miers Valley | collected 2014 | reverse complement strand
CAAACGCCGGAGAGTGCGCGGGACCGGCTGGCGGGTAGTGCCCGAGCGGTATAGGACTCGGGGCGTTGGCTGATCTACCTTGAGAGCCCTGACATGGGAGGGGTGAGAGCTCGGTTAGGGATCTGGCCTACGGGTTGAAGGTCTCCTCAAGCTCCCGCCCATCGAGCGAGTGGTGGACGATCAGGGCAGCCGTGGTGCCGTCGTCGCAGGGGACCAGCTCAAGTTCGGGTTGACAGATGCAGGAGAGGGCGTTGGTATCGCTGTCATGCTCGATCAGGTCATTGATCGGGACGACGTGGGTTGCGTCAGCCATCGCTACCTCCGTTGAAGGTCTCCCCCGGACTCGGGCACCTCGGGATGTGAGGTTGGTGGTGCGGTCGGGGGGAAGGTGTCTAAGTGTCAAGGCCCAGCGCGTCAATCGCTGCTGGAGTCGCCAGGTACTCGCCGCAGTCCTCCACCAAAGCGGCCAGCTTGTCACCAGGGATCGACACAGGCGGGGTGGCGTGGGCCTTCATCCATCCGAGTGCGTCGACTTCGCAGGCTGATCGGTTGAGGAACTGACCTGATCCGTCGATCTCGCTTCCATCGGGACATGTGACCGTCCATGAGTGGAGGCACAAACCCGAGTGGATCTGGACGCTGTAGCCACTGAGGTCGGGTTTCATCGGTTCCTCCATGCGCGGCGACAAACCCGTACCGTCGTCGGCGCTTTGCCCTGCGCCTTGGCGTGAGGTCTTGCCGTCACTCATTGTACCTGCTTATCGGCGGAATCTCTAGGGCGCCTGCGTTGCCTCGCCCACCGCTCTACGTCCGACCGCTTCCACACCGGCCCCGATGCCAACCGATCAAGCGGCTCGGGGAACCCCTTAGACGCGGCGAGCTGGAAGGCCCGCTGACGGGACACTCCCAGCATTTCGCCTATCTCGCTGATCCCTGCAAGGTTCACGCGGCCAGCTCGACCAGCGCCTCGGACAGAGCCTCGTCGGTCGCCCAAAGGTAGTCGGCTCCGGCCTGGCCTCCATCGGCCCGAGCGATGAGGCCGGGGCGGGTCCATGAGTGGATGGGACCTTGGCTGCCCGTCTCCTCGCACTTGGTCCATCCTGCCCGGTAGAGCAGGGCGTCGGCTACTGAGTCGGTGACATGAGCGGTGACGGTGTTCATATGTTGCGCTCCTCTGTGGTGGTTGACTGCATGATGCCCGCGAGGTTCACGACGAGGGGGCAGCCGTGCTGACCCCGGAAGACACAAACGCGGCAAGCAGCGACTCGGCGTCGGCCTCGTCCATTGTGGGCTGGTCTAGGACGCGGCCCATAAACCGTGCGCCGGACCCCTGCATCCACTTGTAGATTTCAACGCGGCGTGTCGGGATGCCGCCCCAAAGGACATATCCATTCAGGTATTCGTTCATCGTGCGCTCCTCTGTCGGGGTGGTTGACTGCATGGACCTATCTAACCACAAACCCTTGACGTTGTCAAGGGGGTAGGACGAAACATTTAGAAACCATCAAGCCGCATCCCTCATCGCCTCCCGCTTCGCCTCGATCTGCGCGTCGTACTTGATGAGCAGGTGGCCGAACTCCGCAATGAACTCGTCGGGATCTTCGTAGACGTCGACCAGCTTCTCGACCATGCCACCCGCGGCCTTCGCGGTGGATCGGCGCTTCCACGCAACCGCTCTCATGGCGATCTCCGGTAGGTCAGTCCTCTCCACGGATCGCAGCTCCTATCGCGTTGGCTTCCTTGGCTCGGGCCTGCTTGGCGTACTCCTCCAGGTGCTCGCGCCGGACACCCTCCGGCTCAGCCTCCCGACCCTCGGCCCCGTGCAGGGTCGTCACGTCCTCGAACGAGCGGAAGGTGTTGCGGCCTCGGACCGACTCGCTCTGTGGACCGCGGTAGTCCTCCACCTTGTCGATGTGGCAGCGCCACTTGCCACGCTTCAACTCCACCGACTCAATTCGAACGTGCATGCGCTTGCGGACCTCGAGCCAGTCGCCCCTGCCGAACGCCGGCGGCAGCTCGCGCTTGATCGAGCTCCGGTCGCCATCGGCGATGCGCTTGCGCTCCGGTGCGGTTAGGCGACGTTCATATTTCGCCCACCACGCCACCAAACGCTCACCCTCGTCTAGCCACGCAACGGCGTCTCGGGAGACTTGGCTCAACCCTCCCCCTCCTCGATCTCGACCCCTGTGCAGAGGGTGTCCAGCGCCTCCCGCACCCAGCGGTCTTGCTTCACCGGCTCGATGTTCGATAGCGAGCGCAAACGCTTGAGAGCATTCAAGACGGACTCCCATCGCTGGTTGACGAGGTGCTGTCCGCCCTCCCGTAGCGAGACAGCAAGCTCTCTGCCCAGCGCCAAGCCTCACCTTCGCCGCGCTCTGCGTCGAAGGTCCCCCACCGGGAGTAACCGTGCAGTCGCTCGATGAGATCGAGCAGTTCATCGAGATCACCAGGCGACAACACCTGCTTGCCATGCCCGCTCATCGTAGCGGACCTACATACCTTGAAGGTATAAGCGTGGTTCTCCTCCTGTTGGGGTAGGGCTGCGCGGATCGCCGCCAGCGCCTCCTCATTCTCGTCGGGGCCGCCGTTCCAACCCATGACGCGATCAACGAAGTCCTCGGCTGAGTACAGCGCCTCCTCCAACTCCTCCACCCTCGCCAGCAACTCTGGCACGAAGACCACGAGAGCCTTGAACCGCCTCTCATCGTCCTTGGTCATTTTTGCGGGCTCAGTCATCGGTGACCTTCTGTAGTGCCTTGATGGCGACCTCTGCGATTTCATCAGCCCGTAGCTTCTGGAAGTCCTGCTCTGTCATATAGTTAAAAATTGCTTCCTCAACAAGGTTGCGGCCTTCTGATCCCTCTCCTTCGTTGACCCATTCAGGCTCCAACCCCTCGCTCTCCAACAGCTCGGCCTCGGTATCCAGCACGTCTTTCATGGTCCGGCCCTCTCCGAGTCGGTAGCCGGTTGGGCCATCCTTGCCGTTCATCGCCTCCACGATCTCGGCGGCGATCAGCGGCGTGTCCACCATCCCGACGCATACCTCATCTCGGTAGAGGGTGCGGCCTAGTTTGCGGCCTACTCGCCAGCTAGTCATCGTTCTTCCTCTTGTAGTGCGGTGCGAATCTTGCTGGCCACTTCAAGGGCTTTGTCACGCTGATCCCGGCAGCGGGCCTCTAGGTGGTCGAGGCGAAGCAAGGCCGTCACCAGATCGTCGGTGTGGAACGCACGCTGCTCCTCGCCTCCCATCACCGGACGGCCCAATGCGACAAGCCGCTCCCGCTGCTCATGCGTCAGGGGTTCAGGGATTGGGTTAGTCATCGTTCTCCTCCTTGGTGGTGGGTTGGTCGGCTCGGCGCGGGTCATCCAAGATGGCTACGAGGCGCTGCTTGAGGCCGAGGGCGAATCGACGGTTGCCCTCATCAGCGACGCGATCAATGCTGCGGTCGATCAGGGCGTCAAGCTCGTTGAGCTGGGCCACGATCTCGCTCACGGAGTAGAGGCCGTCCTTGGCTCGGCGTAGACGCGACTTGGTGTTTCGCTCCTCTCGCTTGACTTGCTCCACGTCGCCCAGCCGGTACTTGGCTTCCTGCTTCGCTGTATCACGGACATTGGCCCACCTCTCCCAATTCTGCGCAAGGTGGTTCAACACCTCCCACGGGTCAACCTCGGTTTCGCAGTCGCGGCAGTAGACGCGATGGGAGTCGGGGTCGAGTGAGACTCGCTTGTGCCAGCAGGTCAGGTCGTACTTACCTGCTGTGGCGCGTTCGGCCCGGTGGACGGGCGCGGCGGAGTCATCGCCAGCCCTCTCAAGGAACTCCTCAGCGGAATCGGGGATCTTGAAGTCATCGGCCTCTCCGCTCACTTGCACTCACCCCGAAGCAAGAGTCGAACGGCGATCGTCGTCGTGATCGCCCAGATGCCTACCGAGACAGCCGTGACGGCGATCCCCAATACCGACCCCTCATCGGCTGACAAGGCGGCGGTGTTTCCCCAACCAACCGAGGCAGCGATTGCCAGCCATCTGACCTGGCCTTCGCTCACTTGCTCTCCGCCTCTCCGAGTGCGCGGGCGAGGTTTTCCAGCTTGGCCTGCGCGTCGGTGAGGGGGACAGGTGGGCCGGTTGGTGATGAGACGCTAACGGCGCTGATGGCAGCGATAGCACCAATGGCCTCCATTCGCGTCAACGTCACCGCCTCCACCCGCTCAACCACGCGCTCAGATGGCTCGTCAGCGGAGCCTCCGAGGAGGGTGGAGATTTGGGAGAGGGCGGCTTGGAGCGCGTCGTAATCAACGGCTCTGACGACGGTATCCAGCGCCCACTCCTCGGGCGGGTGAATGTCAGCGGCGGGGCCGTTGCAAAACTGAATATCGTCGTGTTCGGTTCGACGGGCACCGCAACGCGGGCAGAGGACCAGATCATATTTCGTGACCCGCTTCTCCGGGGTGGGGTTGGGGTTAGGCATCGGAAGGGTCCTTCGCGGGCTCTCGCTCACCGAACTCAGGTGGGGGAGATGATCCTGCCCAGCGAGTTACCACACCACCTACTTCGATCCAAACGCGGACCACACCCTCGGGGTAACCAGTCGTGGCGAGATCGTTGAAGACATCCAACGCCTCCCCCGCCAGTCCTCGGAACCGCTCTGTCGGAATATCGCCGTACCTTGATGCGGCGACGACTGTCGTTTCTTGCTCATCGAGTCTGCTCACCTTGTCTCCTCTTGGTCGTCGGTTAGGTCGTTACGCGGCACCCACCGCTCCCCCGTCAGCCGCTCTAGCAACGTCAGCGGTGAGCCGGCGTGTTCGAGGGCGTGAGCCATCTCGGCCACCATCCCGGCGGCGATCATGGCCGGGAGGACGTCGAGGTCGCCGGAGTCGAAGGCGCGGTGGGCCTGGCGGGAGAGGGGGATTACGCAATCCGGCGAATCGCAACCACCCTGCGAGCGGGGGATTACGTGGGCCGGGTCGCAGCCCCGTTGGCCGGTGATGAGGCAGAGGGCGTCACGGACCTTCTCCCGCTGGGCGGTGCTTGCGGGACTCACGGGCTTGCGCTTGGGCGGCGATGAGCGGCGGCTGAGTCCACCGGAGCGGGCGCGCCAGGCTTGGGTCTCGGCGGGGGTTGGGCGTTTCATGCGAAGAACCCTCGGCTCGGCGTCAGTCCCGCCTCGGGCTTGACCATCCGCCAGATTGCATCTGAGTAGTCCTTACCGTCGAGCATCGAGAATAGGAGGCCGGGGTTTACGTCGCTGTTCACGAAGTAGGCAGCGGTCTCCTTACGGCTCACGCCTTCGGGACGCTCGGCAAAGACCTCCATCGCGTCGGCCTCGGTCGTTTCGTAGTGCTCCCGAATACGGGCCTCGGTTGCCTTCACCCACCCGTAGATTTCATCGGGTACTCCGTCGAGGTCGATCTCGTCACCGTGGCGCAGCGAGTCCCAGATCGCACGGGCGTTGATCCCCGTCACGATCCGGTGGAGACGGACGTACTCAGCGTGTTTGATCTTGACCCGTAGACCGGACTCGAAGGTGACGACGTAGCCCTCTCGATTCGGTCGTTCCTGACCGACCAGCACCTCTATCGCAGCGCCCCAATGCCGATCGGCGGCAGGTCCGGTGTAGTGGGGGTCACCAACGGTCCGAGCAGTCTCGTTGTCGACCGCTCCAAGTAGGAATAAATCCGACCGACCGGCGTAGTCCACCACGATCCGGTTCTCGGGGTAGACGATCTCGAATAGCGGCGTGACACCGGAGGGAGCTTCTAACTCATGGTCGGCGAGCATCTGGGTTCCAAGCTCTGCCTGTTCGCTCGTGAAGCTGCCCCGCGACGCGATGAACCCCTCGCCGCCGATCTCGTAGTAGATCCCAAGACTGCCATCCAGCTTCTCGGTGACGGTGTACGGCTCGTCGGGCAGCCCTCCGATCTGCGGGTCGCCGTAGTTGAAGAACTTGGGGAAGGGCCGAGCTACCACCTCGCCATCGGCATCGAGGATCAGCCCACGGCAGGCCAGCGTCTCTGGCGTCCAATGGCCCTCGTACTGCACCCGCTCGGTGTAGTTGTAGATCCACAGATCAGCGTCAGGATGACGTTGCGATCGGAGCCAACCCTCCCCGATCATCGCGTCCAATCTCTCGCGGTCAAAGATCATGTGACGACGCTCCCGGTCCCTACGTCGTCACGCTGGGCTTCACCGGCGGGTATGGCGGCAGGGAGGGCCGCGACCGGGGCCGATGAAGATGGGTAGGCGGTGAGGAGCGGTGGGTGGTCGGCTCCGCAGTCCTCGTAAACGAGGGTGGTTGGCGTGGGGCGTGGCTTGCGACCGTCGGGGCAGTGGTGACTATGGCGCCGACGGGTCATGCGGCCTGCTCCTGCGCCAGCGACCGGGGGGCCGTCAACCGCGCCTGGATCAGATCCCAATCGGACGGGCGGCAGACGAAGACCTCGGCCCCTGTCGCGGCGAGGGCGTCAAGCCAACGCTCCTGGGCCTCGCTGAGCTTGCCCTTGGCTGCCTTGACCTCGATGAACAGGAGATCGGCACCACGGCAAAGCGTGAGATCCGGCCACCCTTTGCCGTCTGCGGTGACGGGGGTGGCGTATCCGCCGGAGCGGGTGGGGGCGTCGCGGATGTGCATGACGCGCCAGCCGCAGGTCTTTGCAAGGTCGATGATGCGGCGCTGGTAGTCGCTCTCGCGCTCGGGGATCTCTAGGGCGTGGGTCATGCGGCGGTTCAGATCCTCCGTCCCCACGATGGCTTCGCTGATGTCGGTTGTTCGATGATCCGAACCTCGCCGACGTAGAACCTCGGCGCTCCCTGGGGTAGACCGACCGGCGTCTGATAGCCGACCGGCTCAGGGTTGATGTGAACGCGGATCGGTGGCGTTGAGCTAGGCATCGTTCTCCTCTTTGGTGGTGGTTTAAGGCGGCGAGTCATGCGGCTATCTCCACATTCAGCAGCGGGCCGTCGTCAGCGATCCGGTGTCGCGCCATCTGCGCGTAGGCCCCGTTCAGCTCGCACCCGATGAAGTCGCGGTTGTGGCGAAGGGCTACGACGCCGGTGGTGCCTGCGCCTGCGAAGGGGTCGAGGACTGAATCGCCCTCGGCGCTCCCGGCCAAGATGCAGGGCTCGATTAGCTTCGGGGGGAAGGTGGCGAAGTGGGCGCCGGGGAAGGGGGCCGTGGTGATGGTCCAGACGGAGCGTTTATTGCGGCCTGCGGGGTTTACCTGCTCGCCATCTGCACCGCCGTAGACGCCACGATGACCACCGCTCGCAGCGTCCGCATAGCGGTCCTTGAACCCCGCCTCAATGCGCTCGATACTGCCCGGCGCGTGTGCTTCCCGCACCGCATCGGCGTCGTAGAAGTAGGACCGCTGCTTGCTCAGCAGGAAGATTTGCTCGTGAGCCTTCGTCGGGCGGTCGGTGACGCTCTCGGGCATCGGGTTCGGCTTGTGCCAGATGATCTCCGAGCGGAGGTACCAGCCGTCTGCGCGGAGGGCGAAGGCGACTAGCCAGGGGATGCCACAGAGGTCTTTGCCCTTGTAACCCGCTTGTCGCGCTCGCTCGTCCTTATTGCCACCAGCGCGTAGGGATTTCTGCCGCGCAGATGCGGCGCTTCCCAGCCCAGACGTTGCGGGATCGTCGTTGCCGTGACCGTGGGAGTTTGCAACGTAGCTATCCCCGAGATTCAGCCAGACGGTCCCGTCATCCCGCAGCACCCGGCGGACCTCAGCGAACACCTTGACCATGTTGGCGACGTACTCCTCGGGGGTCGGCTCTAGGCCGAGCTGGTCGCCGTGGCCGTAGTCGCGGAGGCCCCAGTAAGGCGGCGAGGTCACGCAGGTTTGGACGCTTGCCTCGTCCATCCCGGCCATCGCCTCGATGCAGTCGCCCTCGATGATGCGGAAGGCGCTCATCGCTCCCCCCGTAGCTGAGACTCATCGGCTCGCGATCCAGCTACGACCCAGCTACGGAACCTCTCCGAGAACTGCTCACGGTGAAGGGTCGAGACGACTTCGGCGAGACCCGACGAACCCTGCCGCGCTGCCAAAACCCGCCCGCTGTCGCCACCTGTCGCTAGATGGCGCAGCGGTTGAGTGCAAGCGGCTGATGTAAGCAGATTGGCGGCGTGGGTCACGATGCGGCCTCCCGGCTACGGACCGAGCGACGGAACTGGTCGGGGTCAAGCTCGAACCCGGCCAGTAGCCGGCGCCGCGCCGCGTCCTCGGAGGGGTGGCCGTATCGCTCCATGACCAGCTTGCCACCGTCGGTGTGGCCGAGCTGGACCGAGACGTCGAAGTGGCTGAATCCCATCTCGAGGAGCTGGGTCGCGCAGAAGTGGCGGAGGTCATGCCAGCGGTGCTCGATCCCGGCAGCCGCCCGGACCACGCGCCAGGCGTAATGGTGGGAGCCCTGCATGAGCGGTCGCGCCTGCGCGGTGTGGAAGACCCACGGTGAGCCCTCACGCGGGTGGAAGCTATCGAGAACTCGCGCCGGCGGAATGAGCGCGACCGTCCGAGCCTTGCCGTTCTTCGGTGGCCCCACGGTGCCGTCGCGATGACGGGTGCGCTCGATCGCAATCGTCTCGGCGCCTACGTCGTCCCAGCGGAGGGCTTGGAGCTCCCCGGCTCGGATGCCGGTCCACGCGCTGCACTCGATCATGGCGCGGAACTCCGGGCCGTAGCCACCGAGGGCGGTGCAAGCGGCGAGCAGCGCCTTGTAGTCGTCCATGCTCGGCGCGGTGATCTCGCGCTTGCGCTCGGCGATCGGAAGGCGGAGGCTGGCGAAGGGGTTCGCCTCGACCAAGCCGACGTTGCGGGCGTCCTCGTACATCGTGCCCAGCACACGGCTGATCTGGCGCGGCTGGGTCAACGCCCATGTGCGAGCGGTCAGCCGGTGCAGCTCAGCGAGAGGGAGATCGCCAAAGTGCTTGGCAAAGCGAGCGGCGGCGTCGGCGTACTGACGCTGGGTGGACTCCGCCGGTCGCGGCCACTCTCGGGTCCACCGCTTGGCGAAGGTGGCGCAGGTCTCCTCGCTGAGTGGCTTGCCGCGGCGCTCGCGGTCTCGCTGCTCGGCTTGCTGGGCCTCCCGCTTGGTCGACCACGGGCCACCCTTGACCCATATCTGCTCACCGGCCAGGTCGTACTTTGCCGCCCAGCGTCCGTTGCCTCGCCTGATTGCCGTCATGCCACGCTCTCCTCTCGGTTGGGTCGGAGCGGCGTCACGTTGTCCGGCAGATCGTCGGAGTGGCCGGCGAGCGCCGCCTCCACTTGCGACCACAAATAGCGGTTCTGCCCACCAACGCGCATGGCGGGAAGCCTGAGACGCTGGATCGTGCGGCGAGATACGCGCAGGCGGGCGGCTAGATCGCGTTGGGTGAGGTAGGGCTCGCTCACTTGGCCGCCCGACCACAGGTGAAGCAGCGGAGATCCTCAAAGTCGGCGACGATCACCGGCTCCTCGCAGCGGCAGGGCTTGGGCGTAAGTGGGTTGCGGTCGTCGGGGGTGAGCCTGCGATCGGGCTTGGGAACGTCCGCGACGAAGGTGCTGACCATCTCGCGGGAGACGCCGATTGCGGCGGCGATGGCCCGCATGGTATGGCCTTGCTCGCGCATCTCGATTGCCTTCGCAGCTTGGGTGAGGCGGTTCATGCGGCGCTCCGTTCGGTCAACGATGCCGCCAAGACGCCGCGCTGCCGGTCGGTCAGCTTGCCGAGGCGACGTTTGGGGGAAATGGCAAGCGGGAGCAGGAAGCGGGCGGTGCGCTTGTCACCGAAGCGGGGGAGCGAGTGGAGCAGGTAGCCGACCTCCATGCGGTCGGCGTGAAGCGGCTGCTGGGTGACCAGGGCGGCGGCTACCTCGCGGGGCTGGGTGGCGGTCTTGATCGCACGGCGATAGCCGGCGAAGGTCAGACGAACCTCGTTGGCTCGGGCCAATGCGGTGAGGTGCTGCGGGGTCATGCCGTCTCCCCCCAATCCACGATCCCGGCCTTGCGCGCCTGATAGCCCAGCACCGCGAACTTCTCGACGCTCTCGCCGC
>PPFU01017358.1_pt1 | contig 10041 bp, 6 predicted proteins | sample 1535991 | NCBI WGS metagenome assembly PPFU01 (sample SAMN04901290, study PRJNA319586) | Hypolithon metagenome, whole genome shotgun sequencing project. | isolation source: Antarctic Hypolithon | place: Antarctica: Miers Valley | collected 2014 | reverse complement strand
GGGGGAAGGGGCCAAGGGGGGGGGAAGGGGCCAAGGGGGGGGGAAGGGGCCAAGGGGCCGAGGGAACCGATGGAAGGGTCGGTCGCAGCCTCAACACTGCTCACTGCGTCGCACCTTCCTTTGACGCCTTGGCCCCTTGGCCCCTCTCTTCTCTTATCATCCCCCCCATGCCCAAGCAGACCATCCAGGGAATTGATGTTTCGGACAAGACCGTCCTCATGCGGGTCGACTTCAACGTGCCGCTCGACGATGGGCACATCACCGACGACCGCCGCATCCAAATGGCGCTGGACTCGATACGCTCCGTGCTCGACCGCGGCGGCTCGCTTGTGCTGATGAGCCACCTGGGCAGGCCCAAGGGCGACGGCACCGAGCCCGATTACTCGCTCAAACCCGCTGCGGATCGGCTCGCACAACTCATCGACGCACCCGTCGCCTTTGCCACCGACACCGTCGGCGACGACGCTCGATCCAAAGTCAGTGCCCTCGACCCCGGCGGTGTCGTCGTGCTCGAAAACCTCCGCTTCAGCAAGGCCGAAACCAAGGGCGACCAAGCCTTCGCCGCCAAGCTCGCCGACTTCGGCGACATCTATTGCAACGACGCCTTCGGCACCGCCCACCGCGGTCACGCCTCCATGGTCGCGGTCCCCAAAGCCATGAAGGCCCAAGGCAAGCCGACCGTCTCGGGCCTGCTCATGCAGCGGGAGATTCAATACCTCCGCGACACCATCGCGTCGCCCAAAAAGCCCTTCGTCGCGATCCTGGGCGGGGCGAAGGTCAGCGACAAGATCAAGGTGATCGACCACCTGCTCGACCTGTGTGACAAGGTGCTCATCGGCGGGGCGATGGCGTACACCTTCTCGCTCGCGCAGGGCGGCCAGGTGGGCGACTCGCTCGTGGAAAAAGACAAGGTCGCGGAGGCAAAATCACTGATTGAAAAGGGCGGAACGAAGCTCGTGCTCCCCGTCGATACCTTCGCCGCCGACCGCTTTCCGAAGTCGAAGGACGACGCCCGGGCGGCGGAGAAGCGGGTGGTGCTCGCGGGTGAGATCCCCGATGGGTATGAAGGGCTGGACATCGGCCCCGAGACGATCCAGCTCTTTGCGCGGGAGCTGCGGGACGCCAACACCGTGGTTTGGAACGGGCCGATGGGCGTGTTCGAGGTGCCCCCCTTCGACCGCGGCACCCGCGCCGTCGCCGAGGCCGTCGCCGAGACCACCGACACCGGCGGCACCACGATCATCGGCGGGGGCGACTCGGCCGCGGCGATCGAGCAGATGGGCCTGGCCTCCCGCGTCAGCCACGTCTCCACCGGCGGCGGGGCCTCGCTGGAGATGCTTGAGGGCCACGCGTTTGAGAGCGTCGAACTGCTCGACGACGCGGCGTGACGACGGTCTAGTGGATGATCCAGCGTCAAAGGTCCCCAAGCGAACGGTTGACGTTGGCTTATCCACTCGCGGGTTCAACGCCGCACGCCGCCACCGCACGCTCCATCTCATCCATCAGCGGCGACGGGCCGTGGGCGAAGACTTCCAAGTGGTGCCGCGCCCGCGTCGCGGCGACATAAAAGCTGGTCCGGCCCAGCAGGTCGGCCGGGCTCTGGTTGACCGACGCGAGCAGCACGCACGCCGCGTCGTAACCCTTGGCCGATGCGATGGTGGACACGGTGATGTGGTCCCGCGGGTGTAGCGGCAGGTCCCGATCCTTCGTCGCCACATGCACCCCCACCACCCGCGGCAACCCCGCCTTCTCCAATGCCTCCGCCAGTTCGGACACCCGCGGCTTCCGCATCGCCAGAACCAGCACGTCCTCCGGCCGGACGCTCTGCTCCTCCACCAGCCACCGCACCCTATCCACCACCTCAGCCTCCTCCGCCCCCGCCGTGGCGACCCTCGTCAGCCGCGGCGGCTCCCCCTCTCTGGGGGCAAACATAACCCGCCAGCCATATCCGCTCCCGTCGCCCCCCACCCCCTCCAGCGGCACCCGCTCGATGAGCCCCTTCTGCTCGAGCGTGAGCAGGTCGCCGTAGCCGCGGGTGGGCACCCCCTCGGGGTCGCGCGCGAAGCTGCCATAGAGCACGTTGAACGCCGGCTCCACGATGGGCCGCGGCGTGCGGAAGCACCGCGTCATGATGGTGGACCGCCCGCCGACGAGGTTCAGCCCGAGCTCGCTCCAGTTCGGCCTTTGTCGGCCGTACAGATTCTGGGCGTCGTCGTAAAAGATGTACAGGTCGGGCTCAGGCCCCTCCCCCTCAGGTGAACCCCCTTTGCGACAGATCGCCGCGAGCAGACGCATCTCCTCCTCGCCCAGGTCCTGCGCCTCGTCCACATACACCGCGTCGAACATCGCCGACTCGACCATGTCGGGCTCCGCCTTCTTGAACTGTTCCAGGTCGCGGAGGTAGCCCTTGAACATCGCCATCTCCGCCCCCTCGATCCAGCGTCGCTTCCGCCACAGGCCTGCTTCGGCGAGCAGCTTGACCAGGCCGTGCAGGTGACTGATCGTCACCGACTCGTCGGGCAGCCCCTTGTCGCTTCCGGTCCGCTGGCGATAGGCGGCGTCGATCCGCTGGCGGAGCATCGGCACCAGCGTGCGGTTGTGGCACACAACGGCGACCCGCGGCAGGGGCGGGTCGGGGTTTAGCAGCGTCGCGGCGTTTTGTGCTTGGCCCAGGCGTCGGGCGACGTGGGTGGCCAGCACCACGCTCTTGCCGCTGCCCGCGACGCCGCGGATCAGCCGTGGGCCGCTCCCGCCTCCCCAGCCGAGCTTGGTGAGCCGCTCCTGTTCAGGCGAAAGCGCCTGATACGCCGCCGCCTCTCGGTCCAGCCGCGCGCCCAGCGTCTCAGGCGGGGCCTCCCTCGCCTCACGGACCTCGGGCGGCATCAGCGCTGCGGTATCACCAAACGCCCGGTAGACCGCTTGCAGGTCGACCGGTGGGCACGCATCCACCCCGTGCGCTTTCACCGCCTGCTCCCCCGCCGACGTCAGGCATTCGGTCAAATCCGACAGCCCCAAATTCTCGGCAAACAGCAGGTGCGGGGGCATCCATACCTCGTCGCCCCATTGCGCCAGCCACTCGCTGCGTCGAATGCTCGAAAAGATCACCCAGTACTGGAAAGGCACGCGGGGGTCTCGCTTCAACACTGACTTCGTTGCACCCTTGATATCGAACATCGCCTTCATCACCTGGGCAAACGGCATCGCCCTCGTCTCGCCATTTTGATAGGCAAGCGTGAGTTCACCCCCAGGCTTCACCCCCTTCACTTGATCGAGAAACACCGCCTTGAGCTCGATCACATGCACCCCCAGCCGCGGGTGGATCAGCACCACGTCCGGCGGCCGATGACTGCTTTGAGCCAGGCTGGGTTCGCACAGGATCGTCACGTCGGGCTCGTCGAACGCAAACGCCAGCGCACCCAGGACCCGCCGATGCTCATCGTGTGCCGCCTCCTCCCACCCCACCACCTGACACGCTGCCCGCTGCAACTGGGTCTTTAATTCATCAGGACTCATCGCGACACTATAGACCCGCGGAAGCAGCCGCGTACGAAGTAGGCGGTCCTCACCATCTGAAAAAGCCGCGGACGTAGTAAGCGGTCCGATTGCCGCCGTTATATACGGTCAAAATGCACCGCTCGCTTACGTATAGCGGCTCGAACACGACGAGAACGGCCACGCCAGAATGACTACGAAACCGCCTATCACCCGGGCCTTCGGATCAAGTTAAAAGTCGCCTTCGCTCTTGTACTTTTTGGCGCGGCTCTTTTGGAAATGTGGAGGCGTTGAAACCGCTTGATTCGTGCGCGGCTTTTCATGAGCCGACGGCTCGCTTCGTGTGCGGCATTTCCGCTGTAGCTTGAGCCGCTTCCGTGTCCGCGAGGAGGTGGGCGATGCCGGGGGGCAACGCGTCCCCCCACCGCTCCCGTAGGGCACGGGCGTGTCGGTCGATCAGCACGCCCGCGCGGTCGAGGCCGAGGGATCGCTCCGCTGGGTCGAGTTCATCCAACGCCTGGAGCGAGAACCAGACCGCCTGGAGCATCACGACGTCGGGGACCGATGCCCGCATCCGCCCGCCGTCGCCGTCGGGGGGCAGGGCGAGGGCGGACTGGGCGAAGTCGACCCACTGCCCCAGCAGCACCGCCCAGGTGAGGCGGTCGGGGTGCAGGGGTTGGGGGTGGGGGGCGGGCATCTGCGGGTTATACTGGACCCGTTCGAGTTGCCTGTCCCCCGAGGGGGGCGGTCATTTCCTTCACCAGTCTCCTTTCATAGCCGACGATGAGGGGGGCACTTTCCTGCAACGCGTATGACCCCCGATCCCTCCGCCCGACCCCGTGAAGCACCCCCGCCCGCACCCCCGCCCGCACCCCGGCTCGGCGACGCCCGCCCTGCTGGTGCGGTCGAGGCGATCATCATCGCGCACAACGAGCGGCTGAACCTGCCCCACTGCCTCGAGGCCCTGGTGGGCTGGGTGAGACGGGTCTACGTCGTGGACAGCGGCTCGACGGACGGCACGCGGGAGTTGGCGAGCGAACTGGGAGCCCAGGTCGTCGAGCACGCGTGGGAGGGTTATGCAGCCCAGAAGAATTGGGCGCTCAACACTCTGCCGCTGGAGGCGGCGTGGGTGCTCCTGGTCGATGCGGATGAGGTGCTCACGGCCCCGCTCAAGCGGCAGATCGAAAGCGTGGTGCAGAGGCCCCCTGAAGAGGTCGCGGAGAATGGGTTTTTCGTCAACCGGCTGACCTATTTCCTCAATCGGCCGATTCGGCACTGCGGCTACTTTCCCAGTTGGAACCTGCGGCTGTTCAAGCGGGGGCTGGGTCGCTATGAAAGGCGGGCGGTGCACGAGCACGTGGTGCTGCCCGACCCGGTGGGCTACCTCCGTGAGCCGATGCTGCACCACGATCGGCGTGGGCTGGAGCATTTCTTCGCCAAGCACAACCGCTACTCGACGCTCGAGGCCCAGCAGTTGGCGGAGGAGCTCGACGCCGCTCCGGCGGGGGATTCGGGCGGGGGTGGGAGCGGTTCAGATCGCGGCGGCGTCAACATCTCAGCCGACACGAGGCGGAGGCGTTGGCTCAAGCGGCACCTGGCCAAGCGGCTGCCGCTGCCGTCGCTGTGGCGGTTCTGCTACATGTACTTCTGGCAAATGGGGATTCTCGATGGGAGGGCGGGGTTGGAGTTTTGCAAGTTCATCGCCGGGTATGACGCGATGGTCGCGCTCAAACTCCGCGCGCTGTTGCGAGAGGGCAAGAGCCGACGGGAGGATAAGGCCGCGGTCACCGGCGTCGGCCCGGCCGCGTCGGCGGAAGCCGGGTTGGGTGAGCGTCGAGATCGCGTGATCGGGGCGGGTTTGAACGGCCTTTCGACGAGCGAGGGTGACCTGTCGCTGGCGGTGTACGAGAGGCCTGACGACGGCTCCCCCCCCGACGACGACTCGGGCGACGCGGCCACGGAACGCACGGGCGACCGGCGGACGCAGATGCAGCCCGAGCCCAGCCCATGGACCTTCAAGGAAAAGCTGGGCAGGGCCGTCTGGATGGTGGCGGGGCGGCCGGCCTTCAGGCTGAGCTTTCACAACTGGTACGCCTACCGCCGCTTGCTGCTGCGGCTGTTTGGCGCAAAGATCGGGCGGCGGGTCGCGGTGAGGCCGACCGTACACATCGAGGTGCCCTGGATGCTCGACCTCGACGATCAGGCGGTCGTGGGCGACCACGCGATCCTCTACAGCCTCGGCCCGCTCCGCATCGGCAAGCGGTCCATCATCAGCCAATACGCCCACCTCTGTGCCGGCACGCACGACTACACCGACCACCAGTTCCGCCTCATCCGCGCGCCGGTCACCATTGAGGACGACTGCTGGATCGGGGCCGACGCCTTCGTCGGCCCGGGCGTCACGGTCGGCCGCCTCTCCGTGCTCGGCGCCCGCTCATCCGCCTACCGCAGCCTCCCCCCGGAACAGGTCTGCATGGGCAACCCCGCCAAACCCGTCAAGCGTCGGGTGCTGCGGTAGCCCCAACTTCCACCCTACAAAAGCCCCGCACGAAGAAAGCGGTCTTCGCTTCGACACCGCGACGGATCAGCGAACGTTCATCCAACATGCCGGGTGCCACGCCTTGGAGCATTGCCCAAGGCGTGCGGCTTGCCAGCCCCTCGATGGCACGCCTTGGCCCGAGCGTCAAGGCGTGGCACCCGCCATCGTGGACCGCAGTGTCGAGCGTGCGGTGTTGCACCGCACGACGAACACCACGTCACATCCGCCCGAAGCATCCCCCGTTTGTACCCATCGTTATCGGCCCGTACAGTACGCTCGCCCCGCCCGCCGCCCACTTGATAACCCCCCCATCCCGAGCCACGAAGGAGCGTGTCATGCCCCATACCGACGCCACCCAGCCACACAACCGGCTGTCGGGGATGCTCGACCGACCCGTCCGCGTGGACCTCGACGACGCCACCCCCCCGGAGGACGACGTGGATCTCTACAACGACGACCAGGACAACCCCAACTCACCTACGCTCGAAGTCGCGAACATCGACGAGGACCTCTCGCTCCGGGACGAGCACGACGATGTCGCCACCCCCCTGATCCTCAACGCCACCCCCGCCACACCGTCCGCCCCGATGCGGACGCTACTCGCCCGCTTCTGCGAAGAATTTGACGAGGCGGTGCGGCCGGTGCTCGCGCCGGTCGAGCAGGCCACCGCCCAGCTCGCCGCCACCAAGGCCAACCTCGACGCCAAGCGGGTGCTCCCCCAGCTCCGCGACTTGGCCCACCAGGTGCAGGTGCTCATCGACAAGGTCGCCCAGCAGCAGGCGTACGTGCTCATCTTCGGCCCGCTCAAAAGCGGCAAGAGCACGTTCATGAACGCCATGTGTGCCGCCTATGTCTCCGAAGTTACCTGCCTCCCCGCGTACCCCTGCATGGTCTACGTCAGCCACGCGGAGGAGCCCCAGTTCGTCGTCACCCGATACTCCGCCAACCGCGAGACCTACACCGACCAGGACCGGATGCACGCACTCGTCGCCGAGGCGCATGAGAAGCTCAACAGCCGCATCCAGGAGGTCGAGGCCACCGGCGAAGGCTTCGACCCCGCGGTCCATATGCCCGAGGCGATCCGCCGCATCGATGTCAAAGTCCCCGCGGGCGACCTTAAGCAGTCCGGCGCGGTGCTCGTCGACACCCCCGGCCTCTACAGCCGCATGAAGTTCGGCTACGACCGCATGACCCGCGACTTCCGTGACGCCGCCGCCTGCGCCATCTTCATCGTCAAGACCGACAACCTCTTCCTCGAGCAGGTCTTCAACGAGTTCCAAGAGCTGCTCGACCTCTTCAGCCGCATCTTCCTGATCGTCAACATCGACTCGACCAAGAAGGACCTCGCCCCCGACGGCCGACTCCGACCCAGCCTCGAACACAAGGACCCCAGCCGCATCATTCAGGCGTTCGAGACCCTCGCCATGACCGGCCCGCTCAAAGAAGCGGCCGACGAAAACCGCCTCCAGATCTACCCCGTCGACCTGCTCGGCTCCGCGTCCGCCCGCATCCGCCACGCCCACGGCGACGAGCCCGACCTCGACGAGGGGGAAGTCAGCGACCAGCACGACACCACCCGCGTCCGCGAATCCTTCGACCACGTGCTGGGCGAGTTGACCGACTACCTCAACTCCAACGACTACCTCAAGGCGTTCCTGATGGACTCGCTCAGGCGGGCGGACACGCTCATGAACGAGATGGCGACGATCGCGGAGAGCGACGCGGTCACCTCTCTCGATGAGGGTGTCGCCCGCCTCCAGGCCCAGCGGGACCAGGCCCATGCCCGCGTCGAGGCGGTTCGCCGACTGCAGATGATCGACTGGCGTGGCAAGGCGGCCGACCTGCAGGAGGCCCTCACCGACGCCGCACGCCACCGCACCGCCGAGCTCGAGCAGCACGCGGTGGATCGCCTCGCCACCGATCTGGACGCGTGGTTCGCCAGCGACCGCTCGCTCAAGAGCCTCAACGAGGATGGCCTCACGCCCCTCTTTCGCCGCACCCACGAGAGCATGGTCCGCGTCGTGGGCGAAGCGGTCGACCGGCTGATGGGCACGCGACCCGGCGGCCTGGCGGTCGACACCCGCACCCTCGACGACCTCCGCACGGCCGGCCTCGATCTTACCACCCTCGGCCGCGAGCTCGCAAGCCCCCTCAAGCCCGGCCCCGACGCCGCCCGCGTCCACTCCGACCTCACCACCGGCTCCATCCCCATCGGCCGAAGGTTAATCGACTGGATCACCTTCCGATCTCAGGCCTCGATGCGCCGTAAGGTGCTCGGCCCAGCCGAAAACCCCGACCTCACCATCCCCCAGCCCGTCAAGGAGCGACGCCTGGGACAGCCCGCCCGCGAAGCGATGCAGGACACCGGCCGCGAGCAGATCAACGCCATGACCGCCGAAGCTACCGAAAAACTCCCCGCTCAGGTCGCCCACCGCTACGCCGCCGCTATCAAGGACCGCCTCGCCAAGGACCTCGACCGCCTCGACAAGGCCGCCGACGCCGACCGCCGCACCGCCGATCAGCACCTCGAAGAGGCCAAGCGGCTCCAATCCTCGGTCCGCAAGATGCGGGCCCAGGTCGAAGACACCCGTGAAGGCGTCCAAAGCCTCACCCACCGCTTCGGCGAAGCTGACCCCGCCCAACTGACCCGGCCCGCCGAGGCCTGACGCCCCGCAGCCCCGCCGAGGTTGAATGGCTTCATGAACTTATTATCATGTCCGCGTCGCCGGCCCGACGCCGGACACCGATAGGTTCACCCAACCACCAAGGAATCCGCTGATGGCCTCCCCACTCACCCTCGCGCAAAACTCCGGCGACCAAGCCCTGGGCATCTTTTTCGTCATCCTCTACATCGCGGTGATCGTCCTCGTGATCGCGGGGATGTGGAAGGTGTTCGAGAAGGCGGGGCAGCCCGGCTGGGGCTGCCTGATTCCGATCTACAACATCTACCTGCTGGTCAAGATCGCCGGTCGGGAGTGGTGGTGGATGCTGCTCATGCTGATCCCCCTGGTGGGCGCGATCATCGCCATCGTCGTCCAGCACGACATCTCTAAAAACTTCGGCCGGGGCGTGGGCACCACCCTGGGCCTAATCTTCCTCCCCTTCATCTTCTACCCCATCCTCGGCTTCGGCGACGCCGTCTACCAAGGGCCCGCGGGCGATGGCCCCGATTGGTAAATTCCCGCGGCGAGCCCCGACCCCCTGCGTTTGGGCTGCGGGTGTAGCACTCGGACCCGGGGCGGCGCTCGAAGACTCGCTCTGCCCCGGCTTGGGCCGTACATTTTACTGCGGAAGCCCAGATAGAGCAGCTCAATACATGTTCCGCCACCCTCTCCGCTGACGAATCTGAGGCTTTGGTGGCACAGGGGTCTCGCCTGTGGTGCGGGGAGCGGCCTCAGCCGTGGCGTATCAGAATCTCGTGTCTCCGTTCTTATTTGATCCCGCCCATCCGCCCGATCCGGTTATCCGGGCAACTCGTCTCGCTCCTCCATCCAGGCAGCCCGGTCCACCGCCGCGACCAGACCCAGCATCGCCGCGGTCATGATCCACCCCGTGCCACCCGACGAGATCAGTGGGAGCGCGATTCCCTTCGTCGGCGCCAGCACCGTGACCACCGCCAGGTTCATCACCGCCTGGGCCGTCACCGCCAGCAGCACCCCCAGCACCAGCAGCCGGCTGCCCACCTCCCGCGTGCCCCGCAGCACGCCCAGCCCCGCCCAGAGCATCACGAGGTAGAGCCCAATCGTCAGGGCCGCCCCCGCCAGCCCAAGCTCCTCGGCCAGGATCGGGAAGATAAAGTCGGTCGTGTCCTCGGGCAGGTAGTACTTCTGCACGCTGTTGCCCAGGCCCGCACCGCCCGCGCCACCCTCCGCAAACGCCAGCATCGACTGGATCGGGTGGTACCCCGTCCCCGCCGGGTCTGCCCAGGGATCCAGAAAAGCCGCCAGTCTCGCCCGACGATACCCCGATGACGCCACCGCCAAGTATCCCGCTCCCGCCGCCACCGGCAG
>PPFU01006076.1_pt1 | contig 10043 bp, 11 predicted proteins | sample 1535991 | NCBI WGS metagenome assembly PPFU01 (sample SAMN04901290, study PRJNA319586) | Hypolithon metagenome, whole genome shotgun sequencing project. | isolation source: Antarctic Hypolithon | place: Antarctica: Miers Valley | collected 2014 | reverse complement strand
ACCGCGACCTCCTGTCCGAGGGGGCTTCCTGATGGCCATGGTCGCCGTACCGGCCACCGCCGACAACCTGCCGGTTCCCGCGTCCGACAAGGCACCGTTGGTCCTGCCCACCGGCGTGCCACTGCCCGGTCCAGTACCGGGGCGTCCCCGCCGGGGAACGTCCACGATCGGCACCCTGCTGTTCGTCACCGCCGACGCCATGGTCCTGGGCGCGGTCGTGGCCGTGTACCTGGCCATCAAGGAGGGGTCGCCCACCTGGCCGCCCTCCGACGTCGAGGTGGGCACCTACATCCCGACCATGATCACCATCACCGCGGTCATGTCGGCCTTCTCGGTTCAGTGGGGCATCTACTCGGCCCGGCGCAACGACGGCCGCAACGCCGCCATGGCCCTGGTCCTCACCCTCTTCTTCGGGTTGGCCATGGCCAACCTGGAGTGGCTGTCGTTCGTACGGAGCGGCTTCGGGTTCAACGACCATACCTACGGCACCCTCTACGACGTGCTGATCGGCTTCCACCTCCTCCATCTTCTGGGGGCCATCCTCGCCGTGCTGATGCTGGCCTTCCGCACCGTGGCCGGCCATTTCTCCGGTGACCGCCACGACGCCCTGCGGGCGGGAGCGGTGTACTGGCAGTACACGAACGTGGTGTGGTTCGTGGTTGTCACCGTCCTGTTCATCCTGAGCCGGCACGGATAGGGAGCATGTTCACCCCCACCTCCAAGCTTTTCCTGCCCGTGGCCGTGGTCGCCCTCTTCCTGGGCGCGGTCTACAAGACCATCTCCGGCGACCTCCTCGGATCGGTCCTGTTCCTCATGGTCGGTGCAGTGGCATTCGTGCTGGGGGTCATGCTCTCGACGGTCCGCGAGAACGAGGTGGCGCCGGTCGTGGGGCCCGACGCCCCGCCGCCCGACGTGCGCGCCGTGGCCGTGGCCCCGCTGCCCGGCGGTGGCGCGTGGCCGATCGTCGGTGGCGCCGCCCTCGGTCTGGTCATGCTCGGCCTCATCGAGCACCCCCTCTTCACCTGGGCCGGCGTGCTGCTGGCCATGACGGCCGGCGCCGGATGGCTGGCTCGCTCCGCCTCCGAGACCACTGGGCGGCCGATCAGCCTCCTGCCCATCGGCCTGCCCGTGCTGGGCCTGGTCACCATCGCCAGCGTGATGTACTTCATGTCCCGGATCCTGCTGGCGGTGTCGGAGACGGCGTCGTGGGTGTTCGCCCTGCTCGTCGGGGTGGTGATCATGGGCGGAGCCAGCATCGCCGCCCTCCGACCTCGCATCTCCGGCCGTTCCCTGGCCGCCACCCTGGCTTTCGGCAGCCTGTTGATGGTCGGAGGCGGTGTCGCCGCCGCAGCCATCGGCGAGCGCGAGATCGAGCTCCATCACGAGGAGCACGCCGGAGAGGAAGCGCTGGTGCAGGTCGAGGCGGAGAACACGGCGTTCGGGTCCGACACCATCACCCTGGCCGCCGATACCGAGGTCGAGATCCAGTTCGACAACAACGACCGCGGCGTGCAGCACAACATCGCCATCCTGGGCCAGGACCCAACCAAGCCGGTCTTCCGGGGCCAGTTGGTGAGCGGGGTGGCCACGGTCACCTACACCTTCCGCGCTCCCGCCGCCGGTGAGTACCGGTTCCAGTGCGACGTACACCCCACCCAGATGAAGGGCACGGTCAAGGTCGTCTAGTCGACCTCCGAGCACCCCCGGCAGCGTCCGGTCACCGCGAAGTGGCGGGGCTGCAAAGCGAAGCCGAAGTCGTCCTGCAGGCGGGTACGCAGCTCAGCGAAGGTCGCCTCCGGCACCTCCACCACCGCCCCGCACCCGTCGCACACCAGGTGGTGGTGGGAGTCTCTGGAGAGGTGGTACACCGCCGGGCCGTGGCCCAGGTGCACGTGGTCGACCACGCCCAGCCGCTCCAGATCGTCGAGGAAGCGGTAGACGGTGGACTCGTGCACGTCGGGCTGGGCTGACTGCACACGGGTGGTGAGCACCTCGGCCGTGACGTGGCCGCCCATGCCGAGGAACGCCTCCAGGATGGCCCGCCGGCTCGTGGTCACCCGGCCGCCCCGGGCCCGCAGCAGACCCAGGATGGGCTCCGCCTCCTCCCGAACCGGCATGAAGAAAGTGTAGTACCCGGAGTCGTTGTAGCGAGCTGATTGCGATAGCGTGCTGGTCGTGAGAACCCGACTGCTGGTCGTGGCATCCGCGGTGGCGTTCGGCGTGCTGGCTTCGGCATGCGGGTCGACCGGCGACTCGGTCGCCGACGACCCGGCCAAGCTGAACCTGGTCGCCACCGTCTCCCCCCTCACCAGCATCGTCTCCTCGGTGGCCGGCGACCTGGCCGAGGTGCGCGGCCTGGTGCCCGAGGGGGTGAACTCCCACACCTTCGAGCCGCCGCCCAGCGCAGCGAGGACCCTGGCCCGGGCCGACGTGCTGTTCGTGAACGGCCTCAAGCTCGAGGATCCGACGAGAGAGCTGGCCGCCGGCAATCTCAAGGACGGCGCCGAGGTAGTGGAGCTGGGGGAGCGCACCATTCGCCCCGACCAGTACCTCTACGACTTCTCCTTCCCCCGCGAGGAGGGCAAGCCCAACCCCCACCTGTGGACCAACCCGCCGTACGCCAAGGCCTACGCGGGCGTGGTCCGTGACACCCTGGCCCGTCGGGATCCAGGCAACGCCGGGGAGTACACCGCCAACTACGAGCGCTTCGCGGCAAAGGCCGACGAGCTCGACCGGGCCATGACCGTGGCCAGCGCCACCGTGCCCCGCCGGGAGCTGCTCACCTACCACGACGCCTACGCATACTTCGCGCTGCAGTACGACTGGAAGGTCATCGGCGCCATCGAGGTGTCAAGCTTCGAGGAGCCCACCCCCCGTGAGGTGGCCGGCCTGATCCGGCAGGTCCGCCAGGTCGGCGTGCCGGCGATCTTCGGCTCCGAGGTCTTCCCGAGCAAGGTCCTGGCCCAGATCGGCGACGAGGCGGGTGTCCGCTACGTAGACACATTGCGTGACGACGATCTGCCCGGCCGCCCCGGCGAACCCGACCACTCCTGGCTCGGCCTGATGAGGTTCGACTTCGTCACCATGGTCGAGAGCCTGGGCGGCGACGCGTCGGCCCTGAAGGCCGTTCAGGCCGGCGACCTCCCCCCGGACCGGGCGGTCTATCCCCAGTGAGGGAAGCCGTGCAGCCGCTCCTGCGGCTGGAGCGGGTCACCTGCGCCTACGCCGGCACGCCGGTCCTGGCTGGGGCCGACCTCGAGATCGGCGGTGCCGACTTCATCGGCATCGTCGGGCCGTCGGGCTCGGGGAAGACCACCTTGCTGCGGGCGGTGCTGGGAACGGTCACGCCGGTGACCGGGCGCATCTGGCGCCAGCCCGGCCTGCGGGTGGGCTACGTGCCCCAGGTGGAGACGGTGAACTGGAGCTTCCCGGTCACGGTGGCCGAGGCCGTGCTCATGTCGCGCACCACCGGCCGTCGCCTCCCCTGGCCCTCGGCGGCCGAGCGGGCGGAGGTGGCCTCGGTGCTCGACCGGTTGGGCATCGGCGGGCTGGGCACCCGTCACATCCGGGAGCTGTCCGGCGGCCAGCAGCAGCGGGTGTTCCTGGCCCGGGCCCTGCTCAGCCAGCCGCAGCTCCTCCTGCTCGACGAGCCGACCTCAGGGGTCGACGTGGCCACCCGCCACGACATCCTCCATCTCCTGGCCGACCTCAACCTCGCCGGCCTGGCCGTGGTCCTGACCACCCACGATCTGAACGGCATCGCCGCCCACCTCCCTCAGCTGGTGTGCTTGAACACCGAGATCACCGGTCGGGGCACGCCACAGGAGGTGCTGACTCCCGAGGTGCTCGAGCGCACCTACGGCGCGCCCATGGAGGTCCTGGAGCACGGTGGCATGCCCATCGTCGTGGATCTCTACCGCGAGCGCGAGAACATCGTGTCCTTCCGGAAGGGGCGGGCGTCGTGACGTGGCTCACCGAGCCCCTCGAGTTCGCCTTCTTTCGTCACGGGCTGGTGGTGGCCACGCTGGCCGGGGCCCTGTGCGGCCTCATCGGGGTCTACGTGACGCTGCGGGGCATGAGCTACATCGGCCACGGCCTGTCGCATGCCATCTTCGGGGGGGCGGCGGCCAGTGCCCTGGTCGGGTTCAACTTCTACCTGGGCGCCGGGCTGTGGGGGATGGCGTCGGCCCTGGCCATCGGCCGGGTCACCCGCCGGCGGATCATCGGTTCCGACGCGGCCATCGGTGTGATCACCACCGCCTCCTTCGCCTTCGGCATCGCCTTGCTCGGCCTCTACGGCCAGGTGCGGCGCAGCGTCGACGCCGCCATCTTCGGCAGCGTCCTGGGCGTGACGGTGGCCGACGTGTGGGTGGTGGCCGGGGTCACCGTGGCCGCCGGTCTGGTGGTGTTCGTCTTCTACCGCAAGCTGCTCTTCACCACCTTCGACCCCGAGGTGGCCGACGTGTCAGGCGTGAACACCGCCCGCATGGACGCACTGCTCATGCTCCTACTCTCGGTCTCGATCCTGGCCACCATGAAGGTCCTCGGGGTGGTCCTCATCGCCGCCATCCTGGTCATCCCGGCCGTCGTGGCCCGGATGCTGACCAACAGCTTCGCCCGCATGCTGTGGCTGTCGACGTTGATCGGGGCCCTCTGCGGCTTCGTCGGCATGATCGTCAGCTACCACCTCGACATCTCCTCGGGCGCGACCATCGTTCTGGTGGGAGCGGCCCTGTTCGCTGTCGTCTTCGCGGTGTCCGGGCACCGCGGGCGCCGGCGGGCCCACGGCCTCGACGCCCACGACGCCCCGGTGGGCGTGGGCTGAGAATCGGCGTTCCCGAGCGCCGATTGGACGCGCTGCGCCGCGCCCGACAGTGTAAGAAGTGCCGTGCGTCGCAACCGCCGTTTGGCCTTCAGTGCCAGCCTGTTCCTCTTCCTTGCCGCCTGTGCCGAGAACGCGCCCCAGGACACCCTGGAGCCGCAAGGCCCGGTGGCTCGGCAGATCGATCAGCTCATCAATCCGGTCTTCATCGTGGCCGGGCTGGTCTTCGTCCTGGTCGAGGGCCTGGTCCTCGTGGCCGCGTTCAAGTTCCGGGCCAAGCCCGATTCGCCCGAGCCCGAGCAGATCCACGGCAACACCCGCCTGGAGGTGGGCTGGACCCTGATCCCGGCCCTGATCCTGCTGGCCGTGGCCGTCCCCACCATCGCGGTGATCTTCGACCTGGCCGAGAAGCCCGAGAACCCGGTCAACGTCACCGTCATCGGCCACCAGTTCTGGTGGGAGTACCGCTACGACGACCTGGGTGTGGTCACGGCCAACGAGCTCAGGATGCCGGTCGGCCGACCCGTGCTCCTCACCCTGAACAGCGACGACGTCATCCACAGCTACTGGATCCCGGCGCTGGCGGGCAAGACCGACGTGGTCCCGGGCCGCAGCAACACCATGTCCTTCTCCGCCGACACCCCGGGTGAGTACATCGGGCAGTGCACCGAGTTCTGCGGCGACTCCCACGCCAACATGCGGGCCAAGGCCATCGCCATGACGCCCCAGGACTTCGACGCATGGGTGGCCGGCCAGCGGGCCGCCTCGGTCAAGGCTGTAGCCGGGACGCCTGCCGAGGAGGGAGCTCTCCTGTTCGCCCAGAAGGGCTGTGGCACCTGCCACACCGTCGAGGGCGTCTCCGAGGGCATCATCGGACCGAACCTGACCCATTTCGCCACCCGGACCACCTTCGCCGGCAGCATCTTCGACAACAACGACGCCAACCTGCGCAAGTGGCTGCGCGACCCGCAAGGCGAGAAGCCCGGGAACAAGATGATCATTCCCGGTGCTCCCCTCACCCCCGACGAGATCACCAAGCTCATCGTTTACCTGAACACTCTGCGATGACCCTGCTGGACCTGAAGGACGTACCTGTGCAGACGCTTGTGGAGGCCCGCTAGATGGCAATCGTCACCCCGCAGAGGCCGGGGGCCTTGGCGCCCGAGCAACCGCTGAACGCCCCCGTCCGGTTCCTCCGGCGGCCCACCGGCTACACCAAGGGCGCCTGGGGTTGGATGACCACGGTCGATCACAAGAAGATCGGCATCATGTACTCGGCCACCGCCTTCATCTTCTTCCTGATCGGTGGCCTCGAGGCGCTGCTGCTGCGCGTCCAGCTCGGTGCCCCCGACCAGACCTTCCTGCGGGCTGACACCTACAACCAGATCTTCACCATGCACGGCACCACGATGATCTTCCTGGTCATCATGCCGCTGTCGGCCGGCCTGGCCAACTACCTGCTCCCGATCATGATCGGGGCACGCGACGTCGCCTTCCCCCGGATCAATGCTCTGGGCTACTGGGTCTTCCTGGCCGGCGGACTGTTCATGTACTCCAGCTTCTTCCTGGGCGGGGCGCCCAACGGCGGCTGGTTCGGCTACGTGCCCCTCACCCGGAACCTTCCGGGCCACAACATCGACTACTGGATCTTCGGCCTGCAGATCCTGGGCATCGCGTCGCTCAGCGGCGCCGTCAACCTGATCGTCACCGTCATCAACATGCGGGCGCCCGGCATGAGCCTGATGCGCATGCCCATCTTCGTGTGGATGAGCCTGGTGGCCCAGTTCCTCCTGCTGTTCGCCATCCCGGTCATCACTGTGGCCCTGTTCCTGCTCAGCTTCGACCGGCTGTTCTCAACCAACTTCTTCAACGTGGCGGCAGGATCAGACCCACTTCTGTGGCAACACCTGTTCTGGATGTTCGGCCATCCGGAGGTCTACATCCTCATCCTCCCAGCCATGGGCATCGTGTCCGAAGTGCTTCCCGTCTTCTCCCGCAAGCCCCTATTCGGCTACCAGGTGATGGTGTTTTCCGGCATCGCCATCGGCTTCATGGGCTGGGGCGTGTGGGCCCACCACATGTTCGCCACCGGGCTCGGGCCGGTGGCAGTGTCGGCCTTCAGTGCGTCGACCATGTTCATCGCCGTGCCGACAGGCGTAAAGATCTTCAACTGGATCAGCACCATGTGGAAGGGGAAACTCAGCTTCCCGACACCGATGCTCTTCGCCATCGGGTTCGTGGCCATGTTCACCATCGGTGGACTCTCGGGCGTGACCCACGGCGTGGTTCCCGCCGACACCCAGCAGACCGACACCTACTACATCGTCGCCCACTTCCACTACGTGCTCTTCGGCGGGAGCATGTTCGGCCTGTTCGCCGGCGCCTACTACTGGTACCCCAAGTTCGCCGGCCGGCTGCTCGACGAGCGGCTAGGCAAGATCCACTTCTGGCTGATGTTCGTCGGCTTCAACATGACCTTCGGTCCGTTCCACATCCTGGGCCTGCAGGGCATGCCCCGGCGGGTCTACACCTACCCCGAGGGCCGGGGGTGGGACGTCTGGAACCTGGTCTCGACCATCGGCTCGTTCGTCATCGCCCTGTCGATCCTGACGTTCATCGTCAACATGTGGAAGTGCCGCAAGCCTCAGGAGGTGGGCGACGACCCCTGGGACGCCCGGACCCTGGAGTGGACCATCCCCTCGCCGCCGCCGGAGTACAACTTCAAGGAGATCCCCCTCGTCACCAGTCGCGACGAGCTGTGGCACCGGAAGTACACCGAGGACGAGCACGGCCGCAGCGTCAAGCGCGACGTTCCCGTCGGCCAGCCGAAGATGGCCCACTCCGAGGTGGAGCCCTCGCCGGCGGACGGACATGAAGGGCCCGACGTCGTCGGCGAGCAGACCGGTGAGCACGGCGAGGGGCATGGCGAGGAGCACGAAGAGCACATCCACATGCCGTCGCCGTCGTACTGGCCGCTGCTCACCGCCATCGGCATGCCCATCCTCTCCTACGGGATGATCTACAAGACTTGGGCCGTCGCCATCCTGGGCGGCGTCTGGATCTTCGGTAGCCTCTACGCCTGGGCCCTCGAGCCGGCCACCGCCCCCGAGGACACGCCGGTGCACGGCCCCGACACCTCCGGTGAGGACCTCGAGTCGGTTCCCGCCTGATGAGCACTGTCACCGCGTCGTCGGGCTCCCACACCGAGATCGAAGCCGGCCACCCGCCCACCTCCACCGGTCTCAGCAACGAGAAGGTGGCGATGTGGTCGTTCTTGGGATCGGAGTGCATGCTCTTCGGGGCCCTGATCTCCACCTACCTCCTGTTCAAGGGCCAGAGCGAGCCGGGCACCATCGCCCCGGTCGACGTCTTCGACATCCCCTATACCTCGGTCAGCTCCTTCGTCCTGCTCATGAGCAGCCTGACCATGGTGCTGGCCCTGGCCGCCATCCAGCGGGGCGACCAGCGCCTCACCCGGATCTGGCTCCTCGCCACCGCCCTGTTGGGCGCCAGCTTCGTGGCCGGCCAGGCCTATGAGTTCACCGTCTTCGTCCGCGAGGGCATGAACCTGCGAGTCAACCTCTTCAGCTCGAGCTTCTTCGTGCTCACCGGCTTCCACGGCGCCCACGTCACCATCGGCGTGCTCATGCTGCTGTCGCTCTACAGCCTGTCGATGCGTGGGAAGCTGCCGTCCTCGAAGGCCGAGACGGTGGAGTTGGTCGGCCTGTACTGGCACTTCGTCGACGTGGTTTGGATCGTGATCTTCACCCTCATCTACCTCATCCCATGAGCGCTCCGACCCGCGACGAAGCCACCGGCCCGGTCGTCGAGACCGACCCCGACGAGGGCGGCACGCACCACGCCCACCCGGGCGAGAAGCAGTACATCCAGATCGCCCTCATCCTTGCCGCCATCACCGCGGTCGAGGTGGCCTTCTCCTACTGGGAGGCGGTGGAGGGCATCCTCGCGCCCGCCCTCATCGCCATGTCCATCGTCAAGTTCGTCATGGTCGTGGCCTTCTTCATGCACCTGCGCTTCGACAGTCGCCTGTTCCGACGCCTGTTCATCGCCGGGATGGGCCTGGCCATCTTCTGTTTCACCGTGCTGCTCAGCACGTTCCACGTCTGGACGAGGTGAACCCCGGGACATGATCCCTGCGGCTGCGGTCCCCTTCCCGCACTGGCATGCCCATCTCGACGTCTGGGCGCTGGTCGGGGCCCTCGCGGTCCTCTATTTCCTGTCGGTCCGCAGGGAGCAGGCTCGGCGGCCCGGTGAGCGGGTGGTGAGCCGAACCCAGGTCAGGTGCATCGTGGCCGGGCTGGGCGTGCTGTTCCTCGCGTCGTCATGGCCCGTCCACGACGTGGCAGAGGGCTACCTGTACAGCGCCCACATGATGCAGCACCTGATGCTCACCCTGGTCGTGGCGCTGCTGCTGCTTGTCGGCACGCCGGCGTGGATGGCCCGGAACATCCTCGGGAGTGGGAGGTTCCTGCGCAGCGTGCGCTCGCTGAGCCGTCCGGTCACCGGGCTCATCCAGTTCAACCTCATCCTGGTGCTCAGCCACTGGCCGGTGGTGGTGGAGGCCACGGTCCGCTGGCACGCCCTCCATTTCGTGGCCCACGCAGTGCTGCTCGGGTCGGCGGTGCTCATGTGGATGCCCGTCGCCAGCCCGTTGCCGGAGATCCGCCGGATCAAGCCGCCGGCGCAGATGCTCTACCTGTTCCTCCAGACCATCGTGCCCACCGTGCCGGCGTCGTTCCTCACCTTCAATGACCGCCCGCTGTACCGCATTTATGCAACTTTCCCCCGGCTCTGGAACATCTCGGCGCTGACCGACCAGCAGACCGCCGGGCTGATCATGAAGATCGTGGGTGGCCTGTTCCTGTGGCTGATCATCGCCATGATCTTCTTCCGCTGGTACGCGAGCGAGGAGCGGCGGGAAAAGGAAGAGAAAGACGCTGTGCTGCTCTGGGACGACGTCGAGCGGGAGCTCCTGGCGCCCCCGAAGACGCGCTGAGGTTTCGGCTCGACCGGATTGGGAAGGACGCAGAGTTGATGCACCGAACCGGTAGATGTCAGACGCATGTATTGATGAGGGCACTACCGGGCGTCGATCATGTTGGGAGCCGCCGTCGGCGGTTCGTACTTTCACGCACTTGGGGGAATCCTTGATGAACACACGACTTCCGCGCCGTTGGTTGGCGCCGCTGGCCGGCGCCGC
>PPFU01002572.1_pt1 | contig 10048 bp, 9 predicted proteins | sample 1535991 | NCBI WGS metagenome assembly PPFU01 (sample SAMN04901290, study PRJNA319586) | Hypolithon metagenome, whole genome shotgun sequencing project. | isolation source: Antarctic Hypolithon | place: Antarctica: Miers Valley | collected 2014 | reverse complement strand
GAGAAGAAGACAGAGAAGAAGACAGAGAAGAAGACAGAGAAGAAGACAGAGAAGAAAGCTTTAGCCCTATTCCTGCCGCTAGATGCTCAACGCAGCCGTTGCCCAGCACGCCTCTTTTTGGCACTGACGGCATTCGTGGCAAAGCGGGCACGCTGCTCACGGCCCCTTTAGCCACTCAAGTAGGTTTTTGGGCGGGCCAGGTGTTGCGCTCCCACGGCGAAGTTGGCCCGGTTATCGTCGGGCAAGACTCGCGCACCTCTAGCGATATGCTGGCCTCTGGTTTGGCAGCAGGCCTCACCACCGCCGGACTAGAAGTGTGGAACATGGGCCTTTGTCCTACCGCAGCCGTGGCGCATTTGGCCCTGGGCAACGCGGGTGGCATCATGATTTCGGCTAGCCACAATCCTCCTGCCGACAATGGCATCAAGTTTTTTGGCTCTGATGGCACTAAGCTTTCTACCGCCATTCAGCAGCAAATTGAGTCAGCACTCCGTGGCCAGGGACTGGGCGGCGAAAGCCTTTATGCCGACCTTTTAGAGTCTGATACCCTTCAGTGGGGCCGTACCTATCAGCGCCCTGACCTGGTAGAACGCTATGTAGACTTTCTTCATCAGCCCTTTCAGCCGCACCCCGATTTGAGCGGCTTGCGAATTGTGCTAGACCTTGCCTGGGGCGCAGCGACCCGAGTGGCCAAGCAGGTGTTTGAGTCTACTGGGGCAGAGGTGGTGATTTTGAATGGACTGCCAGATGGCGATCGCATCAATGTAAACTGCGGCTCCACCCACTTAGGCCCACTCACCACCGCTGTCGCCGACCTCAATGCCGACATTGGCTTTGCCTTCGATGGCGACGCCGATCGCGTAATGGCTGTTGATGCCCAAGGCCGTATTATCGACGGCGACTACATCCTGTACTTCTGGGGCCAAACCCTAAAGCGGGCAGGCAAGCTTCCCAATGATACGATTATTTCTACCGTGATGGCCAATCTAGGCTTTGAGAGAGCCTGGGAAAAGCAGGGCGGCAAACTCGTTCGCACCCATGTGGGCGATCAGCACGTCTTCGCAGAAATGGTCAACCAGGGCGCTATGCTCGGCGGTGAGCAGTCTGGCCATATTCTTTGTCACCACTACAGTCTGACGGGCGATGGCATTCTCACGGCCCTGCACCTGGCAGACTTGCTCAAGCAGGCAGGCTGCTCGCTCAATGAGCTAGTGGCCCAAAGCTTTGAAACTTATCCCCAGCGGCTGAAGAATGTGCGCGTAGAAGATCCTACAGTGCGCCGTAACTGGCATACCTGCGATGCAGTGCAGCAGGCAATCACTCAGGCAGAATCTGCGATGGGAGACCAGGGCCGCGTTTTGGTTCGCGCTTCTGGCACCGAGCCGCTGGTTCGCGTGATGGTCGAAGCGGCTAGTGCAGAACTGGTAGATCACTGGACGGACAGGCTAGCAGCGACAGTTTCCCAACACCTGGCATAACATCGGGCATAAAACCGGGCATGAGTCGCCTGATTTGAAAATTCTGCTCGGGCTCATCAAAACGAACAGTTTATTGAGTCAGCTTCACGGGAATTGTGAAGATTTGCAAAGGCGCTTGTGTTCATGTTATTTCTGAATAAGTTTTAACCAGTTTTTTACCAAAAGCGACTTTATGACGACAACTTTTCCCCAGTCACTGACCTGGCAACCCGACCAAAAAACAACAGCAATTCATCCGAAAAAGGTAATTGCCGTTGGCGATAGCCTGATATACGGCTACGGCGACAGCGAGGGCGGTGGCTGGGTAGAGAGGCTGCGGCTGGGCTGGATGAATCCTGAGCAGCCAGGGCCGATTTTGTATAACCTGGGCGTGCGTGGAGATGGCGTTACGCAGGTTGCTAAGCGACTAGAGCAGGAGTTTCGAGGTCGCGGCGAACTCCGCCACCGCACCCCTGATGTTTTGATTCTGTCGGTTGGTATCAACGACTCTGCCAGAGTGGGACGTCCTACGGGTCGCCCGGTTACTGATATAGAGACCTTTGGGCAAAAGCTCGATCAGCTATTGTCTAACGCCTGTCAGCTTTGTCCGGTCTTTTTTGTGGGTATGTTGCCTGTAAACGAAGCTGCCATGCCGTTTGCCAATATTCTGTACTTTAGTCGGGTAGAGCAAGCTCGCTATCGAGAGGTGACCCGACAGGTGTGCGCTGCCCATGGGGTGCCCTATTTAGATTTACTGGCGGCGTGGGCGCATCAAGATGAAGGGTGGGTGTGCGATCGCCTCCACGCCGACGGCCTCCACCCCAACGCCCTTGGCTACCGCACTATTCTGCAAGCTGTACAGTCCTGGCAACCGCTGATGAGCGCCATTCAATAACTCGCTCACGTCAATCTCGCGGATATCGGCTCAAAAATTTCAACTGATTTCTGCATAGATTCAGCAGGCTTCTGAGCTAGTAGCCAAAGCAATGCTCCAAGCGCAAAAAGGCACCAGGAGCATTAGAAATCTGTTCTGAATGGCTGGAATTACCCTTCGAGCTGCGCGATCGCCGTGCTCTGATAGTAATGCTCTAAAATTTGCTCAAAGCTCCAGCCCTGCTCAGCCAAACTCCGCGCACCCCACTGGCTCATGCCCACGCCATGGCCAAAGCCAAACCCGGCGACCGTCACCTGGCCTCCGTTTATCTGAATCGTGAAGCGGGTGCTGCGCAAATCTAGCGCCGAACGGATGTCACTGCCTTTGAAGGTGTGAGTGCCCTGGTCGCCAGTGATGCTCATAGAAGCAACGCGGCCCTGAGTGGTCAGCCGGGGTGTGCCAAGGTTGCGTACGGTGCCCACATAACCTACCTTGCGACTGAATTCATCTAGGCTAAAGGTTTTTTCCCAGCTATAAACGGGTGCGTTTTGGTCGTAATCCTCAACGCCACGCAAGTAAGGGACATCGCTACTCCAAACTTCACTGGCATTTTCGGTGTAGCCGCCAGAAGAAGAGTGGAAGATCGCCTCAATTACCTGACCGTTATAGGTTACAACCTGATTGGCCGTTGTTTCTACAGCGGCAATGGTGCTAGCAGCTTCTTGGGCAATGCCTTTATACACCTGGGACGCCGTAGTGCTGTCTAGGTCGTACAAAGGACTGCGCGATTTAGAGCGCTTATACAGCGCGTACGAACGAGCCGCTATCGCCTGAGACTGCAATGCCGCCTGGGGCCAGCTAGTCGGCATTTCACTGCCCACTACGCTGTACAAATAATTTTCCAAATCAACGTAGTTGACGGCTGTCAGTTTGCCGTTTTCTGACGTCACCATCACCCGACCGCGATACCACTTATCGCCAATCCACACCAAGCCATCTTCAGAGGGCTCTAACCAAAACGCACTCGACTCAGAGAGCGTGCTGCTGCCGTTGGTAAGGTCTACCCCGTTGGCGTCTGCCTTGAGCGTAATGCCCTGCAATTTGGGTAGCTGATACAGCGCCTGGTTGCTGCCATTGCTGATAATGCCGGTCGTAGAGCTGCCGACGCTGATAGCTTCTTTGCCCTGGGCGATCGCAACCCGTAACTCAACCGCCGCATGAGCAGGCAACACGAGCGCCAGCCAAAGCAAACATCCGCCGCTCCAATACAGCCCTCGGCGCACGCTCTGAGGCAAACGCCAGCGAAAGGCTGGCTTTGCAGAGGGCTCCCTGGATTGATCGTCACTTGGGGATGTGGTCAAACTGAAGAGCCAGCCTTTACAGAAGGCCGAAGCGGGGGCTGAAGCGGCGGCGCAAGAGGTGGCCGAAGCGGCGACAGGCGCAGCCACAAAAGCGGAGGAAGATGTCTGCATGGCGATGGTGATTTGGCTAATCAAGTTATTTTTCAGCGTTCCCCAACAGTCTCTAAAATCTGAACATTTCAAAATGCGCTGGGTGGCAGTTTGTGAGTTGGCTATGGCGATCGCTTGACGACTAACCAGGCCAAACAAATCAGCCCTACAACAGGCCAGCCGTTGTATATAGCTCTCGCAGCCGAGCCAGGATCCTTTCTCCATATAGCGGATCGGCGGCCCACAGGTTGCTGAGCTGGTCGACCAGCGGTGCGATGCCTCTTTTGACAAAATCAAAGCGGGGATCGACCTTTTCACGGACTAAAGGCTCTGTGCTGGCATAGGCTTTGAGGTGCTGAATTTGGGCGCGAACGCCGATGCGGGCACTGTCGAAGCTAGCTAGGTTACCGGCCCCGTTAGCTAGCCCGGCAAAGTTGTTTTGAAAAGGCTTTACCAGGCCTGGAAACCGCAAAAAATCAGTTTCTACGCACATTTGGCAAAAGGCGATGTCGTAGTCTACACCTTCAACGGTGGCTTCCTGTCGGTAAATTTTGGGCAGGTCAGGAAACTGATCGAGTGCGCTGCTATTGCCCTGCCGGAGGAAAATGGCCAGCTGTGTTTCGGTGGTGCTGCCACGACTCATAATGACATCAATGGTGCCAGGGCAGATGTTGAGCATAGCGGCAGAGCGAAGCGCCAGCGTTCGAGTCGGGGCGTCCCATCCTACGGAGACGCTGAAAGGTTTAAGGTCAACCGCCTTTATATACACTGCGCCGCGATAGCGAACCCGGCGGACATTGTCAGAACCGGCCAGATCTGTGCCGAGCAAATTGGCCAAATCTATCGGGATATAGGCGTTGCCGCTAATGATGATGCCTTTGTCTTGGTAGGGCGTGCCGTTGAACTCAATATTGATGGTCGGATATTCAGGCCCTTCAGGCCCAGGTGGAGTAGGGCTACTGCCGGTGATCGCTCGGCTCCAAGCTGCAAGGCCATTGGCAAGGCCGACTGCAAAGTTGCGCCGCCGCTGGGTGAGCAGGGCAAAGTCTTTGGGGTTGGTGAGGTATGCGATTTCGGCCAGCAGCGCGGGCGGAAGGGTCTGACGGACAAAGGCCAGCCTGCCGGTGCCTGCGGCGGTATCAGGGCTGACGCCTCGGCTGGGCAGTTCGGGCACTTCTTTGAGCAGGTTGAGCAGGATAAGTTCGGCTTGGTCGCGGCGATCGCGATTATTGGCAATGTAATACACCGTCGCCCCACGCGTGGCCGTGTTACCAAATACTTCAGCGTGAATTTCTAAGGCGACGGCCCCAGGGCGGGCGCGCGCATTGATCCAGTCGATGCTTTGGGCCATACTCAGGTCGTCGGGTACAGAGAGCACGTCATAGCCGCGCGATCGCAGCTCAGGCACAATCAAATCTCGCAGCGCAATCATCTCTTGTGCTTCGGTGGTACTTCCTGCCCGACCGCCCGTATCGGGCCTGCCATTTTCTATGCCGCCGTGACCTGCCGAGATAAAGATTTGTGCCATATGCCTGAATTAGGTCAATAATTATCGCCAGACTACCTTACTTTACGAACGTCAGCACCCGTGAATTAAGCAGGGGTGTTAGAACGTTTATAGAGCTTTTAGACTTTCTTCATTCGCTAGTTTCGGTGTTCTCTACGGGGGGGACTCTGAAGAATCCGTTTTCTGCATTTTTTTGAACAGCAACTGAATACCTAGAGCTGTAAGGCCCAAAGCTGCAATGCCAAACACGCTTGCGCCCAATGCCACCATGCCGACAACCAGCGTGCGGACTGCCGCTGAAATATTGACGACTGCTGGATTGGAGGAGGTGACAGGCTTATTGGCAAAGCTGGTTGCAATCGATAGCGTGAGCCGGTAGGCCAGCAGCGAGAATGCACCTGCCGTAAGTGCGCCAGTAAAGCAGCGCAGGGGCGTAGCCGGGAGTTTGCTCTGATCTTGGGTGCTGAGGTTAGGCAGTTTGGGCTTTTCCACAGGGGCGATTCTCCATATTGATTTGGCAACAGTGATACAGGAGACAGTAATTTGGCAGACAGTAATTTGGCAGACAGTAATACAGGCGGCGTCACTCATTAAGTTTACGCGGGGGGTGCTTCCCTCCTAAAATAAATTGCGCCCTCCTTAAACATAAGGAAATATCTAAGGATAACTTCGTCATTGGCTCCCCCAGGTAATCTCAAAAGCAATTCCAGAGCACGCAAAAGATTCGGGCAGCACTGGCTTCGCGATGACCACATCCTTAACCAGATTGTGACGGCTGGTGAGCTGATGGGCGGTGACCATGTGCTTGAAATTGGCCCAGGACAAGGGGTTTTAACGCAGCGTTTGCTAAATACGTCTGCTAAAGTGCTGGCTGTCGAAATTGATCGTGATCTGTGTTTTCAGCTCAGTGAGCAGTTCATTGCGGCGATGGCCTCTGGTCAGTTTCGGCTGATTGAGTCGGATTTTTTAAAGCTGAATTTTGATCAAGCGCTAATTGACTTTGAGCTGACGCGGCCTAATAAGGTGGTGGCGAATATTCCCTACTACATCACTGCGCCAATTTTGGAAAAGCTGCTGGGGACGATTGTGAGCCCTAGCCCGCATCCGTTTAGCAATATTGTACTGCTGGTGCAAAAGGAAATTAGCGATCGCCTCTGCGCCAACCCCGGCACCCGCGCTAACGGAGCCCTCACCATTCGCGCTCAATACCTGGCCGAGTGTGAGGAGATTTGTCTGGTGCCACCGACGGCATTTAAGCCGCCGCCAAAGGTGGAGTCGGCGGTGATTCGGCTGCGGCCCAGACCTTTTCCAAAGCCTGCAAAAAATCCAGCTCGGCTCGCGCAACTGGTGAAGGTGGGATTTGCGCAAAAGCGAAAGATGCTGCGCAATAATCTGCAAGGTATTTTGGATCGCGACGTGCTGACGAGGGTTTTGGAGGGGCTGTCTATTAATCCTCAGATTCGGGCGGAGGGGCTGGGCGTGGCGGATTGGGTTGCGCTCAGTGATGCAGTGGGCGATGCGGTAGGAGATGCAGTGGACGAAATAGAGATGGATGAGCCCTCATGATTAGGCTGCTGGCTAACGCCAAAATTAATCTGTATCTCGAAATCATCGGCAACCGACCTGACGGGTTTCATGAGCTGGTGATGGTCATGCAAAGCGTCGCGCTAGCTGATCGGATCACGCTAAAGCCGCTGAACGTACCGGCAATTCGGCTGATTTGCGACCATCCGCAGGTGCCGAGCGACTATACCAATTTGGCGTATCGGGCGGCGGGGCTGCTGCAAAAGCGATTTCCAAACCGAACGAATCGAGTCGGCGGCGTGGAAATTACGATTGATAAAAAAATTCCTGTGGGCGCTGGGCTAGCGGGCGGATCGGCTAATGCAGCGGCGGCACTGTTTGGGCTGAATGTGCTGTGGCAGCTAGGGCTCACTCGGATTGAGCTTCAGGAGCTGGGGGCTGAGCTGGGGTCGGATGTGCCGTTTTGCTTGGCGGGGGGGGCTGCGATCGCCACCGGACGCGGTGAAAATATCGACTCACTGCCAAAAGCGCCGCCACTGTGCGCCGTACTGGCCAAATACACCAGCCTTTCAGTCTCTACACCTTGGGCCTACAAAACCTACCGTCAGCAGTTCGAGCGCACTTACTTATCGCTTAAAAACACCGCTAGCTTAGAAGAGCGGCAGGCGCGGATTCACTCGGGTGAAATGGTCAGGGCAATGGCTACCCATTCGACGGCTACAATCGGCAGCCACTTGCACAATGACCTCGAAAAGGTCGTTCTCCCGGCTCACCCTAAAGTCGCTCAGCTCAAGGAAATTATGACCACAGTCTCAGCTCACACAGGCGGCATCGGCACGATGATGTCAGGCTCTGGCCCGACGGTGTTTACTCTGTGCGAAACGGTTGAGCAGGCGAGCCAAATTTTGCACGCTGTTCGCAGCCAGGTTAATGACCGTGACCTTCAGCTACATATCGCGCCCTTTGCTTCTCAAGGGATTCAGATAGTAGATTCAGGCGGCTGATCACGTCATCTGTAGCCTCAATTTGCTATGCTGAATAATTGTGCCATTCATTATGAACACTATGAAGCGACTTCCTTTTGACAGCCAGCAAGTCATGCGCCGCACTGAGGATCTGATCAGCGCGGCCTCGAATCGTTATCGCATCACTGTGCAGGTAGCTAACCGCGCCCAGCGCCGCCGTTTTGAAGAATTCGATAGCCTGGATGAGTCAAAAATGAAGCCTGTCCTGCGAGCTATCGTTGAAATGTCTGATGAGCTAACCCAGCCTGAAATTATTGGCGAATAGGCTTTAAGCTAGATAAAAGTCGCCATCGTAGCTGACTTTATGACTATTTTTGTGAGGGGTTGCTGGCATTTGTGTCTGCAACCCTTTTTTAGCGATCGCTCATGAATTCGGAGCCAAGCCGTGATTAAACAGGTTGAGTCTGGAGAAGGCTGGCGAGTGGGTTGGAATTCGGCTGCTGAGGAATTCTGTGGCTTAGTGGCGGGCAAAGGCTGGGCAGTTGAGCTAACGGCTGCTGAGTTTTCAGACTTTTGTCGAGTGGCCCGACAGCTAGGCAGTACCATGGCGGACATGTCCGAGCATTTGATGGACGAAGAAAGGCTGACCTGCCAGCAAGAAACTGAGACGATTTGGATGGAGGCTGAAGGCGACTCAGGTGAGTACAGCCTACGGTTCATTTTGCTCAGCGGACGCAGGGCTGAAGGCGAATGGCCATCCGTCGTGGTTCCCACTGTGCTGAAGGCGTTAGCACAGCTCGAAAAGTCTAAAACTTTGGCCTTTTGACCGGTAAGGTTTATAAATGAAACAAGTTTTGCTATTTTATCTGAGGCAGTAAAGGTTTAGATTGTCCTTCGGCAGGTTCAGATTGTCCTCTGAACAGCAATCGAAATTAATAGCGCTGTTTATATTTACGACTAGGGAGCTGAGTCTACAGTGAAAGTCAAAGTAGTGAGCGATACGCTTTTCAAGCTCAGCCCTAAGCTGTCGAGTCAGCTATCTAACGCGGAGAAGGTGTTTGTTAAAAACGGCACTGAGTTTGAGGTGATTTCTTACTCAGAAGCCGAAGGCGACCACACCCGCCTCGTATTAGCCAACCAAACCCTGGGTAATAACCAAAAGGTATGGTACGCCTACAATCCTGACATTGAGATTGAGTCATCGCCCATTGAGCTAGTCGTCGTTAGCGACACGCTGTTCAAGCAGCGTCCTGTGCTGTCCTCTCAGCTATCCGATTCAGAAAAAGCGTTTGTTAAAAACGGCACTCAGTTCGATTTGCAGTCTTATTTACCGGCAGCGGGCAATCATCTCAAAGTCGCCCTCGCTAATAAGTTTTTGGGGCCCAACAATCTCAATACCTGGTACGTCTATGAGCCTGATGTTAGGGTTAGTGGCTCTGCTGTCAAGCTCAAGGTAATTAGCGATACGCTGTTTAAGCCCAAGCCAGTGTTGTCCTCTCAACTCGCTTCCGATGAAAAGGTATTTGTAAAGAATGGTACAGAGTTTGAGATAGTAGACAGCGAAAATGCTGTTGGCAACCATGTGCGCGTTACGCTGCTGGCGACGGGGCTGGGCGATCGCAATCTCAAAACCTGGTATGCCTACGCCCCAGACATTACCATCGAGGGCAATCCACCTAATAATACGCCTAACCCAACCGCACCCGTTCCGCCAAAGGTGCCCATTTTGGCCCCGCCTGCGCCGGTTGATAAGCCTACCGGCCCATTCCGTCTGCCCGGCTTTAGCAGCACTTTCTATCTCTCCGAGCCGATCATTCCAAATGGCCACTTTACCTGGGCAGAAGCTACCAAAAACGGTAGTCGGATTCCAGAGAGTCGCAACATCGTTTATGGCATTATTCGAGTTGCTGGGGTCCTAGAAGAAGTTCGCTCCAGGATGGACAATCGCCCTATTATCGTCAACTCCTGGTATCGCGATCCGACTAGCAACCGCGCGGTGGGGGGTGCCCTTTACTCTCGACATATGTTCGGCGATGCAGTTGACTTTGTGGTAGTGGGCGTACATCCCTCCACCGTATATGCCAACCTCAATAGCTGGTGGGGCTCACGCGGCGGGCTAGCTAGCTCCTCAATTTTTACGCACATAGACACTCGCGGCTACTACGCCCGCTGGAGCTATGGCTATTGAATGAAAGTAATAAACCAGGGTTATTTCATTCTAGCCAGCGTAGGGAAACATAAGGGGAGTCGTTGATTGAGACCTTTCCAAG
>PPFU01013967.1_pt1 | contig 10056 bp, 5 predicted proteins | sample 1535991 | NCBI WGS metagenome assembly PPFU01 (sample SAMN04901290, study PRJNA319586) | Hypolithon metagenome, whole genome shotgun sequencing project. | isolation source: Antarctic Hypolithon | place: Antarctica: Miers Valley | collected 2014 | reverse complement strand
CCGCACCCGGTGATCACGAACCTGCTGTTCGCCAACGGCTTTTCAGGTCATGGCCTTCAGCAGGCACCCGCGGTGGGCCGTGCCCTGGCCGAGTGGATCGCGACCGGAAACTACGAGACCCTCGACCTGGCGCCGCTGGGCTACGAGCGAATCGACCGGAACGCGCCCGTCCGAGAACTCAACATCATCTGACGCTGTCCTCAGGTCGAGCGAGTCAAGAATTCTCGCGGGCGCTCGTTAGTTCGACGGTGACGACGAACCGATCGTCACGACCCTCGAGGGTGCACCCCAAGTCGACGGTCGGAGCCAGCGACGCTCCGTCTGCTGGGCAACTGAACGTCGCGCACCTGACGTTTCAGGGCATTTAGCGGTCAGTGGAACTCAATTGGGCCTGGCCAGCACGACGTCGACAATCTCGCCAATCGAGTCCGCTCCCCCAACGGCGATTGGTCCGGTGTAGCCAAGCTCTGCGCGACACCACTCCACGCCTGGAGCCGTCGGGACTGCTACGGCGGTCCATAGCGCGTTCAATCGCTCCACCTCCGCCGCAATCCGGCCTGGCGTCCAGCCCTCCGCCCACCATGCCGTGCGGCCAATGGGTAGATCGTGATCACCGAACAGCCTGACGATGCGCTGGTGCGGGCGCCGCCGCACATAGCGGTCAAGATCGGCATCAGTGACCACTCGCTCCGTGGCCGCAAGTAACATATACCACTCGCGCGAGCCGGCGATAACGGGTCGTGCGCCTCGCGGCACCGCGGTAGAAAGGTCCGGAATCCCCCATAGCGTCGGCAACCCGCCATGCCGCGCTCGCACCTCGCGTTGCACGGCCTGTAGGAGCTCGGCCTCGCCGGGATCCCGTGGCACGAAGAGCACACGCTCACCCAGCGGCCACCGGCCCGCCGCGTATGCCAACTGGAGTTGTCGCTGACCGTACGGTGAGGCCTCCTCATCGACCAGAGGAGCAGACAGCCCGATACGCAGTTCCCGCGCGCCTGCCAGCGCCACGCGGAGGCGATGGGTCCGGACGACGGCCTCGAGCGGCAGTCGGACAGCCAAGATCGGTGCGGCCTCGACCTGACGGTCCGGCCGATCCGTGGTGCCGATGCGCAGGACCCAGTCGCCTGACTGGAGCGCCCGCCCCCCCGAGTGCAACCGAATCACCGCTCGCAAGCGCCCCTCGTCGAGTATCACATTTTCAGCGGCAACCTCCTGCGTGTCGTGCGCGAGACGAACGCGAAGCTCATCTCCATCGGCGTGCGCTGCCTTGGGCAGATTCGCTTCGATGGTCAATGCGTCTGCCTTAACGGCCACGTCCGTGACCTGGACCGTATGAGGCGTTTGTTCAGGAACTGCCAATGGCGCGGGCGAGGCCACGGCGGAGGTAACAGAGACGGTTAGACCGTGCTCATTGTCGAACCGAAGCTGCGCGACGCGCCCTTCCGACTCGATCCGGTGCATCCTGATGGCGGCTCGGCTGGCCGACGACCCGGCGAGCGCGTGGTGCAGCCCTCCCTCCCGTGTAATCCCGTCAACCGTGACGCGTACCGCGGCCCTCCACTCGGCGCCAGGCCCGAGCGAAGCAAGCGCCGCGAGATCGATCCTCGTTCGGAATCCCGCGCGGGCAAAGGATCCATGCGGCCACCGTGCCCACACGGTGGCCTCGCGCAACTCGACGCCTTCGACCGGCAGGTCAACGCGCTCCGAGCCGTTTTTCTCTGCCAGCCAGAGCTCAATTGTCGGCTGACACAACGAGAGGTCGAGGCCACGGATCAGAGCCCACGCGGTGAGCTCGAGTGAGGTGGCATCGACTACCCGGGCCCGCATTGCGCACGCCTGGAGGCGGCTCTCGCCCCGGCCTAGCTCGAGCACCTCCGCGGGAAGCGGCGTGTCGAGGCGCTGTGCGAGGTCCGTGTCTATTACCAGCCTGCCGTCGCGTACGCTGGTCGGCGGGACCGAGCCAAGCTCCGCGAAGAGCTGCTGCGCACGCTCGAGATCAGCCCATGCACCGCGCGACGCTAAGTAGGTACGAACCTTCTGCTGGACCCGGACATAGGGGCGGGCCGCGTCGGTCATCTCCCCTATGTGCAGGGCCAACGCCCGTTGAAGGACGTCGCGGTACTCGTCGGTCGACCGTAGGGCATGGTCGATGAACGGCGGAAGATCGATATCGAGGACTCGTCCGACCCATGCGGCGCGGACCTCCGGCGAGGCCTCGCGCCATACCAGCTTGCGCGCCTCGGCCTTCACCGCGATACGTTGCACGAGGTTCGGCAAGCTGTGCTTCTGCTGTCCGGTCGACGTGCCGTCCTCGCGCATCCGCCAGTCGTAGGTTGGCCGCGCCAGCACGTCAAACGTTCGAGCGCGAAGGTATGCGGCCACCATCGGCACATGGTCTTCGTAGACGCCGGGGGCGAACTCCCCAACCTCCGAAGTCCAGAAGGCGCGGCGAAACATCCGGTGATGAGCCACTACATCGGCCAAGGCGGCCGGAAAGTCGTCGATGCTCACAGCGGTTCGATCGTGCTCGTGCACGACGCCGCTCCACGACGGTCGCGAGTACTCGCCGCGCTCTAGACGCCGCACTCCGCCAACGACGAAGTCTGAACCGCTTCGCCGGATCGTCCTTAACATCCCTCGTAGGGCCCCGGGAGGGACTACGTCATCGGAGTCCACGAAGGTCAGGAACTGTCCGCGCGCATGTAGAACGCCCAAATTGCGAGCCGGCCCCTGACCGGCGTTGACTTGAGCAAACGCGCGAATCCTGTGGTCTCTGGCCGCATAGGAAGCGAGAATCTCCGGAGATCGATCGGTCGATCCGTCGTCGACCACGATCACCTCGAGACTATTCAGATCCTGCCCCAGGACGCTGTCCAGACAAGCCGGCAGGTAGTCCTCGACGTTGTAAACGGGGATGACGACGGTCAGCGCCGGACGGCTGGCCCAGGTCCGATCTCCGCGAAGAATGCGCGAGGGAAGCGTGCGTATGGACTGGAGAAAGTCAGCCGCTCGCGCGAATCGGCTCGAGCGGTTGCTGCGCAGTGCCAGGAAATCGGGAGTTGCCCCTTTGCGGAGAGTCCGTCCCGCCCACCGGCGTCGATCTGATGAACGCGCTCCCACCGACAATCTATCTGACTCCGATGCTCACCTGCCAGAACGCGCCGCGCTTGGCGCGTACCGCTCCCTCAGGATCCCCCCGACGCCGCGTCCGCTCGGCATTCCAGCCCTTCTCGATGATTACCAAGTTGTGGTACACGTGAATCGCCACGACGTTCTGGTCCGTGTACGACGGCGAGTAATCCTCGTCGACGTACTCCTCGTAATTCACACCATCGACCAGTCCTTTGACGAAGCTCATCGTCGTGGACGGATCATCGAGCCGCTCGCTACCGCCCCATTCGGGCCAGTACGAGGTCTGGGTGTCCTCGATGGCGTAGAAACCACCGTGGTCGAGAAGCGGAAACAAGATGTCAAAGGTCGCCCGCACGTCAGACGGTGTATGGCTCCCGTCGTCGATCACCACCCGCACGCCACCGGCCTCGCGGACGATCCTCCTCAGCAGCTCCGCATCGGTCTGGCTGCCCCGACATGTGCGGATGCGATTCCGGTCGAGCCAAGACTTGTCCTCGATGTCGAGCCCCACGATCTGCGCCTTCGGAAAGTAAACCTTCCACATTCGGAGGGACGCTCCACCCGCTCTCTCCTCGGCGTGGCCACCTATCCCAATCTCCAGCAATGTGAAGCGCTCGGATCTCAACGGCTCAAATTGGCGCTGATACTGAGGGGTGTACCAGTGATTGCCCCATTTGTCGGTCCCGAAGTGGATCGCCAGCTCAGTGAGGCTCATTCTCCGCAGCCGTCGCCACTCGGCGCTTGCAGGAGATCGCGGTTTGGCAGGATCGAGACGCTTCTTTGCCCACCGCTTGACTGCGTTGGGTATCCAAGGCCGCGCCGCAGCGAGCGCGCGTCGGCCAAGGAGGGGTCTCGCCATGTTCCGTCTAAGCTCCTTCGAACCCACGCTGCAACGCCGAAGCGGGGCTTGAACGGATACGTCGCCATCCCGTCCGTGGCGGCCAAGTCAAGACCGGCGAGCGTCTGCTTATCAGCGGCGTGCCGGATGTCAGTGTAGTGTGACCCGGCCCGGCCGGCAACACCGGACGGCAGTGCATGCTTAAGGTGCGAACAACCCGAACGAGTGATGTACTCCGAACACCAGCCGTTATCCGTGTCTCGAGTCGCGGTCGTTGAACAGGCCGCGGGAACCGATCCGGATGAGATTGCCCGAATGTTTCCCGCCGCGGAAGTGGTGACGTGGCATGTCCGGGAGACATCGCAACTGCAGGACCTAGAGGCGATGCATGCAGCGCTGGTCGCTAGTGGCGGGGTCCAGGCGATCCTCGACTACTCCGCTGACGCGACCGCGTTCAAGAGTCTGTTTCTCGCGCTTCCGTCAGGAGGCATGTACATCCTGAAGAACGTTCAGAGAGGCAGCGTGGCCCAGTTCATCGCTGCTCTCGTCGGGCAAAGGTTGGTGAACGCCAATGGCGTGGGCGATGAGGGAGCCTTGTCACGGAGCCTCGCAGCCGTTCGGTTCACCGACGACGGATGTGTAATCGAGAAGGCAGGCGACCACGTTTACAAGGTCCGTGATGAGTGGGCTAATCGAATCCTTGGCGATGAATCGCGGGGTCGGCGATTCAGGCTTTTAAGCCATGATGAACCCGGAACCTTCCAAAGCCGCGTACGCGTACGAACGAACAATCGCGCTCTTCACGAAGCGCGTCACCCCTCCAACGTCAGGTACCCTGGGCTGTCGCTACGCTCCTATGTGGGGGTGAGCTGCTATCCCGGTCAGGTCTACCGTATGGACAACGTCATGTTGCCCGATACGTTCCGCCGGATTTTCTCAAGTCGCTTGGCCAGTAGGGCGATTCAGGACGACAGTCAATGGTTCGCCGCAGCGCCACCGGCTCCCCAAGAGTCCCTCGATGGCGTGTACTACGCATTGGACAGTGAGCTAGCGGGGCACTTTGGGCACTTCACAACAGAAGTCCTCGGCCGTGGATGGGGTTGGAACAAGGCACGGGCCAGCTTCCCGAGCATCAAGGCTCTCTTATCGCCTGCGCGTGGCAATGATGAATTGTACCCATGGCAGTACGAACTCCTGAACGCGGCCGGCATCAGCCCCTCCGACGTTCACGTCGCGACTGAAGCGGTTCGTGTGGAGCAGCTGGTGGCGGCCACACCCATGTTCGGCAATCCGAGATACGTGCATCCGGACCTGATACCAATCTGGCGGGCCATCGGTCGCAGGCTGGCGAATTCGGACGTAGCATACGAGCGCCTATTCGTCAGTCGGAAGCCGCAGACTCAGCGAAGTTGCACGAACGCCGAAGAAGTTGAACGATACTTTCGCGCTCACGGTTTTGCCGTGATCTATCCAGAGGACCACCAGATCGGTGAACAGATCGCTTTCTTTGATCGAGCCCAGGTGATTGCGGGTTTCGCGGGCAGCGGGATGTTTAACCTCATGTTCGCGCAGAACCCGAAGAAGGTGATCGTCATCGGTTCGGCCGCATACGACGCCGTTAACGAGTATCTGATCATGGCCGGCGCAGGGGGGGAACTGACATACGTGTGGTGTGAGCCACTCATCCCCATGGGAAAGAGGTGGTCTCTCAAGTCGTTCATGTCCGACTTTCACTTCGACTTCAAGCGCGACGGGCCACTCCTGGACTCAACGCTGGGCTCACTGCCCTAAATCGCCTCAGCGATCAGGCCTACGGGGAGTGAGGACGGACTCCGCGGCATCGCCGCGCGGTCGCCGAGTGGACTGCTTAATTTCCCGCACTACGCGCTCACAGCACTTGCCATCTCGCACGGAGAATGCGGCTTCAATGCGGGATAGGTATGCAGCCCGCACGGCTAGTGGGTCTTCGAGCGCATCGGCGATGGCTCCCACGGCGCCGTCATAGGTACGGGCTACTGGGCCAAATCCGTCACGCTCGTAATCGAAGTAGCCTCGCCGACCGACGCCAGCCCCGCCGATTCTCTCAGCGTCGAATTGGTAGTAGACGACGGGGCGGTTGATATAGGCGGCGTCGAATGCCACCGAAGAGTAGTCCGTTACTACGACGGCGGAACGCGCGAACAATTCCTGAACGTCGTTGTCATGAAAGGTCATCGGTCGTACATGAGCGGGTAGGTCCATCTGGGGAAGGGCCGGCTGAAGATTGGGATGCGGGAGAAACGCCAGGGTCGCTCCATGCCGCGAGCACGTATCGGCCAACCGCTCGGACGTCAGCAAGGCCATCCAGTTCGTCAGGAACTCCGACGTGAAGAGGGAGGGATCGACGGAACGCCGGTGCCATCCCTGCCTCATCAGCGGCGCGAGGTGTGCGCGCCACGTTGGCACCACAAGCACTAGGTTGCGCTGATCTTTGCGAACGGCGCGATCGACCTCGAGGAGCCGATCGAAGCGAGGGAAGCCCGTGAGCTTGACCTCCTTCGTCGTCGCGGTGTACGGCCCGTCGCCCGCGATGGAGGCGTGCTCCGCCGGGGTGCTCGTAATCAGCAGGTCAATAGGCTTCGGGTTGAACCAGGCGGAAAGATCGTCCTTCGTTACCCCGTGCTGAAGGAAAGTGAATCGCCATCTCATCTCGTGAGGCGAGAGTCCGATGGGCCGCACGATCGGAGCATCCACGTGGGACGAGATGAGATGGCGGCAGTTCAACATGAGGAGCTTCCATCGGAACGATCCGTGCGCTATCACGCGGCCCTGCCAGGCGGCACGCAATCTGTGCCAATCTGCCGTTCCACGCTCAACGACGAACCAGGCGTTGATGTCGGGTCGTTCCTTGCGCAAATAATGAAAGAGTCGCTCGCCATTATCTCCGGCGTCCGTGATTCGATCCATTAGGACCCAGGCGTTTGCGAAGAACCTCCGGACAATCCGGGTCCTCGAGAGGCGGCGCACGATGCGATTCCACAGCGGTTCTCGCCCTCCGCGGCCGCCGCCTCGTCTCGGCACGCCCAAGCGTGACTGAACCTGGCCGGGCTGAAGTGTGTAGGTCGGGCGGGGGACGGAGAACTGCAGGTCTAGAGGTCGACCCGCCAACCGTATCCGGATCGATCGATGGGCAGATAGCCAGACGACGCGGTCTCGCACCAGCACTCGACCGTGGTACTCAAGCTCACGAATTTTGCTGTGGGCGGGCGGCACGACCCGACCTCCACTGAGAAGCTCCTCGAACGGCGGATCCCCGGTGAATCGATACACGATTCGCACCAACCCCTGGTGCCGATCGAACTTCAGCACATGGGCGCGAGGTGAATGCCAGGGCTCCACCTCGTACCCATGCAGGAGGATATCGGTCCACTCACTCTTCATCGATCGGACCGTGAAGCCAGCGATTACATCCTTTGACAGGTAGCGAAGGATCTGGGCCACCAACTCATGGAACTCGTCGGCCACCGGACCGAGCCCCGCGCCAACTGCTCCAGACTGGGTCTCCTGCAAACTGAAGTACCACGACAGCTCATAAACGATCAGGTTCTGAAGCCATTCCGGAGGCAGCTCTCCACTTTTGGCGCGCTGGGCGCCTAGCTGAAGAAGGTCGAGGAATCCGTACCGAAGGACATCGGTGTACCGCCGCTTGTCATAGACACTGCTCTGGAGTGCGGAGCTGCTGTCCTGGCGTTGCCGGTAGAGGTAGCGAGCCGTAGCCACGAACCCAATAGCCGCGTCCGGCATCACGAGAAGGTAACGAGAGATGAAGTGGCCGTCCTCAAAATTGGGACGGACCAACGGGTCAAACTGTAGTCGCTGACGGTTGAGCTCCTTCAATGGGAAGAAGGCCGCCGCAGCCATATTGTGAAAGTGGTCCGGATAGTGGCTGATCTTCCGTAGTCGGTTCCCGTGACGGAAGTTGCGTCGCAGGGGGTGCGTGTCCGCCACTTCGCCTGTGAAGTCGTTGAGAATCAAGCGGTTGGTCGCGACGAGGGCGGTCTCGGGATGCTCGTCGAGAAACGCCGTCACCTCGGCCAAGTAGTCAGTTGCAAGGATGTCGTCGGGATCGGTGAACGTAATCCACTGGCCGCGGGCGGACTCCATGCCGAGGTTGCGGGCCGTGGCCTGGCCTCCGTTCTCCTTGGTGATGACCGTCACGAGGCCCGGCCGCCGCTCCTCCCACGCTCGGAGCATGGCGAGGGACTCATCGGTTGAGCCATCATCGACGGCGATGACCTCGAACTGCTCACGCGGGAAGGTCTGACCCTCGAGCGACTCGATGAATTCGTCGAGATATCGCGCCACGTTGTAGACGGCGGTCACGATCGAGAATTGGAATTGTGCCACTACCTACCCCGACCTGCGATGACTGGCGACAGACCGGCCGCCTTGGCCTCCTCGGCCTTGCGCCGGCGCGTCTCAACCGTATTGCGCCGATGCGTCTCGACCACCTCGTCGGGCTCACCCTCGAGGACCACGCGCCCACTCTCGATCAGGATGGCGCGGTTGCAGTACTCCTTGACCCAGCCCATGTCGTGGGTCACCAGCACCACCGCCTTGGCGTCACCAACCAGCTGCAGCACGCGGGCCTTGGACTTGTCACGGAACGTGGCGTCGCCGGTGGAGAGCACCTCGTCGAGGAGCAGGATGTCAGGATCAACCGAGGTGGCGATCGCGAATCCGAGGCGGGCACGCATGCCGGAGGAGTAGACCTTGAGGGGCGCATCGATGAACTGGCCGAGGTCGGCATACTCCACGATCCCGGGCAGGAGCTCACGCGTCACGCGGTCATCGAGACCAAGGAACGCGCCCGCAAGGAGGATGTTCTCGCGGCCAGTGAGATCGACGTCGAAGCCGGCACCCAGGGTCAACAGCCCGGAGATCTGGCCAGCTGCCTGGATGCGGCCCTCCGATGGGCTGATGATTCCCGCCAGAACCTGGAGCAGCGTGCTCTTCCCAGCCCCATTCGGGCCGATCACGGCGAGGGACTCGCCGTGGGTGACGCGCAGGTTCACATCGCGCAATGCCCAGAAGGGCTCAGTCCGGTCGCGCGAGAGCAGTCGGCTCAGGGTGCGCTGGACCGATTGCTTTCGATGGAACCGCAGGCTGTACTGCACCCCCACGTTCTCGGCCACGATGGCGAAATCTTCGATCGCCATCACAGCACCTTCGCGAAGTCGCGCTCGAGACGCTTGAAGATGACGCTCGAGAACGCAAGGAAAGCAACGCTTCCGAGCAGCAGCCAGGCAAGGCCCATCCAATCGGGAAGCAGATGGGCGCCAGCCTCAGTGCCATAGATAACGGCGCGATATGACTCGAACAGAACCGCGATCGGATTCAGCTCAGCCACCGTGATCATCCACGGGTTGTCCTGCATGAAGCCGAGTCCCCGGAGCTGATCCATGCTGTACAGGCCCGGCGACAGGTAGAACCACAGCCGCAGGACGTGGCCAACCACGTTCCCGAAATCGCGGAAGAACACGTTCACCGCGGAGACGAGAACGGCCAGGGCCAGCGTGAAGACATACTGGACGGCGGCGATGACCGGGATGAGCAGGATGAACGGCGAGAGCCGATCCGGGAAGAGCAGCATCAGGCCGAACAGAGGAATAAGGCCAAACGTGAATCCGACGACGCCGGCCGTGGTCGCGGCGACCGGCAGGACGATCTTGGGGAAAGCGATCTGCTTCACCAGGCGCTGCTGACCGACCACGGAGTTCGTGGCGTCCCCAATCGCTGCGGTGAACCACTTCCATGGCAGGACGGCAGCGAGTACGAACAGCGGGAAATCCGGGACCGCCCGTGTCCGGATCACGGTGACGAGCACGACGTATACCGCCATGAGCAGCAGCGGGTCGAGCACCCACCACACGTTGCCCAGCAACGTGTTGACTCCGCGCTTGCGAATCTCGGCCTGCACGAGGTAGCGGACGAGGCGGCGTCGCGACACCACATCGTTGACCGCCTGGATGACGAGGGTCAGGGGACTGGGCTTCGCGGCGGCGGCGACAAGAGTCGCCGGTGCCTCACTCCTGGCTGACATTGGC
>PPFU01005650.1_pt1 | contig 10061 bp, 9 predicted proteins | sample 1535991 | NCBI WGS metagenome assembly PPFU01 (sample SAMN04901290, study PRJNA319586) | Hypolithon metagenome, whole genome shotgun sequencing project. | isolation source: Antarctic Hypolithon | place: Antarctica: Miers Valley | collected 2014 | reverse complement strand
CTGGCTTGTATAACTGGCTTGTATAACTGGCTTGTATAACTGGCTTGTATAACTGGCTTGTATAACTGGCAGCGTAGCCTTTGGGTAATACCTTTGGTTAATAATCGTGCCGATGACTCAGCCGGGGACTGTTCAAGATCAACCTATCAGACTAAACTGAAGTTAAGCTGCAAATTGCAAAATCAGCAATTCTTGGCAGAAATGCGGTGCTAACACCCTGACACCCTTTGCCTATGCGATTAGACATCAAAAGCCTCAACCTGGGCTCAGATTCGGCTGAACGCGATATAGACGTTGGCCTGGCAGATTATTTTTATCGAAATGGCACGTACAATCGCTTTTTAAAGGGTCGTAAAACTATTTTGGTGGGCAATCGAGGTGCGGGGAAAAGCGCCATTTTTAAGTACATAGGCACTACCGAGCGCAAAAAAGGCAACCTCGTATTAGAACTGTCGCCTGAAGAATATTCCTATGAGCTGCTGTCGGAATATTTGCGCAGCGAGGAAGACGGTTCCTGGGGTAAACAAAGCGCCTATTCAGTGGCCTGGCAGTATCTGTTGTATAACCTAATTTTTAGGAAGATTGCGGAAAACAAGCGGGGGCTGCTGCTGGGCGCACAAAAGAACATTTACAACTACATCAGCACTAGCCCAATCGCCCAGGAAAATAGCTCTATTGGCATCCTCGTAAATTACTTAAAGCGTATTGAGCGCGTCAAAATAGAGTCACACGAGGGGATTATTCGCTCCAGAGATTTACAGTCGCTCTACGATTTAGAAGACATTAAGGCACTGCTCCCTAGCCTCAAAAATGTTTTAAAAAACACTCGTATCACTGTTTTAATTGATGAGTTGGACAAGGGTTGGGATAATTCGGACGATGCCAAGTATTTCATTGCGGGCCTGTTTCAGGCGACTCAAAAGATAAATTTGATCAGCCCGAGCCTTAGAATATATGTTTCTATCCGTCAGGAGCTGTTTGACAATATTCCTCAGATTTATGAGGATGCTCAAAAAATAAGAGAAGATGTAGAGGTGATTCGCTGGGGCCAAAACGAGCTGCTTGAGCTGATTGCGCGGCGCATTGCCCATTCTTTTCCGGAGTCGGAAAGCCTGACGGCGATTAAGCGATGGAAGGCAATTTTTGTCTCCAAGCTCTCTTCTTCAGAAATTGATTCTCTTGATTACATTATTGACAGAACGCAGCTAAGACCTAGAGAGCTGTTGCAGTTTTGCAAGCTGTGTGTGGAGTGTTTGGACTATTCTTTGGTGGGTAAGCGGATTGATGAGCGGGCGATCGCAGCCGCTGAAGAATCCTACTCAGAACAAAAAACTCGCGACCTGGCTGCTGAATACCGATTTCAGTATCCCTACCTGCTAGACGTTTTTGAAGTCTTTCGTGGCAAAAGAACCCACTACACTAAAGAAGAGATTGACTACCTGCTGTTGTCTATGGCCTGCGGCGAAATTGGTGTTGATAGAGCGGCCTCCTGGGTGCTAGACACCGACTACCTAGAGCTAAAGCAGGTCTTATGGAAAATCGGCTTTCTTAAAGTGCTGCTGCCTCGAAACGTCGGTAGCAGCACCCCCCACGACGTTGCCCACTATAGATCTAGAGAAGCCGGCGCTAGGGAAGCCAGGGAAGGAAGCGCTTACTTAGGTCACTATGAACTGCCTACCGTAAACCTTGAGAACATTGATAAGTTTAAGGTGCATCCAGCCTGCACAAAGTTTCTACACCTCAAAGATCAGGACTAAATTGTGTAATGGCCCCACCCTACTTATCTCGACAAACTATTCACAAGCTTGAAACCTGTATTCAAGCGATTCCAACCTGGCTGGTGGCGATCGCAGCCACCATCATTTTTTCTACTTTCATACTCCTCATTCAAAAAGAATCCGATCAGGCGCTCAGCTTGAAATATAGCTGCGATTTACTGCTTAACAATGCTGAAGCGACCGCCCTCGTTGTCGCCGTCATCCTATACATCAAAAGTGGCCCCGATCGTAAAGCCCAAAAGCACTACGAAGCCTGGCGAGTAATCGACACTGCCGCCGCTGCTAAAGTCACCACCAGCTACGCTCGCTACCAGGCGCTCAAAGACCTTCACCACGACGGCGTTTCTCTACAGTGGCTAGAAGCACCCTACGCTAATTTATCGAACATTGTGCTACCTAGGGCTAACCTGAAAGCCTGCAACTTAAGCGGCGCGAACCTTGAAAATGCAAACCTGCGAGGCGCAAACCTACGAGGCGCAAACCTATCTGGAGCTAATCTTAGTCAGGCCGACTTGGTAGGCAGCGACCTGACCTCAGCCAATCTGCGATCTGCTAATTTGCGCGGCGCGCTCCTCTTAAATGCGACGCTGTGGGAAACCGATTTTTCCAAGGCAGAAATGCGCTGGGCCGAAGTCTATCCAGAACAGCTTGTAGATGCCAAGCTGAACCAAACAATCATGCCAGATGGTAATGTTCATGAAATGTCTGCTGTTAAAGCGATATGATATAAACTGCTGTAAAACCGGACGCTAGTGAAACCAATTTTTGTAATCTGCGCTCTCTTCACGGTCTGCGTTTGGGCTATTTTTTGTGCGGATACTCCAGCACTTGCTGCCGATTTCGGTTCGCATGAAGCGGCTGCTAACAGCTATCGGCAAAATTTACCGCAGCTACGTTCTAGCTCAGCCCTTGAACCTGAACCCTCCTATATAAAAAACACGGTTGAAACCCAGGAGCCATCTGTTCTTAACGCCAGTCCCAATCGGGCTGCCGAACCGTTTGTTTCTAACGCTGCCGAAGAACAGGCCGAAGAACAGGCCGAAGAATCTCCTATTTCTGACGAATCTTTTTTTACGAATGCTTTTAACAACAGATTCTCTTATCATAGGCGTAGCCCCTATGCAGTTATCGCAGCGGCCCTGCGGGCAGACAGTACACCTCAGCATTCGTTTGTCCCACCTAGATTCGCCGAGCAGCTACCCAAGCAACTCGCTCAGCTTAGGCCCGCTATTGAGCAGCGGGTTAATGTTATGAACCGTCGCATTAACCAAATCCCTCAGACAATTAAGGCCGCTCTCAGCAACGTTTTAGACCGGGTGAGTATCCAAGCCCATCGAACGGCTGAGCAGTTACGTCAGCCTTAAGCAAATCTCTTCTTTATAAAGCTGCCCCTTTAGAGATAGGCAAAAAGCTAAAAGAGAATGCCTTTGGGAAGAGCGGATGAATAACAATGTTCTCTACACTTCTTGAGGATAGTTCCAGATAAAAGAGACTTTTTTGCTCATGAATACCATTTTTAGTCAGTCAAAGAACTGGGCTAATAGCCTTCGCCGCTGCTTTATTGTCGGCCTAGTTACCTTTAGCCTCTGGGGCGCAACGCTTGTAGCACCCGCCCACGCCGCGAGTGCTGACGATTACACCACCAATGATCGCGGTAGCATACAGTCCACTGAACTCTACGATCAAATTCAGCCTGAGGCAGGCGGCATGAACGGCTTTGATGACGTTGATCCTAGACGCAATACTAGGGAAGCTGAAGCTAAAGCGCAAACGCTAATCGATACCGCTAAGCGTCGGAACGCAAAAGCTTCTGATCCGCTAGAACCTGTTCGAGAAGCAGTTGGCAACGCCAAGGAAAACGTTAGCGAAACCGCCGACAACTTGGCGGATAAGGCCGGCGATCAGTTGGATCGTGCTGGTAATAAGTTGGACAGAGCAACTGATAGAGCGGGTAGAAAAATAGATTGAGTAGCTGACCGCGCTGGCAATAAGGCGTAGCGTACGCTTAACGACGTAGCAAAATGATACCTATGCCAGCGCAATAGTGTCGTTACAGGTTCTATTTAACGTATAATGCCTTTTCTAGAAAGGACAGAGGGGCTTGAAGCAATGCTTTGAGACCCCTTTGTTTTGAGCGCTTCTATAGCTTTGGCGACTACTCACGCGGAGGCGCAAGCTCCAAATTCGCAGGTAGCCCATTTTCGCCGATGGCTGGAGCCGGCGTCGGTGAATTTCCTCGGTTAGGTGCAGGTGCAGGTGCAGGGCGGCGGGCATCTTCTATCTGACGAAGCGTTGTCTGCCAGTCGCGGATTCTAATTTGGGCTGGGTCGTAAGCTTCGGCTTGAGACGGAATTTTGCTGGCCAAGCTAATCGCCGTTTCCACATTCCGGTTAGCCGCCGTCTCTGCCTGACGCAGCAAATCCCAGCTCCAGTTGTCGATTTGGCTGTCTGCGCGGCTGCGACTATTGCTTTGAGCGGGTACGCGCTGGGCGATTGCGATCGCATTGACCAAGGCATTAGCGTCACCCCGAGACGCTGCATCCACGGCCTCGCCTAAGCGCAAACGACCGCTTTCCTCAGCCTGCCACCCAGCAATCTCATCTTGAGCAGTTCTATACAGCGCGCGGCCTTCACTAATTCGTCCGGCAGTCGCGATCGCCCCCGCCAAATCCCCATTCTGCGCCCGCTGCCGGGCCTGCTCAATCACCGGCTGATCTTCAATCCGCTGAATACGACCTGTCCAGGTGGCAATTCGCTGATCGGCTTCTTTGCCCAGCGTCCGGCCCGATGAAACCTTCCGAGCTTCCTGAATCGCCGCCCGCAAATTATCAGCCGTGCCCACTGCGGCGAGCCTGTCTGCCCGCTCCAAAATGGGCCTGTCTTCCACGGTTTCTACCTGAGTTTGCCACTGGCTAATCTGCTTATTGGCATCGTCCGACTGAGGTGAGTTGCGTGAGACCTGCTGGGCGATGCCAATAGCTGCTTTGAGATCGGTGGTACTACCCCGTTCAGCTCGCTCTCGGGCCTGATTCAACAGCGAAATATTTTGCAGCTCACCTTGCCACTGCGCAATAAGCTGCTGACCTTTCGCGTAGCGCGGGCGATTTTTACCCAGCGTTTTCATCCGGGTAATCGCGGTTTCCAAGCCGCCCACCGTACCGCTCCAAGCCTGCTGATAAGCGGTGACAAAAATCTGAAAGTCTTCAATTTCCTGATTGATCCCAGTGTCGCGAGGAATGGCAGAAAGCATTGCCTGAGCATCTGAAAGCTGCCGAGCGGCCAGCAAATTTTCACCGACCCTCAGCATTTGCTTAGCAATGTCAGTTCGCTTGCTCTGAGCCTCCGTGTAAAATACGCTCTCCTTATCGATCTCTTTTAGTTTTTTTAGCGCTTCGGTAAAGCCTTTAACGGTGCCTTCTTTGGCTAAGTCTAAGGCCTCTGACATTTTGCGGCTGTCTTCTCGGCCCTGAGCGATCAGCTTGGTCAGCTCGTTGTATTTTACAGTTGACCAAAACTTGTTAGGCACGTCCAGCAGCTTTACCGACAGGCTAAAAGCGGCCTGAAAATTCTTAGCTTTAAGCTTGACGATTGCCTGATCGAAGTCATCTTGACCCTCTTTCCAGATTTTTTGCCAGCGGGCAATCCGGTCTTCGACTAGGCCAGCAGCAGCCGTCTTAGCAGGAATTTTTTTGGCAGAAGAAATAGCCTCCTCTATATTTCCTTCTTCAAAGGAGCGCTCGGCCAAATCTAGCACCTGGGTTGCCCAGCCCTCAATTCGACTGTTGATGTCTGCGCGGAGGGGATGGTCTTCGGGTAGCTTATCGACCAAGGCGATCGCGGCCAGCAGATTTTTCACATCGCCCTGATCCGCATATGCCTCAGCGCACTGAAGCCGCAAAGAAGCCGAAGCCGTGGGCCAAAAGATGGCTCTACAGTTGGGCAAATTGGGCACCCGAAATAGGCTTACCACCGCCGTCGTGCCAACGGTGCCGATGATACCAAACAGCACTAGCGCCACCAGCGGCCAGCGCTTCAGCCAGCGTATGTTTGACAGGGAGGCCCCTAGTCCGCCTGAGCTAACGTCTTTTGAGGTAGTTTGAGACGGTGACGATGCGGCCAGCGTCTGAGGCTGCTTGCGGGTTGAAGCGTGTGGCAAATATGTCGACCTAGAAGGCGTAAATCTGGGACGCAGAGAAGAGCCGTTCTGGGGGGCTGAGTAAGTGGGTTTTTGGGCAGATGAATCCGTAGCAGAAGTCTTTGAGGGAATCTTTGAGGATGGAGATTTGGAGGGCACAGATGAGGCCGATGGACGCTTTGGGAAAGCGCTGTTATCAGCATCGTATTTCGAAGCCATAGCTTTCCTAGCGATCGCGCATCATCACAATTGTAACAATCGATTGATATTAACAGACTATTAAAGTGGCTAACGCTTCACACATTAGCCACCTTCAGTACCTGTACAGGCTGCCCAATTTCTATGCGGGTTTCGCCCTGGGGCACCCTACCCAGCCCGCTAACATTCACCAGATTCACCAGATTACCAGAGCTATGCCCCCCGGCGGCAGTGTCAAATTCATAGCCAGCCTCACCGGCTACAAGCTGACCCCACAGGTAAGTTTCCCGAGTGCCCCCAGCCGTCAGCGCCGTGGTCGCCTTAGCCCACACAAACGCCGGCGACCACGGCCCTTGTTGCCCTGAGAGCTTCGCGATCGCCGGCGCTACAAACCGCCAAAAGCCCACCATCGCCGAAGCCGGATTCCCCGGCAGGCCAAAGTAAAGAGATTTATCCACCGTCGCTACCGTCAGCGGCTTCCCTGGCTTCATCGCCACCGACCGAATATGCAGCGTCGCCCCTAACTCTGTCAACACATCGTCCACACAGTCATAGTCACCCACCGACACCCCACCCGAAGAAATCACCATGTCGGCCTGGGCTAGCGCTGAGGCGATCGCATCTTTCACCCGCGCGCGTTCGTCGCTCACAATCCCTAGCGCAATCGGCACCGCTCCCGTTTGAGCGACCAAAGCAACCAGCGCATACTGATTAGAATCTACAATTTGCCCTGGCTGTAGCGTCTGATCGGGCCGCACTAGCTCGCTGCCCGTAGAAATAATCGCCACTCGGGGTCGCCGAAACACAGGTATCTGAGTCTGCTGAGCTGCTGATAGCAAAGCAATTTCTGCTGGGCCAATCGTTCGCCCTGCGGTCAATAGCTGATCGCCTACCCGCGCAAAACTGCCTCGCTGTCGAACAAAGTTTTTCGGCTCGGACGTTTTCAAAATGGTGACTGACTGATTGCCTGGCTGACTGACTGACTGGCGCTCAGTTTCCTCCTGCATAATCACCGTATCAGCGCCCTCAGGCATCATCGCCCCGGTTAAAATTCGCGCTGCCTGCCCTGGCTCTACCGTCTTTTGTGGCAGCTTGCCCGCTGGAATTTCCTCGACTATCTGCAACGTCGCAGGCACCTGCTGCACGTCGCTAGCCCGCACCGCATAGCCATCCATGGCCGAATTGTCCCAGTGGGGAAAGTCCAGCCCGCTGAGCATATCTGAAGCCAGCACCCGGCCCAGGTAGCCAGCTACGTCCTCCAGGTCGAGCATTTCTACTGCCTGAATGGGATTCACCAACGTAAAAATTAAACGCTCAGCTTCAGCCGTCGTGAACATAATATGGAAAGTAGCTAGACAATGCACAAATACTACACCCCCTCTCATGGCCCCCTCAACTCAGATGGTTCCTTCCCGTAGTTTTTCACCTGACAGCGCCGCGCAAAACGCAGGGTCTAGTCTGGCTGATGTCTTGCGATCGCGCCGCCAACGCCTCGCTCAAATTATCGACTTCCCTGTGCTCCTGTGGTCAGGAGAAGCCAAGCCCAGAAACTTTACTGCCAATATTTACCCCTACCGGGCCAGCAGCCACTTTCTATACTTTGCGGGCCTCCCCCTAGAAAATGCGGCTATTCGCATAGAGGGCGGCCAGCTCACCTTGTTTATGGATGACACCCCCCCCGAAGAGGCGCTGTGGCACGGCCCTAAGCCCAGCCGCGACGATATTGCCGAACGCATTGGCGTAACCACCGCTCATCCGCTCAGCGAGTTGGCCAGCTTAGCTTTAGGAACCGCAACGCTGGGCTCGGAGGATGAAACGGTCAAAATGCTAGAGCGGGCTCTGCTGCGGCAGGGCATTGTCACCCCACGCCACCATCCTCGGGGCAATCAGGACTTTGAAAAGGCAATTGTGCAGCTACGAATGATTCAAGATGAGGGGTCATTAGCGGCCATGCGTCGGGCAATGGCACTCACCGTTCAGGCGCACAAAATAGGCATGAGCATCACGCCTAAGGCTAAAACGGAAGCGCAAATTCGCGCCGCTATGGAAGCGGTGATCATGGGGCAAAACATGACCTGTGCTTACGGCAGCATTGTCACCGTTGCAGGCGAAGTTTTGCACAACCACCACTACGACAACCCGGTAAAGGCAGGCGATTTACTTTTGGCCGACGTTGGCGCAGAAACCACTGACGGCTGGGCCTCAGATATTACCCGCACCTGGCCGGTCAGCGGCACTTTTTCGGCTACGCAGCGCGACCTGTACGACGTTGTGCTAGCGGCCCACGACTTTTGCATTGAGAAAGCCAAACACGGCACCGAGTACAAATGCATTCACCTAATCGCCTGTGAGATTATCGCCGCTGGATTAGTGGAGCTTGGCATCTTGAAAGGCGATCCAGAAGATTTGGTTGCTCAAGATGCCCATGCGCTGTTCTTTCCGCATGGTGTGGGTCATCTGATGGGACTAGATGTGCATGATATGGAAGATTTGGGCGATCTAGCAGGCTATGCAGAAGGTCGGCAGCGGAGCGATCGCTTTGGCCTATCTTTCCTACGGCTCGACCGGCCTTTAGAAGTTGGCATGGTCGTGACGATTGAGCCAGGGTTTTATCAGGTGCCTGCGATTTTGAATGATCGGGAGAATCGCGATCGCTATGCCAAAATGGTTGACTGGGAACGCCTTAAGCAGTTTGCCGACGTACGCGGCATCCGTATAGAAGACGACATTCTCATTACTGAGTTTGGCTGCGAGGTGCTGAGTAAAGCACTACCGACAGAACCTTCAGCCATAGAAAATCTTGTGCGGTCTACTGCTTAGAAATATTCTCTCTTCCCATTTTCTCTTCCTATTGAACGGCCACGCTCTTTCAAGGGACAGAATTTGCCGGTCTATGTTAGCTGGCAATGTCTATCTCTAGGCCATTGGGTTAAAAAAGCGGTTCGCCTATCGTGTAAGAGTAGCATTAGAAGACATATGACATACACCACAGTTGACAGCGTTAAAAACCCCCTCAATAAATTCAACAAGTTCGACGCCGACACCCAATTAGCCTTGCTTTGGTACGGCTATTTAGACCTCAAAGACGATCTCCAGCCCAACCCAAACAATGACGTAGAAGCCATCGGCAATGCCGTATTTGACCAGATCAAAATGCTCTCTAAAGACGAGCAGCTACAGGCCCAAAGAGACGTCGTTAACTCAGCCGGTACGCAGCTTTGCAAAGAGTATGGCGCACTTAGCACGAGCGGAATGCTAGAGTTTTGGCTGCTGCTAGCTCAGGGAATGGAAGAGGGCACTATCATCGACGTTCCTGATGATTATGAACTGCCTGAAGAAACTAATGATTTTGTTGAATCGATTAAAGCGTTGGACTTTGAGGAGAGAGTTAACTTTACGCGGAATGCGATCGCACAAATGGGCAATAAATAATAGCTAAACATCCGCAACACAGCTATTCAGACTGAGACTCTCCAACCGCCATGCTGAATAGCTGTTTTTTTATCCTATAAGTGCCTGAAACCTCTTATAGGATAGTCCTCTTGGCTGTCCCAAATCTAAACAGGCAGGACGACTAAACCGCTACAGCAGTTTGTAAATCAGGTAAAAAAGACCGCACTATTCGCTCCGGCGCAATACCTGCTGCCACCAAATCATCGGTGATTTCTTGCTCCATACCATCATACTCAATCCAGACCTTCTGTTCTCTTAGCGTGATGTAGAGGAGGTTTCCTCTAATCCGCCTGCCACGGGAGCGAGGAGTCGGGCTTTCCCATCCAACCTGCATTAGCGCATAATGACTTTACCAAAACTAAGAGAGTTTGAGAGAGAAGCGGCAAAGCCCTGCTCTGTTAGGACGGGGATGTAGCAGTTCACATCTCTCAAGTGAGTGGCAAGGAACATCCAGGATTCACAATGCTTTGCAGCATTCTTATACGCAGTGCAGTAGA
>PPFU01002551.1_pt1 | contig 10062 bp, 10 predicted proteins | sample 1535991 | NCBI WGS metagenome assembly PPFU01 (sample SAMN04901290, study PRJNA319586) | Hypolithon metagenome, whole genome shotgun sequencing project. | isolation source: Antarctic Hypolithon | place: Antarctica: Miers Valley | collected 2014 | reverse complement strand
GGCGGCCGATGGCCCGCACAGGTTCACATGGAGGTTCGCCTGGTGGCTCGCAGATCGCCCTGCCGCTGGGCGCCAGTGGCGGCGCACCCGTGCGGCGGATCGCGCTCGGCTCGGCCAATGAGGCTGTCGCCCAGGCATTGGCGGAGCCGGGTGGCTGGCCGTTCCGCACCGCCGTGCTCACCGGCCCGCCGCGCTCGGGCAAGTCGCTGCTCGCCCGCTGGTTTGCTGAAAGCGGCCGCGGCGAGGCGCTCGACGATGCCCACCGGCTCGAAGAGACCGCGCTGTTCCACCGCTGGAACCGCGCGCAGGAGCAGGGCACCGCGCTGCTGATCGTGGGCGGAGAGCCGCCCTGGCGAATTGCGCTGCCGGATCTCGCCTCGCGCCTGGGCGCCGCGCTGCAGCTGGAGATCGGCCCGCACCCCGACGAGGCGCTGGCGGCCGAACTGCTGCTCGCTCATGCCCAGGCGCGCGGACTGCCGCTGGGGGAGGGCGCGGAAGCCTATATCGTGCCCCGCGTCGAGCGCTCATGGGCTGCGCTGGAACGGGTGATCGCCGAGATCGATCGGCTCAGCCTTGAACGCAAGGCACCCGCCACCCACTCTCTCTGGCGCGCCGGGCTCGAAGCGGTGATGGGCCCGGAAGAGCCTCGCTTGCTTTGAGCGCGTTTATGCAGGAGACTTGGATGCGATGTTTTCGGGGCTGATCGCCTATCTGGATTCGATCCGCGCGCGCGATCCGGCGCCCCGGTCGCGCTGGGAAATCCTGCTCTATCCCGGCGTGTGGGCGCTCGGCTTCCACCGCGCGGCGCACTGGCTGTTCGTGGGGCAGCTGTACTTCCTCGCCCGGCTGATCAACCACCTCGCCCGCTGGCTTACCGCGATCGACATCCATCCCGGCGCGCGGATCGGCCGCAACCTGTTCATCGATCACGGCTTCACGGTGATCGGCGAGACCGCCGAGATCGGGGACGACGTCACGATCTACCAATGCGTGACGCTGGGCGGCACCAATCCCACGAACGGCGTGGCCGGCAAGCGGCACCCCACGCTAGGCAACAACGTGATCATCGGCTCGGGCGCGCAGATCATCGGCCCGATCGTGGTGGGCGAACGGGCGCGGGTGGGCGCGAATGCGGTGGTGACGGAGGACGTACCCGAAGGCGCGACGATGGTGGGCCTCAAGGCCCGCTCCACGTTGGTACCGGCCGAAACCTGGCTGCGCGAGTTCATCCCCTACGGCACGCCCTGCGACGAGGCTTGCGAGATGCCCCCCAGCGCGAGCGCCAACAGCGAGCGGATCGCCGTGCTGGAAGGGCAGCTGGAGGAGCTGCGCAGCGAACTGGCCGCGCTGCGCGCCGAACGGGCACCACCGGTCCGCGCCCCGCGCAAGCGGCGCACGCAGGCCTGATGCGCCCGCCTTCCGCTGCCGATATCATCGCCGTTCCGGGCGCTTCCAACCGGCTTTCAGCCCCGTTGCAAGTGGGCTTCGAACGCCCCGAACTGATGCGGATTCTCGATCTCTACGGCCGCATGGTCGCGGCCGGTGAGTGGCGCGATTATGCGATGGGCTTCACCCGTGACTACGCCAGCTTCGCCGCCTTCCGCCGCACCGCCGAGGTGCCGCAGATGCGGCTGGAAAAGCGCCCCGCGTTGCGCCAGCGGCAGGGCTTATGGGCGCTGTTCGGCGAGCAGGGGCAGGTGCTCAAACGCGGCCAAGATCTCTCGGGCGTGCTCGCCCCGATCGAGCGGCGGCTGCTTAAACTGGTCGAGAACTAGCGCGCCGTTTCTGACAAGATCAGAGCCGCTCCAGCGCGCCGATCAGCTCGTTGTAATGGTCGATAATCGCATCGGCGCCGAGCTGCGCGACGGGCATGTCGTTATAGCCGAAGCTCACCGCCACCGAAGGCACTCCAGCCGCGCGAGCAGCCCGGATGTCGTAGCTCGAATCGCCCACCATGGCGAATCGGCCCTCCAGCGCTCCGGCTTCCCGGCAGCGGCGGATCGCTTCGTAAACCATGTCCGGCGCCGGCTTGGCGCGGCCCGGGCCCAGCGTGTCGCCGCCCAGGATCACGGGGAAGCGACCGGCCAAGCCCAGTTCCTCCAGCAGCCGGACAGCAAAAGCCTCTGTCTTGTTGGTCACCACCGCCAGCATGCAGTCCCGCGCGGCCAGCGCGTCCAGCGCGGCGATGCAGCCGGGGTAAGGCACAGTTTCGACTGCCAAATGTGTTTCGTACCAGGCGAGAACATCGTCCAGCCGCTGATCGAACTGGTCCTGCGAGAGCATCCCGCCGGTGTGCTCCAGCGCGGCGCGGAGCATGCCCGTGGTGCCGCCGCCGATGAAGCTGCGCACCACTTCCGCGTCCACCGGCGGACGTCCGGCTTTGGCCAGCGCATGGTTGACCGCAGGGGCAAGGTCACGGTGCGATTCGACCAGCGTTCCATCGAGGTCGAAGCCCAGGATGCTGAAGGGAAAATCGGGCATGGGCGCCCGGTGGCGCAAGCCGGTGGAATCCGCAACGGATTGGTGGCATGGCCGCCCGCGCAATGACCGACCCCGCCGCGCCCGCCGCCACGCCCATCCGCCCTTTGGCCCGCCCCTTGGCCGTCGTTGTCCTCGCCGCTGGCAAGGGCACGCGGATGAAGAGTGCGCGGCACAAGGTGCTGCACGAGATCGCCGGCCGGCCGATGATCGAACACCTGCTGGCGACACTCGAAACGCTCGCGACCGAACGCATCGTAGTGGTGGTCGGCGAAGGGCGCGAGCAGGTCGAGGCGCAGCTGGCCGGGCGCGCCGCGCTGGCGGTGCAGGAGCCGCAGCTGGGCACCGGCCATGCGGTGCTGCAGGCGCAGGCTGCATTGGCCGGATTCTCGGGCGACGTGCTGGTGCTCTATGGCGACGTGCCGTTCGTGCGGGCCGAAACGATCCGCGCCATGCTCGACCGGTTGGGCGCGGAGGATCGGCCGCAGGCGGTGGTGCTGGGCTTCGAGCCCGCCCATCCGCTTGGCTACGGCCGCATCATCGCCGAGAACGGGCGGATCGCGCGGATGGTGGAGCACAAGGACGCCAGCGAGACCGAGCGCGCCTCCCGCCTGTGCAATTCCGGCGTGCTGGCCGCCCCCGCCGACGTGCTGTTCGACCTGCTCGCGGCGGTCGGCAACGAGAACGCGCAGGGCGAGTACTACCTGCCCGACATCGTCAACATCGCGGTCGCGCGGAGGGAGACTTGCGCGGTAGTCGCCACCGACGATCCGGACGAAGTAGCCGGGATCAACTCGCGCGCCGAACTGGCCGAGGCCGAAGCGCGCTGGCAGCAGCAGCGCCGTGCCCGCGCGATGGCGGCAGGCGCCACGCTAGTCGCGCCCGAAACGGTGTTCTTCAGCTGGGACACCGTGCTGGGCCGCGATGTGCTGGTCGAGCCCAACGTGGTGTTCGGCCCCGGCGTCAGCGTGGATGACGGTGTGACGATCCATGCCTTCTGCCACCTCGAAGGGGCGCGGCTGGGGCGCGGCGTCTCCATCGGCCCTTTCGCGCGGCTGCGGCCCGGATCGGTGCTGGAGGAAGGCGCGCGGGTGGGCAATTTCGTGGAGATGAAGGCGGCGGTGCTGGGCAAGGGCGCCAAGGCCAACCACCTGACCTACCTGGGGGATGCGACCGTGGGCGCGGGGGCCAATATCGGCGCGGGCGCGATCACCTGCAATTACGACGGCTATTTCAAGCACCACACGGAAATCGGCCCACGCGCCTTCATCGGCTCCAATTCCGCTCTGATCGCTCCAGTGCGGATCGGCGCCGATGCCATCGTGGCCGCGGGCAGCGCGGTCAGCGGCGATGTGGCCGAAGGCGAGCTGCGCATGGTGCGCGCCGATCAGTTGGTGAAGCCGGGCTGGGCCGACCGCTTCCACGATGCGATGAAGCGCAAGAAGGCGCTCGGGGAAGACTAAGGCATGTGCGGAATTATCGGCATCGTCGGGCGGGGGCCGGTCGCCGGGCGGCTGGTCGAAGGGCTCCGGCGGATGGAATATCGCGGCTACGACAGTGCAGGCCTGTGCACGCTGCACGAGGGCGGGCTGGTGCGGCGGCGGGCGCAGGGCAAACTCGCCAATCTGGTCGAGGAGCTGGCCGGCAACCCGGCACCGGGCGAGGCGGGCATCGCCCACACCCGCTGGGCCACGCACGGCGCGCCCACCACGAGCAATGCGCACCCACACGCGACTGGCGAGCTGGCGCTGGTGCACAACGGCATTATCGAGAACTTTCGCCCACTGCGTGAGGAGTTGATCGCGCGCGGCCGCCTGTTCGAGAGCGAGACCGATACCGAGGTCGTCGCGCACCTGGTCAGCGAACTGATCGAGGCGGGGCGCTCACCGCAGGAGGCGGTGGCCGCAGTGCTGCCCCGTCTGCGCGGCGCCTTCGCGCTGGCGATCGCCTTCCGCCAGCACTCGGACATGCTGATCGGCGCGCGGCTCGGCTCTCCGCTGGTGGTGGGGTACGGGGAGGGAGAAACCTATCTCGGCTCCGACGCGCTGGCGCTTGCGCCGCTGACCCAAAGGATCGCCTACCTGGAAGAGGGCGACAGCGTCATCATCAGCCGCGAGGGCGCGGCGATCTTCGATGGGGAGGGCCGCCCGGTGGAGCGGGCCATCACCAACTCGGGCGCTTCCGCCATGGCGATCGAGAAGGGCCATTACCGCCACTTCATGCAGAAGGAGATCTTCGAGCAGCCCACCGTGGTTGCGCAGACGCTGCGGAGCTATCTGCGGCCGGTGGAGCAGCGGGTGGCGCTGCCGCAGATCGACTTCGATATCAGCGCCCTGCGGCGGGTGACAATCGTCGCCTGCGGTACCAGCTATTATGCCGGGCTGGTGGCGAAGTACTGGTTCGAGCAATTCGCGCGCGTGCCGGTGGATGTCGATTACGCCAGCGAGTTCCGCTACCGCGAGCCCGTGCTGGAGCCGGGCGGGCTGGCGCTGTTCATTTCGCAGAGCGGCGAGACGGCCGATACGCTGGCCGCACTGCGCCATTGCCGCACCGCGGACCAGACGATTGCGGTGGTGGTCAACGTGCCAACCAGCTCGATGGCGCGCGAGGCCGACCTGCTGCTGCCCACCCATGCCGGGCCGGAGATCGGCGTGGCCTCGACCAAGGCGTTCACCTGCCAGCTGGCGGTGCTGGCGGCGCTGGCCGCGCATTTCGCGGTGGGCAAGGGGCAGATGGGCCGGGCGGAGGAGGCCGGCATCGTCCAGCATTTGCTGGAGGCACCCGCCGCACTCAATGCCGCGCTGCTGCTCGACGCGCACATCGCCGGCATGACCCATCTGGTCGCGTCGGCGCGCGACGTGCTCTACCTGGGGCGCGGGCCGGACTACCCGCTGGCGCTGGAGGGGGCGCTGAAGCTGAAGGAAATCAGCTACATCCACGCGGAGGGCTATGCCGCGGGCGAGATGAAGCACGGGCCGATCGCGCTGATCGACGAGAGCGTGCCTGTAATCGTGCTCGCCCCGTCAGGGCCGCTTTTCGAGAAGACTGTCTCGAACATGCACGAGGTGCAGGCGCGTGGCGGGCGGGTGATCCTGGTTTCCGACCGGAAGGGCCTGGCAGAGGCGGGCGAGGGCTGCATGGCGACGATCGAGATGCCCAGGGTGCACCCGCTGATCGCCCCGCTGGTCTATGCCGTGCCCGTGCAATTGCTCGCCTATCACGTGGCGGTGGCGAAGGGCACGGATGTCGACCAGCCGCGCAACCTGGCCAAGAGTGTTACGGTGGAGTGAGAGCGTGAGCGTGCGCGCTGGTGGCTGTAGGCGGACAAAAGTAACCTCCGCCGGCGCTGCATCGCTGGTTGAGTGTATGATCCCGCAGAACTGCGTTCCGGGTTAGCTCGATGCGAACAGCGTCTGATCAACGGGTTGACAAGCTCCCGATGACACAGGCACTCAGCCCGATGTGACGGACCTGGCGGATTACGGAACGGCCGCTTAGGAACGCCGAACTAGGGTAAGCGGCCGTTCGTTCAGCTTGTGTTGGATGGCTGCTGTGCGCGCAGTTCACGCCCTCCGGGCATTCTTGGCATCCACCCGTAGACAGCCGTCGGTTCATCGATTCCGGCATAGTCACAATTAGCTGTTGCCGCGGGATGGCGGATCCCCAAATATACCGCACTGATTAGCTTTCCTGCGGGAACATTGCAGCCGCAAGTCGTGAGGGTTCCACTCAGTCCAAGGAACTAAGGTACATGCCAAGAGCATTTGGAACAGCGATCAGATCCCAGTCCGGCATTCACCACTTGGGCAGAACTCGCGCTTTGAACTGCGGAAAAGCGATGCCGTCTAGTAGGCCGGGGCTTGGCGATGGTTGATCAAATGAAGCGACAGAAGTTCATCATCGCGGCAATCGCGCTGTTTATCACCCCAGGGCCTGCCTTCGCCCAGGTTGCGGGGTTTTTGTCAAGCGCAGAGCCCGTCCTTGGTACGCCCCCAGGCTCGCAGGCGTGGCGAGTGCGTTATTGGACCACAAGCGTTAGCGGTGATCCGATCGAAGTGACCGGCATGATTGCTGCTCCGACAGAGCAGAGCCCAACCATGCCCCGTCGGGTGCTCGCTTGGGCACACGGAACCTCGGGGGTTGTGCCCAGGTGTGCGCCATCACTGGCCGACAATTTCTTTGAGATTACACCGGGGCTGAACGAGGCAATCGAACGCGGCTACACGGTCGTAGCTCCCGACTATCCTGGTCTCGGCAGCAATATGCCCCACGCCTATCTCAGCGGAGTAGGAACCGGACGCTCGGTGCTGGACCTCGTTCGCGCCGCTCGACAGTTGCCCGCGGCGGCCGCCGGAAGTCGGTTTGCGGTATGGGGCGAGTCGCAAGGAGGGCACGCGGCGCTCTGGACGGGGCAAATGGCTTCTACGTATGCACCGGATCTGACCCTTGTGGGTGTCGCCGCAGCGGCTCCGCCGACTGATCTCGCTGAAAACCTCGAAGCCGGGAGCGACCCTTCTGTTCGTGCCTTCCTCACTGCCTTTACGGCATACAGCTGGTCGCAAAGCTATGGCGCAGACTTATCGACCCTGGGGCGCCGTTCCACCCAAAGGGTCATTACTCGCCTTGCCCGGAACAACTGCGTAAAGCTTGGTGCAAGCCCCAGACTTGGCACGGCTCTGGGCGTGATGGTGCTTCGCCGTGATCTTAAGAATGTTGATCTTGGAAAGATCGAACCCTGGGCGCGAATCGCTCGCGAGAACAGCCCCACGGCGCGTCCCTACGGCGTGCCGTTCCTGATCGCGCAGAACCCTGATGACGTGATCGTCGCGCCTGCGATCACGCGTGCTTTTGCACAACGTTTGTGCATGAACGGGGCGAGCGTGCGCTATCTGTCAATCATTGGCCAAGGCCACCAGACAAGTGCGCGCGACACCACGGAGGAGACCCTCGACTGGGTTGGCGAACGCTTTGCAGGGACGCGTGCTCCAAGCGATTGCGAAGCTCTTTAGCAAGGACTCGGGTGTCTTCCGCAGTCCTGAAGCTCTGCTGCGCGGTGGCGGTACCAGTCAGAGATCCCATCAGAGGGCTTGTGTTACAAGGGGCAAACAGGCGCTCAAAATGGCGCTGTGCGAGGATCAGCCGCACTTCGTCACGGCGAGCCAGGACAGGCAGACGGTTCTTAAATATTGGTAGCATAGGTAGAGTAGGCCGCCGCTGGCGACGTCATCTGCGGTGGAGGCGATGTCATTGCTGACCGGTTGGCGCATCGGGGCTCAAGTAATCATCAGAAACAATTAGGGTGCCGAGCCAATTTGGGGCTAGGCCAATCTTGGCTGATCGATAGGTGAGCCCGCAATCAGCAGCTGCCGTCTTTGCGGCAAATGCACAGTGGAAGAACACAGCCATGCTGTCAGCCAAGTCGATCATGATCTGCTCTCTTCCGATCGTCCTGCTTGGAGGCTGCGGGTCACCTTCGACGGACACAAGCGCCCAGACCGAGGCGGTCGATCCCACAAGCTCCGCGCCGGTGGCCAGCTCTTCGCCAGCCGTCAGTTCATCGCCGGTCGCCAGCTCCGCCAGCCATGCCGCATGGGCGGGTAGGTGGATCGGTGTGGAAGGCATGTATCTAAACGTCACGCCCGTTGCGGATGGTTCCTATCAGCTGGAAATGCAGTCCGACCTCGACACCAACGGGACCTATGTGGGCCGCGATGCCGCCAACGGCATCCGCTTCGAGCGGGGCGGCAGAGAGCTTCTGCTCAAGGCCGCCACCGGCGACCAGACTGGCCTCAAGTGGCTTGCGGGAAAGACTGACTGTCTGATGGTCGAGACCGGTGAGGGCTACTGCCGGGAAGGCTGATCAACCAGCTCGGCTCACCGCGTGAAGCGAGCGCATCAAGAGGTTCATGATGGCACGACACGCTAGATTTGGGTGGAGCGCCATCGCGGCGCTGGCCACGATTGGCTCGGTCGCGATGTTCGGCTCATCGGCGGTTGGGCAGGAGGAACGCGGCCGGTGGAGCGGCGAGGCGACGATCTATCGCGATGGCGGCTACCGTGGCCCTGCCGTGTTCGTCGACGAAGCGAAGCCCAATCTCGATCTCCCATGGCCGGTCAATTCCATCCGCATCGCGAGCGGCCGGTGGGAGTTGTGCGAGCAGACGCGGTTCCGCGGCGACTGCAGGACGGTGACCAGGGACACCCCGCTGCTCGGCAATCTCCTTCGCGGGTTGACCGTCCAGTCAATGCGCCCGGTGCGATCGGAAGCCGATAGCGGCAGCGGCAGTGGCTTTGGGGTCGAAGCCAACGATCAGGTCTTGCGCGGGCGGTTCGCCGAATTTCACACCCAACCGGCGGCGCGTGGTTTCAGGATCCCTGCCTGCCCGCAAGGCCAGGCTACCGCGCGGTGCGCTGCGACGACGGCGGACAATTACTGCCGTAGCATGAACTGGACCGAGGCTTCGAGCGAACATCTGGAAACCGTGGGGCGCGGTGTGTTCCTCGCGGACGTGCTTTGCGTGCGAGCGGTCGGTTGAGAAGGGGAAGGTTGATGTTCACTTTGAAGAGTTTGTCGATCATGGTGGCAGGATCGGTTGCGGTTGCGGGTTGCATGTCAGCCGGGGTGCCGGCGAACCGTGGCACCACTTACCAATGCAGCAACGGGACCAAGCTTCAGATTAGCTACTTGCGCAACAGCGCGCTGGTCAGCGTCAACGACGCCCGTCCGATCCCCTTTGCACAGACCCCGTCCAATGCCGGACAGGTCTACGAGAATGCGGGATCGCGGATCGCCCGAGAAGGCAACGCAGTGACGTGGAACACCGCCGCGCGCTCGGCGCCCGAGCAATGCCGTCCGGTGATGACCACCAACTGAGTGCGGCAAATGTGAAGCGAGCGGTGGAGCGCTGCATGAGGGCGGCTGCGCAACAACTTGAGTAATCCTATGGATCAATGGGCAGAAGCCATCCGAGCACGGCGTCGCCGAGGACGGTGTCGCGACGCAAGGAATTCATGGCCACCAATAGGCCTATCTGGTTCCTTGGCTTTTGGTTAGCACGGATAGTCATCTTCCGGCCCATATTCTGGCGAAAGCTGCAGCTGAATGGGTATCCCTATAGGGAGGGGACAAATTGCTCTGAATGACCGTCACCGTTCTCAGTGGCGTGAAATACTCGGTCAGAATGCGACCCCTAAGCGCGAGACATTGCCGAGAGTAGGACACGACCGGTCGATCAGGGCAAAACGCATGGGTTAGCCACGACGGCGCCTTTCGTGATGTTACCTCTACATTACGCCGACCGTCTCGACATACAGCGGAATGCGCAAAGGGGGGATTGCGAGGCGGGTCGTTGCGCGGGCGCACCCGGCAGAGGTACATTACATCAGTACCGGAGATGGTCGGAGATACTCATCATTATCCACCTGCAGCGATGCTGCAATCTTTGTGAGCAGCGTATGAGATTGCCACATCGATGCTCCCGCGCCATCGGCTGCTTCAGCCTCATCGCGCTGCACGCCAGCTCGCGCGGTGACAGCTCGCTGTAATCCAGCGCCATTTCGACGATCTGATCCTGCACGTCGGGC
>PPFU01004934.1_pt1 | contig 10063 bp, 7 predicted proteins | sample 1535991 | NCBI WGS metagenome assembly PPFU01 (sample SAMN04901290, study PRJNA319586) | Hypolithon metagenome, whole genome shotgun sequencing project. | isolation source: Antarctic Hypolithon | place: Antarctica: Miers Valley | collected 2014 | reverse complement strand
GGAGCAGAAAACGGGACAGGTACGTTTGTTGGGCCGGATGCCTCGTGGCCCATGCGGTAGGATGGAGATTATGACACCTCACATCGGAATCGGCCGAGCGATTCGGCGAAGTGAGGGACAATCGGTTGGACCTGATAATCGTACCTGTCCCGTTTTCTCCCCTCCCCCGTTTTCTCCCCAGCCCAACCAAGATGACGCGATCAAGCAGCAGATGCTCGCCCACCTCGATCAGCTTGTGCGGGCGTGCGACGCGCCGCCCGAGCAGTGGGAGCGGCTGGCGTTCTCCTAAGGTGCGACGTCCAATGTGCGACGTCCGATGTTCGACCTAGGAGTAGAAATATCGGACGGAGTCCGAGGTGCGTGACAGCCGGTACGTGCGGGACAACCGGTATATCCGGTCCCGCCCGGACGACTTTCCACTCTACATCCAGATCACTCCCGACCCCCTCCCGCCGGAGGTGTACGGGCAGGCTCGGGCTACGTACTTACTCGCTCAGGCGATGCGTCGGCGACGGGCGAGCAGGCTCAGCCCGCCGAGGGCGAGCAGGGCGGCGGTGGTGGGCTCGGGGATGGCGAGGTTTTGGTCGGCGTTGATGAAGGAGGTGGGGATGGGGTCGAGGCCCAGGAGCTCGAGGGCGAGGTTGCCGCCGTCGGCGTTGCGGATCGGCTGAAGCAGGGCGGGGTCGCCGGTCACCGGATACCGCGTGTTGACGCCGTCGACGAAGGCCCGGGTCAGGGTGTTGGCGGCGTACAGGTCGCCCGGCACGACACCGGCGCCGAAGACATAGAACGGGATGGTGAAGTCCTCTTCGCCGGCCTCGGCCGCCGGGTTGCCGTGATTGTCGTCGAAGGTGGCCCCGCCGCCGTGGTCGGCGGTGATGATGAGGGTGGTGGTGTCGGGGTTGAACACCCCGCCGTTTTCGATCTCGTTGAGCAGCACGCCGAGGTAGCCATCGACCTGAGACACCGCGGCCTTGTACTCGGGGGTGAGGTTCTGATCGACGACGTTGTCGACCCAGCCGAACTCGTGACCCGTCGAGTCGGGGTTGCGGATGTGCATGAACGTGAAGTCCTGCGGCCCGTTGGTCTGTACGTGCTGGACGAAGGTGTCGACGATGTTGCCGGCCCCGGCGTCATTGGTGGACGAGTCGAGACTGGAGAAGTCGATCAGGTTCTGCCCCTCGAAGGGCACGGGGCTGCCGTCGCCGCTGGCGCCGTTGAAGGTGTCGTAGGAGTTGTTGAAGACGGTGTCGAGCTTGTCCTTGGCAACGAAGAGTGCGGTGGTCTTGCCGCCCTGCTTGAGCACGTCGTAGACGCTGGGGACGTAGGCTTCGCCGGGGCGATTGTCGTGGATGTTTGCAACGCTGACCACGGTGCCGACGCCCGGCAGCGTGACGGTGGGGAAGTCTTCGGGGTCGGCGTTGTTGACGTAGCTGTGGCCGGGGATCACGACGCCGCCGAGCGGGGCCACCTGGTCGAAGGTCGGCCGACCGGTGAGCATCGACGTGTGGTTGGGGAGGGTGAAGACGGCTTCGGTGTCGGTCCGCGCTTCGTGGGTCCAGATCGCATCCCGCTGCAGGCGGGCGAAGTTCGAGCCGGTGCCCTCGGCGATGATGGCGTCAATCGCGTCTGGCCGCAGGCCGTCGATGCTGAGGTAGATCACGTTCTGGGCGGTCTGACCGGCGGCGGGCGTCGCCACCAGCCCGGCACCGAACAGACTGATGGCAAGCGAGAGCGTCGGCAAGGTTGTCGTGGCGGACGCAAAGCGAATATAGTTAAACATCAAAGGCTTTCTCTGGGGGCGAATGGGTAATGAACGGTCGGTAGGTAACCGACCAGTTGCATAGAAATGTAGCGCGATGAGGTCGGCGTTCCGTGAGGCAAGCGTTAGATATTGGTGAGTAGGCGGCGTAGCCGAAACAGCGAGCCGAAATAGTGTCGGATTTGCTCTTTATGGAACTTGTGACGCTGGCTTCCAGCCTGCGCTTCTTCCCTTGCTCATGGCGACGCAGCCGGTGTCGGATACCGTTGATAAGTTCGAAGCGGCCCCTAACGGTGGGGCTTAGGGCGAAACAGAGGCCGACACCGTGTCGGATGTGCCCTGTAGAAACCCTCTGATTCCCTGCTGCGCGTTCCCGCCTCACGGTGAGTGAGCGGCGATGCGTGCCGGCGATCAATAGGGGATTCTTCAGGGCATATCCGACACTATTTCCGCCCCCATTCACGAAGCGTCAGGGGTTTGACCAAGGGGCGCGGGAAAGGGGGGCTGCTCGAAGCTGGGGTTTCCGCGGACCTGGTCGATGGCCTTTGGGGGCGTGGCCGGGGGGGGATTTTATCGACGCTCGGCGTCGTCATCGGGATCGCGGGGGCGTATGGGTGGTTCAGCTTGCTGGCGGCGGGGGTCGTCGCGCTGCTGGCGAGGTACAGCTACATCTCGCTCACCAGGACCGACTCATCCAAGAGTGGGCTGCAGGCGATCCGGTCAATGGCTGGTTGGGGATGGTCGAAGTACCCGTCGTGTCCGAGCGGCGACGCGTTAGAGCTACTTTCGCTCTTGTTCCGCCACGGCGGACAAGAGTCTGAGCTAAGTAGATTGCGGACGTTCGGTGCCATCGGGGGGCGGGTGGCGGGAAGTTAGGAAACTTGCTTAAGCGAGCGGTGCACCGACAGAATACCAGGTTGTTTTCCGCAATATGACTCGCTTACCCCTTCGCGGCTCGGACCCCAGTGGCACCATTATGTACATTTTCATGCAACTGTTGACTGTCGCGGCCGTCGTCATGTCGCGTATCGAAACGGGGGTCTTCGGGTTCTTCGATTTTTCCGTGGTGCAGGCGACGCTGGGGGGACCTGGTGGAGGAGCTCGAACGCGGGCTCGACGCGGAGCAATTGCAGCTTGGCTGATTCGCCGCCGGATCGACGGGGGCATCGACCAGCAGCGTGACGCCAAAGCGGGGGCTGACGCCCTCCGCTAAACTTTGGGTCATGCTGATCCTTCCCGAGTCGAAGCACCACGAGATCGTTACGGCCGCTTATCAAAAACGCGGGTACACCGTGGCGGAATCCGAGCAGGCGGCTCGTTTTTGTGAGATGGCATCCACACATGGGATCCGGACGCACAACGCGCTCAAGGCACTGCACCTGGATGACTTGTTCGGGAGCGGGAATGCGGTGTCGCAGGGGTGCGTGCCCGGGGCGACGATCGAGCGGAAGCCGTCGCGGTTCAAGGCCAGTGAGGTGTGGGATGCCCACCGCAAGCTGGGTCAGGCGACCGCCTTCGAGGCGATTGAGCGGTGCGAGCGGCTGGCGGATGAGTACGGCATCGGGATGGTCAGCGTCGACCACGCCTTCCACTACCTCTGGGGCGGGGGCTACGTCATGGCGTCGGCCAAGCGGGGCTACATTGCCTACACCAACTGCACGGCTGCCCTGGCGGAGGTGGTGCCATTTGGGGGGAAGTACCCGACGCTGGGCACCAACCCCCACTCGTGGGGTTTCCCGACGATGGAGGCGGTGGGGTTCCCCATCGTGATCGATTGGGCCACCAGCACGGTGGCGATGGGGCGGGTGCAGGAGTTTCGACGTGAGAATAAGCAACTCCCCCCCGGCTCGGGGGTGGATGAAAAGGGCAATCCCACGCAGGACCCGCACGAGCTCAAGAGCCTGCTGCCCTTCGGGGCACACAAAGGCTACGGCCTGTCGCTGATCAACGAGCTGGTCGGGGCATACATTGGCGGGTCGCTGCCGACGCTGCGGTCCCGCCCGCAGGTTGCCGGGGAGGGCGAGAAAACCACACCCAACTTTTTCTTCCAGGTGATCCACCCCGAGGCGATGAGCAGCGGCGGGTTCGTCAAGGCACGCGATCAGGCGGGGAACGTCAGGGCGGTGCTCGACGACATCCTCGGCCACGGCAACGAGGGGGCGATGCTGCCTGGCCAACTCGAGCACGAGGCGGCGGAACGCACCCGAAACGCCGGCGGCCTGCTGTTGAGTGAGGCGGAGATCGCGGAGTTTAAGGGGATTGCGGAGGAGGTGGGGGTGGGGCTGGAGGTGGGGGCGTTAGAGCGGTTGCATTGAATTGACGCCACCCGCTCTCACACCGAATCCAAGGCTTTGGTGGCGCAGCCGTCCTGCGTTTGGGCCTGTACCACCATCAGAAGTTCGACGCGGCGGGAGATAAATCGACATGGTTTAGGCGATGGGGAGGAACTCTTCGATTTCGAGGCCGAAGCCGGCGAGGGCAGTAGGGGTGAAGGGGTGGTCGGTGAGGAGTCGCAGCCGTCGTATGCCCAGGTCGCGGAGGATTTGGGCTCCGATGCCGTAGGCGCCTCCGTCACGGGTGGCGGCGTGGGGGAGAGGTTGAAGGGGGGCGTGGGGGTGGGGGTGGCCGGGTTGGCTCGTCTGGAGGCGTTGGACGAGGCCGGTGCCCATGCCGTCGTGGCGGAGGTAGACGAGCGCGCCGCGGGCTGCGTCGCGGATGGCGCGGAGGCTTGCGCGGAGGGTGTCGCCCGAGGGATGGGAGGTGTCGCCGAAGACGTCGCCGAGGAGGTTCTGGCTGTGCATCCGGACGAGGACCGGCTCGGCGAGGTCGATGGGTTCGCCAAAGGCGTCGAGGCGGCCGACGTCGCCGAGGGTCAGCGCGATGTGGGGGAAGGGGTCGACGCGGGAGCGGTAGGCGATGAGTCGGAACGAGCCGTCGGGGGTATCGAGGGTGCCCTCGTCGGAGCGGTCGACGAGTTTTTCGCGTTGAAGGCGGTGGTGGACGACGTCGGCGACGGAGCAGACCTTAAGGTCGTGGCGAAGGGCGAAGGCGTCGAGGTCGGGGCGTCGGGCCATGTCGCCGTCGGGGTTCATGATTTCGATGCCGCAGGCGATGGGTCGCAGGCCCGCCATGGTGCACAGATCGATGGCACCCTCGGTGTGGCCGGCGCGGACGAGGGTGCCGCCGTCGCGGCCGCGGAGGGGCTGAACGTGGCCGGGGCGGTCGAAGTCGGCGGGGGTGGCGTCAGGGTGGGCGAGGAGACGGATGGTGGCGGAGCGGTCGGAGGCGGAGACGCCGGTGGTGACGCCGTGGTGGGCGGCGGCATCGACGGTGAGGGTGTAGGCGGTGGCCCGCTGGGTGGTGTTGACCGCCGCCATGGGGGGCAGGTCGAGACGATCGCAGGTGGAGGCGTCGACCGCGACGAAGAGCATGCCTCGCCCCTCGCGGAGCATGAAGTTGACCGCCTCGGGCGTGGAGTGTTCGGCGGCGATGATGAGGTCGCCCTCGTTCTCGCGGCCCTCATCGTCGAGCAGCACCACCATGCGGCCGAGACGGAGGTCGTCGAGGATGGCGGGGATGGGGTGCATGGGGCGGGTTGCGGTCAATCCAGCACCAGATCCCGCTCGCGGAGTTCCGCGTCTTCGAGCGTCATCACAGTGATGGGGCCGATGTCCTCGAGTGCTTCGGGTGAGAACGACCGGTCCAGCACCTCCCATAACCGATCCTGCCGCTGGTAGTAGTCGTAGTCGCTCAGGGCATCGGTCGCGATGAAGCCGAGGATGCGACCGGTCTCGGGGACGACGAAGAGACCATCCAGTACGTCCGGGTAGTGGTGACGCAACACGTTCAGGAGCTGGGCGTGCTGGATTGGATGCTGTGATGCCATGTGACTTGCACGCGTTGGTGGACAGCTTCGGCGGCTGCGAGGAAAGCCTTGTCAAACTATCGAAGTCTAGCACGATCGTCGCCTGCTAACCATCGCCATACGGGCTGGTCCCGGCAGTATCGGAGCCAGCGGGAGCGGGAGAAATAGCGGAGGTCATTGCGCCAGAGGGTAGTGACGAAATTCCAGTAACCCGCGCGCCGCCCCCGTCGTAGGCCCGCCTGGAGATCCGCCGGGCATCTTCCTACCCAAAGTGTCAAGTCGTGACGTGAGTCGTGCGGCTGGTGGTGGAGATGCGCTAACGCCTGAAGCAGCATCTCGAGGGCAAGCCCCGCCAGATAGACAGCCGCGACATCGTCACGGGCGTCCGCCATCAGCGTGTGGGCAGACCGCATTCGATCCAGACTCGCCTCCGCAAGTGTGGTCGGGTCGTGCGTTGAGTCACGCCGCCCGGTCATGCTGCACCACCCTCACCCCGCCCCAGCCGCACGATCGTGCGGGGTTGGAAGGGGTAGGCAGCGAGCAGGCTCCGCAGGTCGTGCCGGGTCACCGCCATCAGCGCTTCGAGGTCCTCTTCGAGGGGCAGGTAGCGGTCGAGGTACATCCACTGCGAGCCAAGCCGCATCATGCGGCCCAGCGGCCGCTCACCCTGGAGCGTGGCCCCGGTGGCGAGCTTGTTTTTAGCGCGGGTCACCTCGTCCTCCTCGAGGGGCACGTCGCCCGAGGCGGCCTGGTCGAGGGTTTCCAGCAGCTTCGCCTCGACCGCATCGGCCCGCCCGGGGGTGCAGGCGGCGAAGGCGAACCAGGCGCCGCTGCCGTCTTGGGGCATAAAGCTGAAGTCGGCCTCCTCCGCGAGGCCGGGGTCGACGAGGTTCCAATAGAGCCGCGACCCATCGCTGTCGCCCAGCATGTCCGCGAGGACCTTGGCGGCATACCGCTGCGGGTCCTGCGCGGAGGGCGCGGGAGCGAGCATGGCCAGGTAGTGCCGGGTTACCCGGTCATCCGTCAGCCGCTGCTGCACCGCTGCGGGGCGGGGGTCGCCGCCTTCGCGGCGGGCATCGGTGGGGGGCCACGCGGCGGTGAGGCCGGTAAGCTGGGACACGAGCGCGTCGAAATCCACCTGCCCGGCAGCGGCGACGATGATGTTGTCGGGGCTGTACCTTTGCGAAAAGTAGTCTCGCATCTGGGCGGCGGTGAGGTCGCCGACGGTCTGGTGCGTGCCCAGCACGCGATGGCCGAGGGGGTGGCCGTTGAAGTATGTTTCCAGCAGCGTGTCCTGGAGCCGCCACTCGGGCCGGTCGTCGTACATACCGATTTCTTCGAGGATTACGTTCTTCTCGAGGGTGAAGTCCTCTTCCCGCAGCGCCGGGCGGAGCATATCGCCCAGCAGGTCGGCCGCCGATGCGAGGAATTCCGGGAGGACCTGCGCGTAGTAGACCGTCTGCTCATGGCTGGTGAAGGCGTTGTAGTTGGCGCCGAGCTCGTCGAACTCGCGGTTGACATCGTCGGCGGAGCGGCGGGCGGTGCCCTTGAACATCATGTGTTCAAGGTAGTGGGACACTCCCATGACGTGAGGCGATTCATCTCGGGCCCCGGTGCGGACAAAGAAGCCTAACGCTGCGGTGTGTGCGTCGGAATCGGCCTCCGCCAGAAGGGTGAGGCCGTTGGGGAGGGTGGTGTGGTGGAACTGGATCATGGGCGGGGTCGTGGGATTGGGAAGACGGCAACTATATACCCCGGCCGTCTCGGCAGAACGGTGATTGGGTCGTGCCCGTCGATCTCACCCTCGCCTGATCCGGGCAACGGCAGCTCAAGGCGGCGGGATGAACCGTGATCGAGTTAATGATCCAGCGTCGAAGGTTAGTCTTCAAACCGGGGCAGAGTGAGCGAAGCGAGCGTCGCCGCGGATCTCTCGCGTTTGGGTCTCTCGCGTTCGGGTCTCAGGCATTTAGGCCTCTCGGGGCAGAATCCGGGGCGGCGCAACTCGCTCCGCTCGTCGCTCTGCCCCGGCTTGACCGAGACAATTCAGGTAATTTCGGATGCTACGTTGCACCATGCTGAATCTGCCGCCCCAGGCACCCCCATGTGGGCAACGAACAACCCCGTCAAGCGGTCGGGCTCGCCGGGGTTGCATGGTGTTGGGGGAGGGGAAGACGCCGAAGCTAAGCCGTGGCGGCGGCTTCGATGTGCTTATCGAGTTCCTCGGCGATTTCTCGTTTGCGGACCGCGCCCTGGATCTTGCCGACGATCTCGCCGCCTTTGAAGATCAGCAGGGTCGGGATGCCGGTGATCTTGTAGGTCACGGCGAGGGTTTGGTTGCTGTCGGTGTCGACTTTGCCGACCTTCACGCGGCCCTGATATTCGTCGGCAACCTCATCCACGGTGGGCGCGAGGGCGCGGCAGGGGGGGCACCACTGCGCCCAAAAATCGACCAGCACGGGCTGATCGCTCCCGAGCACCTCTTCCTGAAAGTTGCCTTCGTTGAATTCCTGTACTGCTTCGCTGGCCATAGTCTGCTCCTGTGGGTGGCGGTGGCGGGATCTCGCCGGGGGCGAGCTCGAGCGACGGGAGCGGTCCCGTCGAGTTCGCCAGATGGTAGAGGTCGCGGCCGCCGGGTTCAACCGCCACAAATGGGGGGGATGCCGCGTTGTGCCACGGCTTGCCCGGTCGCGGGCATGGCGGGCACGACGGGCACGGCGGCGCGATGGCTTGTTACCATCCCGAGCATGCCGCTTCAGGACAAGATCGAGGCCGGGTCCGCACACGTGGGCGTCATGGCGTTGGGTTATGTGGGGCTGCCGCTGCTGCGGGCGTTTTGGAAGGCGGGCTTCCGCGTGCTGGGCTTCGATGTGGATCAACAAAAAATTCAAATGCTGCGGGCGGGTCAGAACTACCTCAAGCACCTGGGCGAAGACTATGTGCGGGAGATGGCAGCGTCGGATCGCTTTGAGGCGACGACCGACATGGACCGGCTCGACGAGCCCGACGCGATCCTCGTCTGCGTCCCCACCCCACTGGGGCCTCACCTCGAGCCCGACTTGTCGTACGTTCAGAAGACCGCTATCGACATCGCCAAGCGGCTCCGCAAGGGGCAACTGGTGGTGCTCGAATCGACCACCTACCCCGGCACCACCCGCGAGGTGGTGCTGCCCGAGCTCGAATCCAGCGGGCTCATGATGGGCAAGGACTTCCATGTCGCATACTCACCCGAGCGGGAGGACCCGGGCAGGAAGGACGCCAACACTCAGACGATCCCCAAGCTCGTGGGCGGGCTCTGCCCCGAGGCGGGCGTGTTGGCGGAGCGGCTGTATGCACGCGCGATCGAGAAGGTGATCCTCGTCGGGTCGGCCGAGGTGGCGGAGGCCGCCAAGATCCTGGAAAACGTTTACCGCGCCGTCAACATCGCGCTGGTGAACGAGCTCAAGGTGATCCTGGCGAAGATGGACATCGACGTGTGGGAAGTCATAGAAGCGGCCGCCACCAAGCCCTTTGGCTTCCAGGCATTCTACCCAGGCCCGGGGCTGGGCGGGCACTGCATCCCCATCGACCCGTTCTACCTCACCTGGAAAGCCCGCGAGGTCGGCCAACCCACCCGCTTCATCGAACTCGCAGGCCAGGTCAACCACCAGATGCCGCGGTACGTCATCGAACGCACCATGCTCGCGCTCAACAAGCACGGCAAACCGGTCAAAGGATCTCGTGTCCTCGTGCTAGGCCTGGCGTACAAGCCCGATGTCGATGACACCCGCGAGAGCCCCAGCTTCGAGCTTATCGAGGAGCTGCTCGGACTGGGCGCGGTTGTGGATTATCACGATCCATTTGTCTCGCACACCGTCCCCATTCGCCGCCACGACCTGCACCTGACCAGCATCGACCTCACCGAGGAAGCAATCTCGAGCTACGACTGCGTGCTGATCGCCACCCACCACACTGTGTACGACTGGGCCAACATCCGTCGCCACGCGAGGCTCATCGTCGACACGCGTGGCGTGATGCGGCAGCTCCCCGCCGCTGAGGGGGGCGCGGAGGTCGTGCAGGCTTGAGGCCAACGCGGCCGACGGATTGACATCCGCGGCTCCCCGAAAAGAAGCCGCGGGTGTCAACCCGTCGGCCCCGGCCCGCGATCGCCGTATATGTTGACGATGCCCCCCTCCCCCCGTTGCTTCGGAAGATAGTCCCGAAGATGATATTTGTAATGATCCCGATCCCGTATCGGCGTAATATCTTCCCCCCGTGAAAACCACTGCCGCCCCGGCGTCGCGTGGGAGGTGCTGAGCTTTCCACCCGCTACACACGTGAATCGCGCGCCGACCTCGTGAGCCCGCTGCCACGCGGGGCACCGCTTGCCGCAATGCCCCCGCTCGGACGGGGCCGACGGGTTAACACCCGCGGTTCCTGCCGATGAAGCCGCGGCTCCC
>PPFU01006052.1_pt1 | contig 10072 bp, 12 predicted proteins | sample 1535991 | NCBI WGS metagenome assembly PPFU01 (sample SAMN04901290, study PRJNA319586) | Hypolithon metagenome, whole genome shotgun sequencing project. | isolation source: Antarctic Hypolithon | place: Antarctica: Miers Valley | collected 2014 | reverse complement strand
CCTGCGGAGCACCTTCGGGGCGCTCTACGAGCAGGGCGTGGAGCTTACGGGCACGCTTCTCAAGCCGAACATGGTTATCTCCGGCAAGGGGGCCGACAGGCAGGCCGGAGTCGAGGAGGTCGCCCGGATGACGGTCGAGTGCTTGAAGCGTAGTGTACCCGCCGCGTTGCCGGGTATAGTGTTTCTCTCCGGCGGCCAGAGCCAACTCCAGGCTACAGAGCACCTCAACGCGATGAACCGGATGCACGACGACCTGCCGTGGGAGCTCGGCTTCTCCTACGCCCGGGCGCTCCAGGAGCCGCCGATGGAGATCTGGGGCGGCGACAACTCCAAAGTGGATGAAGCCCAGAAAGCCTTCTACCACCGGGCGAAGATGAACGGCGCCGCCCGCGACGGTAGCTACTCCGAGGACATGGAAGAAGAAGCAGCGTAGAGCAATTTAGCCGGTCAGCTAGTCAGCGGTCAGTTTACGGGCTGGCCGCTTTTTTGTGGTTACGGCAACGGCTGGGCTACGTGGAAGAGCCCGGCTAGTTCCACGGCACGATCGGCGGTCTCCTCCGGGTAACGCGGCCTCGCCCTGTCGTAGGCGTCCGCCACGGGCGAGTACCGGGACCTTCTCTGTTCGGGGGTTTTGGCGTATGCGGGTTGCCCGAAGTCTTTCATAATCCAGAGATTCCTCGAACCTAGAATTTCGCTCTTCAACCGGGCAGTTCTACAGGTCGTAAGGTAGGATGCGAAAGTGCTGCCCGCCGTGGCCGGCGATCGTACGGAAGTCGCGTTGATCGGTGGTGAGGATATCGAAGCACCCGTACCGTTCGGCCAGCACGACACACGAGGCGTCGGCCAGATCGAAGGTCGTCAAGTCAGCGTAGCAGGATAGCAGGGCGCGGGCCCTCGCCAGGTCCTCTTCGCTTATCCTCTCAACCTCATAAGCTGCCTCTATCTCTTCGATGGCGTCCAGTTCCGCCTGACGACCGTAGCGGTCCAAGATCAAATGGTCTAGTTCGGCAATAATCAGTGGCGAGACGATGAATGGTCCGCGGGTAGACTGGACCGCTTCGAGAAACAGACCGTGATCTTCCTGGTTACCATCGAGAACCGACAGAAGACCGCCGGTATCGACGATAAGTGTTACCGGCCGAAGGTGTGGAGTTCTTCCTCCGCACGTTTCGCGAGCGTCGGATCTTCGCCGTGGAAGAGTGCTCCGCGCGGCTTGCGCTTCTTGCCGGCAGTGTCGGCGGGTTCCCCGGTAGAACTCGACGGAGGTGACGCCTTCCGCGGCTTCTCCAGGCTTTCGTCTTGCTCTTTGGTTCTTCTATCAGCCATTTTCGACGCTCCTTCCAAGCCTTCAACAGTTTACAACTTCCCGTGAGGACAGGCGAAATTCCTAGATTGCTCCAGGATACGATGAGGAGCCACAACTGATCAGCCGACTTGCTCTAAACGTGGTCGGCCCGAACGATCAGACGCTTCGAGAAGTTCGGACCGGTGCAGGTCTGGAGCGTTACCATGTCGCGGTTTAGTTCCTGGCCCATTACCCAACTTTCGCCGGGGCTCGCGACGAATACTTCGCCAACCCGGTACCGGTATCCGCGGTCCCGCCGATCCCTCAATACTATTTCGTCGCCGTTTTTGAGCCCGTCCAGATTGTAGAAGACGAGGTGGCTCCCGATGCCCGGCCAGCCGAGCGGGGACAGGACGCTGTTCATCAACCAGGCGGCGACCTCCGCCATCCTGGTGGTAGTCTTGCAACCTCCGCAAGATGTATTCAACCCGGATCGCTTTCTGAACGCCCTGGCGGGAGGGGTCATCGCCCTGGCGATCCACTACCTGTTCCCGATCAATCCGGAGCGGATGGTGGAGCGGGCCGCACGTCCCATCTTCGAAGAACTTGCCTCTATCCTGGAGGAGACAGCCGCCGGTCTGGAGAAGACCGACCTAATCCGCTCCAAGGAGGTGCTTAACCGTTCGCGGGAGCTGGACGAGCGGGTACGGGGCTTCTCCGAGGCGCTCTCGGCCGGCCACGAGACCGCCCGTCTCTCCCCCACCCGCCGCCGGTCGCTAAAGCACCTGCAACTGTACGCGGGGGCCAGCCAGAGGCTGGAGCTTTCGGCTATCAACACACGGGTCCTGGCCCGGGGCGCGTACAACGCCTCAAGACGCGGCGACGAGATACCAACCGGCCCTGCCACATGCCGTACGCCAACTCTCACAGTCAGTGAAGTCCCTCTCATCCTATCTGGAAGAAGCCGAAGGACCGGACGAAGCCCGAAGCTCCGCCCTGGATGCCTCCCGGCTGGCTACCGAGGTACTAAGCATGCGGCATGACCTTCCGGTCAGCGTGCTCGTCGGCCAGGTCCGGGCTATGTCCATCGACCTGTTGAGGGGCACGGGCATGGATCAGGCAAAAGCCCTGCGGGCGCTCGAAGAGGCCGCCGGCAGCGCCTCGGACGCTGGTTAGGATGGTGTTCATAAGGACCGAGTCTCTCCGGACAGGCCGCGTCCAGTCTCACCGCATATTGAAACTATTTTAGACTTCGTCTCAACTACATGAGAATTCTGCTTTCACTGCACTGAGTGGATATTCCGCTGAGACAGACTCTGCAGATTCATAGTTGGCTTTTAGAGTGCGGCAGAGATTTACCTGTGTAGAATGGAGGTCGACATGAACGAGCGAGTGCCTGCCAAAGATGAGATAGCAATTCGCGGTCGAGAGATCTACGAGCGTGAAATCCGTCACCTGGTCGAAAGAGAGCACGAGGGGGAGTTCCTTGTAGTAGACGTTGGCACCGGCTACTATGCCGTTGGTGAGGACCAAGATGAGGTATTCGACCGCGCAGAGGAGAAGAACCCCGAGGGGTTGTTCTACCTAATGCGCGTCGGTCATCGAAGTGCCCATCGAATCGGCCTCTTCTCCCGGCTGTGAACTAAGATTTCCTTGATAACTTCTTGGTAACTGGGAGTGTAACTTCAGATGGTCGTGAGGCCATAATCCCACTAACGCTGCTCAGCGCCTCTACCGGCAAGTCAAGACCAATCCAAGCAGTTATAGATACTGGTTTCACGGATCGTCTCACGCTACCGCAAGAGATCATAGATGATCTTGAATTCCCCCCTTCGCGGATCCGTCGATGCAACCCTGGCAGACGGAAGCATCGAAACGCTACCGATACACCGGGCACGATTACTCTGGCATGCTCAGGAGCACACCATACTCGCATACGCTGCCCCCGGTGACCCGCTCGTGGGTATGGCGCTCCTTTCTGGCAGTGAACTTCGCATAAAAGCCGTGGCAGGCGGCACTGTAGAAATCCGCGAACTTTCCTAGAATACCTACCCCGCTAAGTCAGATGAAATCTCTCATGAAATTGTAGCGTAGGACATTTTCTCATCTGCGCAGAGACATATCGCTCCAATATAGCTGAGACAAAGTGTGCAGGACCCTCATGAAATCGAATTTTGCCATTCTGATAAAAGATGCGAATGAACGAGCCGTCAGCGCCTCGGACGCTGGTTAGTTGCATCCAGGCAGTATCAGAGACGGTTCAGGAGGCTTTCTTTAGCGGCCGAGGGCCGGGGCGTGTTTTAGGGTCCTCGAAGTGGATCCAGCTTTCCAGCTTGCAGGCTTTTACGCTGGCGCGGGCCTGCCAGGAAGGGTTCACGAGGGAGAAGTGATGGGCGTAGAGTTGGTAACGGACGGCTAGCTCGCGGGTGGATTGAAGGTCCATGAAGGTTACGCCGGAGAGGTCCACGGTCGTCGGCTTGCTGAGGCTCGCCACGTTGTCGAGCGTGATGCGCAACTCATCCACCGAAGCGAGATCCAACTCCCCCCGCAACTCTATCGTCATGCCCCCATCGCCCGAACTCCGCACTATGATGTCGTACACGAATTACACCGCTTTCCGTTATGGTCTTTGGCCCGCGCCAAATTTCCCCACCATAATCACCATTGCCCTATTAGACTGGCGAAACCCCGAATTGGTTACAGTGTATACAGGTGTTTTGGCGGAAATTCGCATATTTACATATTTTGGTGTAATGTGGTCGGTGGAGGTATTTGCTAACTTGTATGCTCTCATGAATGTTTTCCTTACAGCCCAATCTCTACGACCCCAACATCCCGGATAGTGTGCGGTCTTGAGCCCGGACAGTAAAAATGTCTATTACAGCGTCGCCCGGGGTGACGCCAAGGCCTTCGCGGAACTGGTCCGGGAGCACTCCACGCTCGTATACCGGGTGGCGTTGCGTATGTTGGGCGACGGTGGCGCCCAGGATGCCAGCCAGGAAGTTTGGATCAAGGTCTGGCGGAACATAAAAGACTTCAGGGGCGACAGTGCTTTTAGCACCTGGCTCTACAAAGTAACCATGAATACCTGCTTGAACATCCGCGATAAGGAGCTTCGCCGGGAAAGGTGGGAGTTGCGGGATGAGATCCCGGACCTCCCCGATCTGAACGGCAATTTCGAGGACAACCCCGAAAAAACAACCCTGAGCCGGGAGCGCAAAGGTGAGCTTCTCACCGCGCTTCAGGAACTCCGGGCCGAGCATCGGGCGGCGCTCGTCCTGCGCCACATGGAGGACCTGAGTTACCGGGAGATCTCACAGATCCTGGAGATACCCGAGGGAACGGCCAAGGTCTGGACCTCCCGGGGCCGGGCGGCGCTCCTGGTGCTGATGGCCGAAGATGCCGAAGGCAAAGCCGAGGACAAAGCCAAAGGCGACGGTGATGGCCGATGACCCGCGAGCCCATAGAGGAACGCTGGGAGATAATGGAGAAGATCGGGGCGTACGCCGCCGGCGAGCTAGAGGGCGAGGAGGCCCGCGAAGCGGAGAACCTGCTGCTGCAGAACGAGGATTACCACCGGCTGGTCGAGTCCTACACCCGGATGCTCGTGCTTCTCTCCGTCATGGGCCAGGAATCACCCGAAGCGCCAAAGGCTGTGATCAACAATGCCATCCGGCGGGCTTACGTCTCGGCGTTTCTACGCGGGGCGGAGGACTTCTTCGGGGGTCTGGGTAGTTCATACGTGGGCGCGTTCGTCTATTATCTAGGTCTTCGTCCAAAAGAGGCGTAGAAATCTACGGAGGGGAGAACAGGATTGGCTGATACCGCGAACGATTTGCTGACGACCGTCACGGATCTCATACCCCGGCTCGTCGGGGCTGTGGGCGTGATGCTGGCGGTGTTGCTGCTGGCGATAGTCCTCCAGCGCCTGGCGACCCGCACCCTCCAAAATCTGGGCCTGGACGACCTTTTCGAGCGTACCGGCGCCTCGAACTCCCTATGGAAACTCGGATATACCGGCGGCCCCTCGCGCCTGATAGGGTTCGCGCTCTTCCTGGGCGTGATGATGGTCGGCCTCGCGAGCGCCCTGAGCATCCTCGGCCTCTCCACGCTGGATAACACCACGACCCAACTAGTCAACTTCTCGGGCCGGGGACTAGTCGCCCTCGTCATCATGATCGCCGGCATAATGGCCGCCGGGTGGCTCGCGGAACTAGCCTCTCGCGAATCCAACCGGGCCGGCATTCGCGGCTCTTCTACCATCCAGCGCATCGTGTTCGCGACCGTTCTTACCGTAACCACGCTCGTCGCCGCCTCCCAACTCGGCCTGAACACCACCCTTCTCATCATCCTCGCCATAGTCGTCCTCGCCACCATCGGCGTCACCACGGCCCTCGCCGTAGGGCAAGGTTTGGTGCTCCTCTCCGGCAACATCGCCGCCGGGCGCTACGTTCAAGACGACATCCAACAGGGAGATGTGATCTCCGTGGACGACATCGAAGGTACCGTCGAGGAACTCGGCTACGCCTCCCTCACCATCCGCTCCGAAGACGGACACCTCTACCGCATCCCAAACCAGACCCTCCTCCAAAACATAGTCCGCAAGCAAGGCTAAAAGCCCGAATTTAAAAGCCTAAAGTGGAATAGATCACTTCTTTCTCGGTGTGTTGTGTAAGAATATATGTGTATTAAGAACATAGAATCTTTTACTGACTCCTACAAGAGGAGAGGCACATGACGAGGCACGATTTGGCGACAGACCCGGCACACGACGTATTAGGGTACGAACGGCAATCCCTGGACCCCATTTTCAAACCGGAGACGGTGGCGGTGATCGGGGCCACAGAGCGCGCGGGTAGCGTGGGCCGCACCATTATGTGGAACCTGGTCAGCAACCCGTTCGGGGGGACGGTCTTCCCCGTCAACGCGAAGCGGCCAAACGTACTCGGCATAAAAGCATACCCAAGCATCTCGGAGGTCCCGGCGAAGGTAGACCTGGCAGTCATCGTCGCCCCGGCGCCCGCCGTGCCCGGCATAATGGCCGAGTGCGCCGAGGCGGGTGTGGGCGGCGTGGTCGTCATCTCCGCCGGATTCAAAGAGACCGGCGAAGAAGGCGCGGAGCTCGAACGTCGGGTTCTCGAAGAGGCCCGGCGCGGCCGGATGCGGGTCATCGGACCAAACTCGTTGGGTGTCATGAGCCCCAACACAAACTTCAACGCCACCTTCGCCGGCGCGATAGCCAGGCCCGGTAACGTAGGGTTCTTGAGCCAGAGCGGGGCATTGTTGACCGCGATTCTGGACCAGAGTTTCCAGGAAAACGTCGGGTTCTCGGCCTTTGTATCGGTAGGGTCCATGATGGACGTTAGTTGGGGAGATTTGATCTACTACCTCGGCGATGACCCCAAGACGAAGAGCATCGTCATCTACATGGAGTCGATCGGTGACGCACGTTCCTTCCTCTCGGCGGCGCGCGAGGTTGCCCTCACGAAGCCGATCATCGTCATAAAAGCCGGACGCACGGAGGCAGCCGGTAAGGCCGCCGCCTCCCACACCGGCTCCCTGACCGGTTCCGACGAGGTGCTAGACGCCGCGTTCCGGCGCTCCGGCGTGCTGCGCGTCAACGATATCTCCGAGCTGTTCAACATGGCGGAGATCCTCGGCAAACAGCCTCGTCCCAAGGGACCACGGATGACCATAGTAACCAACGCGGGAGGCCCCGGCGTACTCGCCACCGACGCCCTGATCCAAAGCGGCGGCGAACTGGCGGAGATATCCCCGGAGACCATGGAATCTCTGAACGGCATCCTCCCCGCCCCCTGGAGCCACGGCAACCCCATAGACGTACTCGGCGACGCTGACCCGGAGCGGTACGCGAAGACCCTCGAAACCGCCGCCGAAGACCCGGAGAGTGACGGCCTGATGGTCGTCCTAACGCCGCAGGACATGACTAACCCGACCGCCACCGCCGAGGCGCTCGTCCCCTACGCGAAAGCGACCAAGAAGCCGGTTCTGGCTAGCTGGATGGGCGGCGATGAGGTCGCGGAGGGCAAGGCCATACTCAACCAGGCCGGCATCCCGACCTTCGATTATCCGGACACGGCGGCGAAGGCGTTTACGAACATGTACCGCTACAACTACAACCTGCGCGGCATCTACGAGACGCCCGAGCTCGCCACCGACACGAACGGCATAAAAGTGGACCACGAACGGGCCGAGGAGATCATCGAAGACGTCCGCGACACCGGACGCACCATCCTAACCGAATTCGAGGCGAAGGAACTACTCTCCGCTTACGGCATCCCGACCGTCGAGACGCGGGTGGCGAAGAGCGCGGATGACGCCGCTGACATAGCCGAATCCCTCGGTTACCCGGTGGTCATCAAACTGAACTCCGAGACCATCACCCACAAGACCGACGTGGGCGGCGTCCAGCTCAACCTTCAGAACGCCTCGGAGGTCCGTGGAGCCTACGAGGAAATGGGGCGTAATATCCGGGAGAGCTTCGGCGAGGAGAACTTCTCCGGGGTAACGGTCCAGCCGATGGTATCGTTGGACGGATACGAGCTTATTCTAGGCAGCAGCATTGACCCGCAGTTCGGCCCCGTGGTGCTCTTCGGCTCCGGAGGAAGCCTGGTGGAAGTCTATAGGGACCGGGCGTTGGCCTTGCCCCCTCTAAACACCACGCTCGCCCGTCGTACCATCGAGCAGACCCGCATCTGTGAGGCGCTCAAAGGTGTGCGGGGACGGGCTCCGGTTGATACGGTGGCGCTAGAGAAGCTGTTGGTTCGGTTCTCACAGCTAGTGGTAGAGCTACCCTGGATCTCCGAACTCGACATAAACCCGTTGCTAGCCTCGCCCGAAGGTTTGACGGCGCTCGACGCCCGGGTAGTTCTCCACGCCCCGGAGACCCGGGAAGAAGAGTTGCCCCAGCCGGCGATCCGTCCTTACCCGACCCAGTACGTGTGGCCGGAAGAGATGAAAGACGACGAACCCGTACTGGTCCGCCCCATCCGGCCCGAAGACGAGCCGCTAATAGTCAAGTTCCACGAGTCGCTCTCTGACCAGAGCATCTACATGCGCTACTTCCACATGATGAAATTGGGACAGCGAACGGCCCACGACCGGCTCACCCGCATCTGCTTCATAGACTATGACCGGGAGATGGCCCTCGTCGCCGAACGCCAAAACCCCGAGACCGGGGAGCGGGAGATCATGGGCGTCGGCCGTCTCAGCCGAGCAGGCAACACAACAGATGAGGCGGAATTCTCGATCCTAATCAGCGACGACTTTCAGCGGCAAGGCTTGGGCACCATGCTCCTGGGCCATCTTCTCGAAGTCGGACGCGAAGAGGGACTGCAGCGGATCACCGCCGACATCCTCTTCGAGAACCGGGTCATGCAACGAATCAGCAAAAACCTCGGCTTCCGCATCCACCACGACCAAGACGAAATGGTGATGAAGGCCGACCTGAACCTCTACCAGATGGCGTAGATGACAAAGAGCCCGGCTCGAGAATAGCCGGGCTTTCGCCGCGCCCGATAGCCACGTGGCCAAAACTCTCGAAAACCTTATGCGCAGGGCTAATCCTGCGCAACTTCGATGTCCCGGCAACGTACGAATGATTGAGAACCGTCAAAACACGGTATATGGTGTTACGAACCGTTATCAATACAGAGGAGGATAAATGAGCATATTGTCGTGGATAATCTTCGGCCTCATAGCCGGTGTAATCGCCAAGGTGGTCATGCCGGGGCGGGATCCGGGCGGCTGCATAGTAACGATCCTGCTCGGCATCGCGGGGGCGTTTCTCGGAGGGTTCCTATACAGTCTCTTTACGGGCGGCCCAATACAAACACAGTTCGACCTCGGTAGCTTCTTCGTGGCCGTCATAGGCGCCGTTATCATCCTGGCGATCTACCGCGCCCTCGTCGGTCGTAACGCCTAACTGCCGGTAAAACTTCATTCACCCTCTGGCGGCGGAACCTCACTCCGCCGCCGATTTCATTCCTACCGATAACCACTCTCAAAAACAACTCTTTAACCACCGCTCCAAGCCTCCTCAATACCTTTCAAGCGCTAATGACTCCCGTTAATCAATAACAAGAACTATTCTTGATTTGTGTGTATTGGGCGCTATAATCGTCATGTTGCTTTTACGCCTACGACGGGTTGTGTAAAGGAGAATTTTTGGCTGCACTGATAGAACGTTTGGGGCTTGGTGGCCAGGAGATGACGGACTCGGGGCATAGCAAGGACTTCGTGTTGAAGGTCGTGCAGCCGAGTCTGGTAGGTTTGATGGATGGTTCGGTATCTACGTTGGCGCCGTTGTTTGCGACCGCCTTCGCGACACGGGACCCACGGATCACTTTTCTGGTTGGGTTGGCCGCGGCGGTTGGGGCGGCGATCAGCATGGCTTTCTCGGAGGGCCTCTCGGACGACGGCACGCTGACCGGGAGCGGTCATCCTTTCTTGAGAGGGGTTATTACAGGAGTCGCGACCTTTCTCGGAGGAATATTGCACACGCTCCCATTCCTATTGTCGAACGTGGATCTGGCGCTTTACGTGGCGTTCGGGGTTGTCGGCGCGGAGCTGTTGGCGATCTCTTTTATTCGCTACCGGTACTTCAGCATGAGCTTCTGGATGTCGGCGTTGCAGGTAATTCTAGGTGGAGCTTTGGTATTCGTGGCGGGCATCCTGATCGGGAGCGCGTAAGCGCGACTAGATGAGTGTTGTCAGGTTCATGCCCACAGGTCCTTGATCCTCCCTTGCGCTCGTCCCAAGCGACGG
>PPFU01001571.1_pt1 | contig 10087 bp, 6 predicted proteins | sample 1535991 | NCBI WGS metagenome assembly PPFU01 (sample SAMN04901290, study PRJNA319586) | Hypolithon metagenome, whole genome shotgun sequencing project. | isolation source: Antarctic Hypolithon | place: Antarctica: Miers Valley | collected 2014 | reverse complement strand
CTCGAAAATTTCCATTTGTTTAGGCTCTATTAATTTTACAGGTTCCATCTTGCTAAAAGCTTCTTTTTCAGATGAAAATACGCTAATACCAATGCCGGCACCAACAGCTGCGCCTACACTTCCATCATTTAAAAACAGCTCTGCAGGAACTTGCGTTGCGTTTACAAAGGCTTCTGTGAAGACGTCACTAAGAAAAAGATTGGCCTTTCCTGCCCTGATCACCGTTGGATTCATGCCGTTTTCCCGCATGATATCCAGTCCGTACCGAAAAGCAAAGGCGATACCTTCCTGAGCTGCTCTAAAAATATGTGCTTGGCCGTGTTTATTTAGATCAATATCGTGGAAATGGGCGCCGACGATTTGGTTGTGCAGCATACGCTCCGCGCCATTTCCAAATGGCAAAACCTTTAAACCATCACTTCCTACAGGAACACGCCTACCTGCAGCATTCATTTCTGCGTAACTTATGCCTGCAGCAAAATTGTTTTTGATCCAGCGATTCATGATGCCCGTCCCGTTAATGCAGAGGAGTACGCCAACTCTCTGTTGCGCGATTTTATAGTTGACATGGGCAAAAGTGTTTACACGCGATGCAGGGTCATAAACCAGTTGGTCGCTGATGCCGTAAATTACGCCAGAAGTACCGGCTGTAGCTGCTACTTCGCCAGGATTCATGACATTTAGCGATAGGGCATTATTGGGCTGGTCTCCCGACTTATAGGTCAGGGGGATGCCCGCCCGAAGGCCTAACTGCGCAGCAACGTCGGGTTTAAGTTTTCCATGTTCAGCAAAGACGGGGAGTACGTCAGGAAATAGGGACGAGTCGAATTGAAAGTAGGATAGGATATCTTTTGAAATTTCTTCGTTTTTAAAATCCCAAAAGATGCCTTCAGACAAGGCTGCTATACTTGTGCTGATTTCGCCGGTAAGCTTCATGCCGATATAGTCGCCCGGCAGCATGAATTTATGGATCCTATCGTAGCATTCTGGTTCATGCGTTTTTACCCAGGCAAGCTTCGAAGCCGTAAAATTGCCCGGTGAATTTAGCATGTTCGACAGGCATTTTACCTCACCAATAGCGCCAAGTGCTTCATTGCCTATTGCAACCGCCCGGCTATCGCACCAGATAATGGCGTTTCTAAGCACTTTCTGGTCCTTGTCGACCAGCACCAACCCATGCATCTGGTACGCAATACCCATAGCGCCAATATCGGAGGCCTTAAAACCTCCCTGCGCAATTGCTTTCTTAATGGCCTCCTGAACATGCTGCCACCACATTTCTGGTTTTTGCTCTGCCCAACCAGGCTGTTCCGCAATAATTGCTGACTCTACTTCCGGATATTGGGCCGAGACGATATTTTTTTGAGTTGCTGAATCAATAATTGATACTTTAATAGAAGAGGTGCCTACGTCAATGCCTAAAAGGAGCATGTGTTACTTTGAGTTTACGGTTAATAAAAAATAATTTCAATGTTGGCTTCTGCTGAATAAATTAAAGACTTCATTCTTGACCAAGTTCGAAACTTATATCAAAAATCAAAACTTTAGCATCTATAAACTGTCTTTTTATGCCGCAGTTTTCACCGGAGCGCCGCTAAAAGTAAATTTTAAAAGTACTTCCTTTCTCAACATCACTTTCCAATAAAATTTTGCCTTTATTATTTTCGACAATCCTCTTGATCAGATACAAGCCTATCCCAGTTCCTTCTACATGTGTATGGAGGCGTTTAAACATTGTGAACATCTTTGGGAGATGCTTCTTGCTAATACCCAAGCCATTATCTTCTACAGAAAGAACTATCTTTCCATCTTCTAAATATGTTTTGATGTGAACTTCCGGACGACGCTCTGGCGACTTATACTTGATCGCATTGGTAAGGAGATTATGCAATATGCTACGGAGGTTATTTTTGGTGTAATTTACATAGGGCACCTTAAAATCAACGTGAATAAGTGACTCTTCATCTTCAAGATTTTTCGGGATATCTTGCATTACGTTATCAAGGACTTCCAGGAACGAAACTACCTCAGGATCATCCTCCAGATTTTTCTGTACTTTGATAATCTCTGCTAAGTCGCTAATCGTTTGTTTTAGCTTTAGTACCGATTTGTCGATCATCGCCATGACCTTCTTTTCATTACTTCCTGCTGTTCTGTCAAGGTTTTTCTGCATCAAGCTAATTAGCCCTTCCAGATTCACAATTGGAGATTTTAAATCGTGAGACGCGGTATAGATGAAGTTGTCCAGATCTTTATTCGTTTTTTCCAGTTCTTCATTTTTTAGTAAAAGCTGATTGTTGAGTTTCTTAAGTTCTTCTTTTGCTTTTACATGATCTGATACTTCATATCCAAAAACAATAATACCTTCTACCTGATCATTTGCCTCCACCAATGGCTCGCAGATCAGGTTAATATACCGTGTATAAGGTATGCCATTCTTATTCCAGTCGGATGTAATGGGAAATTCTGTGCCTATAAAAGTCCGTCGATTGGTAATCACTTTCTTTAAAGCAGCGACTACTTCCTTGCCTAAGTTTGGGAGCACGTCATGGAGGTTTTTGCCTTCAATAGGTCCTTCTATTTGTACAGCGTCGAGAAAAAAGGGATTCGCTAATTCAAAAGTAAATCGGGGCCCCTGCATGATGCACAAAATCGAGGGGGCTTTCATAAATATGTTGTAGAGCCGTTTTCTCTGCGCTTCAGCCTCTGCCAGTGCTACTCGCTCGCGGGCCAGTAAGGATGTGATTTCACTATTTGCATGCTCCAGTGCAGATTGTATATTCTTTTGCTCAGAGATATCGGAAATCAGGCAATAGTATCCCTCCACTTCACCCTCCACCACATGCGGGATGTAGTTAATGGACGTAAATTTTCGACCGGCCCCCTTATATACAAGTTCGGTCTCTAAATTAATCTTTTCTCCTGCCAGGGCTCTTTTTACATTGAATTTTACGTATTCGTAAGCTTCCTTGCCCATGACTTCCCAAAGATATTTTCCATATACCTCTGACCGGGGTTTGCCAAACCATGTTTCGTAAGTTTTATTATTAAAGCGGTATTTTTCATCTTTATCTACATAGGTGATGAGCACCGGTAGCGCGTCGGTAACCAGGCGCATCTGCTTTTCACTTTCCGAAAGTTTTTCCGTCCGTTCCGAGACCCGGCTTTCCAGTTCGTTATTCAGATTACGCAACGCTTCAATGGCACTTTCAAGCATCGTACTTTTGGACTGAAGACTTCTATTGAGTTTTTTGTGCTCGTGCTGCGCATGATGCAGCTCTTCATTAGATACCTGCAGCTCTTCGTTGGTTGCCTGTAGTTTTTCATTCGCATCTTCCAGCGCCGTCTGTTGATCCTGAAGTTTTTGTTGTATCGAATCGCTAAATTCTTTTTGTATTTCTACATAGACATCTAGCGCTTTCTCCTGAATTTCTTTGTGTAACAGTTCAATTTCCTGGATGAGGGATATCACAAGTTTCATATCTTGCGTATATAGGGGAAGTAGGCGGATGAGCATCAATTTTCTTGCGCTGTAAGCAGAAATGATGTCCGACCCTTTTACATCTTTTTTGGAAAATCCGGCTAATTGATCGCTTCTTAATTTATCAAAAGTTTCTTCCGTTACTTTAAGAATACTATCGTCAAGTAATTGAAGGATAAACTCCTCGATAATTCTTTCGAAGTATGTCTGGATTTCGACAGGCTGCATATGGGCCATCAAGTTCAGTAAGGAAAATTTAACCTCTTTAGCTATCGTATAATTCTCATGAGCAGCATCTGATAAATGATGCTTGAGAAGAAATGCCGCATATTCCTTTAATCCGGAAAACTGATTAGTGGAGCTCATTAATGCTTTGCGCTTTGTTTCGTTTATCTGGAAAGATAATAAACAATTGAAAATTCAAAAACTTACATTGTTGAAAAACTATAATGGTATGTGCGCCTACCAGTATGTTTATTTTTAATATTACGAATATTCCTTTTTAAAAGTAAGAAAAAGTGCTAATAAATTCCCTTTAAGCATAAAACAAAACATACCATTTGAACCAGAAAAAATGCACATAAGCAATATTAAGATTTTAAAGATCAAACAAACCGGGCAGCCAAAGGCTGAGCTCAGGGACAAATGTGACCAGCAGAAGGGCAATAACCATAGCAACAAATAACGGGATAAGGGGCTTAATAACCTTACTGATACTGATATCAGCCACACCACATCCAACAAATAGCACCGAACCAACAGGTGGCGTACAAAGTCCGATACATAAATTGAGCACCATGATGATTCCAAAGTGAGTGGGGTCGACTCCAAGGGCTGTCACTACAGGTAAAAATATGGGTGTAAAGATCAAAACTGCAGGTGTCATGTCCATAAATATACCTACAAATAGCAATATCAGGTTGATAATGATGAGTACGATAAATTTGTTGTCACTAATGGATAAAAGTGCTTCACTAAAGCTTTGCGGTATATTTTCAAATGACATCACCCACGACATGCCCATGGAGGTGCCAATAAGTAACATGACTATGGCGGTTGTGATAACTGTCTGGATTAAGATATCAGGTAAATCCTTAGGCTTTACCTGCTTATAAAAAACCATCGATAAGATAAGCGTATATAAAACTGCGATTGCCGATGCTTCTGTGGCTGTAAAAACACCCGCAATGATGCCTCCGATGACAATAAATAGCAATAACAAGCTTGGAATAGCATGCAAAAACTTTTCGGCCATTTCTCTAAATGTAACGCTGTCACCGACGGGGTACTTTTTCTTATGAGAGATATAACCGGCTACTAACATGAGCGAAAGGCCTACAATCAAACCCGGTACATAACCTGCCACAAATAGCGCCGCAATGGAGACACCACCACTTGCAAGCGAATAAACGATGAGAATATTGCTAGGGGGTATAATCATGCCTGTCGTGGCCGAGGTAATATTCACCGCCGCACTGAAAGGTTTGGAATAACCCTCTTTCACCATACGCGGGTTCATGATTCCGCCAATGGCGGATGCGGCTGCCACAGCAGATCCTGAGATCGCACCGAAAAGCATGCAGGCAATGATATTCACATACGCTAGTCCGCCCGGTAAGGTACCTACCAAAACTTTGGCAAAGTCGATCAACCTGGACGCTATCCCTCCGCGGTTCATCAGCTGCCCGGCAAGAATAAAAAAGGGTATGGCCAGTAGAGCAAAACTGTCTACGCCGGTAGCAAGCCTTTGGGCAAGGGTAGTAAACGCAGGCTCCGGGGCGATACTTACCAGCATGGTAAGCAAAGCGGATATACCGATGGAAAAGGCGATAGGAACACCAAGGGCAAGTAAAATTATAAAAGAAACTACTAAAACGATGATCTCAATATAATCCATCATAAGTTGAGGAATAAAATGTCTTAAATGATTTGTTTGCCCTGTTCTTCTGCAGGCTCCTGGCCCTCGAAAATATTGGTCATGCTGTAGTAGACAATAAGTAGCCCGCTAAGCGGAAGGGCCGCATACACATAGCCCAGGGGCATATTTAATGAGGCTGAAGCCTGCTCAAGCGTAAGGGTGATGTAAACCAGGTTTGCCCCTCCCCAAATAAGTACCAAAATGGCGAATATGGCGACAATGATATTGATAAATATATTCAGACGGCGCAATTTTCTCCCCTCTAGCTGCATTGGATACAAGTCGATAGCAAGGTGAAGTTTCTTGCCGCTTACGTAACTAGCCCCCAATAAGCTAACCCAAATCAATAAAAACCGGGCCAGTTCGTCGGTAAAAAGGCTGGGCGATCCTACAAGATAGCGTGAGGCAACCTGCCAAAGTACATTGATGACCATAATGCCCATCAGGACAACTAAAATGATATACAAAGTGCCATCTATTGCTTTTCTAATCTTCATAAACATGTATTTTGTACGCGGTGATCTTTTCTTCTATTGATGATACTTTTGGCGTTATTATTGTGCCCCGGCTGCTTGTTGTATTTTTTGTATGATCTCATAAACTTCAGGCTCAGCTTTATATGTATCGTACATAGGTTCGACCATGGCGGCAAAAGGCGCTTTATCTGGGATGTTTACAATAACTCCCGCTTTCTTTAGGGCCTCAAGGTTTTCTTTTTCTGATATGGCCCACAATTTCCTTTGCACCACAGCAGATTCTTCTGCAGCTTCTTTTAGCCACTGTTGCTCCTGCGGGTCGAGAGAATCCCAGATAATGGTGCTGATCAAAAGAATGTCAGGCACCATAGCGTGCTCGTTGAGCGAGTAATATTTACATACCTCATAATGTCGGGAGAGGAAGAAGCTTGGCGAATTATTTTCGGCACCATCGACAACGCCCTGTTGTAAAGAGGTATAAAGTTCACCCCATGAAATAGGCGTTGCAGACCCACCAAAGCTTTTGACCATACTGATCGCTGTGGCACTGGCCTGCACCCTGATTTTCATTCCTTTCAGATCGTCGGGGTGGTTGATTGGTTTTTTTATGGTGTAAAAACTCCTGCTGCCGGCATCGTAATAACATAGCCCCCGCAGCCAGAATTTTTCCCCTTCTTTAAGCATATTTTTCCCTATTTCTCCATCCAGTACGGCAAAATGGTGCGCCTTACTTTCGAAGATATAGGGTAGGCTATAGGCTTTATAGTTTGGCGCAAAGCTTTCCATGACAGCCGCCGAAACTTTTGTCATGCCCAGGCTCCCAATCTGCAGCAGCTCCAGCGTTTCACGTTCACTGCCAAGGGTAGCGTTGGGATAAATATCTATCACCATCTGGCCGTTCGACTTTTCCTTCACGCTTTGGGCCATAAATTCCATGGCTTTGTGTACAGAGTGAGAAACATCCAGGCTATGGGCGAGCTTGATTTCTCTCCTTTTTTTGGTGTCGCTGCACGCAAAGGATGCCAGGGATATTAAAAGTAGCAACGTTATTTTTTGGGCTATACTATAAGTTTTTTGAATCAGATATTTCATGATTTTCTAATTTCCTGGATAAGACCGATCACAGCACGTATTTCTTCTTCCATCTTGTCAAAATTCTTCGCGGCAATTAAATCTTTTGATATCAACTGCGAACCAATGCCTACACAATGTACGCCTGCATCAAACCAGGCTTTCAGACTTTCACGGGTAGGTGCTACACCACCTGTGGGCATGACGCTGGTCCAGGGGCAGGGCCCTTTGATTGCGGCAACAAATTTCGGCCCGCCAACCTGCTCTCCAGGGAATATTTTGACGACCTCGGCGCCAAGTTCTTCCGCCCTGGATATCTCAGTGAGTGTACCGCAGCCAGGCGACCAGAGGATCTTGCGCCTGTTACATACCAGCGCTATTTCCTCTTTGATGACGGGAGATACAATAAAATTAGCCCCCAATTGTATGTACATTGTAGCTGTGCCTGCATCGACGATGGAGCCGGCACCGAGGATCATTTCCGGAAAATTTGCCCTGGCATATTTTACCAGGCTGCCAAAGTTCTCATGGGCGAAGTCGCCCCGGTTGGTATATTCAAAAACCCGGACACCGCCCTGGTAACACGCCTTTATCACCTGCTCACAGACCGAGAGATCAGGATGATAAAATACAGGAATGACTCCTGTTTCTGCCATTTTTAAGGATACTGCTATGCGGGTAAATTGTGCCATCAATCTGGGTTGTTTTGTTTTAGTATACGCAATGGATTTACTATCCATATTCTTTCAATCTATCTAACTAACTTTCCTGATGTATCGCCTTTCATCAGGTTTTCTACTTCTGCAGCCGAAACCAGGTTTGCATCACCCTCCACGCTATGTTTCAATACAGAAGCTGCAACCCCAAAATCGAGCGACTTTTGGTCATCACCATAGGTAAGCTGCCCATAGACCACACCTGCCATAAAAGCATCGCCACCTCCGATTCTATCTACGATAGGCTGAATATCATACGTTTTGGTGGATAATAATTGGGTGCCATCAAAAAGATGACCCGATAGGGTATTGTACGATGCGCTAATGGACCCTCTATGGGTATTTACTATTTTTTTTACTTTGGGAAAACGTTGCATCACCTGAGAAAAGATGTCCTTGTAGGCCTCGTCCGATTCACCTTTAACTTTGATACCCAATATATCTTTGATATCATTTTTTCCTGCTACAATCATGTCGCAACCTTCTATCAGGCCAGGCATAATTTCCCGTACTGATTTCCCATATTGCCATAAATTTTTCCGGTAGTTGATATCGGCAGAAACTGTTATTCCTTTTTGATTTGCTATTGCTACTGCTTTTTTACAGCAATCCGCTGCTCCCTGCGATATGGCTGGGGTGATGCCCGTCCAGTGAAACCACGATACACCCTCGAAAACCTGATCCCAATCGATAGTCTCTGCCGTTATTCCTGCAAAAGAGGAATCGCTCCTGTCATAAATTACCTTGCTGGGTCGGCTGAGGGCGCCTGTTTCGAGGAAATAGATTCCGATTCTATCGCCGCCATATGCAATATGTGCCGTGGATACTCCGTACCTGCGCAGCAGGTTTGTAGCAGACTGGCCCAGCTCATTGGCTGGGAAACGCGTAACATGGGCAGCAGGAATTCCCAGCTGCGCCAATGAAATGGCTACATTGGCCTCTCCGCCGCCATAGGTGGCCAAAAAGCTATCGGACTGTATAATCTTTGCATAGCCAGGAGCCGACAGGCGCAGCATAATTTCCCCAAGCGTTACTACTTTTTTAGTCATATACTTTTAGTATCTCCATTGAAATTGAAATAGGATTTGGCGTTATAGTAGCTGATATTCGCTACCATCTGCCCCAGCCAGGCTATATCCTGGGGAAGCTCACCGTTCTCTACATCATTACCTAATAAGTTGCAAAGAATTCTTCGAAAGTACTCATGCCTTGGGTAGGAAAGAAAGCTTCTCGAATCGGTGAGCATGCCTACAAAGCGGCTTAGCAGCCCCAGGTTCGATAAAGTATTGATTTGCTTTTCCATGCCATCCTTTTGGTCCAGGAACCACCAGGCTGAGCCAAATTGCACCTTCCCCGGTACTGTGCCATCATTGAAGTTGCCAGCCATTGTTGCGAACACTTCATTCTGGCTTGGATTCATATTATACAATATTGTTTTTGCCAGTTTATTCTTGTCGTCCAAACTATCCAGAAATCTCGCAAGCGGCTTTGCTACTTCAAATTCTCCCATGGAGTCAAAGCCACTGTCGGGCCCGATTTCCCGAAGCATCCTGGAGTTGTTATTCCTTTGCGCGCCCAGGTGAAACTGCTGCGTCCAACCTTTGGCATGGTCCATAATAGCAAGGTGGACCAGCAGGCAGGATTTATAATGCAATACTTCGTCTGTAGCAATTGCTTTTCCCCCCAATACTTTGGCGAAGGTAGCGGCGACATCTGCCTCTTTAAAGTTTTCCGCATAGATGGTTTCCAGCCCATGGTCGGAGAGGCGGCAGCCCAGCGCCGCAAAATAGTCATGCTGCTTTTGCAAGGCATCCAGTAGTTGCTGAAAATTTTCTATCGACATTCCGGCCGCAGCTTCGAGCTTCTTCAGATAATCTAAAAATTGTGGCGTGTCTACGGCTAAAGCCTTGTCGGCCCTAAAGGTAGGATAGACCGATATACCGAAGTCGTCGGCCTGTATCTTCTTGTGATGTTTCAGGTTATCGGCGGGGTCGTCGGTGGTACATATTACCTCTACCTTCATTTTTTTTAAAATGCCTCTGACACTAAACTCCGGAGTTTGCAGCATGTCGGTGCAGCGATCATAAATTTCCCTTGCCGACTGTTTGCTGAGTAACGTCGCAATCCCAAAGGGATTTTTAAGCTCCATATGCGTCCAGTGGTATAGTGGGTTTCGCATCGTATATGGCACCGTTTCCGCCCATTTTTGAAATTTATCAAAATCACTGCCGTCGCCGGTAATGTATTTTTCTGAAACGCCATTGGCGCGCATAGCACGCCACTTATAGTGGTCGCCATCGAGCCAAATTTTTGTTAGATTTTCAAATTGCCGGTCATTGGCAATGTCTTCGGGAGGAAGATGGCAATGGTAGTCGATGATCGGCAGTTCTCTGGCAAAATCATGGTACAGCCTTTTCGCGGTTTC
>PPFU01007347.1_pt1 | contig 10088 bp, 5 predicted proteins | sample 1535991 | NCBI WGS metagenome assembly PPFU01 (sample SAMN04901290, study PRJNA319586) | Hypolithon metagenome, whole genome shotgun sequencing project. | isolation source: Antarctic Hypolithon | place: Antarctica: Miers Valley | collected 2014 | reverse complement strand
GGCAGCGAATGGCTCGATAACGCTCGTGGGGAATGCAGCAGATGGCGCGTATGTGGCAAAGGGCGATCGCCGCTTGGCCAAGTAAAAGTTTTAGAGAATCCTGCCGAGCTATCTTGAGAAAATGTGTTGGTGGGCTTTCAGCTAAGGAGCGGCAAAAAACAACCTCATGGCTTGGCCTTTCAGCTCATAAGTCTAGGCAGTTACAGCCCTTTAAAGGCATGAGCTTATTAATTTATACTCTCGACGGCTTGTGTTTGGGCTTTTTGACGGCTGAAGACCTTTGGATTCAATAATCAGTAGGTTCATTTCTTAGGCGTCGGCAGTATACAAGCCCTAACGTCGTTCTTCGTTCTTCCCTTTTATGCCTTCTACCTTTTCTGGGAATTCTGTAAAGATTGTGACAATTAGCGGCGTTTTGGACTGATTGTAGTTAGCTTAGGTCGCATAGAAACCTCTGACCTAAGCTCTTTAGGCGGGAGAATAGTCTTTGCCGCCCAGAATATGGATGCGGTGGTTTCAATTTTTTGGAACTTTCCGGCAACGCCTGATAGGCTATTGATTCTGTAAAGTAGCTTGCTCTGGGGTTTACCGGCTGAATTTTTTTGATATCATGCCCGCAACTAAGAATACGTCCGATCTATATCTTGTCATTATTGAAACCTCTAGCAATCAGGACTATATCTTTTCAACCAATAAGCTCAAAGAAAACATTGGTGCGTCCGAACTGACCTATCGGTCGGGCACCCAGTGGGTTTTAGGAGCGATCGCATCCCCCGCCGGACAGCGTGGCTTTGAAGTTTGGCAAGACTCTGCTCGACTCAGACAGCTCCTCCTCGACCCGGCCAAGAATTCCCCTGTTGAGGACTCCGATCAGGAGGTAGAGATTCTTACTGCGGCCTCCGGCAAGGCGTTATTTCTCACCAAAACTCAAGATATTGCTCGATCCATCATTCAAGCGGTAACCCGCCGAGCAATGGTTGAAGCCCCTGGATTAACCATTGCTGGGGTTTACGAAAAAGTGGGGACTCTGGGCAATAATGGTGCGCTGGCAAAAGCCATCCAGAAGGTTCATCACAAGCTGGAAACGGAGCGATCGCACTTTCCCTCTCCAGAAAATCGCTTCCTGCGGCTGCCGATTGTAGCGGAGTGTGCCTCCAGCGGCTTGCCCGCTAGCGTTCTAGTGGCGGAAGGCGGCAGAAACCGCTCGATTTCCCAAGTGAATCATGCCAAGTGGTCATTTGCTCCCAAGGCTAAAGATCGCCTAGCGAATTTGGATCCGCGTCTAGCGAGACAAATCGATCAGTTGGTGGACAAAGATCAAAACGACAATCAGGGTTCTGCCGCCAATTCTGGTGATGGACTCTTGAAAGACGACGCCACATCTGACCCCCGCTCCTGGTTGGGGATTGTCCATGCCGATGGCAATGGTTTGGGCAAGATCTTTCTAAACTTCGAGAAATACCTGGGTAGCGATACTAGCGATCGCAACTACATCAACACCTATCGCAAATTTTCCCTGGCCTTGGATGAATGCACAGAAGCAGCCTTCCGGCAGGCATTAAAGGTGTTTCCAGCAGAAGAGAAAGATAGTGCGGTGCCAGTGGTTCCGCTCATCCTTGGGGGGGACGACCTCACTGTGGTCTGTGATGGGCATTACGCCCTGGAATTTACCCGAGGGTTTCTCCAGAGCTTCGAGCAGAAAACCGAAAAGCACCCGGTTATCGCCCAGGTTGCCCAGGAAGCCTTTGGCGTGGGTCGGCTTTCTGCCTGTGCTGGAGTGGCGATTGTCAAGCGTCACTTCCCCTTCTCGGTGGCCTACAGCCTGGCAGCGGAGCTGATTCGTTCAGCTAAACAGGTGAAGCAACAAATTACCTGTCCGGTCACCGATAAGATTCCTGAAAATACACCCTTCCCCTGCTCCACCATCGACTTCCATATCCTCTACGACACCACTGGTATTGATCTGGAAGCGATCCAGGCCAAGCTCACGCCCAGGGCGCAGACCTGGCTGTACAACCGGCCCTATATCGTCAGCGACTTGGCCCAACTTCCGCAGGCTGACGGGCTCACCTGGGCGCAGAACCACAGTTGGCAGCGGTTGAGCGATCGCATCCACTGGCTCAATCGTGGCAAAGTTGAGGGCAATCAACTGAGTGAGGAAGAATCAGACGAGCGCAAGCTGCCGTCCCTATCAAGCAGCCAGTATCACCTCCTGCGAGATGCCTTATTCAGGGGTAAAGAAGCTGCTGATAGCCAGTATAGGCTGATTCGCCACCGCTACGATTTGGCCAAATTTGCTGAATCTGAGGACGGGGACTCTCTCTTCCGCGCCACCACTGACGATTCTGGTGAGGGGTTTGTCACCTCTTTTTTAGATGCCCTAGAAGCCATGGACTTTTTGAAAAATGCCGAAACCAATCCAGTCCAATCGCCAGAGGGGGTGAATCCATGAGCCTAAATCCTGCGACAGACTTTACCCTCAGCGTCACAATGTTGAGTGACTGGCATGTGGGGGCCGGGGCCGGACGGGGGGAAATTGACCGTATCGTGCAGCGCGACACCGACGATCTGCCCTACATTCCTGCCAAAACCCTTACAGGCATTCTCCGGGACGGCTGCGAACAGGTGGTCCTGGCCCTAGATGGCGGCGATAGCCGGGGAACATGGCACCAGTGGGTGGACCTGCTGTTTGGCGACCAGCCCGCCCTACTCGATCCTCAGAATCAGGAGCAAGACCAAGAGCAGATCGAACAGATGCCTCGTCCGGCTGTCCTCAAGATTCGCTCTGCTCGGTTGGATGCGGTTCTTCGCGAGGTGCTTAGGGCTAAGTTAGCGCTGAAGCCAGCGATCGCTTTTATGAAGCCTGGGGTGGCAATAGACCTTAAAACAGGGTCTGCTATGCCAGACTGCTTTCGCATTGAAGAAGTGATCAGAATGGATGCGGTGCTGACCGCTGAGCACTGCGCCCTCGATTTCTCTGAGGTGCAGCTCACTGAGGTGCAGCAAAAAGCCGCCTATGCCCTGGTGGTGGCTGGGGCAAAGATGGTGGAACGCCTGGGCGGCAAGCGGCGGCGGGGCAACGGCCTGTGCGAGATTGAGCTGGGTAGCAACCCAACGGCGTGGCTCGAATGGTTGCGAGACCACCACTCCCAGGTGGGTGCACCGCCCCAGTGGCAGCCGCCTGAACTCGAAAATCCCGACTTCCATGAGCCTGCCCAAGATGCTATTTGGTGGGCCATCCCCCTAACCCTGACTACCACCGCCCCGGTCGTCATCCCGGCCCGTACCGTGGGTAACGTGGTGCAGACTTTGGACTTTATTCCAGGGCGATACTTGCTGCGCTATCTCCACAAAACCCTGGGGGGGCGTATCAACGTCAGCCAGGCGATTGCCAGTGGCGAGCTGGTGATAACTAACGCCACCATTGCTATCGAGGCCACCGCAGGTCACCCCACTCCCTTCTGTATCTTCAGTGAAAAATCTAGTGGCGGGCTGAGCAAAGGCCAGGGCATTTACAACCGCTTTGAAGAACTGGAACCCAACGGTGCTCAAGTCAAAAGTGAGCGCAGCGGCTATGTGGGGCCAACAGATGGCGCTGCGCTACCGGCCTACAAAACCGTTTCTCTAGAGCTGTTTACCCACAACACCATTCAGGATAGGGTGCAGCGGCCCACTAGCGACGTGGGCGGCGTCTATAGCTATCAGGCGATTCCGGCGGGTACCACCCTGCGGGCAGAGCTGCGGCTTCCCAGCGCTCTCAAAGACCAGTTGAACAAAATCTCTAGTGATTGGTGGCAAGCGCTCAACGGCCATGTCTCCATTGGGCAATCGAAGAAAGACCAGTATGGTGTGGTGCAAATCAGCGCCCAGCCCCCACATGAGCAGCCGACCAAGACCGTCACCCAGCGGCTGTATATCTGGTGTTTGTCGGATGTCTTGCTGCGCAGCGATAGCCTGACCCCCACTCTGTCGCCCGAAGATTTTAGGAAGGCTCTGGCCGATGAGCTGGGGGTTGAACTACAGGAACGTTCCGAAGCCGAACTATTGTCAGTGATTATGCGATCACACCGGACAGAATCTTGGCAGGTGCGCTGGGGCTTGCCGCGCCCCTCCATGCTGGGCTTTCAGGCAGGAAGCTGTGCAGTCTACGAAATCCAAGGCGATCTACCTATGCCTGAGAAGCTAGCCGAACTTGAGGCCAGGGGTATAGGCGATCGCCGGGCTGAAGGCTACGGCCAACTCTGCTTTAACGCCCCACTGCTGATAACACCCCTAGCAGGTAAGACCCGTTCTGGAATAGGCTCACCTCGAACCGAGTCTCAATCTGATAGACCGGTTACCCCAATTGCTAAGGGCCGCGCCTCCTTTGAGTATGCCCGCTCGATTGAACTGGCGGCATGGCGGGAGAAGATTCAACAAGAGTCATTTGCGATCGCCTCTGACGATGTAGCCAGAGAACGTATCTTGGGCATCAAAATTACCCAGAACGAGAGGACCCAAAAACCGGAAAGCCATCCATCTATGAGTCAACTCGGGAGCCTACGCTCTGTTGTCGGTCGCCTTGTAGAGCAGAATGCTCAAAACCCCGTTGCCCAATGGTTGACAGCTCTAGAGGACGTAGAAAATCGCAAACAGAAATGGCCCGAGAACAGTCTCCCTGCCGTTCGCCAGTTAGTCACAAATTTTGCCCTAGTGTGGACACATCTGGGGTTTGACCAACCAACGATGGCCGATCTGACCATCACGGTAAACGGCGATCGCGAAATTCGCACAGAACTCTGGGCTGAAGCAGTGCGAACCCTGGTCGATGCCATGATTCGAGCGCACAAGCGATCGCTTGAAGACGCCCAAGAGCAAGCAGACAACCAAACTCAAGATGGGGAGGCCGCTTAACCATGGCCAGACAAATCGAAACCCGCTGGAAAATCTCCACCACCCTCAGCGCCCTTACCCCGCTGCATGTTGGGGGCATCGGTGGTGACGTAGACACCGACCTGGCCCTAGCGGTCAATGGCCGAGGCAACTATTATCTCCCTGGCACTAGCCTGGCCGGTGCTCTGCGGGGTTGGATGGCGAAGTCAAGCAGTGAAGCTCAGGTCAAAGACTATTGGGGTGACCACGAAAGCGAAGACCGGGGAGCCAGTTTTATTTTGGTGGAGGATGCCGAAATCACCCTGAAGAAAGGTCAGCGCATCGAAATTCGCGAAGGGGTCGGTATTGATCGCCACACCGGGGCCGCCGCCGAGCGGTTTAAGTACAACCGCGCCATTTTGCCCAAGGGTGTGAGCGTTCCCCTCAAAATCACTCTGGATTGTCAAGAAAGCCATGACCCCGCCGAGCTGTGGCAGGTGCTGCAGGCCCTAGAGCAGGGCGATATTCGCATCGGTGCGGCTAAAACGCGCGGTCTGGGAAAGGTTCAGCTTACAGAAATCAAGATTCAACGCCAAGACCTGAATAATGCCGTTGGGATTTTCGAGGCTCTGCTGGATGGGGGCCACCTTCAAGACTGGGATGACCTAAAGCGAGCCGCTCCCTACGCGCCCCCTGCCCGCCTTGACTTCACCCTAGGGTGGGAACCCCGCGACCCGGTCATGGTCAAAGCGGAAGGAGATGGCCTTGCGGTGGATATCTTGCCCCTGGTCAGCCAGGTGGGCTCAGGGGTGCGGTTTGTGATTCCCGGTAGCTCTATCAAAGGGGTGCTACGCGCCCATGCAGAGCGTATCGTTCGCACTGTGTGTTATTTGGAGATTGATTCAGAGACAAAATTCAACCAGCAACTGCAAGTTTCTCTGGTCGAGATTCTCTTTGGCTCTGCTGAGAAAAATCAGCCCCAGCTCAATGGCAGCAAAAACGGCTCTCAGGGGAACATCGGTGCTCTGGCAGTGGATGACTGCTACGCCACATTGGAGATGATTGCTAGCAATTGGGCGGCAGTAGAAAATACGCCTAAAGCAACGAACGATACCTTTACTCAGCTCGAAAAAACCTTAGCGACAGCCTTGGGAGGCAGAAGCCAGCCGTTTCAGACGTTACAGCCCGCCATGCATGTCGCCATTGATCGCTGGACGGGGGGAGCCGCCGACAGCATGTTGTACAGCGTTTTGGAGCCCATTGGCATCCCTTGGGAGCCCATTGGCCTATCCCTCGACGCCGATCGGCTGTGTAAGTACCATCTTCAGGAACTAAAGCCTGCGATTGCACTTCTTTTCCTGGTGCTGCGAGACTTTGCCCACCGCAAAATCCCCATCGGCTACGGCACCAATCGCGGCATGGGCACGGTGGAGGTGACTGAGATGACATCCTACGGCAGCAGCCTCAGCGATCTAGATGGCTTGATGGGAGCGCAGACCATTACGCCGGATCTAGAAAGCCTGGGCGTTCCGTTGTTGAATGACCTGACCCAGGCATGGCAGCAGTGGGTTGATTCTCAGCAGGAGGCCGCATGACTACTCAAGAAACCACCCTATATCGCTACCGGGCCGATGGACAAATGCCCTTGATAGATGCGATCGCAGCCTGTCAGGAGGCGCTTGAGGATGCGATTGCCCTGCTTTATTCGCCCCAGAGTTGCATCCTGGCACGGCTGGCCTCCGATGGCGCACTCCGGAATGCTAGCGGTCACGCCATTGATCTAACCAGCGTTTTTGAAGCCCGTCTTTTTAACGAAGGTTGCGAACTACGCTGGCTCAACCGTCGGACTGGGGTTGGCGATGCGGCCCTGATTTCAGAAGCCGCTCAGCATTCTCTAGTCGGTTTTGCAGCTACAGATTCTCAAACCTGTGAGCCTCTGCCGCAGCGGTACCTACTCTGGGGAGAGCGAGCCAGGAGCCAGCCCAGTGTTGATTCTTGGAGACGCTTGGCCGATGCCCGCATTGGTAAGCTCGACATTCCTTTGGCTCAGAGTTTTGGTCAGGAGCAGCGGGTTTATCTCAAAACCCGTGAATATCTAGCCGTTGCCGATGACTACGGCAACATGGCGGTGATTGAAGAACGCTTGGTGAAACTGGAGGTAGCTTGATGACAACGACAGGAACGCTCAAACTTAAGAGCAAAACCAATAAGAAAGGCAACACCACAAAGACTATTGAGTTCTTTTTCACCAATGCCAAGGGTCAATATCGCTCGCTCAAGTTTGAGTCAATTCCTTCTGACCAAATTGCTGAGGCCCTGCGCCAAAAGATTGAAGATACCCCTAGCGGTACCTTCCAGGTGGACTTTGAAGAGGACGGCGATCTTGTCCTCAAGCTGCGCGAAGCGGGTAAACCCTGGCAGGATGCCAGCGTTGTGGCACTCACCGCACGCACCCAACCGGTTGACACATCCAAGGTTGTGAATTCCGATGTCTTTCACAACCCCTATAGCTTTGTGCCAGCGTTGCCCCGCGATGGAGTGGGGAGTGGATTGGGCGATCGCAAACCCCAAGGCCACGGGCGTTACATACCCGACCGCTGGACGGGCCGCATTGCCGTTAAGCTCACCACCGTTACCCCGCTACTGATTCCCGATGCCGCTGAAATGACCGAAGATGACAACGGTCACAAGACGTTCCCGGTTCGCATTGGAGCTGATGGCAAACCCTACCTGCCGCCTACCTCGATTAAGGGCATGCTGCGATCAGCCTATGAAGCGGTGACCAATTCAAGGCTCTCGGTGCTTGAAAGTCACGATCGGCTGTTAGCCTACCGCATCCCTGCGAAAGAGGGGCTAACCATGATCCCAGCCCGAATTAAAGATGGTCAGGTTTGTTTGTATCCAGGCACATCCCGCATATCCAGCAGCGGAAAACCTGAATATGGAGACCCAATGTATGCTGCTTGGCTGCGTCGGTGGGATAGAAATAGCACCAATTTAGATAGGCATGCTACCACCTTTGCTCATAATAACCAGCTTCCTGAACACGGAAAACGAGTAAAATTTTGGGCCGAAAAATTTACAAAAGGAACAATATTTACATACTGGAAAGTTCGTAAGGTCGTCCCCTATGACCAAGACTTAGGCCAACAGCCTCAGGCAACTCGTCCTAACGGTTATGGACAGCACAGGCCAACCGACGAGTCCATGCGTCAGTTTGAGGGCTATGTCTGTGTCACCAATAAAAATATTAAAAATAAGCACGATGAACGAATTTTCTTTGCTACAGACAATGAGGTCAAAATTCCTTTATCTGAAAAGATGAAAAAACGCTGGAGCCAGCTAATCGAAAGCTACCAGGATAATGCAGACTTTAAGAACGGCTTACCGTGCCCAGCCGCATTGGGAGATACTGCCCGTTGGTCTCGTCAGGTGGCAGGGGGAGACAGCGAGAAACAACTTGATGACGGCATCCTCTGCTATGCGCGTGTTAGCGAAAATGGGTCAATTCAAGACTTATACCCGGTCATGATTTCTCGTGGCCTATACGAACTTTCTCCGTCGGAAATGATTCACCCCAGTCTTAAGCCCGCTACAGCATTTGATCAGCTTTCACCCGCTGATCGCGTCTTTGGGTGGGTCAACCAACAGGGAAAAGGTTCCTACAAAGGTCATTTGCGGGTTCATAGCGTTACCTGTTTGATGGAAGATGCCATCGACGACTTTGGTGATGAGGCAGCAATAGTTCCCCTGGCAATCCTAGGGCAGCCCAAGCCCGAGCAAGTCAGGTTCTACGGTGCAGATGATGCAATGGGAAAACCCCTAGAAGAAGGTATCGATAAAGCAGAGGGATATAAATACGATGACCAAACCTTGAGGGGGCGGAAGGTCTACCCTCATCATTCTGGGTTGCCAGCCAACTATTGGGATACGCCCACGGAGGATAGGACACAAACCGCTGACAACGGCCACTATCAAGAATATCGCAGGCCCCGTAAAGACGGGAGCGAAAACTTAGACAAGCAAAACCGATCTATCAAAGGCTGGGTCAAGCCTGAAACAGAACTTGAATTTGACATAGATATCAGCAATTTGTCTCCGGTTGAACTGGGCGCTTTGCTATGGCTATTGGCCTCACCAGAGATTCATTACCATCGATTGGGCGGTGGCAAGCCCCTGGGTTTTGGCAGCGTTTGGCTAGATATCAACTGGGAGAAAACGGACCTAAGGCTAGGGGCCAACTGGAAACAGTTTTACCGATCGCTCATGCCTATTTCAAACCAGGGAACTGGTGCAGCAGAATGTATTGATAAATACAAAAAGGCCGTGGCAACCGCCTACGGAAAATGGAAGAAATTTGAGCGAATTCCCTTTATTGCTGCTTTTTGCCGTTGTAGCAAAGGTTTTGAAGACAATGCCGCTATTCACTACCCACGAGTCACCCCTAACCCAACGCCCGAGGGAGAAGCCTTTGAGTGGTTTGTCTGCAACGAGCAAGATACAAGGGATGAATATGCGCTGAAACTGGCTCTCCCCACTCTGGCGGAAAGCCGTCCCGCCAACCTTCCCTTGCATCCACGGCGAGGAAAAGAAAGGCAGCACAGGAGGCGTTGACGACTTGTAGCTGAAACACTCATGAATTCAGGCTTTTAGGCTCAATCAAATTCATAACCGTGGGCTTCACCCCAACTCCCTGTAGAAAAGGGCTTTCAAAGCTACCCACTTCCTTAACTTTCGACGTGGTTCAGCGATGGGTAGCACTTCCACTGCGATCGCCCAGCTTTCCAAGGGAATCAGGTAGGCTGACGGCTTTCGGTTAACAAACCGCTGTGATCGGGTGTGGTTGAATTCGGGGTCGCACTCTGGAAGCCATCAGGTAGGCTGAATGGTTGTCCGATTCCTTTCACCGCGATCTCAAATATGAGTCCAGCCCTCTCCATTGCCGCTAGCCTACCTCCCCTAGTTCGCCAAGACATCGGCATTCAGTTGCTTTCGGGCTTACAGCCCATCAGCCACTTAGCCGCGACCTATCAAGTGAGCCGGAAGTTCATCTACCAGCAGGGTGACAAAGCACAGAGATTCCCATCATCATGTTGCTCACCAAGCGATATACCCCCGTTTCATCCGCCGCTTCCCAACTGCCTCAAATATCTCTAACCCTTGCTCATAGCGATCGCACACAACCTCAATACACTGCCCCCGCATTGCACTCACTCGCCCCCATCGCCGCAGCACGA
>PPFU01001556.1_pt1 | contig 10092 bp, 7 predicted proteins | sample 1535991 | NCBI WGS metagenome assembly PPFU01 (sample SAMN04901290, study PRJNA319586) | Hypolithon metagenome, whole genome shotgun sequencing project. | isolation source: Antarctic Hypolithon | place: Antarctica: Miers Valley | collected 2014 | reverse complement strand
CTGATCGCATCGGGCACCACGCCGAAGATGTTGCCGAACGAGCGCGATGCGCGGCTGATCGGTTATGGCGGGATGCTGATGGAGGCCTTCGTCGCGATCATGGCGTTGATAGCCGCCTGCGTGCTGCAACCGGGCGTGTACTTCGCGATGAACGCGCCCGCAGCGCTGATCGGCACCACCGCGGAACAAGCCGCGCAGACGATCAGCAGCTGGGGCTTCGTGTTGACGCCCGAAGTGCTGATCGCAACCGCGAAGGACATCGGCGAAACCACCATCCTCTCGCGCACCGGCGGCGCGCCAACGCTGGCCGTCGGCATGGCGCAGATCCTGCACGGCCTGGTCGGCGGCAGCGGCATGATGGCGTTCTGGTACCACTACGCGATCCTGTTCGAGGCGCTGTTCATCCTGACCACGGTCGACGCCGGCACGCGCGTGGCGCGGTTCATGATCCAGGAATTCATCGGCCTGGCGTATCCGCCATTCCGGCGCACCGAAAGCTGGGCGGCGAATGTTGTTTGCACTGCAATCGCGGTGTCGTTGTGGGGCTACTTCCTGTACCAGGGCGTGGTGGACCCACTCGGCGGCATCAACACGTTGTGGCCTTTGTTCGGCATCGCCAACCAGATGCTCGCGGGACTTGCATTGACCTTTGCCTGCGTCGCTCTGGTCAAGATGAAGCGCGAGAAATATCTGTGGATCCCCTTGTTGCCGACGGCGTGGCTGCTGATCTGCACGATGACCGCAGGTTGGCAGAAGCTGTTCCATGCCGACACGAAGATCGGTTTCCTCGCCAATGCGCGCAAGTTCGCGGATGCGGCGGCGCGCGGGGAGATTCTGGCGCCCGCCAAGTCGATCGAGGAAATGCAGCGTGTCGTGCTGAACAACCAGATCAACGCTGCATTGTGCGCGTTGTTTATGACCGTGCTGGTCCTGACGGTCCTGTTCGGCCTGCGCGCAGCGTTCAAGGCGCGGCGGTCGGCCATAGCCACCGCACAAGAGACGCCTTACATGGCGTTCGAGGCCTGACATGAAAACGATGACGACTCGTTTCGCGGCCGCGTTCTCAACCGTGTGGACATGGGCCGCCCGCACTGCGCGCCTTGCGGTAGGCGTGCCGGATTACGAGGTGTATCTAGCGCATGTGCGCAAGGCACACCCGGATGCGGTACCCATGAGCCACGAAGCCTTCTTCGCGGAGCGCCTGCATGCGCGTTACGGCAAGGGCCGGTCTCGCTGCTGTTGAGCCGGTGCGTTGTAGTGCATGCTGACGCCTGACTTATATTCGAGTACTAGGGAGTTGTTTGGATGAACGATCTTGAAAAATACTTCACCGGCAACACCGGCAGACTGATCCATAAATGGCAGCATTACTTTGAAATTTACGACCGGCATTTTTCGCGCTTCAGGGGCTCGGATGTACACGTCGTGGAGTTCGGCGTCTCGCAGGGCGGCTCCATGCAAATGTGGAAGGACTATTTCGGACCCGATGCAAAGTTGTTTGGCGTCGATATCAATCCGCACTGCAAAGCCATGGAGGAGCCGCAGGTCGAGATCTTCATTGGAGACCAGGAGGATCGTGCCTTCCTGGCATCCCTGAGGAAGAACATCCCGCGGATCGACATCCTGATCGACGACGGTGGCCACACCATGAAGCAGCAGATCAACACGTTCGAGGAGCTTTTCCCGCATGTCGATAAGAACGGCGTCTATCTCTGCGAAGACATGCACACGTCGTATTGGCCGGATTGGGGCGGAAGTTACAAGAAGCGGGGTACGTTCATCGAATACAGCAAGGATTTCGTCGACTACATCAATGCCTGGCATTCCGTGCAGGAAAAACAACTGCGAGTGACGGGTTTTACCGAGTCGGTGCATTCATTGCACTACTACGACAGCATTCTGGTCATCGAAAAACGACCCATGCAAAAACCCTTCCATTTGAAGTCCGGCAAACCGTCAATACCCGATTATCAGCCGCCGAAAGGATTTCCAAGACGCATGAAAGGTGATTGACGCCTGTCGCGATCAGGTGCCTCGCGGACAAAAGAGCGCATCGCGGTCCATCTGCATGCCGATGCAGGCGCTAAGGAATACAGCAGCAGCGTGCCATCTCGACGCGCCAGCGCGACTTGGGGTGTGCATACGGCAACAGCTTTAGGCCAGCCGAACAGCGTCGAAACCCTTCAACCCAGGAAGCGGTCAACCCGTTGGATCGCCAGCTGCAGCTCGCTGCCCCCTCCTTCTTTCGGGGATCACCCATTTGACTAGGCGTGGTCAAGGTGTCTCAAACCGCCATCGCCCGCAGCACCAGCCCGGTGATGTACGCGGCATAGGTGCCCAGCGCATAGCCGAGCACCGCCAACAGCACGCCGACCGGCGCCAGCGCCGGATGGAATGCTGACGCCACCACCGGCGCGGATGCGGCGCCCCCGACGTTGGCCTGCGAGCCGATCGCCATGAAGAACAGTGGCGCGCGGATCAACTTGGCGACGCCGAGCATCAGCGCCGCATGCACGCTGATCCAGATCAGCCCCAGCAGGAACAACCATGGCCGGTCGAGCAGCGCGCCCAGGTCCATGTGCATGCCGATGGTGGCAACCAGCACGTACAGCATCGCCGAGCCGACCTTGGATGCCCCGGCGCCCTCCAGCAGCCGCGCGCGGGTGAAGCTCAGCACCAGGCCGATTGTGGTGGCGAATACCACGATCCAGAAGAACCCGGACGTCAGGCTGTAATCCTGCAGCCGCCACTCCGCTGGCAGCGATCCGATCCAGGCCACCAGCGGCCCGGCCAGGAAATGCGCCATGCCGGTGGCGCCGAGGCCCACGGCCAGGATCACCATCAGATCGGCCAGGCTCGGGATGCGCGAATGCTCGGACTGGTAGGCCTCGATGCGCTGCTTCAGGTCCTCGATGGCGCTGGTGTCGGCGCCGGTCCAGCGGTCGAAGCGCTCCGCGCGCGCGGCCAGGAACAACAGCACCGCCAACCACACGTTGGCCACCAGGACGTCCACCGCGACGAACTGGCCGAACAGCGTCGCGTCCACGGCGAACACTTCCTTCATCGCGGCCTGGTTGGCGCCGCCGCCTATCCAGCTGCCGGCCAGCGTGGTCATGCCGCGCCAGGTATCGCCGGCCACCGTGTCCGGATGGATCACGCCCATCGCCACGAAGGCCACCAACGCGCCCAGCATCACCCCGAAGGTGCCGGTGAGGAACATGATGATGGCCTTGGGGCCGAGCCGTACGATCGCGCCGAGGTCGATCGCGATGCACAGAAGCACCAGCGCGCTCGGCAGCAGGTAGTCGCGCGCCATCGGATAAAGCCCGGACGCCTCGCCGTCGATCAGGCCGATCGAGTTGTAGATCGCCGGCAGCAGGTAGCACATCAGCAGCGCCGGGATATAAGTGTAGAACTTGTGCCAGATCCCTGACGGACGTGACGCGGTCCAGAACACGACCCCGAGAGTGACGGCCAGCAGGCCGAGCACGACGGCGTCGTTGGTGATCAAGGCGGTGCTGGGTTCAACAGGCATTGGTGACTTTCCGTTTAGGGTTTGAACGCGCAAGCACGCGCGTGCGCGTCGCTGAAAGCAGGAGCCCGGGCCGCACACACGGGTGGCACAGGTTGTAGTAGCTGCTGTTGGCCCCGTCCATTTCGTTACGTGTCGGAAAAGCCATTAATTGCCAATATGCTGCTTCAACCACGCATTCACCGTGTCGTGCCACAACACGCTGTTCTGCGGTTTCAGCACCCAATGGTTTTCATCTGGAAAATACAGGAACTTCGATTCGATGCCGCGGCGCTGCAACGCAGTGAACGCGGCGATGCCCTGCTCGGCCGGAATGCGGAAATCCTGCTGGCCGTGGACCACCAGCATCGGCACGCGCCACTTCGACACATGGTTGACCGGATTGAACTTCTCGTAGTTCTTCGGCACGTCGTAAGGGGTGCCGCCGTTTTCCCATTCGGTGAACCACAGTTCCTCGGTGCTGTAAGCCATCATGCGCTGGTCGAAGACGCCGTCGTGGTTGACCAGGCATTTCCATGGTTGGCTCCAGTTGCCGGCAATCCAGTTGACCATGTAACCGCCGTAACTCGCGCCCAGCGCGCAGGCCTTGTCGCCGTCGAGGAACGCGTATTTCTGTTGCGCCGCAGCCCAGCCTTTTTGCAGGTCTTCCAGCGGACGATCGCCCCAGTGTTGCGAGATGGCGTCGGTGAACGCCTGGCCGTAGCCGGTTGAGCCGTGGAAATCGATCATGACCACGGCGTAGCCCTGCCCGGCATACGTCTGCGGGTTCCAGCGATAGCTCCAGCCATTGCCGAAGCTGCCCTGCGGCCCGCCATGGATCAGGAACGCGATCGGATATTTCCTTCCTTCGACATAGTTCCACGGCTTGACCACGTAACCGTGCACCGTGTCGCCGTTCCAGCCCTTGAAATTGAACTGCTCGAACGCGCCGAACTTGACGTCCTTCAACGCGTCCGCGTTGTTCTCTGACACCTTGCGGACTGGCGCGCCATTGATGCCGCCGACGAAGAGTTCGTCGCCGCCCTGCATCGTGTTGCGGGTGAAGGCCAGCGTCCCGCCGGCGAGCTCGAATGCGGAAATCGAACCGTCACCGACGATTTCGGTGACACCACCACTCTCGACATCCACTGCGAACAACGGATGCTCGCCCATGTGCTGCGCGGTCGTATAGATCGTCTTGCCGTCTTCCGACAAGGTGATGCCGTCGGCGGACCGGTCCCACTTCGGCGCGATTTCGCGTGTGTTGCCGCTGGACAAATCCATTGCCATCAAGGCGAGACGATCGGCTTCAAAGCCGGGACGCTTCATCGCGCGGTAATACAGCGTCTTGCCGTCCCCGCTGAATGCGGGTCCGGTATCCCACGCGGGATTGGACGCGGTCAGGTTTTTCGCGGCACCACTGCCGTCGGCGCTGACCTGGTAAAGATCGAAATTGGTCGACCACGGCTCGGCACGGTCGGCCTTGCGCGCGCTCACAACCACGCTGCTGCCATCCGGCGACCATGCGAATTCGCTGGTGTCGCCGAACGGCCGCGACGGCACATCGGCGATGAGGTCGCCGCCGATCAATGTCGCGGTGGTCAACGCCTTGGACTTGCCGCCGGGGAGGTCGGCTACGAACACGCGATTGAGCCGGCCATCGTTGAAAGCATCCCAGTGGCGGATGAACATCCGATCGAACACCACGCCCGTGCTCTTCCTGGCGCTGGTCGCATCGAGCTTTTTCTTGTTGCAGGCGAAATCGGATTTGCAATCGGCAAAGGCCTCGGCGAACAACGCGACGCGCTTGCCGTCGGGGGACACCTTGTAGCCGCCGACATCGCCGGCGATGCTGGTCAACTGTCTCGGCGCACCGCCCGCGGCCGGGATCGCATAAAGCTGCTGCGTGCCGGATTTCGCGCTCAGGAAATAAACCGACTTGCCGTCGTCTGCAAACATCGGCGAATTGACATTCCAGCCCGCGGGCGTGAGGCGCACCGGCGGCGCGGCGTCGCGCGCGAACAGATCCTCGATCCACAGACTGCTGCTGGCTTTGTTGGCATCGAAATCGACTTGCCGCACTGCAAACACCACTTTGCGCCCGTCCGGCGACAACGCCGGCGACGACACGCGGTCGAGTTTGGCGAGATCGCGTATCTCGAAGCCGCGCTCTGCCAATGCGAGCTGTGGCAGGGTAAGCAGGAGAGTGGCAGACAGCAAAACATGACAGGGTTTCATGGGAACTCCGAGGCTCGTCATTCCCGCGAAGGCGGGAATACAGTGACTTTGACTTTTTTGGGCTGCAGGCCGCTGGATTACTCGCTGCGCTCGCCCCGCCTTCGCGGGGATGACGGCTGATTATTTATACGATCTCGCTGCATGGATCTGACACCGTCACATCGGACCAGGTTCGACATCGCCCAAGACCGGCTTGGATTTGGCCCCGGTGCGATAGAGCAACCACGCGACCACCGCCAACACCACCAGTCCGACGACTTCACCGAACTGCAGGTTCGCCGCCAACGCCAGTGCATCGGGACGTCCGGTCAGCACGATCGGTACCGCAATCGCGATTCCCATCAACGCCTCTCCCGTGATCAGGCCCGCGGCGAACAAGGTGCCGGGACGATGCAGGCGATCGCGCGCGTCGTCGTGGGCGCCGACCATGCCGTGACGGCGTTCGACCAGATAGGCGAGCAAGCCGCCAAGGAAGATCGGCACCATCAATTCGAGCGGCAGGTAGATGCCGATGGCGGCAGCCAGCACCGGCACGCGGAACTTCGCGCCGCGCCGCTTCAACGTTTCGTCGATGAAGATGATCAATGCACCCACGCCGGCACCGATGGCAATCACGCCCCACGGCAGTTCGCCGCCGAACATGCCACGCGCGACCGATGCCATGAGTGTGGCTTGCGGTGCCGCCAATGAATTCGGGCGTTCGGCCGTCGGTGCGCCGATGCCGTAAGCCTCGGCCAGCAGGTTCAACACCGGCGCCATGATCAGCGCGCAGGAAAACGCGCCGATGCCGAGCATCAACTGCTGCTTCCACGGCGTCGCACCGACGATGTAACCGGCTTTCAAATCCTGCAGGTTGTCGCCGCCGACCGCCGCCGCGCAGCACACCACTGCGCCGATCATGATCGCGGCGACCGCTCCGATCGGCGAATCACGACCCAGCAGCAACATCAACACGACGGATGCGAACAGGATCGTTGCGATGGTGATGCCCGACACCGGATTGTTCGACGAGCCGACCAGACCCGCGAGATACGCCGACACGGATACGAACAGGAAGCCTGCAACGATCATGATGATCGCCATCGGAATGCTCACGCCCCAGTTGCCGACGATGGCCTGGTACAGCAGCAATAACGGAATCACGAAGACAACCAGCGCGATCAGCATCCATTTCATCGGCAGGTCGCGTTCTGTTTCGGGCAGATTCGCATCGGCGCCTTTGCGCGCGGCGGCAATGCCGCTGCGCACGCCGGACAACAGCGAGTTGCGCAGCGAGAACAGCGTCCACACGCCGCCGATCAGCATCGCGCCGACGCCGAGATAGCGGATCTTGGTCGACCAGATCGCAAACGCGGCGTCCTCCGCAGTCGCCCCCGCGATCTGCGTCGCCAGCGCCGGGTCGGCGGACTGGAAGAACGCGTGGTAGATCGGAATGGCAATGTGCCAAGACAGGATGCTGCCCGAGAGCACCACGATGCCGATGTTGAGCCCGACGATGTAACCGACGCCAAGCAGCGCGGGCGACAGGTTCGTGCCGAGGTAACCGAGGTATTTGCCGAAGAAACCTGCACCGGCGGCGGTGTCGGGGATCATGCGCAGACCGCTGGCCGCGGCGAGCTTGACGACCGCACCGACCACGGCCGACACGCCTAGAATCCTGAGGCCGGGGCCGGGATTGTCGCCAGCCTTGAGCACTTCGGCCGCGGCCTTGCCTTCGGGAAACGGCAACGGATTTTCGACGATCATCGTGCGCCGCAGCGGTACCGAGAACAGCACGCCCAGCAGGCCGCCAAGGCCGGCGATGGCGAGCACCCAGGAATAACGGAAATCGTCCCAGTAGCCGAGGATGATCAAGGCCGGGATCGTGAAGATCACGCCGGCCGCGATCGACGAACCCGCAGACGCGCCCGTCTGCACGATGTTGTTCTCGAGGATGGTGCCGCCGCCGAGCAGCCGCAACACACCCATCGACACGACCGCCGCGGGAATCGCGGTCGCGATGGTCAGGCCTGCGAACAAACCGAGGTATGCATTGGCCGCCGCCAGGATCATCGCCAGGACTATGGCGAGTACGACGGCGCGGAAGGTCAGTTGCGGGACGGGTTTTGGAGTGCTCATTGACGGGTCCGGGCGGCAGGTCAGGCCCGATGGTGGCACGAGATGGCAGGCGCGCAAAGTCGGCGGACGATGGGTCTGGGAGCCCACCCTGGTTTTTCAGCTGTAATTCCCGCGAAGGCGGGACAAGCGCGTAGCGCGCAGAACGGCCGAAGGCCGACCCCGAAGGGGCGAGCGCAGCGAGTAATCCAGTGACTTCAACACATAGGGTCGGAAGTGTACGGATGCGGTCTCGTTTCAGGACACTGGATCCCCACCTTCGCGGGGATGACGAGCATGGAGAGCCGCCTCTTCACCCTGCCATATACTCGGCCGCTGCCTTCATCCGGGATGCCGCGTGGCCACAACCACCAGTTCAAGCGCTATTCCCCGACATGACGACTTCCTCGGCCACCCCAAAGGCCTGTTCGTCTGCTTCTTCACCGAGATGTGGGAGCGCTTTTCCTTCTATGGAATGAAAGCGCTGCTGTTGTTGTACATCCTCAAATACCACCTGTTCGGCGACGACGCCGGCTACGACTTGCTGGGTGCATACGGCGGACTCGTGTATGCGGTGCCGGTGATCGGCGGCCTGCTCGCCGACCGCTATCTCGGCATGCGCAAGGCGGTGGTGCTCGGCGGTGTACTGCTGGTGCTCGGCCACCTGGGGATGACCTACGAAGGCGATGCGGCGCGCGTGGTCGATGGCGTGGTGGTGCGCGATGCGGGTGCGCTGCAGGTGTTCTATCTGTCGCTGGCATTGATCGTGATGGGCGTGGGTTTCCTCAAGCCGAACATCTCGACGATCGTCGGCAAGCTGTATGCCGAAAACGATCCGCGCCGCGATTCCGGATTCACCCTGTTCTATGCCGGCATCAACGTCGGCGCCTTGTTCGCATCGCTGATCTGTGCCTTCCTCGGCGAAACCTATGGCTGGAAATACGGCTTCGGCGCGGCAGGTATCGGCATGGTGGCCGGCCTGGTGATGTTTTTATGGGGCCAGAAATACCTGCACGGCCATGCCGAACCCAACGACCCGGCCAAACTGCGCGAACGCGTCGCGGGCCTCACGCGCGAATGGTGGATCTACCTTGGCAGCCTCGGGGGCGTGCTGGTGGTGTGGCAGCTGATCCAGCACACCTGGACCGTGCACGGCGCGATGCACATCATCGCTGGCGTACTGGCCGCGTGGTTCATCTGGTTCCTGTGGAAGCACTGCGACAAGGTGCAGCGCCAGCAGATGCTTGCGCTTGTGTTCCTCATCTTCGGCGTGCTGATATTTTTCACGCTGTACGAGCAGACGTACGGGTCGTGGGTCACGTTCACGGATCGCCTGCTGACCAAGGATCTGTTCGGCGCATCGTCCGGCGCGTATCAGCCCGCCTTGCCTTGGGCCGTGTTCTCGCTCGTCGCGAGCCCGCCGTTGATGATCGCCGCCTTGATGGCCAGCGATCGTGGGCGCGGCGATGTCGCGAAAGGCTTGGTCATGCTGATGGCCGCGGGCCTTGTCGTCGCCATCGTGCACGACATCGTGCTCGTTCCGCAGACAGCCGGCTCGCTGACTTACCTCGGCGCGTTCTTCATCGTCCTCCTTGCGCCGGTCTTTTCGTGGTTGTGGCCGTGGCTGGAGCGGCGCGGCATGAATCCCAGCAAACCCGCGAAGATGGCGATCGGCTTGCTGTTCGCGGGCCTGTCGTTCATCCCGATGCTGGCCGCTGCAAAATTCGCGGGCAGCGGCGCGATGGCCAGCGTGTGGTGGCTGGTGCTGGCGTATTTCATTCTCGAGATCGGCGAAATGTGCCTGTCGCCCATCGGCTTGTCCGCAGTCACGCAACTCTCGGTCGCGCGGGTCGTCGGTCTGATGATGGGTGCGTTCTGGCTCGGCACGGCCTATTCGGAAGTGCTGGCGGCGCAGTTCGGCAAGATCGCGTCGATCGATATCCCCGAAGGCACCACGATCGACTTCGCCGTGGCTGCGGCGAAATACGCGGAGCTGTTCCAGCTGATGCTGTGGGTCGGCATTGGGTCGAGCATCGTGTACTTCGTGCTGACGCCCTTGGCGAGACGCTGGATGCATGGAATCAAATGACGGATTGACCCGCGCGCAGCGCGGCTTTGTCAATCCGTCATCCCCGCGCATGCGGGGATCCAGCGACTTGCCCCAGGACTTTGCCCTACTCACACCACCGCGCGCAGCGCGGGTTAGTCAATCCGTCATCCCCGCGCATGCGGGGATCCAGCGACTTTGC
>PPFU01002906.1_pt1 | contig 10097 bp, 9 predicted proteins | sample 1535991 | NCBI WGS metagenome assembly PPFU01 (sample SAMN04901290, study PRJNA319586) | Hypolithon metagenome, whole genome shotgun sequencing project. | isolation source: Antarctic Hypolithon | place: Antarctica: Miers Valley | collected 2014 | reverse complement strand
TCCCCGCGCCTGCGTGACGCCAATCGTTCGCTCAGCCGCTTCAATCATTGGGCGACGTAGGCTCACTACGATGAACTGAGCCTGACGAGCCTGCTGCTGAATCATCTTGGAAAGGCGCTCTACGTTGGCACCGTCCAGGAACATATCTACTTCGTCGAAGGCGTAAAAGGGTGAGGGGCGATAGCGCTGAAGGGCGAAGATGAAGCTCAAGGCGGTGAGAGATTTTTCGCCGCCAGACATGGAGGCTAAGCGGCGTACCTGTTTGCCTTTGGGGTGAGCGACCAGAGTGAGGCCGCCGGCAAACGGATCGTCGGCGTCGTCGAGCTGAAGGTGTCCGTCACCATCGGAGAGTTCTTCGAAAATGGTCTGAAAGTTTTCGTTAACGGCGTCGAAGGCTTCTTTGAAGGCTTCTTTGCGTAGGGTAGTGAAGTTCTCAATCCGTAGCAGTAGCTCTGTACGTTCTTCTTCAAGCGTTGTGAGCTTCAGGGTAAGTTCTTCTAAGCGCTCTAATGTGCGTTCATATTCTTCCAGGGCAAGCATGTTTACGGGCTCTAGGGCTTCGAGTCGGCGCTGCAAGTTCTTTAGTGACTTGTGAAGCTCTTCGAGGGTGAGGTCTTCAGGAATTTCAGGGAGGGGATCGGGTAGCTCTACGAGCTGCCGCTGGATGGAGGTGTGCAGGTCGTGGAGCTGCTGCTGACGAAGAGTTTGAGTTTCTTTGAGCTTTTCTAGCTGCCACTGGTTTTGCTGCTGCTGGTTTTGCTCGGTTTTATACTGGCGCTCTATGGTGTCGCGGGCGTTTTTCTCCTGCCTCAGTTTGTCGTCGAGGAGGGCGATCGCCCCCTTACTTTGCGCAATGGTCTCTTGCAACCCCTGCTGCTGCTGAGCCATTTCCGACTGTTGATTAAGCTGCTGCTGCTGCTGCTGCCGTAGCGCCTCAATTTGCTCAATATCCCGCTGCACTTTTTCTTGCAGACGCTGCTGCTGCGCGGCCAAATCCTGCTGCCGCTTCTCAGCGGCCCGCAGTCGCTCTTGCTGCCCGCTTAGCTGCGTTTCTAACATGCGCACGACACCTTGAGCCTGCTGCCACTCACTGTGAGTCTGAGATTTTTCTAAGTCTTCTAGCGCCTGACGCTTTTGAGCGATCGCTTGCTCCTGTTCGGGCAGAGCCTCTTCAAGTTCGTTCAGGCGAGTCCTGGCCTCTGCATATTCTCGGTCAGCGCGTGCTAGCTGCGCTTGAGCCTGTTTCAATCGCTCCTCTAAGGCTTGTCGTTGAGTCGCGGCCTGATTGGCTTTTAGTTCCTCTTCTCGATAGCTCTGACGCGCTTCGATCAAAGCCTGAGCCTTTTCTTTGGCTTTCATTGTGAGCTGATTCACTTTTTGCTCACAGCGGCTGAGGATGGCGGTGATTTCCTGGAGGCGATCGCGCAACCCTTTCGCTTCCTGCGATTCCCCTGCTGCCACCGTACCAAAGTGGAGACGTCCGCGATCGCGCAAGCTCCCCCCCGTCATCGCCCCGCTAGACTCCAGAATTTCACCTTCTAGCGTCACCATTCGGTACTGGCCCATATTGCGCCGCGCTTCTGCCAACGACTCAAACACCACTGTGCTGCCAAACACAAAGGCAAACACGTCGGCATACTTGCCGTCACACTCAATCAAATTCACCGCATAGTCAATAAAGCCATCGGGCCGATTCCACTTATCAGCAGGTTTAAAGTTTGGCACCCGAACTTTATTCAGCGGCAAAAAGGTCGCCCGCCCCGCCCGCTTCTGCTTCAGCAGGTCAATTCCCCGCGAGGCCACCCGGTCATCTTCTACGACCATGAAGCCCATCCGCCCGCCTGCCGCAATCTCCAGCGCCAGCCGAAACCTTTTGTCGGCTTGCCCCAGCTCAGCCACAATGCCACATAGCCCTTCGAGCCCACTGCGCTTCAGCGTCTCAGTTGCCTGCGTTCCCTGAGATTCTTTAGTCGCCTGTTCCTGCGCCTCAAGCCTGTCCAACTCACGCTGCTTTTCTCGTTGTTCTTGCAGCAGCCGGTTCAAAGTCTGCGTCTGCGTCTGCAACTCAGCCTCTACATCCGCAACCCCCTGAGCCAACGCCCGAATCTTTTCCTGTCCCGCAGTTGTCTCTACAACTTCTCTCCCGCTCCCTAGCTCCCCCGCTCCCTGGCTCCCCCGCTCCGCCTCCAGCAACCCCAGCGCCTGCCGCTGCTCCGCCATCTGCGTTTCCAACCGACTCATTCGCTCCTGCAACCGCACCCGCTCAGACCGCTGCGGCTCTAACTGGCTCAGCAGGGCTTCTACTTGCTTGCGCAGGTTCGTTTGCTCTTGTACCCAGGCTTGGGATTGGGAGGCGATCGCATTCGTCTCTTCCCGTTTGGCTTCTAGCCGGGCGATCGCCTCATCCCGCTCAGCCGTAATCTGCGCAATATCTTCCTCTGTCAGCATCTTCAAATGCTGACCAATGGCCCCTAGTTCGCTCTCCTGAATCTGAATTCCCGACTGAATCTCACCCAGCCGCGCCGCAATGCCCCGCGTAGAACCTTTCAGCTCCTCCTCCTGACGCACCAACTGCCGTAGCTCTGCCTCCTGCATGGCTAGCTTGGCCTGAAGCGCCAAATACTCCTCTTCACCCAGCGCTTTCACCTGAGCGTTGAGCAAGGCCAGCTCCTCAGCAGTCTTCTCCATTTGCGCCGTCAGCGCCGTGATCTTTTGCTCAATCGCTTCGCCTTCGGCATGGCCTTTGGCAATCTCACTCGTCAGCATTTCGGCCTGCTTGGTTTGCTGCCGCCACTGCATCACCCCTTCCCACTGCTGCTTCTCTTGTAGGGCGGCCTTAATTTGCTTATATTTTTCTGCCTTTTTGCGGTCTTGATCAAGCCGCTCTAGCTGGTCGATCAGCTCATTTTCAACAATCCGGAAGCGCTCTTCTCGATCCTTCACCACGTCCAGCTTGGACTTAGCCTGGTCGATCTTGCGGTCAAAAGAAGCGACGCCCGCCAGCTCGTCGATAATCACGCGACGTTCGCGAGCGTTCATTGAAATAATGCTGGTGACGTCGCCCTGAAGCACTACGTTGTAGCCTTCGGGATAAATGCGAAAGCGCTGTAGCTGCTCGTGAAGCTGATTGAGCGTACAGGGCTCATCGTTAATATAGTAGTTAGACGTGTAAGTGCCCTGAGCCGTCACTCTCAGCCGTCGGGTGACCTTCCATTCCTGAGAAGTCGTTTCTGCAATGGCTGCTGAAGGCTTCGCTCCATTCCCGTTTTGACTGCCGTTCTGACCGTTTCCATTTTGCTCAATTAGCGCCGAACCGTTGTTTAATTCAACAAAGTCAACCCCCGCCGCTTCACTATTGTCCGGGCGATCCCCCTCTTCTGCGCTGTCTTCAGAATCGTCCGGATCGTCTTCTGGCGCTTCTTTAAACTCGTTGAAGTCGTCACTTGCTGAGCGCTCTTCCGCCTCTTCGGTAATCAGCATGTCCGTTACGTCGCTGATGTCGAAGGTTGCAGTGACAATCGTTTCGACCGTAGAGCGGCGCTTGGCCTGGTTTTGGTTAACTAGGTCGGGCAGTCGTTCGGCGCGCATTCCCCGAGAGCTAGCAAGGCCCAGGCAAAAGAGTAGCGAGTCGAGGATGTTCGACTTGCCAGAACCGTTCGGCCCAGAGATGACTGTAAACCCTTCCAATAGGGGGACATCAGTGGCACCACCAAACGATTTAAAATTTGAAAGTTCGACTCTTTTTACGTGCACGCAGGCGTCGCACCGAGCAGTGCGTACAGTTGTACTGACAATCTTAAAATAACAAAAATGCCATTCGTAAGTCGTATTCTTAACAAAGAATGGCGCAAAGATCATCCTTTTGCAGAAAAAGTCTCAAATATTGTTTCGCGTTACTGTGAAGGGGTAGCCCCCTAATGGTCTCCCTACTCACCCCGTACGTTTACTTGGGCGCTTATCTGCGTGTCTTCTTCCGACTTTTCCCAGCCACCCTCATTTAAAAGTCTTTTGGGGCCTACTCTGCTAGGCCTTGATCCCGGCAGCGCCAAGTGTGGACTGGCCATTGTGGGCTTAGATCGCTCACTGCACTATCACCAGGTGGTTTCTGTGAGTGAAGTCACCGATACGATTCAAACGCTGCGAGACACCTATCCGGTTTCCAACATCGTGATGGGCGATCAAACGGGTTCTAAGCAGTGGCAGCAAACGCTAGAGGGATTGCCGAACGCGCCCAGAATTATTTTGGTAGATGAGCGATATAGTTCGCTGGAGGCGCGCGATCGCTACTGGCAAATGTATCCCCCCAAAGGCCTTGGCAAGCTCATGCCCCAAAGCCTGCGCAGCATTCCTCGCCCAATCGACGACATCGTGGCCATTTTATTAATTGAACGATACTTAAAACGGCTATCCGGCGAGGGTTAGAACAAGTCACAATTGCGCCCGAATCGTAAACGAATAGTCGCCACCGGGCTCTAGCTGATAGTCAAACTGCTCTAAAAAGCGGCCCAGCGGCTCTTGAATCAGCGCCCGCCCCAAAGAAGGCTCCACCGTCAGCACGCCCTGCCGAAATCGCCAGCGAAACTGCCACTCAAATTCATTGGCACTCACCTCTCCCTCAATCCTGCCGTTGCGCCAAGACTGATGGGTAATGCGGACATGGGCCGTGGTTGCAGGCAAATATTGATCAGAACTCACGCGGATTTATCACCGATAACTTGTTTTTTAAAAAATCTCGATTGTGGAACTTTGTTTTTCACCATAAACCTTGTTTTTCACCATAGCGGTCTAGCCCGATCGCAGCTACCCCTCATTGCTGAATAGCACGGAAATATTTTATTAAGAAAGATGATTCTTTATGACTTGTCACAAAATGACATCTTTGAATATTCTCAGCGGCCCCCTCTATTCAAGATATCGCCAAAGGCGGTAGCCTATAAGGTATTCGCCAAACATCAGGGAATTTACCAGAGAAAATACTGTGCCTAAAGTTGGCGTCATCTACAACGACATCAAGCCAGTTGCTAAGGAAGCAGCGGGGCTGCTCTGCAAACAGCTTGAGGCGCGAGGCTACGAGGTTTGCTTTGCAACCGGGGCGGCTGGAATTTTGGGCTACTCGCAGCCCGGTAAGCCAGTGTGCCATACCCCGGTTGAAAGTCTCATACCCCCTGGATTTGATCAGGATATGGACTTTGCAGTGGTGTTTGGCGGCGATGGCACGGTGCTATCTGCCTTTCGTCAGGTCGCGCCAAAGGGTATTCCTTTGCTCGCTGTTAACACTGGCCACATGGGATTTTTAACCGAAATTTACCTCAACCAGCTAGAGCAGGCGCTCGATCAGCTTGTAGAAGGCAGCTACCAAATAGAAGAACGTGTAATAGTGCTGGTGCAGCTATATAGCCACGATCATTTGAGCTGGGAGGCGCTGTGTATGAACGAATTGGTGCTGCACCGTCAGCCGCTCACGAGCATGTGCCACTTTGAAGTGCAGGTGGGCAATCATGCGCCGGTCGACATTGCTGCTGATGGCATCATCATCTCTACGCCGACGGGCTCTACGGCCTACTCACTTTCTGCCGGTGGCCCGGTGATCGCTCCCGGTGTGCCGGTGCTTCAGCTCATGCCCATTTGTCCCCATTCGCTAGCCTCTCGCGGGCTGGTGTTTCCAGATACTGAGCCGGTGACCGTTACCTCGGCCAATCCTGAGTCGCTGGTGATGGTGGTCGATGGCAATGCGGGCTGCTATGTGGTGCCGAGCGATCGCGTCTGCCTGACGCGATCGCCCTACTCCGCCAAGTTCGTTCGCCTCAAGCCCCCCGAATTTTTCCGCGTGCTGCGTGAAAAGCTCGGCTGGGGGCTACCCCATATTGCCAAGCCGACTTCAGTAGAGCTACCCTGAGCGCAAACGCCCCTCAGCCGCCCATTAGCGCTGCGCCTATGAATGTGTCTTCTAATTCCACTGGATCACCCCTACCAGGCTCTCCTTCTGGCTCCTCCTTGGGCTCATCTCCTGGCGGCTTACCCAAAGTGCTGATCGTTGAAAACAACGAAAGCCTAGCCGTCGAAATTGGGGTAGACCTGCATGAAGCAGGCTATACCCTTTTAAGTGCGCACAGTCTATCGACAGCGATAGACCTAGTTCATAGCGATATGCCTGCACTGATTGTCGTCGCTCGGCGGCTCGGCGAGGAGTCGGGCTTAGACCTGTGCCGCCAGCTTCGCGCCGAGCAAAACCACGTTGCCATTTTGCTGATGATGGCCCATGACGCGCTAGCCGACCGCATCGCCTGCCTGGAGGCAGGCGCAGACGATTATTTTTTAGCGCCCTACCGCAGCGATGAATTCATTGAGCTAGTAAACGCCTACCTTAAGCCCAGCGTAGCCAAGGGCGAACAGCTACGATTTGCCGATCTGGTACTTGACTTGGCTCAGCGGCAGGTTGTTCGCAACAATCGCATCATTGAGCTGACGATGAAAGAATTTGAGCTGCTGAAATATTTAATGGAGCACCCTCGCGAAGTGCTCACGCGCAAGCAAATTCTAGAAAGCGTATGGGGCTATGACTTCATGGGCGAGTCAAACGTCATTGAGGTGTATATTCGCTACCTGCGGCTTAAAATAGACGGCGAAAATGAAAAGCGGCTGATTCAGACGGTGCGCAGCGTCGGCTATGTATTGCGAGAAAGCTGATGAGGCTATATATTCAATGCCCGATAGTTCAACACGCAACGAATAGTGGAACAGAAAACATGCGCTCACTTCAATGGACTTCTTACGCAGCTCGCTCGTTTACGCGTGCGGCTGTTCTGCTGGCGATAGGCGCGGTGTTGGTAGGTTGTTCTATGCCTGATGGCCCGCCGCCACCCGCTGATAATCCGGCTACGGAGGCTACTGAGCCTGCTGAGCCTGCCGACATGCCAGCAGACATTACCCTTAGCGGCCCAGGGCAGCTTTTGCCCGTGACGGCTACCGCTGAAATACAGGGGGAAACGTTTGAGCTGGAGGTTGCCCAGACCTCGGCGCAGCAGTCCTTGGGACTCATGTTTCGGTCTGAGCTACCCGACAACCGGGGAATGCTATTTCCGTTTTCATCGCCTCGGCGCACGAGCTTTTGGATGAAGGATGTGCCGGTGCCTTTGGATATGGTGTTTTTGCGTAAGGGGGTTGTGGTTGCGATCGCCCAAGCTCCCCCTTGCCGCACTGAACCCTGCCCAACCTACGACCCCGACAACCAGCTCGTCGATCAGGTATTGGAGCTACGTGGTGGCCGCGCGGCTGAAATTGGCCTTCAGCCAGGCGATACCGTCGTGATTACCGCACTACCATAGACTTTCCTCAACGGCTTCTTGTAAGAAACGTTAAGCAAATCTGTAAAAGAAAATACATTTTTGCAAATCTACCGTACAATCACTGAACTTAACCGCCCATCTCAATCGTCGCTTATACTTTACTTTGTTCCTGAAGGCAAGAACTGGGCTTACTAACTGAGCTTATTAAAAGCCAGACCGATTGAACTTGTTTGGACGGGCTCTTTAGAGCAGAGCTTTCCATGATTGGGCAGTAAGCACCCTCTATAAACACAGCTAAATATGGCTAAAGACGGAGTTGCACTCTGTGAGCTTGTGCCTCTCTTGTTGCATTCGCTTTTGCGTAAAAATGCCCAATCGCAACTGTCGTAAAAACGTCACGCCTTCTCCAAGTCATAGCCATCTAACTATTTATCTCCCAACCTCTACCGCCATGCCTAGCGACTACACCAAACTCATCCGCTTTTTGCAGGACGAACTTTCTATTCCACCCACATCTATCAAGCTGGCGCTCCAGCAGTGCCGTGAAGACCTTGGCCCCTTGCCGATGGTGCTATGGCAGCAAGGCGTACTCACATTGCATCAGCTCGAAAGAATTTTTGACTGGATGGAAGTGGCTTAAGAACGTAGCCGCTTCCATTCTTTTAAGCAATCATTGGCAGGCAACCCAGATATACTAATGGTGAAGATTGAGTTGACGGAGACCTTACCATGGCAGTTCGCAAGCGACGCTATAGCAAAGAAGAGATGGCTCGGCGTGGACAAGAAATCTACAAGTCTCAAGTTCGCATACAAGTAGAGGCAGGCAACGAGGGTAAGATTGTCGCTATTGATATTGAAACGGGCGCTTTCGAAATTGACGATCACGTTATTCCAGCGACGGAGCGATTGTTTAAGCGCTATCCTGATGCTCAACCTTGGGGTGTCCGCATTGGACATCCTGCTTTATACCACTTCGGTGCAAGAAGCATAAGGCAACAGTGATCTACGGCATTGTGAGTTCGCTATGCGAAGCGACACTTCCTATTTTGGTGAAGAATGCCAACGGTCGGCAAAGCATGGTTGATACTGTGATAGACACAGGGTTCAACGGTTTTCTTACTTTACCGTCTTCGGTGATTTCTGATTTAGACTTACCTTGGCAGATGTCAGAGGTTGTGACTTTGGGCGATGGCAGCAAGGCAGTATTTGATTTGTTTTCTGCAACAGTTATCTGGGACGGTCATACCGCGGAATTGACGTTGCTGAGTCGGAAACTGAGCCGCTAATGGGAATGTCTCTGCTGTATGGTTACAGACTGCAAATAGAGGCAGTCGAAGGCGGTACTGTAAAAGTGTACGCGCTATAAAAATTGTTACTATAGCTTTGGCCATTTTACTCACTGCATTGTTTATCGCTAGAACCACTATGCATCGCGGGCACAGTGGCGCGTTAGCGTACCTAACGCCGAAGGCATGGCAGAGCCAAGGCGAAGCCTCTCTTTGGAGATATGTATCCGACGCTAGCTATAACTACCGGCTCGTACTAAGAACTTCGTTGTGTTTGAAATATGTTTCCTGATTCAGCAGTGCCTAGTTGATGTCAATAGCCCATAACAGCGGGTAGGTTAAAGCAGACAATGGAAAGATAGGCTGCGTTATGAGTATGTTTGTATTGCAGGCGGCGTTGAGCGGCTTTGGTGAGGCGGAATTAGAGCTTGGAGGCGTAATCCTGCTGACTGTCGTGGCAACGGCTGTAGCCTTTCGCCTGGTTCCGACTCTGTTTCGCTCAGGGTTTAATCGCTTGCAGGCGTCGAGTACGCTATATGCTGAAGTGATTGAGCCATATCAGAGTTTGCTGGTGATCGCCCTCACCCTCACCCTATTAGACCTACTCCTCACCTTTTTTCTCCCCACCGCCAAAGTCTACTCGCAAATAGAAATCCTCCTGAGCCTGACAATTGGCGGTCTTGTCATCTGGCTAATTTCTAGTCTGGCTAAGCTATTTTTTAACGTTTACTTGCTCAACGCCGCCGTCCGAGACGGTCGAAAAATCAACAGCGAAATCCTCAGCTTGGGCAAGGTCGCGACGATTGGCGGCGGCATTATTGTCGTGGTGATTATCTTTGGCCAAACCCACCAAATCAACGTAGTGGGACTGGTCGCTGGCCTGGGCGTTGGCGGATTAGCGCTCGCCTTTGCCGCCCAGCAAACCCTAGAGCAAATTCTAGGCAGCATTGTGCTATACATCGACCGACCCTTTGTGATTGACGACTATATTGGCCTCCCTGATGGCACCTTCGGCCAGGTCGAGTCGATTGGCCTACGCTCAACTAAAATTCGCACATCGGGGAAAGGGACGCTGGTAGTGGTGCCCAACAACATGCTGACGCAAATCTCTATTGAGAACTTCACGGGCGCAAAAAAGGTAATGTCGATTATTTATCTACGGTTTTACCGAGCCATTGCCAATGATGAGAGAGCCCTGATTCGTCAGGTTATTTTAGAAAGCACGCAAGGCATTTTTGGGATCGACTCACGCAGCACCGACATTACGTTTATGGAGCCAAACCAGATCTCAGAGACGCGAGCACAAATTACCTTTTTTATTCTGGGCTCTGGCGAAGTTTCGATGGACTTACGCGGTCAGCTACTAGATATTGCCAGCCGCAATATCGCCCAAAGGCTCAGAGAATTTGGCATTGCATTCGATATTGAAGAACAAAGAATTAACGTTGATTCTCCTATTACTATTTAAATCACTTTCTTCGATTATCTTTTTTAGTCTGTTCAAAATATTTATGGATACTTTCAT
>PPFU01004278.1_pt1 | contig 10099 bp, 8 predicted proteins | sample 1535991 | NCBI WGS metagenome assembly PPFU01 (sample SAMN04901290, study PRJNA319586) | Hypolithon metagenome, whole genome shotgun sequencing project. | isolation source: Antarctic Hypolithon | place: Antarctica: Miers Valley | collected 2014 | reverse complement strand
TCGCCCCCCATCGGGGGGCGAGCCAATTTTTTTTACGCTTCAAGGTTCGCGGGGGTGTGTATTCGGGTGAAGCGGGGCCTATCGGCCGCCGCGAAACCACAGTGGAATCCGGCTCTATCCCCGATGCGTTAGCCTTGCCGCATGGCTGACCCCCTTCTTCTCGCGATCCTGTTCGCCTGTGGGCTGCTCGCCGTGGGATTCGCGCTTCGGGTGACGGTGCGGCCGCTGCAGGCGGTGTTCATCCCGGCGTCGGTCATCGGTGGGTTGATCGGCTTTGCCGTCGTGCAGGCGGGGTTGCGGGTGCCGGGGGAGGGGTCGCCGCTGTACGGAGCGACCGCGGGCGTAGCGGGCACGCTGTCGGTTTGGCCGGGGGTGCTGATCGCTGTGGTGTTTGCGGGGCTGCTGTTGGAGCGGTCGGGCAAGCGGTTTGGCGATGCGGTGCGTCTGGCGGCGAGGCAGGGCGTGGTGGCGTGGATCATCATCCTGGGCGAGGTCGCGGTGGGCGTGCTCCTCACCTGGCTCCTCATCCTCCCCTTCTACGACGTGCCCGCGAGCTTCGGGCAGCTCATCGAGACGGGCTTCGCCGGGGGCCACGGCACCGCGGGGGCGATGGGCGAGGTGTTCGCCAACGCCTTGGACTTTCCCCCTGGACGGGACCTGGGATTTTTCTTTGCGACCTACGGCCTGCTGTACGGCGTGGTGAGCGGGATTGTGTTCGTCAACATCGCGGTTCGGCGGGGCTGGACCTCGGCGGGCGATGTCAAATTGCCCCGGATCAGCGGGCTGGAGAATCGGCGGGATCCGCCCCCGGCGGCGTGGGCGAAGGTCCGGCCGGAGGTCATCGACCCGCTGGTGTTTCAGGTGGTGATCCTCGCGGCGGCATTCGCGGTGGGGTGGGGGTTGCAGATGCTTTACGGCTGGGCGGCGTCAGCCCTGCTGGGGGCGGACGATCCAAAGATCAACGGCGAAACCATCGACTTCGCCCTCAACGTGCCCCTGTTCCTTTTTACGCTGCTGGGCGGGTGGGTCGTCCGTGAAATCATGCACCTCTTTGGCATCGCCGACCTGATCGACGGCGAGTCGATCAAGCGGCTGGTGGCGACCGCGATGGAGTTCCTGATCGTCGCCGCCATCGCCAGCCTCCGCGTCGAGGCGATCGCGGCCTATCTCTGGCCGGTGGTGCTGCTGCTGGCGGGCGGGTCACTGTGGGCGGCGTTCTGCCTCTTCTATGTAGGCCGACGCTTGCTACCCAAGGCCTACTGGTTCGAGCTTGGTATTCTCAATTACGGCATGTCCACCGCCACCACCGCCCAGGGCATCCTGCTGCTGCGGATCGTCGACCCGGACCTTAAAAGCGGAGCCGCGGAGGATTATGCCGTCGCGGCCCCGATGACCGCCCCCTTCATCGGCGGCGGTATCCTCACGGTCGTGGGCATCCCGCTACTGCTGCAGTGGTTCGTCACCCACGGCCTCTCGATAGGCTTTGTGGCGGTAGGGCTGTGGGCGGTGGTGATCGGGCTGTACTTTGTAGGGAGAAGTTTGGCGCGGGGTGGGGGGGGGGATAGCGGGGGCAGATCGGTAACATCCGTGGATGCTGGATGAGCAGCCCCCTTGGTAGCATTGGCCGATCGAGTTGAGCTCGCACCTGCTCCGCCGCATGGTCGACCGAGGGTCCAGCGAGTCGGACCTCCGCGCGTTGCTGGAGGATGCGACGGTCGTCGAGCCTGATCATGTCCAGGGGCGTTGGCTGGTGAGTTCACGTCGCATCCGGGAGCGGTGGGCGGTGGTGGTGGAACCCGATGACCCGCGGCGGGTGGTGGTCATCGTCACCGCGTATCGCCTAAACTAAAAGGCAATGAGCCCCCCCTCTTACCTTGAAGTCAGTTATCACCGCGGTCAGGCGTTTGCCGCTTACCTATACCTGCCCCGTCGCAGCGAGGATCGGGTGACGCGGACCGACCGCGTGCATCCCACGATGCTGGTCGATTACGCCGCTGATCAGAGGCCTTTGGGGATCGAGTTGCTTGACCCCGCGCACCTCCAGCCGGAAACATTGAATCAACTGCTCTGCACGCTCGGCCTCACCGAGCTGGACGCCCTCGACCTCTCCCCCCTGCGAAGAGCGGGATGATGCCTCGGTGATGTTATGTATGGCAGGCCTTGTTCGCAAAGGTGCTGCGGGCGGCGTCGGGATCAATACTGAGCAACATATTTCCCGCGCCGACGCCGCCCCCACCCCCCACCGCCCACCGCCCACCGCCCATGAACTGTCCGATCTGCAAAAACGGCAACATGATACCCGACCACATCGGTGTCACCCTTCGCCGCGACGGCACCACGATGGTATTCGAGGACGAGCCTGCGGTGAAATGCGATCAGTGCGGGGAGGAGTAGGTCGAATCTTCTCCCATGCGGGCGATGATCGACGCCGCGACCGCTGCGGCGCTGGCGGGCGTGCGGTTGGAGGTGCGGCAGTTCAGGGCGGCGTGAATTGAGGTTTCGAGTAGTCTGCCGCCGTTCTCGCCCGTCCTGCTTTGCCGTCACCCCCCGCAGCTCCCCCCCATGCCCATCCCTCAGCTCCCCGGCGTCTCGATCTCCCGCTCAGCAGAACTCGTGCTCAGCGAGGCCCCCTCGGTCACCTTCGTCAGCACCGTCGCAGAATTGTTCGACCTGGCGGTCCCGGAGGGGCAGACCGACGAGCAGGGGTATTACGAAGTGGCGTATGACGTGAACGGTGCGCGGGTGGTCGAGGCGCGGGTGTGTCGGGTGAGGAACGGCGTCTCGGCCAATTATCTCGAGCCCTACATGCGGAGGCGGGACCCCCGGTGCATGGTCATCGCCGACGAGCAGGCGACCGACAAGCCGACCTACAAAGGCCGCTTCGGCAAGGATTTCGAGCCGCTGCGGCAGGAGACGTTCGCCTGGCTCAAGACCCAGCCGCTGGCGTGCTTCTTCTTCGACCCCGGCCACCTCGGGCAGGGCCTGCCGGCGCTGGCGATCTGCCCCGCCAACGCCGGCTTCTTCGCGCTGGGTCTGGGCATGCTCCAAAAGATCGTTCCCATCGAAAGGATTCTCGAGATCGGCGATCAATACCATCACACCGCCATCATCTACATCGCACCCCCCTTCCGACACACCCACTTCGAAGGTAAGCAAGTCATCGTACACAACCGCCGCGAGGGGCTGCACGAGCTTTATAGCTACAACTTATACCCCGGCCCATCAGCGAAAAAGGGCGTGTACGGCATGCTCCTCACGCTGGGCGAGAAGCAAAACTGGACCACCGCCCACTGCTCCACCGTCAACGTCATCACGCCGTACGACAACGTCGTCACCATCATGCACGAGGGCGCCAGCGGCGGGGGCAAGAGCGAAATGCTCGGCCGCATGCACCGCGAGCCCGACGGTCGGCTCAAGCTCGGCCGCAACCTCGTCACCGGCGAGGACCGCTACGTCGCCCTGCCCCGCGGCTGCGAGCTACACCCCGTCACCGACGACATGGCGCTGTGCCACCCCGACCTGCAGAAGCACGACGCGAAGCAGAAGAAGCTTACCGTCACCGACGCCGAGGCGTCGTGGTTCCTCCGCGTCAATCATATCGACCACTACGGCACGGACCCCGAGCTCGAGCGGCTGACCATCGATACGCAAGAGCCCCTGCTATTCCTGAACATTGACGCGGTGCCGGGGTCGACGGCATTGATTTGGGAACATATGGAGGACGAGCCCGGCGTGCCGTGCCCGAACCCGCGGGTCGTCGTGCCGCGGGACCGCTACCCGGGCATCGTGCACGAGCCGGTGACGGTGGATATTCGTAGCTTCGGCGTCCGCTGCCCGCCCTGCACGAGCGAGCGGCCGACGTATGGGATCATGGGGATCTTCCACCTGCTCCCGCCGTCGCTGGCGTGGCTGTGGAGGCTGGTGGCGCCGCGGGGGCATGGCAACCCGTCGATCATCGACGAGGGCGGGATGACCAGCGAGGGCGTCGGGTCGTACTGGCCCTTCGCCACCGGCCGCCGCGTGGATCAGGCGAACATCCTGCTCGACCAGATCCTCTCCACGCCCGACACGCTCTTCGTTCTGATCCCGAATCAGCACATCGGCTGCTGGCAGACCGGGTTCGCCCCGCAGTGGATCGCCCGCGAGTACCTCGCCCGACGGGGCACCAGCCGATTCAACCCGGGCACCCTCGTCGACGCCCGCTGCCCGCTCCTAGGTAGGACGCTGCAGAACCTGCAGGTCGAGGGGCAGACCATCGGCCACTGGTTCCTCCGCGTCGAATCCCAGCCCGAGGTCGGCGAAGCCGCCTACGACGAGGGGGCCCGACTGCTTACCGACTTCTTCAATGAGCAGATCCGACAGTTCCTCGACGACGACCTGGACCCCCGCGGTAAAACGATCATCGAAGCCTGCCTCGGCGACGCGAGCGCAGAAGTATACGATGGCCTGTCGTCGGCGGCCGGGTGACAGCAGCGACGCATCCGACTTGTGGCAGGAGGCTTCATGTAGCCCGGGCGTCTCGCCCGGCTTTCTTCGGCCCGGCCGTTTTCAATCGCCCTGCAATCCCCCGGTCGAGGCGGCGGGTCTATATATAGGCGGCTCTCAGGTCCCGGGGATGCGGACCGGCTCGGGCTGACACTCGACCACCGTTTGGCCCTCGGAGCAGCCTTTGAACGCGTTGGCGAGCACCTCTTTGCCCTCGGGCGAGGTGTCAACGTAGAACTGCACGGGGGCGTCTTGATCGGCCGCGTCGGCCGCGACGGGAGCGGCGACGAGTCGGACCTTCCCCTCGGGCGTGAGTTGCGGCGCCTCGGGGCCGGTGGGCAGGCCGCTAGGGATCGCCTTGGGGCTTTTGTGGATTTCGAGGTAGCCGATGAGGGGGTTTGAGCCGCATGAGCCGCAGTCGTAGACGTGAGCCAAGACGCCGCGGTCGGAGCCGTTGGGGGTTTTGACAGGCGGGGTCCAGTCGGGTTTGCCGCGGAAAAGGGCGTGGTCGTTGAGGTCGTAGAAGTAGACGTAGGTTTCGGGCTCGATAGAGGGTGCATCGCTGCTGCAGGAGTAGAGCGACACGATGAGCACGAGCAGCAGCAGGCAGCCGACGGTGATCCCGCCGATGAGGCGGGGGGGCTGATTCATCTTGCCCCGCCACTGTTTGGCGGCAGCGAAGCGGTTCCAGTCGATGCGGTCACGGATTTCGGTCCAGGCCATGAGAGAGCTCCCAAATAGGACGGGCCGCCCGACCAACGCCCCCTCTCGGGCGGTGAGATGACTCTGCCTATGTTACCACGTGGTGGGCTAGCACGACAGCGCTACGACCCACCTGACCTATGGTCCCGCAGGCGGACGCGGTGAAGGTGCTGGACGAACTCCCCGACGCCCGGTGGCGGCTGCTGTTCTCACTGGCCCGCTGGGGCGGGCTGCGGGTGGTGGGTGAGCCGCGGGCGCTGACCTGGGCGGACGTGGATTTGCACCGCGGGCGGCTGCTGGTGCGAAGCTCCAAGGCCGAACGCTACGCCGGTGGCGAGTCGCGGACCCTGCCGCTGTTCCCCGAGCTGCTCGCCCCGCTGCGGGAGGTGTTCGAGGCGGCCAAGCCGGGGGAGGTGTACGTGCTGCCCGAGTTGCGGCATCGCGTGGGCGGTGCGGTGCGGAACCTGCTGGAGCGTGCCATCCGCCGGGCCGGGTTGGAGCAATGGCCCCGCCTATGGCACAACCTGCGGGCGAGCCGACAGACCGAGATCGAGAACCGCTTCGCGACTCACGTTGTGTGGGCGTGGCTGGCCAATAACGAGGCGACCGCGCGGCGGCACTACCTGCAAGACACGGACGCCCACTACACCGCCGCCGCCCGCGCACCGGATGGCGCACCAAATCTGGTGCGCCATCCGGTGCGCCATGATGCGGCAGGTGGGGGTAGGGCCGGTTCTAACGCCATGCGAAAGGTTATTGAGGGGCAGGGAAGGGCGTTAGGAGTTTGGCAAGTGACCCCTACGGGATTTGAACCCGTGTTACCAGGATGAAAACCTGGTGTCCTAGACCAGACTAGACGAAGGGGCCAGTGACGTGCGGCTCACGCGGTGAGCCGACGCGCCGGGATTGTAACGCAACATCCCGCGGGGGCAAGGCGGCCTGTCGCGATCGCTTTTCTCTAACGGCGTTGGGTCCGCTTTTGGAAACCGCTTCAAGGGATCAGAAGCTGCTTCCTGAGCCGTAGGGGCAGGGCGGGGCTCCGTGACGGGTGCGTCTCGTCATGCCGACCCCGCTCTTAGCCTACGGCTCAGCGTCCGGCTTCGCCGCACCACGTGGTGCCACTCATATAAAGCATGGCTGGTTCTTTTTATATGATCGCGAAAAGGGTCTCTCGTATGCCTCTAAGAAACCTAACTGATAGATTCATAGCTTGACTTATAGGGTACGTTTAGCAAAACACCACACACGGTGGCGGCGGTGGCTCTGGAGGCCGGGGATCCGACGCTTCCGGAGCGGTTCTGCGGCTGCATGGTACCCGAGTCGCCGCTGGCCGATGCGGGCTACAACTTGCAGGGCTGAATGGTCCACCAGCAACCGCCTATTGATCGCATCGGCGGTTCCCAACAGCGCAGCACGTGAACATTTTTAGCAGTTTTGTTGACCTGACGTTAGACTCGCGCTAAACTGCTCATGTTCCATTTCAATGCCATCTTCTCAAATCAGGAGTTTTCAAATGGCTCGTCGCGGTTTTACCCTTATCGAACTTCTAGTGGTGATCTCGATCATTGCCCTTCTCATTGGCATCCTGCTCCCGTCGCTGGGCGCTGCCAGAGAGACTGCCAGAAATGCCAAGTGCCTGGTCAATGTAAGGTCGCTAATGCTTGCCACCGCCGCTTACGCGACCGACAATGGCGAGTACCCCCCGGGCCGCGATAAATTCAGCTCCACATCGGGCGATCAGAATTTTCTTTTCGCGACGCTCATGGAGTCGGGTCAGCTCCCCGCGGAGTTCAGCCCAAGCGTACCTTCGGCCGACAGCGGCCTCCGCTGCCCCTCGGGGACGCTGGAGGTGGGGAACTGGATCAACACCACCCCCTACGATCCCGACGGCGATAAAGTGATCGAGTTCGAGAACCGCGGCGGGTCGTTCTGGTCCCACTATGCCCCAAACGCCGCCACCGCCAACCTCGCCTCACGGAGGGTGCCTTTCCGCGGCGATGACGGCCAAATCGGCAACAGGGTCGTCGTCAAGCAGGACCTAATCGATTCCTCCGGAGAGGCCCCTACCCGCCTAATGGGCTTCTTCGATGGCGGCGGCTATCCTCAAGCCATTGAGAACGCCCGCATCCAGGCGCGGCACGGCGGTCGAACCACCACGAACATCTCCTTCTTCGACGGCCACGCCGCCGCCCACCAACGCGACTCACTTCCCTCCGTCTCCGACGGCTCCGCCCTGGTCAACAATACCACAGGGCCCTACTTCCGCATGATGAAGTAACGGAGCATCCGTCTTGAAACTTCGAATCCAGTTTGTCACGCCTGGGGGCTTTGGTCAACGCGTGCAGTGGGGTACAAGCCCTGAGGGCACACCTTGAACCGAGTGTCAAGGCGTGGCACCCGACAGATCACGTCACGCTCGATGCTCCACGAGACACATCCCCCCCCACTCTGTTCCCTTTAAGTATCATGCTGAAACGTATCCGCGAAAAGCCGGTGGTCTGGATTGGCGTCCCCGTGGTGGGGCTCCTGTTGGTGGTGTGGCTGGTTACCCTGTGGATCAACCGTGGCAACGGCCGAGAGGGGGTGCTGGTCTACTGGTACGACCCGGCCGCGGCCGCTCTCATCGCTGCCCCAGCCGACGCCCGACCGGGGGAGGGATACTTCCGCGCCAAGGTGTTCTACTGTTCCCAATCCCCCGACAAACATTTCCCCGGGAGCCTCTCCCGCCAAATCGGCGGCCGAGATGAGATCAGTGGGATCAACCCCGTCGCTTGGGTCGGCGTGAACAGCCCCGCCGCCGACGTCATCTTCGAAAGCCTCAGCCAACGATGCGCAGGTCAAGGCTCGATCATGCAGTGGTACGCACTCGACCACGAGGGGTAACAGCCCGGCAGAACCAGCAATCGCTCCGCAGTCAACCCGCCTCCAGGTTGAGCGGCGAGTCCCGCTACACTCTTACCATCCATAGAAATATAGCCCGGCTGTCTCGGCCGGGTTTCCGCCCGACAAAACGGGACATGGACGATCCCACAGCCTTATTGCAAGGCCCACTAATTTCTAAGGCGGCGAAGACACCCCCCGAAACCTCCGGGCCGTCTGCACCAACTACAACGAAGGCATCGAGAACACCGCCCCCCCACCGTCCCCCCAAATCCGCCCGCCTCCACCCCCTCGCCCAGGTCTGACGAGCCACCATCGTCGTCCTGCGTGCGGTGCTGGACTGGCGGCGGCGGGAATTTGCGGAGGAGTAGACACCGCGATAAGCAATGAGTGGAGGGCTAGGCCGGGATGAACCGCGAATGGTCCCGGTGGGGATGGGGTTGGGGACGGTGAACGGGGGTGATGGTGGACCAGGAACCGCGGGTCCTTGTTAGCAAATTCCCGACGTCAACGACCACCGTACCGTCCCCGGTGCTGGTGCGGTTCGAAGATTCACCGCACCCTACCCGCTAGCACCATCACGAGATCACTTTGCCAGGTCGGGGTCGGGAGCCGACACTCATGCTCGTCTCGCCCGTAATTTTAGTCGAGCTTTGGCATGTCGATGTCGCTCTCGTGCATCACGAACCGCTCGATGTTAGGGTCGCTGGCGGTGAGGTGGCGGGGGTCAATGTGGGAGTCGGTGGTGCGGCGGGCCCAGAGGGCGTGGTACTTCACGGGGGGGTCGCCGCCCCCCGTGTTTGTGGGCCAGTTCGTCCGCAGGTTTTGGAGTTCGAGGCCACGGACATTGTCGAGGATGAGGGCGGCGTTTCGCATTCTTGTCTCGGGGTTGTCGTTGCTCATTTGGGAGCTGCCGCCGGTGGTGACGGTGACGGTGGCGTCTTCGAGGTCCGGGTGGCCGTTCTCTTTGGCGGGGTAGGTGAGGTGGATGTCGCGGAGGGTGACGTTCTCGATGGTGCTGCCGTCTTTGGCGGTGAGCATGATGCGGCCGCGGGTGGTGCAGGCGAGGTTGCTGATCAATATGTTTCGCATCGTTCCCAAGGACTCGTCGCCGTGGTCGACGTCCCGGCGGTGGCTTTGGATGTCGAGGTAGATGGGGCGTTCGAGGGAGACGCCCGAGAGGGTGGAGCCGACGATGTTGTTGATGACGACATTTTCAACCAGGCCGGCGGACCACATCTCGATCTGGATGATGCGGATGGCTTGTTTGACGGTGCAGTTGGAGAAGGCGATGTCGCGGATGGGGTGGTCGATCTCCGCCCCGATGCCCAGGGCGGCGCAGTTGGTAGCGAGGGTGCAGTTGGTCACGGTGATGCGTTCGCAGGATCGGGCGTCGGGGGTGGCCTTGAGGATGATGGCGTCGTCGCCGCAGGTGAGGTTGCAGTTGGAGACGTGGACATCGCGGCAGCCGTTGAGGTCGAAGCCGTCGGTGTTGGGGCCAAAGAGGCTGTTGTCGACGGTGACGCCGGTGATGCGGCCGCGGTCGCAACAGACGAGGTGGACGGTCCAGCCCGGGGAGTTGCGGATGGTGAAATCGCGGAGGGTGACGTTGGTGCAGTCGCGGATTTCGAGGAGGGGGCTGATGCGACGGGGCTTGGCGCGGTAGAACGAACCCCGGGCACCGAGGGTGGCGTCACCGAGCGGCGGGTCCCAGAAGGCGGGGCCTCGGCCGTCGATGGTGCCGTCGCCCTGGATGGTGATGCCGTCGAGTCCTTGGGCGTGGATGAGGTGGAAGGGCTGGCGGTCTTTGTTGTGGCCCTCTGGGAGTCTGGGGTATCGGTCGAGGTCGGTGCAGGCGACGAGGGTGGAGCCGCGCTCGAGATGGAGGGTGACGCCGGTGCGGAGGGTGAGCATGGAAACTTCGTGCTCGCCGGGCTCGATAGGGACGGTGCCACCGCCGCGGTCGGCGGCGGCGTCGATGAGTTTTTGGACTCGTGCGGCTTCGGGGGTTGGGGTTGGGGTTGGGGGGGGG
>PPFU01004415.1_pt1 | contig 10104 bp, 7 predicted proteins | sample 1535991 | NCBI WGS metagenome assembly PPFU01 (sample SAMN04901290, study PRJNA319586) | Hypolithon metagenome, whole genome shotgun sequencing project. | isolation source: Antarctic Hypolithon | place: Antarctica: Miers Valley | collected 2014 | reverse complement strand
CAGCAGGACGTGGCGGCATCGCGCTCCACTGGAAAAGCGCCTTGTCCGTTGCGGCGCTGCTTGCGCTGATCGCCGTCGCCGGTTTCTGGCTCCGCACCGATCAGACCCGCATCAAACCCGCGCCCGTCCCGCCGCCACCGCTGACCGTGGCGCTGGTCCTGGTCAAGGATCGTGGTGCGCCGGCTCAGTGGCCGGCCAAGCTGTTGTATGGCTGGCTCAACTGGAAGCTCGCCAGCCTGCCGGAAGTGACCGTCCTCAACGAAGCCGAGTTGGCGGCGGGCATGGGCGCGACACCGGCGCACGTGGTGTTTCTGGCGTCGGGCGATGCGCCCGATTCATCCGGGAAATTGCTGCTGCGTGCCCGCTTCCAGCAAGCGGGGCACGAGCAGCAGATCGAGCAGACAGGGACCGCGGCGCAGATGCCGGCACTGGTCGATGCAGTGTCGGGCCGGGTGATGCAACGCCTGCTGCCGGAGCGGACCGGTCCCTGGCCGAAGCTGCAGGTGGATGCCGGCGCCGCTCGCCGCTATGCCGATGCGACCGCGGCGATGGAGCGGCGGGACTGGATGACGGCTGCCGCCATCGGCGAGGAAGTGGTCAAGCTTGCGCCAAGGTTCGGCCTGGCGCGCCTGCAACTGGCGCAGGCGCAGGCGCGGTTGGCGCAGGCCGCCCAGGCCGTCGAACACATGGATGCCGCCCGCGACCTCCTGCAGCCCGCGCCGCCAGAAGTCACCGAACTGCTCGATGCGCAACGCCTTGCCGTGAATCCCCAGCAGTACCAGCAGGCCGCCGAGGCCTACGGAAAGCTGGCCATGCGTTACCCCGACAAAACCGACTACGCGATCGACTACGCAAGCCTGCTGGTCGGCATAGGACGGCCGCAACAAGCCCTGACGCTGATGGAGGCGCACGACAGGAAGCAGGCACCCATCGGCGCGCGCATCGCGCGCCTGCTTACCTTGGCCGAGATTTACCAAGCGCTCGGCGATCCCGAACGCATGCGCCAGCACGCACGCGCTGCGGAGCGGCTGGCGCGCGACGCCGGCGCCGGCTGGGAGCTCGAAAGCGGCACGGCACTACTGATGGTCGCCGGCGCGGACACCATCCAGGTCGGACCGCGCGCGAGCAACGCCTTGTACGAACAGGCCGCCCTGCAATTCGAGAAAGCGGGTAACGGGACGGCCGCGCTATACGCGCGCTTCCTGGCGGAAGTCAGCGGACCGCCGAGCCCGGATCTGGGTCCGCGCCTGGACACCTTGCTGGCGCAGGCCAATGCCGGCGGTTACCGCGAGCTGGAAATCAACATCCTGTTCCACCTGGCCAACCAGCATCAGCTCGCCGGCGATCTACCCGGCTATCGTCGCCGGCTGGAGCAGGCCGCCGGCATCGCGCAGTCCGCGGGCGACAGCATGTCGCTGACCAGGCTCGACATGCTGCTACTCACCGAAGACCTGATGATGGCGCGCCTGGCCAGCGCCGACAAGCGCGTGCAGCGCTTGCGCCGTACGGGTCTGGAAGGCGGGTTGGCCATGATCGTGGACCAGCTCGATGCGACCGTCGCAACGGTTCGCGGCCAGCGGGCGCAGGCGTTGCAGGCCCTCGACCGCGCCCAGCGCAACCTGCCAGCGGTCAAGCCCGGCGATCCGCTGTCCGAAGCGCATGCACACCTGTACTGCGTGCTCGCCGAAACGCGCCTGCCGATGGGCGAACTGGCGGCCGCCCGCGCGGACATCAAACGCTGCGCCACAGCCAGCGATCCGTCCACCCAGCTGCTGGTGATGGTGAACCGGGCGGCGGCCGACCAGCTGGCCGGAGACCGCGTCGAAGCGCGCACGCAGTTGCGACGTATCGAGGCCCTGTTGCCGGACCAGGGCGAAGGTCCGGATCGTTGGCTGCTCACCATTGAAATTGCCCGCCTGCTGACTCGCCTGGGCGACAGCACAGCCTCGGGCAGTCTGTACCAGTCGCTACCCCCCGCACTGGATACCACCGGCTACACCTTGCTCATCGCGCTGCGCGACACCGGCTTCGCCGAGAACGCCGCGGCCCGCGGCGACTGGACTGCCAGTCAGCGCCACGCTGCAGCCGCGCGCAAGGGATTGCCCGCCGACACCTGGATCGTCCACAGCCGCCTCGAACTGCTTGCGGCCGCCGCCGCGCTGGCAGCAGGTGACCCCACCCGCGCCGGCGCCATCGCCGGCAAGCTGCACGCACAGGCGCATCGCCTCGGCGACGCAGCCGTGCAGATGGAAGTGCACAGCCTGCTGCCGGTCGGCGCGTTCGAAGAAGACAGCCTCGCACATCGCGAAACCCTGACGGCGCGCACGGGCATGCGCGGCGCGACGGTGGAATGGATGAGTGTGGGGGTGATCCGCAATGTGCTGAAGCCTGCCGACAACGAGCTTTAAAGCGCTATGAAACAAAATCGACCGTTTCTACAAATCGCAATCGCTTTGCTCATTGCTCATTGCTGGCTGCGGGTGCGGCGGAAACGAGAAAGCGATGCGCGCAATGCGTGCGCCACCCGAGGAGCGCCTCGCGTCACTCTACGATTATGTTCATTCCGTTTACGTGAGCCGAAAAGGCGCGGCTCCGATCACCATGAGTTCCTGGCGACCCTTTTCCTAAAGAGATGGCTGACCTCAATCCGAAGTACTTCGAGGCTTGGGGTGATAGGTCGCGCATCCAGTTGTCTGGCTGCGTTGACGATAAGGGTTATCTGTTCTTCCCACGATTTGATTCGGCTGACAGCCAGCGCGAGATCGTGCTTCCACTTAAGTCACGCGTTGGACCGCTTCGCCCCGCGAGCCACCGCCCAGTCATACAACGCCACATCCGCTGCATGGTGTTGCGCTATGCGCGCGCGCATCGCCGGATCGATGGCGTAGCGTTCGCCTTCGCGGTCCGGATTGGGCAACTCCACCGATGCGGCGCAGTCGTCATCCAGATAGCGTTGCGCGAACCTGGCGAAGTCCGTGTCGTAGCGCTCGGTGATGCCGATGAACTCAAACCGCGCCGGTTCAAATCCCCATAAATATTGACGGTAGAGATTGCGCATCTCCGGACCGAGGCAGAAACGCTCCAGCGACCAGCCTTCGCGCACTACGCGGTTGCGCAGCGACTGCGCGGGATCGTCGCCCGTGTAATCGCGGCGCCAGTAGTGGTAATGCGACAGGATGCGTTCCACCGGATCGCGCAGCCAAGTCGCATAGCGTGCTTCCCGACCGTATAGCGCGATGCGGTATTTCAGCGGCAGGAAATGGCCGTGGACGGCGATGATGTCATCGGACAAGCGCTGCTTCGCGGTAAAGCCTGCGGCCAGCGCGGACAGCTCGCGGCGGACGCGCGGAATCTGCATCGGCGGCGCGTCGTAGTCTTCCAGCAATCGCATTCCGTAATGCGCGCGCATCGCATAGCGCAGGCTGGTACCCGCGGTCTTGGGCAGATGCAGGGACACCAATATCGGCGCAGGCGTGGTCATGGCGTGGGGTTTGTCATGGCGGGAGCAGCACGTGACGAGGCGGCAGCGACCAGTCGATCGACGCCTGTCCGTGTCGCGAGAGATAGTCGTTGGTCGCGGAAAAATGTCCGGAGCCCAGGAATCCGCGATGCGCCGACAGCGGCGAGGGATGCGTCGTCTTGAGCACGCGATGCCGGCGCGTGTCGATGACCTTGCCCTTCGCCTGTGCATACGCGCCCCACAGCAGGAAGACGAGGCCTTCGCGTTCGCGGTTGAGCACGTCGACGACATGATCGGTGAAGCCTTCCCAGCCATTGCCCTGATGCGCGCCGGCGCGGCCGTCTTCCACCGTCAGCACCGCATTGAGCAGCAGCACGCCGCGCTGTGCCCACGGCATCAGATTCCCGTGGTCGGGCCGCGCGATGCCGAGGTCGCGTTGGACTTCCTTGAAGATGTTGTCGAGCGATGGCGGTACCGGCACGCCGGGCATTACCGAAAAGCACAAGCCGTGCGCCTGCCCGGGGCCGTGATACGGATCCTGGCCCAGCACCACGACCTTGACCGCATCGAACGGCGTCGCGTCGAACGAGGCGAAGATCTGTGGGCCTGGCGGATAAATGCGCGCGCCGGCCGCCTTGCGCTCGCGCAGGAACGCGGACAGTGCACGCATGTCTTCGCGTTGCAGGTAGTCGCCGACATGCGCCTTCCATGAGGGTTCGAGCTTGATGGATTCGTTGGGCATGCTTGGACGGGACGGAGACACGCGAAGCGGCGGGGGGGCCGCCCTACGGCGCCTCGATGCTGCGTTGCTCCGACATTTTCGACAGCCGCAACTGGAACAGCGCCTTGGTGACCAGCAACCGTTCCTCGATCGGCTTGAGCACCAGGTCGTTGGCGCCGGCGCGGAGCAGGTCCGACTGGTTCTTCGCATTGGCATCGCCGGTCATCACCAGCACCGGCAGGCGGCGCTTTCCGTAGCCGAAATCATTGCGGATGCTGGCCAGCAGGTCGCTGCCCTCAAGTTTTCCTTTCAGGTACACATCGGTCAGAACGAGGTCGAACGCGGGACCATCGTCGCGATTGGCTTCCAGCAGCTGCAGCGCGTCCTCGACGCTGATCGCATGCGTGACCAGCATGCTGTTGTGTTCGAGCATGCGCTTGGTCGCCATCGCGACCACGCGGCTGTCTTCGACGTACAGCACGCGCGCCCCGGGAATCGGTTCCGGCAGCACGTAGCCGCGGATGAAGGCGGCGAGGGCGGTGTGGCCGAGCGCCTTGTCGAAGTAGTCGGTGATGTCTTCGGTGAAGCTGCGCGATTCCAGATGCGCCTGCACATCGCCCGACACCACGATCACCGGCACGTACGCCTGGCCCGCGGCTTCGCGCACCGCGCGCGCGACTTCCATGCCGCCGCCGTCGGGCAGCACCAGCGAGGTCGTGACCAGATCGACATGGCCTTCGGCCAATGCCGCGCGTGCGCTGCGGACGCCGTCGCAGGCGACCACGTCGACATTGGGCAGTTCGCGCGACAGCACGTCGGTAATGAGTTTGCGTACCAGGCGCGAACCATCGACGACCATGACGCGCGGCGATTCGGTAACGAGATGGCGGAGGTCGTGCTTCATCGGACGCGCATCAGGTGTCGGTCGGCCGCGTCTGGCGCAGGTAATGCCCGGCCACGAGGCCTGCGCCGATCCACCCCAGCAACGCGGTCGCGACGATGACTGCGCCTGCCTGCAGGGGATTGAAACCGCTCAGGGCGAAGCCGCTGCCGTAGCTGCGCGCCAACGCAGCCAGGGGTTCCTGCAACCCGTAGCGGATCGCGGTAAGCAGCGCGAGCGCGAGCGCGCCGGCGGTCAGTCCGTACCATGCGCCGAGATAGAGAAAGGGACGGCGGATGAAGCCGTCGGTCGCCCCGAGCAGTTGCAGTACGCCGATCTCCTCGCGCCGCGACTGGATGTCGAGCCGCACCGTGTTGCCGACCACAAGCAACGCGCCGAAGCCGAGCAACGCCGCTAGCACCCACGCCAGCCGCGCGCCGAACCGCAGCCAGTCGTCCAAGCGTTGTCGCCATTGCATGTCGTATTGCACCAGCTCGGCTTCGGGCAGCGCCTGCAGCGATTGTGCCAGCAACGTCTCGTCGCCTTTCGGGGTGATGATCAGCAAATGGGGCAAGGGATTGCGATCGAGCGTGCTTATGGCTGCGTCGAGTCCGCTCCCGGCGCGCAACTCGGCCAGGCCCTCGTCGGGCGTGCGCCAGACGACATCGGCGATTTCGGCACGACCGCGTAGTTCGTCCGCAAGTAACTGTGCCCGTTCTCCGGTGGTTCCTTCCTTCAGGAACAGGCTGATCTCACGCGCCTGTTCGACATTCCCGGCGAAGCGTTCGATGTTGCCGAGCGCCAGGGCAAGGCCGAGCGGCAATGCCAGCGCAACCGCCATCACGCCGACGGTGAGCAGCGTGGCGGCAGGTTTGCGCGCGGCGCGGCCGAGACTCGCCACGAAACTGTAGAGATGATGGTCGAGCCAGGTGCCGATGCGCGAACGTGGCCTGACGGCGCGGAATTCGTTGGCGCGGACTTCATTCATCGGCCAGATCCTCGGGCGCGATATCGTCGGCCAGGCGGCCTTCGTTCAACACCAGCACGCGCTTCTTCATGCGTTTGACCAGCGCGAGGTCGTGGCTGGCGATGAGCACGCTGGTGCCGCGTTCGGGCAAGGCGGCGAACAGTCTGAGGATCTCGGCGGACAGCGTGGGATCGAGATTGCCGGTGGGCTCGTCGGCCACCAGCAGGCGCGGCTCACCGATTACCGCGCGTGCGATGCCGACGCGTTGCTGCTCGCCCGCCGACAGTTGCGACGGCAACGCGCGTTCGCGCGCGCCGAGGCCGAGCTTGTCGAGCACGCTGCGCACGCGCTTGGTGATGTCGCCGCGGCGCATGCCGCGCAGGATCAGCGGCAGCGCAACGTTCTCGAAGATGCTGCGATCCGTCAGCAGTTGATGGTTCTGGTACACCACGCCGACATCGCGGCGATGCAGCGCGACGCGGCGGCCGCGGACTTTCATCAGGTTTTTTTCGCCGAACAGCACCGTGCCGCGGCTGGGCCGTTCGCTGAGATGGATCAATTTGAGCAGCGTGCTCTTGCCCGCGCCAGAATGTCCGGTGACGAACAGCATCTCGCCTTCGGCCACGTCGAAACTGACATCGGTCAGCGCTTCGTGTCCGCCGGAATAGCGTTTGCTGACGTTGTCGAAGCGCAGGACGGGCATGCGGCGATTATGCCGGATATGTGTTCCTTCTCCCCCCGGGAGAAGGTGCCCGAAGGGCGGATGAGGGCGGGAGAGTGACTGGCCATTGAGTTCTCCGCGCCCTGAAAGTCCGCACCTCATCCGGCGCTGCGCGCCACCTTCTCCCGAAGGGAGAAGGAAAAGCTCTAATACTGCGAACGCGGCGCGCGCGTCACCAGCGATTTCAGTCCCTTTCCGATCCGCGTCAGCAACGACGGCTTGGATGGATGCGATGCCGATTCGTTCGTGATGGACGCCGCCGCGGGCGTCTGCAATGCGCGCTTGGCTTGATCGACGGCAACATTGAGGCGTTGCCCGCCGCGACGCCGGCGTGGCTTGCGCGGTGCGCGAACGTCCTGCTGGGGTGTCCCATTCACCGTTGAAGCAGCCTGCGCCGCTGGCGCTGCCACGGGTGCAGAGGCAGGTTTGACTGCCCGGGGCGGACGCGATGCACCATCGCGTGGCCGTCGTTCACCGGACGAAGCGCCGGGCCGCGATCCCGCTTCACTTCGTCCACGCCCACCCGCACCGCCGGGCTTGCGCACGCCGCGACGCTCGTCATCGGCCGCGCGCTGTTCGCGCGCTTCCTTGAAGATCGTGCTGATGCTGTCGTCCTCGCCATCGGCGCTTTCGACCGTGCCTTCCGGCAACGCGCGCGGCGTTCGTGGCAGTGCGATCAGCAATTCGTGCGTGACCGGCTCCGATGCGATCTTCTGTTCGATGAAGGCTTCGATGTCCGGCAGACCCTGCGCGTAACGCTCACAGGCAAAACTGATCGCATCGCCTTCCGCGCCGAGACGCGCTGTGCGGCCGATGCGGTGCACGTAATCCTCGGCATCGAACGGCAGGTCGTAGTTGTAGACGTGCGAGACGCCATCGATATGCAATCCGCGCGCGGCCACGTCGGTGGCGACGAGGATTTCGAGCTGGCCGGCCTGGAATTTACGCAGCAGCGATTCGCGTTTCTTCTGCGGCACGTCGCCGCTGAGCACGCCGACCCGGTAGCCGGCCCGCTCCAGCGCGCGCGCGACGCGTTCGACGAACGCCTTGGTGTTCACGAATACCATCGTGCGCGCGCCCTCGCTGCGCGACAGCAGGCCCAGCAGCAGGGGCAGCTTTTCTTCGTCGGCCGGGTAATAGAGCTTCTGCCGCACCTTGGCCGCAGTGATGAACTCGGTCTCCACGACGATTTTCTCGGGCTCATTCATGTGCTCGTAGGCGAGCTCGAGCACCCGATGCGAGAGCGTGGCGGAGAACAGCATCGTCTGCCGTTCGGTGCGCACCGGCATGCGCCGCAGCAGGAAGCGGATGTCCTTGATGAAGCCCAGGTCGAACATGCGGTCGGCTTCATCGAGCACGCAGATTTCACAGGCGTGGAGGCTGACGATCTTGTTCTGCCTGACGTAATCGATCAGTCGGCCCGGCGTGGCGATGATGACGTCGACGCCCTGCTGCAGCAGGGTGCGCTGCTTGTCGTAGTCGACGCCGCCGTACACCAGCGCGAAACGCAGGCCGAGATCGCTCCCGAACTTCACCGCGTCCTTGTGGATCTGGATTGCAAGTTCGCGCGTCGGGGCGAGGATCAATGCGCGCGGATCCTCCGGCTTGCGGTCGGCAAGGGCAGGCCGCGTCATCAGCCGGTTCATCACCGTGATCAGGAAGGCCAGCGTCTTGCCGGTACCGGTCTGCGCCTGCCCGGCAACATCGCCTCCGGGTAGCGCGACGGGCAAAGTCAACGCCTGGATGGGCGTGCAACGCGAAAAGCCGGCGGCTTCGAGTCCGGCCAGCAAGGCCGGCTGCAGGTCGAAGGACGAGAAGGAAATATCGGTCAGGGGTTTATCGGACATGTGCTCTGCAGGAAGGCGCGGGGGTCGCGCTTGCGTGGACGGCGTCTGCGAAGCAGACTGCCGGCTCGAGAAAGAAAACGACGAGCCAGGTCGAACCTGGTTCATGCCGGTGGTTGATGAACCGGCTTGACTTCGTCGCGAATGGTCCAATTGATGGATCGCCCCAGTTTATCAGCTAACCCCGCGCACCACGGCCCTGCCGGTTGCGCCTTCGCAGGAGAATCCCTTGAGCGACAAAGTCATCCATGCCGGCGATGCCGATTTCGACGCGGCAGTGCTGCAGTCCTCCGAGCCCGTGCTGGTCGATTTCTGGGCCGAATGGTGCGGCCCCTGCAAGATGATCGCCCCCGCGCTGGACGAACTGGCCGAAACCTACGAGGGCCGCGTGAAGATCGCCAAGGTCAACGTCGATCACAACCGCGCCACCGCGATGAAGTACCACGTCCGCTCGATCCCGATGCTGCTGCTGTTCAAGGACGGCCAGGTGCAGGCCACCCAGATTGGAGCGGTAGGCAAGGCGCAGCTGGCGCAGATGATCGACAAGGCGCTGTAGGTCGTAGCCGTACGGTGGGCACGAAAAGTGTGCCCAACCTGCGTATCCACAATGAATGATTCGCCCCGCCATGCTTGCCGCAGCGCTCCCGCAGTGCTAGTTTTCGCTACACCCGGCGCGTTGCAGGCGCCGCACCCCCTCCCCGAACACTCTTTTCCCACGTCCGCTCGCAGTCCGCGAGCGCTCGCACCCTAGCGAGGAATTCGCACTTGTCAGACAACCCCTCCGATTCCGGCGAAGTCGCCGAGAAGCGCGTGCGCAAGCCGCGCGTCGCCAGCGCTAAAACTGCGGCCGCCGCCCCTTCGCAGCCTTCCAGCGCAGCCGAGCCAGCCCCAGCCGCTGCCGCTCCACCACAGCCGGGTCCGGTCCAGGCTTCGCCGCCGCCCGCAGCAAACGACTACTCGCCACCTGCACCGCCGGCCATGACCAGCGAAGGGTCAGGCAATAACGCCGGCGAAGGCACGAACAACGACGGCAACCAGCCGCGCGAAGGCGGCTTGGGCAACAACCGCCGCGACCGCTTCCGCAATCGCCGCGATCGCCAGCAGCGCGGCGGCGGTGGCGGCGGATTCCGCGACGACGGCCTGCCACAGGACAACGGCAGTAACGATAACGTCCACATACCGCGCAACATGCCCAACATGCCGGAGGGCTTCCCGCAGTATTCGTTGGGCGACCTCAAGCGCATGCCGGCGCAGAAACTGCTCGACATCGCCGACCAGCTGAGCATCTCCGAAGGCGTGGCCCGCGCGCGCAAGCAGGACGTGATCTTCGCGCTGCTGAAAGTGCTGACGCGGCACGGCGAAGGCGTCGCCGCCGACGGCGTGCTGGAAATCCTGCCCGACGGCTTCGGCTTCCTGCGCGCGGCCGAGGCGAGCTATCTCGCCGGTCCCGACGACACCTACATTTCCCCGTCGCAGATCCGCCGCTTCAACCTGCGCACCGGCGACCACCT
>PPFU01067605.1_pt1 | contig 10113 bp, 8 predicted proteins | sample 1535991 | NCBI WGS metagenome assembly PPFU01 (sample SAMN04901290, study PRJNA319586) | Hypolithon metagenome, whole genome shotgun sequencing project. | isolation source: Antarctic Hypolithon | place: Antarctica: Miers Valley | collected 2014 | reverse complement strand
AATCCTGCTTCAATTTCACTATGCAGTTTACTTGACAAAAGTATAAAAACCGCGTTTAAAGGTGTTTAAAGGGGCATTTCGTGATTCCAACAGGAATCGAACCTGTAACCTACTGCTTAGAAGGCAGTTGCTCTATCCAGTTGAGCTATGGAACCGTCAAAACTGATCTTCTTTGCTGAAAATCGAGATGCAAAGAAATAAAAATTTATCTATACCGCAAAAATTTATCTAAGAATAGTTGGTTTATTTTAAATTCCCGGTGTTTCACTTTCCTTTTTATCTGGATCAGTATTTCGGGGTGCCTTCCTTGGAACGATATGGCGCCGGCACACTGCTGCGTTCAGCCGTGCTCAGGGCGGGAGAGTCAGGCAGGCAGTCTATGTGGTGCTGCAGCATCGTCGAAGATCAGGCTCATTTTGCCGCATACAACTACGCAGCATGATCCCTGTTTTGTGGAAAAAGCCGCTGAACATGTCTATCATAAATCAATGGGCTATTACCTGGTAATTCATATATTGCCTTTAATATTAGTATAAACATCGCTTATAACTCTAAAAGAAGCATTGATGGGTGGTCACTTTTATAAGTTTTCGCCAATCCGTATCTTTGCTGCCTTTAATGCATGGAACAAACCCTACCCTCTCCTATTCTTTCCAATAGCAGGATCAGGATCGCTGTAAGCGCGCTCTTTTTTCTTAGTGGTCTATGCTTTTCCAGCTGGGCATCGCGCATCCCTGATATCAAGGAGCGCCTGCAGATGTCGGATGGGGCCCTGGGGCTTCTGTTGCTGGGGATGCCCCTGGGCACCTTGCTCTCCTTACCCATTTCCGGCTACCTGGTCGATCGCTATGGCAGCAAATCGATTATTATCATAGGCACTTTGCTATACGCCTGCTTTTTGCCGCTGCTGGGCCTGGCACCCAATTTATATATGCTGGGGATAACGGTTGTGATCTTTGGGGTGGGCGGAAACTTCCTGAATATTTCTATGAACACCCAGGCAGCAGGAACAGAACAGCGATATGGCCGAACCATTATGGCATCGTTCCATGGCCTCTGGAGCCTGGCGGGTTTCACGGGGGCAGGTATCGGCGCCCTGATGATCGGTCTGCAAGTTAAACCGCTCTACCATTTCATAATCATCGGGGGCTTAGCACTGGTGATCCTTTTCTTTGCCTTAAAGTCGCTTTTACCAGACAACTCGCGGGCAAAAGCACAAAAATTTGTCTTACAAAAGCCGGAAAAAGCCCTGTTGCGAATCGGACTGATTGCCTTTTGTGGTATGATGTGCGAGGGCTGCATGTTCGATTGGAGTGGTGTCTACTTTAAGAATATCGTGATGGCAGAAAATGGAATGGTGGCGGCTGGTTTTACAGCATTTATGAGTACAATGGCCCTGGTGCGTTTTTTGTCCGACCGCATCACCAATAGCATCGGCACGCGAAAAATATTGATCTATAGCGGCATGCTGATTTTCATTGGGTTGCTCATTGCCATCCTCCTTCCATATCTGGTCCCCGCCATGATTGGTTTTTTTATAGTAGGTGCCGGCGTAGCTGCAGTCATTCCCCTGTCATTCAGCAGTGCTGGTAAGTCAAGACAATTTTCGCCGGGTGTAGCAATTGCTTTGGTCGCTACGATGGGCAGCTTCGGCTTTTTGTTGGGCCCTGCACTCATCGGTTTTATTGCCGAAGCGCTGAGCCTTAAAGTATCTTTCGCACTGATCGCGTTAATGGGGCTCACGATTTCGATGATTGCATTTTCAGGAAAACCAAGTCAGGAAAATACCGTCACAACATAAAAATAACTGCATAGTCTTTCAAAACCGTTAAAAAGAGTAATACTTTCCTGTGTGGTTTTGACAGCAATTCTGTAAACTGCGAAGATAATATACCTGGATTGTAGAAATTCACACAGACGATGAAAGCTGCCTCACTCAATGAGCTAAAAAAAGAACTAAAAACGCTGGATGCCGATCAACTGATGGAGCACATGCTCCGACTGATCCGGTATAAGAAAGAGAACAAAGAGTTGCTGTCGTACCTATTGTTCGAGGCCCAAGATGAGGTGGCTTACATTAATATGATCAAGCAGGATATGGATGAGCAATTTGACGCTTTTCAAACTAAAAACTTCTATCTATTGAAAAAAAGCCTGCGGAAGATATTACGCTATGTGAATAAAAGCATCAAATATTCCGGTAAAAAGCAAACGGAAGTGGCGCTGTTGATCTATTTCTGCAGGAAGATGAAAGCGACCACCAATGTATCGCGGGGAAATACAGTGATGGTAAATATGTATCAAATGCAGCTCAAGAAAATTGCCAAGGCATTGTCTACGCTCCACGAAGATTTACAAGCCGATTTTATCTATCTGATGGAGGACCTGTAGCCGACTTCACGATCCAATTTGATCGAGTGGTTTTCTGTTTCCTAAATGGTGGCGCTTAAAGTAAGTGGGGGTAAATCCGGTGATTTTTTTAAACTGGTTCGACAGGTGCTGTACACTGCTGTAGCCCGCTTTATAGGCAATTTCACTGAGTGAAAGTTCATCATAGACAATCAATTCCTTCACTTTTTCCAACCGCTGCAAAATGATATACCTTTCAATAGTAATTCCTTCGGTTGAAGAAAAAAGGGTGCTTAAATAGTGGTAGTCCAGTCCCACCTGGTCGGCTATAGCGGTAGAATAATTAACATGAGGTACAGACTCAGGGGCATGGTGAATCAAGGCGACCACTACATTCTTTATCTTTTCTATGGTCTTTATTTTTTTGTCATCGAGCAACTCAAATCCGTTGGCCTGCAGTACCTTTTGAATAACCTTATGATCTACCGGTGGATCCGGCATGGCTACCGATACCTCGCCCAGCCTGATGTGCTGCACCGTGATACCGAGCTTTTCCAGTTCCTGCTTTACTACCGTGATGCAGCGGTTACAGACCATGTTTTTGATATGTAGCATACCCTTATCCATTAATATTCATTTGCATCAAAAGCTGGTGTGGCACCTTTCTTTGATGCTACCAAAGAGCCTATTTTACAAGCTTTTGCCAAGCATAGGTCCATAGAGTTCCCTTTAAAATGATTGGCTAAAAACGTTGCTAAGAAAGCATCGCCGCTACCGATAGTATCTACTACCGCTACTTCATATCCAGGGTGTTCATAGTAGCTGCCATTGGCGAATACTGCCGCGCCATTTTCTCCGCGAGTCACAATCAGCATCTTGAAACTAAACATCTCCACCAAAGCTTGCATCATTTCTTTTTCGACCTGACGCTGACTATACCAACCCGCGATTTCCATCAATTCGTGATGATTCATCTTCACAATACTGGCTTTCTTTAGCAGCATTTCAACAGTTTCCTGGTTGTAAAATGGAGCCCTTAGATTGACATCAAAAACCTTTTCATCGGCATGGTCGAGTAGCTGTAACAACGTACCGCGGGTCGTTGCCGAGCGGGCGGCAAGGCTCCCGTAAATAAAAACATCGCTATCTTTTACCAGATTTTCCAATGCCTTTCTATATTGGATCTTGTCATACGCAACAGATTCTACAATGGCATAAGTCACCTCATTTTTATTGGATATATTAGCCTCTACAATACCCGAAGGATGAATTTCATCAGTTTGCACATACTGCGTGTCCAGATTTTTTTCCTTCAAAACCTCTATTAGCCCCCGGCCCAATGCATCGTTCCCTACCCTACTAATCACGTAGGGGGAAAAACCATTATATTGTAAATGAATAGCGACATTCATGGGTGCACCACCAGGCATCCGTCCATCAGGTAGCACATCCCAAAGCATTTCTCCAAAACATATTATTTTTTGCTCCATCATCACGTTCTACTAGGTCACTTTTTTCTCAATTTGTTCCAATGACGTCCCTTTGGTTTCGGGCATGATCTTCCACACAAACAAGAGCTGAAGTACCATCATCCCCGAGAAAAACAGGAAGGTATTGCCTGCGCCGAGCGTCTCTATTACATAGGGAAATATAAAGGCAACCAATGCCGCCATGATCCAGTGGGTAAAACTCCCCAAAGACTGTCCATAGGCCCGCACTTTATTTGGGAATATCTCCGATATAAATACCCATATTACAGCACCCTGCGAAAAGGCGAAAAAGGCTATATAGATAAAAAGATAAATTGGTACGGAATAACCTGTAAAGGCCTCCGTGTAAAAAGCATTGGCTACCAGCGCGAGGGTGATAATCAAGCCAAAAGAGCCAATAAGCATCAGCTTCCTACGCCCAAATCTGTCAATATAATAAAGCGCCAGCATGGTAAATATAAGGTTGACCAGCCCTATGCCTGCCGAGGATAGTAAGGCTGAGCTTTTACCCAGGCCCGTCATTTCGAAAATTCGTGGCGCATAGTAGATAATTGCATTAATACCAGACACCTGATTAAATATAGCAAAAGTCACGGCCAGCATAATTGGCGTGCTGTATCGTTTGGAAAAGAACGGTGTCTTTACTTTTTCGTCAATGGCTTCTTGTTTCGAACGTTTGATATCATCGATGATATGGTCTACGTTGCTACCACCATTGGCTAGCTGTAGTATAGTGCGTGCTTCTTCAACCATTCCACGCTTTAGGATAAGCCATCGGGGACTTTCAGGAACAAAGGTTAAAGCGGCTAAAAATGCCACAGCCGGTATGGCCTCTACCCCCAGCATCCAACGCCAGTCGTCATCGCTAATTCCTTCCAGCAGGTAATTAGAGAGAAAAGAAATCAGGATACCGAAAACAATATTAAATTGGAATAAAGCCACCAGTTTCCCACGAGAATCAGCAGGAGAAATTTCTGAAATATATAATGGAGCCGCTACAGATGATGCACCGACACCCAGGCCACCCAGAAAGCGGAAAGCCATAAATACGTACCAGTCTGTAGCCCATGCAGATCCGATGGCCGAGATAAGATAAAAGACACCAATCCAAATCAAGGTATTTTTTCTTCCGATTTTATCAGATGGGATACCTCCGAAAAGAGCGCCAATGACAGTACCGAATAAGGCAATTGAAATGGTTAGGCCATGTTGATAGGCTGACAAGCCCCACAGATCCTGAATATCTCTTTCAGCACCAGAGATTACTGCTGTGTCAAAGCCAAATAAAAAACCACCCAGCGCTACGACGATGGACCAGAAAAACACTTTATTAAATTTCATATATTGCTTTTTGCCACAATATATTATTTTTTAATAGATATGGAAAATATGTTTATTCTAATATGACGCTATTATATATTGAGAATTGGTAGGTTTACAGCAAAAAATTAGCCGCAGGCGCTGATTAAGACGAAATACACTACTATTCTGCTGGCACCTTATCTCCTTTTTTAGAAATTTCTATAAAAAATGTGGATCCTACATTTTCTTCGCTTTCAAACCAAATCTTCCCGTTATGCCATTCAACTATAGTTTTGATGATTGACATTCCAAGTCCGACGGAGGGCTCTCCTTTTACGCCGGGGCGACGCGCTTTGTTGAATTTTTCGAACAATCCTTCCTGCAATGATTTAGGGATGCCGATACCATTGTCCTGAACGGTAATTAAAATCGAATTTTCCTGCTCCGTAATAGTCGTAGAAATAATTCCTTTTTCATGGGTGAATTTGATGGCATTGGAGATCAAATTATTGATCACCTGTGAGAATTTAATTTCATCGATATACACATATAACTCGTCACTTGAAGAATTCAAATGAAACGTCTTGTCAATGTCTTGCTCAGAGTACTTGTATTGCTCTATGATTTCAAGGATAACTACCTTGATGTTAACGCGCGACTTTACCAGTTCCACCCCAGCAGACTCAAGGAACTCATGTTTCACAAAATCCCGGATTAATCGAATACTTCTTTCACAGGTCTTCGAGATAGAATCCAGGATAAAATCAGTAGTGGCGTTTTCTTTCCCTTTCCATTTTTTTGAAAGCACTGTAGTCAATCCCTGAATATTAGCAAGGGGTCCTGCCAGGTCGTGCGAAAGAATCTCAAGTACAGAGTTTTTTTTGGCCGCATATTTTTTTAGCACTTCATTATATGCCTTTCTTGCGGTAATGTCTTCCGCAAAGCCAGAGATTAAAACTTTGTCATCCACATTTGGCAAATAGTATGGCGTAAGACAGAGCCATCTGATTGCTTGATCAGGTAGCAGTAACCTGAATTCGATATCCTGCCTTTGCTCGCCATTCATAATTTCCTCATAGGCCTTATGCACATAGGTCACATCCTCAGGGTGTATGGCATTTAAAATATTTGCTGAATCGGTAAATAAAACTTCCTTGTTGGTCTGCAGTATACTTTCACAGGCATCATTTAAATATTCAAATACGCTCTTATCCACATTATAAGAGAAAACAATCTGGTGTGATTTTGCAGCCAGATGCTCCAAAAAGCTAAAGGAATGGGTAGATTCTTTGGGGATCATAATTCTATTGGAAATCAGTTATTTTTTTGGCCGATCATGCGCTAAGCTTGTAAAAATCTTTGCGACCAAATCATAAAACTTCAAAGCTACATCAACTTTACCTTCAAAGTATCTCATTTAGGGATAAATAATTCCATTGAAGAAAGTTATTTTATTCCCGAAGAGTGGCGGACCACCAGGTGTGTTTTCAAAACCAGGTTTTCAAGCGTATATATATTTGATGGTTCCAGTACCTGGTTGAATAGTATCCGCGCGGCTGCCTTACCCATATCATAGGCGGGCTGCGAGACCGACGAAATAGGGGGTTCCATAATAGCGGTAACTGGCTGATTATTAAATCCAACCAGCGCAATATCGCGGGGAATATGCAGGCCGGCAGCCTTAACGGCGAGCATTGCCCCTATGGCTACTCTATCGTTCACACAGAAAAACGCATCTGGTAGCGAAGATGCCTGGAGCAGCTTTTCTGCCACCTTTGACGCATTTTCCTGTGAAAAATCCGAATGCGCAATCAATGTCTCATCGATAGGAATATGATGTTTATGCAATGCTTCCCGATATCCTTTTAGCCTTTGTTGACTATTGGTAAGATTAGCTGGTCCCGCGATATGGGCGATTCTCCGGTGCCCCGTTGCTATCAGGTGCTCGACTGCCTGAAAGGCGCCCTCAAAGTCATCAACCACGACGGTAGAAGTTTTTAAATCCGAATTTATCCGATCGAAAAGTACCAGCGGCACGCCTTTGTCCATAATTTCCTGGAAATGATCGAACGTCTCAGTTTCCATAGAAATAGCGGCTATCATACCATCCACCCTACTGGCGAGCAGCGCCCTGGTATTGAGTTTCTCCCGCTCAGACGACTCGTTCGATTGTGCTATCAATACATGATAACCTGCTTCATACGCTACCTCCTGTATGCCACTGATGGCTGTTGAAAAAAAGTGGTTGGCTATTTCAGGCACCAAAACGCCAATAGTATTCGTTTTTTGATTGCGGAGGTTTAAGGCAACTGTGTTAGGTTCGTATTTGAGTTCCTTTGCCAGATCCCGCACCGCCTCTTTCGTTGTCTTGTTAATATCAGGGTGATTATTCAATGCCCGCGACACGGTAGAGGTGGAGATGTTTAACCTTCTGGCTATGTCTTTAATGGTGACTTGTACTCTACCCATGGACTTTTTTTTGAAACAAGTGACATTAATCTACTTTTCCTTCAGCAATTTAATAAGCATTTCCTTATAAAGAAGCATTGGCCAGTATTTAGGCCGTCAAATTGGAAACGTTCCCGGCATCGATCCCGTATTTTTTTTGCCATAATTATAAGAAAATACGGTTGACTAGTATAAATTCCTTATTATATTGACTAATTATTGACGTTTTTTAAAAAAATTGAGTGATTCTCCAGATAGTTAATTTTGCTACGCAGCCTTCAGTTTCCACCATTATCCCATGCCGTACCAAAAGGAGAACATTTCTATAATATCATATTGATTTGAGAACGCTGATATGTGGGTATTTAGTAAACAAAATTTTATCAGTAAAAGCAGCTAAACAGAAGAACTTTAATTATGTCAAAAAAAAAATATAAAAACCCATTTGATTTAACAGGAAAAACGGCGTTGGTAACTGGTGGGGGAACGGGTCTGGGTTTGGGTATGAGCAAAGCGTTCATTGAAGCAGGAGCAAAAGTTATTATAACAGGAAGAAGAGAAGAAAAATTGCGCGAGGCCTGTGAGATACTCGGCATTCATGCTACTTATGTTGTCAATGATATTGCCGATCTGTCTTCTATTCCCGGACTGGTCGCGGCCGTGGAAAGAAACTCTGGCAATATAGATATCCTGGTAAATAATGCTGGTATTAATTTAAAAAAACCGACACTGGAAGTAACGGACGAAGAATTTGCCACTATCATCCAGACCAACCTATTAGGACTATTCGCGCTTACCCGGGAAGTGTCGAAAAAAATGGTGGAACGGGGCAGTGGGTCAATCATTATGATCACCTCTATGGCGGCTATGTACGGCCTTTCGCAGGTGAGCCCCTACGCGGCGTCTAAATCAGCCGTGCTGGGTATGACCCGTGTATTGGCTAGCGACCTTAGCCCTCACGGAGTTCGTGTTAATGCCATCGCACCGGGATTTATTGAGTCACCGATGCTGCATAAGGCGCTGAACGCAGACCCGGAACGCAAACAAAAAGTAATAGGAAGAACCCCAATGGGCAGATACGGACAGCCGGAAGATATTGGACATGCCGCTGTATTTTTAGCCTCCGACGCTGCAAAGTTTGTAACAGGCATCAATTTACCAATAGACGGAGGAAATTCCTCAGGATTTTAATTGGGTTGGGGTGTTATGCCCGGGTGCTACATAAGTTTGATCGTATGGGTTTCGATACTAAAGTGCATGACACAGAAAAAATCTGACGATACAATACCATCAAATCAATAAATAAGATAATAGTGTGAGCCTATATGATGACCAAAAGTGATATTTATCTTGAACAAGCGTGGCGATGGTTTGGACCAAAGGACCCAGTAAAACTTGCCGATATCAGGCAGGCTGGTGCTACAGGTATTGTTTCTGCTTTGCATGAGATACCCAACGGGGAAGTGTGGACAGAAGAAGCCATTCTAGCCAGAAAGAAAATCATAGAATGGAATGAAACTGTAACGCCAGCACAACCTTCCGGCCTGCGCTGGTCAGTTGTAGAAAGTGTGCCAGTACATGAGCACATCAAAACAGCTGGTAAAGGTCGGGAAAAATATATCGAAAATTACAAGCAGAGCATCATCAACCTGGGCCGCTGCGGTATCGATACGATATGTTACAATTTCATGCCCGTACTGGACTGGACGCGCACAGACCTGAATTATGTAGTCGCCGATGGATCGGAGGCTTTGCGTTTCGATGCCGTAGCCTTTGCAGCATTTGAGCTATTTATTCTTCAAAGGCCTGGTGCAGACAAAACGTATTCCCTCGAAAGGGTACAGCAGGCAGAAGCCTATTATAAAGGTCTAACCGGCGATGAGAAGATAAAGCTTCAAAATAATATTATCGCAGGATTGCCAGGTTCAGAAGAAAGTTTTACCCTAGCAGAATTTCAACAAATCCTCGACACCTACCAAACTGTCGACGCAGCCACGCTCAAGGAAAATCTTTTTTACTTTCTGCAGCAAGTTATTCCTGTAGCAGAAAAAGCTGGTATCAGGATGGCCATTCATCCAGATGATCCTCCGCGACCAATCCTGGGCTTGCCCAGAGTAGTAAGTACTGAAAGCGATATCCAGGACCTTTTGGCTGCTGTTGATTCTCCGGCCAATGGTTTTACCATGTGTGCAGGCTCGTTTGGGGTACGGGAAGACAACGATTTGGTGGGTATTGTGAAAAGATTGGGCCGTAAAATCAACTTTATCCACTTAAGAAGCACGGAAAGGGCCAAAACTGATGCGGAAACATTTCATGAGGCTAACCACCTGGAAGGTGATGTGGATATGTACGGCGTAATGCGTGCATTGCTGCAAGAAGTGAAGCTAAGGAAAGAAGCCGGTAAAACAGGCGCAGCGCTGCACATCCCGATGCGGCCCGATCATGGGCATCGGATGTTGGATGATTTACATAAAATAACCAACCCCGGCTACTCTGGCATAGGACGGCTTAGAGGCCTTGCCGA
>PPFU01026723.1_pt1 | contig 10122 bp, 9 predicted proteins | sample 1535991 | NCBI WGS metagenome assembly PPFU01 (sample SAMN04901290, study PRJNA319586) | Hypolithon metagenome, whole genome shotgun sequencing project. | isolation source: Antarctic Hypolithon | place: Antarctica: Miers Valley | collected 2014 | reverse complement strand
CCCGACCGGGCCGGCCGGTTCGGATTGGTCGGCTCGGATTGGCCGCGTCCCGTCTCGGCCGATCGGGAGGGGCCAATCAGGCTGGCGTCAGGTCGGCATCACCCGCATCATCGCGCACATCCTCGGCTTTCACCACCGCCTGCGCGCAGCGCATCACCCCATTCGCTTCGTCGAAAGCGTAGGCCGGGCCGCCGTGCAGCGTCCAGCCGTCGCGCAGCGCCTCCGTCACCTTCGCGCAAAAGGCGGCGCTGTCGTCGCCCGTCAGCAGACGGTAGCGCGTCATGCCATGCCGCCCGGGAATGGCCAGACGCCCAGCCACGCATGAACGGCGGTGATGATGGCAAACAGAACAACCGTGATCGCGGCCAGCCGGAGGTCGCCCGCGAGACTGCCGCCGTCGAAGGGCACGTAGGCATGGACCGCGCGGTTCAGCAGCAGCATTTCGGCCCCGGCCCAGAGGAACAGCGACCCGAACAGGACCAGCGACGCCAGATCGCCGTTCACCAGCAGGTGCACCCCCGCCCATAGCATCGTGCCCAGCAGCATCGGATGGCGCAGGTGCCGCCGCAGCCGGCTTTTCGAATTGCCGAGCCCGAACAGCGCGATCGCCAGGAACATGACGAGGTTGTTCAGGTGCACGCCCCAGGACGGCGGCTGGTAAACCGGCCGGAGATCCGCGCCGCGATAGCCGGTCACGATCAGCACCAGCGCGACGACCAGCGCGACGGCGATCACCCCCTTCGACGCATCGCCCATCCGGTCCTGCATCGCAGCGCGCGCCCCGGGGGCCAGCCGCTTGAACATGTGCGCCAGGATCCAAAGGGCGATTCCCGCCACCAGTATGACCATCTTCGCCCCCGCGCACACCGCCGCCGCCATCACACTAGAATATGCCTGCGGGGCGTGGCCAGTGGGGATCTCCTGCCTTTCACCGTGGCGGAAGCGGGGCGGTTCTTTCACGAGTGCACGTTCGGCAGCATCCGAGCCCGGTTCTGTACAGTACGGCGGCGAACGCGCCTGTGGCGAGCCGGCTGCACGGCGTGCGGCACAGGTCGCGCTGATGGTTAACCCGACATTCGTCCTTTCCTGGCATGGTGGACCAACGGTGGACGCCCGCCGCATAGGGACCGTTCCAGTTTCCGCCCGCCCGCTCCAGGCCCGCCCACTTCCGGCCCGAAGGACCGATCGACACAGGCATCAGCACGCAAAGGACGGCATCATGTCTCGCAGTCTTCTCCTGGCGACCCTCTCACTGGGCGTCCTTGCCCTTTCGGCGACGCTGACGTCGGCGCAGACCGCCGCGGCACCGCCCGGTCTGGTGACGGTCGCCGGCAAATGTGCCCCGCGCCCGGCGATGCTGAAGCGTCTGGCCGACCGCTACGCGGAAGTGCGCCAGGCGATCGGCATGGCGGGCCCCGAACAGGTGGTCGAGGTGTTCGCCGACATCGACAGCGGCTCGTGGACCATCATCGTAACGGCCGCCAACGGCGTCACCTGCATCGTCGCCGCCGGGCGCGCCTACGAGAATCTGGACGAATCCGCTCCGCCCGGCGCTCCGGCCTGACCCGGTCGTCGGCGGCGCAATTGGGGTGGCCGCCGACGAACCGGGATCTCACCGCAGATGCGCTTCGCTCGAGGAACAACTTGGCGAACCGGGACGTTGAAATCCGAACCGCGCGCGCATCGCCGCGATGAACTGGAGATTTCACCATGAAACGCATGATGGCCACCGCTGCGACCGTCCTGATCCTTTCCGTGCCCGCCTTCGGGCCCGCGCAGGCGCAAGGCTTCACCGAATACAGTTTCGACGCTGCCCAGAACCTCTACGCCTCCGACCTCATGAACGCGCGGGTCTACGCCACGGAAACGGCCATTGGTGACATGGTTGAGCCGGGGATGCGGCAGGAATGGGATGATCTTGGCGAGGTCAACGACATGATCCTCACGCGCGACGGCAACGTCGAGGCCGTCGTGCTGGGCGTGGGCGGGTTCCTCGGCGTCGGCGAGCGCGATATCGCCGTCAACCTGTCGGACCTCCAGATCCTCCGCGACGGCGACGCAACGGGTGATGTTCTGCTGGTCGTGACCACGACGCGCGCCGGTGTCGAGGGTGCGCCCGCCTTCGTCCGCGACCCCGCGATGGTAAATGCCGAGGCAGCCGACACGCAGGCCGCCGTCGACGATCGCGACGTCGTGGTCGTGCAGGGTGACCAAGCGGGTGCCGGCGCAGCGGCGCCGGGCGCTCTGAACACGGCCGGCGCCGGCCTTGAGGAAGGCGCCTCCGTCGCCGAGACGGATACGGCGGCGACCAGCGAGGCCACCGGCACTCAGGTCGTGCCGCTGACCGAAAACACGCTGGAAGGCGACTTCAACAACACCGCCGATGCCTCGGACGTGGACACCGACATCATCAAAAGCGAGACGTCGCAGGCGTCCGAACTCGCGACCAACGATGTCGAGGCCCAACTGGCCGAAGAGACCGAGACCGCCGAGACCGGCGCCGCGACCACCGGCGACCAGGCGATCGTTGCGGGGACGACCGCCACGACGGCCGAACGGCCGATGCTGCAACGTCCGACGATCCAGCGCGAGGGCTTCCTTGAAGTCGCGATGGACGAACTGACGGCCGAAGACCTGGAAGGAACGACGGTCTATGGGCTGGAGGACGAAAGCGTCGGCGAGTTGGGCGAGTTGATCCTCAGCGGCGACGGCGGCACGATCGAGCGGGCCGTCATCAACATCGGCGGTTTCCTCGGCCTCGGCCAGAAGCAGGTCGCCGTCACGTTCGATGAGCTGCAGATCCTGCGCGGCGAGGGCAACGACCTGCGGATCTACATCGACAGCACGCAGGACGCCCTCGAGGCGCAACCCGACTACGAGGGCTGACGCCGGACCGGGAGGGCTGACGCCCATCCTGGTCGGGGCTGGCCTGCTGCGCTTCGACGTTCAAGGGCCGTCCCGATGGGGCGGCCCTTTCTGCAGCCGGCAGGACGGCGTCAAGTCCGGATCACCCCTTGCGCGCTCGACAAGCTGGCACTAACCCACCGCCCACTGCCCGCGACGCCTGCCAGCGCCAAGGAGAACCCGATGGCCAGACCGAAGATCGCCCTCATTGGCGCCGGCCAGATCGGCGGCACGCTCGCCCATCTGGCCGCAATGAAGGAACTGGGCGACATCGTCCTTTTCGACATCGCTGACGGCGTGCCGCAGGGCAAGGCTCTCGATATCGCCGAATCCGGCCCGGCCGAACGGTTCGACGCGGCGATAACCGGCACGACGTCCTACGAGGACATCGCCGGTGCCGATATCTGCATCGTGACCGCCGGCGTCGCGCGCAAACCAGGGATGAGCCGGGACGATCTGCTGGGCATCAACCTCAAGGTCATGAAATCGGCGGGCGAGGGCATTGCGCAGCACGCGCCCGACGCCTTCGTGATCTGCATCACCAACCCGCTCGACGCAATGGTCTGGGCACTGCGCGAGTTCTCCGGCCTGCCGCACAAGAGAGTGGTCGGCATGGCCGGCGTCCTGGACAGCGCGCGGTTCCGCCACTTCCTGAGCCTCGAGTTCGGCGTGTCCATGCGCGACGTCACGGCCTTCGTGCTGGGCGGGCACGGCGACACGATGGTGCCGCTGACGCGCTACTCCACCGTCGGCGGCATCCCCCTGCCCGACCTGGTGAAGATGGGGTGGACGACGCAGGACCGGCTCGACGCCATCGTGCAGCGCACCCGCGATGGCGGGGCCGAGATCGTCGGCCTGTTGAAGACCGGCAGCGCCTTCTATGCCCCCGCGACCAGTGCCATCGAAATGGCGCAGGCCTATCTCGGCGATCAGAAGCGCGTTCTGCCCTGCGCCGCCTGGGTCGACGGCGCCTTCGGCCTCAACGGCCTCTATGTTGGCGTGCCCACGATCATCGGCAAGGCCGGGGTCGAACGGGTGATCGACATCGACCTGACGAAGGACGAACAGGCGATGTTCGACCGGTCGGTCGACGCGGTGAAGGGACTGGTCGAGGCGTGCCGCGGCATCGACGACTCGCTGAAATAGCGCGGCCGGGACCGGGGCCGGCGTGAGATCAGCGTTGCCGGAGGGGTCGCCTCGACGATGACGGCGGACGGGCCTGACCGCGGCATCGTCCTCGCCTGCACCGGCGCCGGCTACCTCCCGCTCGCCATCGTCACCGCCCGTTCGGCCGCCGAGACGAACCCCGACCTGCCCATCGACCTGTTCACCGACCGGCCCTGCGACGATGCCGTCTTCGCCCGCGTCCACCGGCTGGAGCGCATCTGGTTCCGCCCCAAGTTCGAGGCGATGCGTCGGTCGCGCTTCGCCCGCACGCTCTACCTCGACACTGACCTGCGCGTGCTGGCACCCGTGGGCGATGCGCTGGACCTGCTGGACCGCTGCGACATCGCCGGCGCGCACGACGCCTTTCGCAATTCGCGCAAGGCGCACGACCCGACCCTGCCGGCCGCCTTTCCGCAGGTAAACAGCGGCGTGCTGGCCGTCAGGCGCTCGGACGCGACGGCCGCCTTCCTGCGCGGGGTCGAGGACGCTTTGCACGCCAGCGGAGCGCGCAAGGACCAGCCGATCCTGCGCCGGCACCTGTGGGCCTCGGATCTGCGGCTGGCGATCCTTCCCGAGGAATACAACCTGATGGCATGGCGGCACGCGATGCTCTGGTCCGACCGTTACGCCGCGCCGCGCATCGTCCACAATTCCGCGTTCAGCCGCCTTGGCGCCGCGCCGCTCGACGCGCTGACCGGGCGGCGCCTGGCCCGCCACATGCGCGCCCTCATCGCCGCCGACCGCGCGCTGAACCCCGGCGCGCGCCCCCGCCGCATCCTTGCGCCCGCCGACCGCTCGCCCAACGGCGCCCTGCGCGCGTTGCTTGCCAAGCTTGCCCGCGCCCTGCGCGAACGCGCCGGCCGCCCGCACTAGGCGCCCAATTCCGCCCGGCCGCGCGGTTTTGCGGTTCCACCTCTCCGCGCGACCTGCGATGTTCTGGCCGACACCACATCCCGGGGGCCACGCCGATGAACATCCACGAATATCAGGCCAAGGCCCTGTTGCGCGACTTCGGCGCCCCGGTCAGCGACGGCCGCGTCGTGACCCGGGCCGAGGATGCAAAGTCGGCCGCCGGCGAGCTGGACGGCCCGGTCTGGGTGGTCAAGGCGCAGATCCACGCGGGCGGGCGCGGCAAGGGCCATTTCGTCGAGGACGGCGCCGGCGAGAAGGGCGGCGTGCGGTTGACGAAATCGGTCGAGGAGGCGGCGCAGGAGGCGCGCAAGATGCTGGGCCGCACGCTGGTCACGCACCAGACCGGCTCCGCCGGCAAGCAGGTGAACCGCATCTACATCGAGGACGGCGCCGGGATCGCGACCGAGATGTATCTGGCGTTGCTGGTCGACCGCCAGACCAGCCGCATCAGCTTCGTCTGCTCGACCGAGGGCGGCATGGATATCGAGGAGGTCGCCGCCAGCACGCCCGAGAAGATCACCAGCTTCTCGGTCGACCCGGCGACCGGCTACATGCCGTTCCACGGCCGCCATATCGCCTTTGCGCTGGGGCTGTCGGGCGGACAGATGAAGCAATGCGTGTCGCTGATGGGCCTGCTCTACCGTGCCTTCGTCGCGAAGGACATGGAGATGCTGGAGATCAACCCGCTGATCGTCACCGACCGCGGCGACCTGAAGGTGCTGGACGCCAAGGTCAGCTTCGACGGCAATGCGATGTACCGCCACAAGGACATCGCCGAGCTGCGCGACGAGACCGAGGAGGACGCCAAGGAACTGGCGGCGTCGAAATACGACCTGAACTACATCGCGCTGGACGGCGAGATCGGCTGCATGGTGAACGGCGCCGGCCTCGCCATGGCGACGATGGACATCATCAAGCTCTACGGTGCCGCGCCCGCCAATTTCCTCGACGTCGGCGGCGGGGCGACGCGCGAGAAGGTGACCGAAGCGTTCAAGATCATCACCAGCGACCCGCAGGTGAAGGGCATTCTGGTGAACATCTTCGGCGGCATCATGCGCTGCGACGTCATCGCCGAGGGCATCGTCGCCGCGGTGAAGGAGGTCGGCCTGAAGGTGCCGCTGGTGGTCCGGCTGGAGGGCACGAATGTCGAGCAAGGCAAGGAGATCATCCGCACCAGCGGCCTCGACGTGATCGCCGCGGACGACCTGAAGGACGGCGCGGAGAAGATCGTGAAGGCGGTGCGGGGGTGAGCGCTGGTCCTGTGGCCGTGGCCACCGGCGAACGCTCCGGTGGAGCGTTCGAGGCGCGAACGCGCGGAGCGCTGAGAATACGATGAAATATGTCGAGGCCTTCAGCGCGCTTGGTTATCGCGTTCCAAATCCGCGTGAGGATCGGAGCGCCGAAAAAATCGATCGCGCGTGCGTGACGCTATGGCTTCGCGAAGTAGAATGGGCGCCGGCGCCGCCTCGGCTCGATCTTTGGGAGTCAGCGGTCCCCGGAACGGCCGATTGGGAGACCTGCCCAGGGCACAAGAAGCGCACACGACATATGGCCCGAGCCGTCAAAGAATTTGACGGTAGGTTGGACGTGATCATTCTGGCAGGCAGGCACGACGAAGGATACAGCGACGCCGATCCGTGGCTCCCTTCGCAACGAGCGAGCCATCGCTGGCGTATCAAGAAGTTCGATGAGGCGACAGGCTATTTCCTTATTGCCGCGGAAAGACAAACGCAGGAGACCGCATAGAATGGCCATTCTCGTCGACGAAAACACCCGCGTCATCTGTCAGGGCTTCACCGGCTCGCAGGGGACGTTCCACTCCGAACAGGCCATCGCCTACGGCACGAAGATGGTTGGCGGCGTGACGCCGGGCAAGGGCGGGCAGACGCATCTGGACCTGCCGGTGTTCGATAGCTGCCACGCGGCGGTGCACGCCACCGGCGCGACCGCGACCGTCATCTACGTGCCGCCGCCCTTCGCGGCCGACAGCATCCTCGAGGCGATCGACGCGGGCATCGCTCTGGTCTGCTGCATCACCGAGGGGATCCCGGTGCTGGACATGATGAAGGTCAAGCGGGCGCTGCAGGGCACCGGTACCATCCTCATCGGGCCGAACTGCCCGGGCGTCATCACGCCCGGCGCCTGCAAGATCGGCATCATGCCCGGCCACATCCACAAGCGCGGCAGCGTCGGCGTGGTCAGCCGCTCGGGCACGCTGACCTACGAGGCGGTGAAGCAGACGACGGACGTGGGGCTGGGCCAGTCCACCTGCGTCGGCATCGGCGGCGACCCAATCAAGGGGACCGAGCATATCGACGTGCTGGAATGGTTCCTCGCCGACCCCGAGACGCAGAGCATCATCATGATCGGCGAGATCGGCGGCGCGGCCGAGGAGGACGCGGCGCAGTTCCTCGCGGACGAACGCAAGGCGGGACGGTGGAAGCCGACGGCCGGCTTCATCGCCGGCCGGACCGCGCCGCCGGGCCGCCGGATGGGCCACGCGGGCGCCATCGTCGCGGGCGGCAAGGGCGGCGCCGAGGACAAGATCGAGGCGATGAAATCCGCCGGCATCACCGTCGCCGACAGCCCCGCGGGCCTGGGCGAGGCCGTGCTGGCCGCCATCGGCTGACGCGGCACCCCCGGGGGGGGGCCGCGGGTCACGGGGGCCCCGGGCCCGGCGGACGGGTGAGGTACCGAAGGCAGAGGCCCCCGCGGTGTTGCGGTCCCCAAAATTGCGGCGCCCCTGCGACCACCCGGGTGGAGGGCGCGTCCCGGTCAGGCTGGCGCGGTCGCGCGATCCGGGCGCCGCCGTGTCCGGCGTCGCCTCGAAAGGGTTGCCGGCCGTGGGCCGTGGGCGCGCCATCGGCGCGGTCCCACGGCGCGTCCGCACCGAGGGCGCGACATGGTCGGGATGGCCCAGCGGTGTCCCGCCATGCACACCGCACGACAAGCTGTCGGCAAGGGCTGGCAAAACGGTCGCGGCGGGGGTAGTCCCGTCTGGCGCAACGTGGCGGAGCCTGCGCCGCCCCACGGACTTTACATGACCTTTCCTGCCGCCGTCCGCACCTGCTTTCGCAAGTACTTCGCCTTTTCCGGTCGTGCGCGACGGTCAGAATACTGGTGGTTCGTCCTCTTCTACATCGTCGTCGGCACCGTGCTGACGGTCGTCGACGCGCGCTACCTCGGCGGCGGCGGAACCATGCAGGCCTTCCGCGTCGTCGACCCCGGCACCGGCATCACCGGCACCGGGATCGACGTCGGCACCGATGATAGCGGCCCGCTGGCGACGATCTTCGGCCTGGTGATGATCGTGCCGCTGCTGTCCTCGGGCTGGCGGCGGATGCACGATACCGGGCGCAGCGGGCTCTACCTGCTCTATCCGCTGATCGTGATGGTCGGCGTCACGATCGCCACCGGCCTCTTCGTCGGCTTCGACGCGTTCGAGGCGGGGCGGCTGGCGCAGGTGATGGCCGGAGCCGCAGGGCTGGCCGTGGTGGCGGCGCTGATCGTGCTCTTCGTCTCGCCGCTGCTGGTTCTGTGGTGGCTGTGCCGCCCCGGCCAGCCGCACGACAACGCCTACGGGCCGCCGCCACTGGACACCAGCCCGGCAGTCCCCAGATGAACTCGAACCCCCTGCCTGCGAAGGTGCGCGCATGACCGACCAGTCCCCCAACGACCAATTCCGCGAAACGTCGTTCCTTCAGGGGCACAACGCGGAATATCTGGAGCACCTCCAGGCCCGCTATGCCGGCGACCCGCATGCTGTGGATGCCGCCTGGCGCGCGTTCTTCGACCAGCTGGGCGCCGGGCCCGATGCGGCGCAGGCCGAGGCGCAGGGCCCATCCTGGGCGCGCCCCGACTGGCCGCCGCAGCCGGCCGACGATCTGACCGCCGCGCTGACGGGTCAGTGGCCCGCCGATCTGGCCGCCGTCCCGAAGGCGGAAGTGACCGCCGCAGGCGACAAGATCGCGGCGAAGGCGGCGCAGCAGGGCGCCGCGGTGTCCGAGGCGGCGGTGCGCCGCGCCGTCACCGACAGCCTGCGCGCCCTGATGCTGATCCGCGCCTATCGCATCCGCGGCCACCTGGCCGCCGATCTCGACCCGCTCGGGATCCGCGAGAAGGTCCCGCACCCCGAGCTCGACCCCGCGAGCTACGGTTTCGAACCCGGCGACATGGACCGTCAGATCTTTCTCGACAACGTCCTGGGGCTGGAGGTCGCGACCCTGGCCGAGATCCTGGCGATCGTGAAGCGCACCTACTGCGGCACCTTCGCGCTGCAATACATGCACATCTCGGACCCCGAGCAGGCCGCATGGCTGAAGGAGCGGATCGAGGGCTACGGCAAGGAGATCCAGTTCTCGAAGGAGGGCCGCCGTGCGATACTGAACAAGCTGGTGGAAGCCGAGGGCTTCGAGAAGTTTCTTCACGTCAAGTACATGGGGACCAAGCGCTTCGGCCTCGACGGCGGCGAAAGCCTGATCCCCGCGATGGAGCAGATCATCAAGCGCGGCGGTGCGCTGGGGGTCGAGGACATCGTCATCGGCATGCCCCACCGCGGCCGCCTGTCGGTGCTGGCCAACGTCATGGGCAAGCCTTACCGCGCCATCTTCAACGAGTTCCAGGGCGGCAGCTACAAGCCCGAGGAGGTCGAGGGGTCGGGCGACGTGAAGTATCATCTCGGCGCCTCGTCCGACCGCAGCTTCGACGGCAACAGCGTGCACCTGTCGCTGACCGCGAACCCTAGCCATCTGGAGGCGGTGAACCCCGTCGTCCTCGGCAAGGTCCGCGCCAAGCAGGACGCCAAGGCCGACCGCGACCGGTCGCGCGTGATGGCCGTCCTGCTGCACGGCGACGCGGCCTTCGCGGGCCAGGGGGTGGTCGCCGAATGCTTCGCGCTCTCGGGGCTGAAGGGGCATCGCACCGGCGGCACGATGCACATCGTGGTGAACAACCAGATCGGTTTCACCACGGCGCCGCATTTCTCGCGCTCGTCTCCCTACCCCACCGACAACGCGCTGGTGGTCGAGGCGCCGATCTTCCACGTCAACGGCGACGATCCCGAGGCGGTCGTCCACGCCGCCAAGGTCGCGACCGAGTTCCGCCAGAAGTTCCACAAGGACGTGGTGATCGACATCTTCT
>PPFU01033496.1_pt1 | contig 10126 bp, 20 predicted proteins | sample 1535991 | NCBI WGS metagenome assembly PPFU01 (sample SAMN04901290, study PRJNA319586) | Hypolithon metagenome, whole genome shotgun sequencing project. | isolation source: Antarctic Hypolithon | place: Antarctica: Miers Valley | collected 2014 | reverse complement strand
GGGGACTTTCAACCTGATTAGGCATCGCCTTGCCCTTTTTACAAGCGAAGGAGCCGCTAATGGACTCGTACGGCAATTTTTACTTAGGAGAGATAATGAGCACGAAAACCCTTACTCAAATACGCGAAACTAATCGACTAATTGAGTCCATCCTTGAATCTGATGATGGCCTGATCACTCCAGAGATTGAAGCCATGATGAATGAAGTGGCGCTAGCTGAGCCCGAGAAAATCGACTCTTATTATCACATCATGAAGCGCATTGAGGCTGAGGAGTCCTACTTGAAAGACCGGGAGGCTGAGCTTCGTAGCGCAAGGAAAGCCCTCGAAAACAATCGTGAGCGCCTTAAGAACAATCTCAAATTCCACATGGAACAAACTCAGCAGACGGAAGTCTCCGGCAACGAGTACCGATTCAAACTTGCTGGCTCAAAGCCAAGACTTGTCATTGATGAATCGAAGGTGCCTGACCAATACAAGGTCGAAGTGATTGAGCGAGTGATCCAAAAAGACCGCATCAAAGAAGATCTGGACATGGGCATTGCCGTTGAGGGCGCGTCACTTGAGGCCTCGTACTCACTAAGACCTTACCCGGTCGCTAAGGCCATCGCCTCAAAAAAGGGGGCATAATGAGTAATGCTCTAGCCACTATTCCACAAAAAGATCTGTCGGCTAAAATTGAAGCTGTCTTGATGAAGGGCGACTTGGCAGGCCTTTCTGATCAGGAGCGAGTCAGTTACCACAATGCTGTCTGTGAAAGCGTGGGCTTAAATCCTCTCACATCTCCTTTTGCCTACATTAAGCTCAACAACAAGCTTGTGCTCTATGCTAAGCGCGATGCCACTGATCAACTCCGCAAGGTTCACAATGTCTCTGTGACTATCACCTCGCGCGAGAAGTTTGATGATATCTACGTCGTGACCGCCAAGGCTAAAGATGCACATGGCCGCGAGGATGAAAGCACTGGAGCTGTAAACCTGAAAGGCTTGTCTGGTGAAGCCTTGGCTAATGCTCTGATGAAAGCCGAGACAAAGGCTAAGCGAAGGGTGACTCTTTCAATTTGTGGGCTTGGGCTTCTTGATGAGACTGAAGCTGAACCATTGGCAGAAAAGCCAGTCAGCGCTCAGGCTGAAAGGGCTCGCGAGATTGCAGACAAGATCAGAAACTTTGCGCCTCAATCCCGCAAAGACGCTTTCAAGGACCCAGAAGACTTTGGTGATTACGTGGTCCCCGCCGGGGGATTCAAAGATAAAAAGCTTAGAGACATCGCTGTAGCTGATCTTAAGCACTACGTGAGCGGCGTTTCGAGCAGTGTTGCTAGTGGCAAGATCACGCTTAAGCCGGATCAGGAAAAGGTGATTGAGACGATTGAGAGCTATCTAAATCAAACCACAGTCCGCACAGCGGGCATTGATGAGAGTGAGGACTTCTAGTTATGGCAAAGCAGGACGAATGTTACCTATCAATCATCGGCAGGCTGGGCAGAGACCCAGAGGTCAAAACTATTAATGAAAAAGAAGCGACTGTGTTTTCAGTCGCTGTGAATAGTATCGGGAGGGATCGTGCCGAGGAAACAACTTGGTTCAACGTCACAGTCTTCGGCAGGAAGGCAGATGCTTGCCAGCAATATCTTAGCAAAGGATCTCAAGTTTACGTTCGCGGACAACTTAAGGCAGGGCTATTTAAAACCCAAGGTGGCGAGACCAGGCTTTCTCTTAACATCAATGCGGATAGCGTGCAGTTTTTGGACTCGCGCCAAGCTAGCAATGACACCAATGAAGTAGAGCCAAGCTTTGATCCAAACGAAGAGATCCCTTTCTGATCGGAGAAGACCATGAGAACTGAAACACACTATCTAGGCGACTGTGACGAAATTGAAGTGACTGTTTTCATCAATGTCGATGGCGCAGTTCAGGGCATCAAAGAGGTTTTCAATCACGTTAAAATGATCTTTGAAAAGATTGATCTCACTCGCATGGTTGAGCAAAGCACCTTTGCCACGAATGTTTTGATTGCAAGAGTGGAAGAAAAGCGTGAGATCGAGGGCTTGCTTCCAGTGCGAGACATGCTTGACGATTACAAAGAGCGGAGGGTGATGTGAGAAAAGCGCTTAAAGTAATTGGGGTTGATGAGCCTGAAACTGGTGACCATGAGTATCAAGCTGCCGATGGCACTCTGATCTGTTTCGATGAAGTTAACGGACTCGCTAGGAATGTGAGCTACTGGGCCTACATTGATTGCCTGTGCGACAGAGCAGATAAAACCAGTATCGTTGAAAAGACTGCGTACATGCACAAGAAGTATCTCGACGAACTACAGCGCCACATTGATTCGTGGGGCACTGAAGAGGATGAGCGACAATTTCAGATAGGTAAAGAGGCATGAGTATGAGTGATTTAGATATTAAAGCTTGGGGATTGATTGGAATAACGAGGGCCGTTCTCTCTTTTATTACTGTCGATGATGAGAGTCACCGCAAACACATCGAGAGCCTTCGCCAAAGGCTTGATGAGCTTATAGCAGAGCTAGACGCAGGTGAGGAGTTAAAGACACAACAAGGGGGGGACGATGGGTGCAGCGAAAGCGAAGCCAGAGCAAGAACTAATCACGCTGGATGAGGCAGTAGAGGCCTTGAAAGAATCCTGGGGGCTAGATGACCCACCTTATAAGAAATCTACTATCTACAACTGGATCTCAACCAGGAAGATCAAGCGCTTTGGCCCTCACCACAGGGCTATGCTTGATAAGGCTGAGCTTTTAAAAAAATACGGACGCAATGCCTAAAAGAGAGAAGACCGCTCTTCAAGAAATAGTTCGCTACGAAAGTGGGGTCTACTACTACCGTGGACCTGGTGGAGAGAAGTCTTTAAAAACCAAAGATTGGGACTCTGCTGTAAAGCGCCTTGAGGTCGAGAAGGCCAAGGGTCAAGGTTCAATCAATGCATCCATATTGAAGGTTAAAGACATTCACCCTGACTATCTCGACTTCCGAAAGAAGCAGAGAGATGGCAAGCTTCAAAACCGCAAGTCGATAAGGGTTACCACTTACTCAGAGATCGAAAAGCTCTTTGCCAAGCACCTACTACCCTTCTTCAAAAACAAAAAGCTCTCAAAGATCGACGAAGAGATGTGGGACCAGTATTGCGAAAGAGCGCTGGTCTCAGACCTATCAAATCACCGCAAAGTGTTCGGGGGCTTTCTTCGCTGGTGCAAGCGCAAGAAATACATCCGCTATGTCCCTGACCTTGAAATCCCCCCGATCACCAGGAGAAAAAAGCGAGTCCTCACCGAAGATGAAATTAAGGGGCTGATTAAATCGACTCACGGCAGATTTCACCTCTTTTTTATGATGGCTCTTCTTATGGGCTTGAGGCGGGGGGAGATCATTAGGCTTCGCTGGGAAATTGTAAAGCTTGATAAGGGCTATCTGATCGTCACAGCGGATGTTTCAAAGACCAATCAAGAGCGCCTGGTGGTCATCAATAGCTATTGCCTCGAACTTCTCAGAAGGGCTCACAGCGAGCAACTAGACTCACCTTGGGTCTTTCCTAATCGGGACAACTTGAAGCGCCACATGAGCGACTCTGGCTTTAAGGGATCTTGGTCCAGGGCAAAGGAGCGAGTGGGCATTGAAGGCCAGATGACATGGGGCGACCTTCGGGCGACATGTGAGAAGTATGCCCACTTATCCACAGCCTTTACCGACTCTCAAAGAGAGAAATTCTATGGCAGCTCCACCGAAGTCCAGAAGCGAATCTATGTGCATAGGTTTTCAGCAGATGAGCTAAGGGGGCTTGAGGACGCTGTACAGGTTGAAGGGCTAAGTGAGCTGCTGATTTCAAAACTTGGGGAAAAGGCGGGGAAGGAAAGTGAAGTAGAATGAAGTCACTCGACCAAAGCCTTGATTTTATTGGTGGCCCAGGCAGGGATCGAACCTGCGACCCCAAGTTTAGGAAACTAGGCGCCTACAAACTAGCCTATAGCTTCGCCTCAAACTTAGCCACGTTTCAGATGGCCTCACACCTTACTTCTGTTTCACTGTGTTTTTATCGTTTTCAAGCTGTCCCGATTCATTTCATGGGGAAAACGTGGGGAAGCGTCCTAAATAAAAGCTATCCAGAATCGCACTTCACATTCTTAAAAACTAAGGGGGATCAATGACTGATCTTAGAGGCATTATAGCGCTTTTTTGCTCCACTTTTCAACTACAGAACGAGGGGGTCTAGGGTGGCTAGATATGACCGAGGGTGGGTGAAGTACCACAGAAAATTATCCTCTTCAGATATTGGACAGAGCCCAACCCGGCTTCTTTTATTTTTACACTTGGTGACCTGGGCCAACTACCAAGAATCCTGGGTTGAATGGAAGGGTAAGCCAAAGAGGCTCAGCAAAGGTCAATTGGTGACCTCTTTAACTGAGCTTTCTGCCCAAATCGAGGTTCATAAGAACACCATCAAAAAACACCTCGAATATCTGCGCTTGCGTGAATCAATAGTGTACGAGGCGTGCACGGCTGGTCTTCTTGTAAGTATTCAGAACTACGATAAATATCAATCTTCTGACGCGGAGGGCTCGACGGAGAGTGAACGCAAAGTAGACGGAGACTGTGACGAGGGGTCGATGCCGGGTAGACACGGGGTGCACAATATAAAGAATATAACAATACAAGAAGGTAAGAAAGAGAGTGTTCACCCGGGAAAAATTCAAGATTGGCTAATGGGCGATGAGGCAAAGAGTTTTCGAGACTTTTGCGAATTCATGTTCGACAAGCACGTCCCTAGAACCATCAAGGAAAATTACTACGGACTGGCTGCTGGGTTTGATTTCGACTTGGATAAGCTCTCGACCTGGCACACAAGATATTGCTCCGCCTACCGCTACAAGGAACAGGTCGCAAAGGGTGATCATGGGAGACTTCAAGAGAAAGCCTCGGCGCTGCTTTGCGAGTCCGGGATAAGAAGGCCCCGAGGTGACAATGCATCCGCGTAACTGGGAAAGCTTTTTAAACCAGATTGTGATCGACACCGTTTACATGCCGACAAGGGCTGAGCTTTACAAGCGTCTCGGTGTAGATTGGCAAGCTTGGCCAGAGTGTAGGGCCAAAGATATCGCAAAACGCTTTGAGCGCCGCGCGGCTGAGAAATCTCCAAGCGCCGCAAGGGTTAGTGTGGCCTCAGACTTGGAGGGCTTAGAGGGGCTCCTGATGCCTGAGGAAACTTTCCAAATTCAGGCCATGTACCAAGACATGGCTTCTTTCGGCAGAGGTCAGCAGTTAGCTCAGAAGATTATGGCAAGCCCTGGTGATGCTCAACAATTGGTTTCAGACTTTAACCAAAACCGAGTCAGCTCCGTAAAGCCCACTTCACTGTATGAAAACATTGGGCCGACACTAAAGATTTTAGAAGAAGAGATCGATCGGGGGGAGGTGGTAAAGCCCCTTTTTGGCTGGCCACTGCTTACCGAAATGATCTCAGGGATTAATCCAGGGCGAGTCACAATTCTTGTGGCAGGAACTGGTGTTGGGAAAACCAATCTCACAATTAACTTCGCACTTGCGGCAATCGAAAAAGATCCAGTCCTGTTTTTCAATATGGAAATGACGATGAAAGACATTGTCTCAAGGTTCATTCGTAGTGGGGCTAAGATTCGAGCAAAGGAGTGGAACGAGGGGAAGTTTGATTATGCTTACGTGGTAGGCGCGTGGGCAACATCGATAGAGAATAAAAAGCCTTTATTGATCACTGATGGTCGGGCACTAACTTTGTCAGAGATAGTAAGCACAACCTATCTCGAAAACGATAAGCACAACCTGGGCCTTGTTGTTGTCGATTATGATCAAAAGATTCGGACCACCTACAAGGCTGAAGAGTGGCAAGCTCTGCAGAAAGCAGTGGAAGAGCTTGAGGAGTGCGCCAAGGCCACCAACACTCACATGATTATCTTAGCCCAGGGCGATGAAAAAGGCGACCCGAAGGCCTCAAAGCGTATCAAGCAATCAGCTAGTACGGTGCTTAACTTCTATGAGGAAAACTCTGAGTTCTACATCAAGGGCATTAAAACTAGGCACTCCAAAAACTCGCAAGTCCTAAGGGTCAAATACGAGCCATCAAAATCACTCGTTGTTGAGGATCGGATGATTGACCCCGAAGAACAAAAGAAATGGGGGGTGCCCATATGAGCACAATGCCGCGAACGAGAAGTTATTTTGAAGTTCTTAGCGAGCAGTATCAGAGAGAGAGTTATGAGGAGTATTTAAATCTAGGCAGGGTCCAGCCACTAGTTTTGGTGTGGGGGCTAGCTCTTGATAATGGGAAGCCTCACATAATTGATTTCGCTGAAGAGAATGTACTTCTTGAGCTGAGAGATGTTTGGGGAGCTGATGCAGAGGCTAGCTTCAACCGTGAAAAAAGGGTGATGCTTTGCAGGCACTCTGAGGGCTTCGACAAAACATTTTATGCGAGCCAAATAAGCGTTGAGGGTTTAGAGAAGTGACCACCTACTCCCGCACCAAGAAGAATCAGCTCACTCCGGCAGAAGAAAAGGTCTTTGCTCTGCTGGTGCTAGGTCTTCGCAACAAAGAGATCGCGGATAGGCTAGGCGTTACTGTCGATACGGTGAAGTTTCACTTATTCAATTTGTACAAGAAAAAAGGTTTTGAAACTAGAGCAGAGGCCATCGCATCGAAGGTGAATCTTTGTGAGCGGTGCGGGGAAACTATAACAGGAGTGTGAGTGATGAAATTATTTGACGCGATTAGCTCAGGTAAACCGTTCCGGCTAGAGTGTTCGGACACTGAGTGGACGCAGCCGGATGAAGAGGGCGCTCTATTTTGTCGGGAGGAGATCTTGCATGGGCACTATGAAGTGAAGCACGAGCCGGTCGTATACGAGACTTATGTCGAGAGCAAGAGTGGCACCGACATAGGGTACTTGGAGTTTTTTTGGTCAACGGAATTGTTCCCATTCATCGGCAAGCGTGTCCGAGTGACAGTGGAGGAGCTAGATGAGTGACCTCGATAAGCTTCTAGCAGACGTAGTCGCCTACCGCCAGCCGGAGGATATCGAGCGGCTTGTATACATTGTTCGGGAGTACCGTGGCGACCTTGACCGGATGACAGATATGTACCGTGAGGCCAAGGAATTAAAAAACCACTATTGCAAGGAGCGCGGCCAGTACATGACTCTCTGTAAAGAGCTTCGTGGAGAAGTACTCAACGTGTTTGATAGGGCCATTCTAGATGGGATGAACACACCTAAGCTGTGTGAGGGTAACGATGAGTGATGCCGTATAATGCACCATTAAATGATATCAATTTATGGGAGGTGATGGATGAATGATTTCGATAAACAAATTGAAAAACGCGCTGAAGTCTATGCGGCAATTATTGACGATACATGGGCGAGTCCACGCACATATAAAAAAGCAGGCTTTATGGCAGGCGCTAGAGCAGCGAGAGAATTTATGCAAGAGGAGAATGAAAAGCCCGCCTTAAGCGGTGCAGACCTAAGAGGTGCCGATCTAGCAGGTGCAGATCTAGCAGGTGCCGATCTAGCAGGTGCAGATCTAACAGGTGCAGATCTAACCGCCGCCTTCTTAAAATACGCAGATCTAACAGGTGCAGATCTAAGAGGTGCAGATTTAAGCTATGCCAATCTAACAGGTGCAGATCTAAGAGGTGCAGATTTAAGTAAAGCGAATTTAAGGGGTGCCACCTGGAGCTATGCCTCTCTCGAAGGCACAAAGTTCGAGGGTGCAGATTTAAGAGGTACGACGAATGAGTAAAGGTGGGGACTTTACGCCGCTTGATACGTACTTGGAAGAAATGCAGAAGCTCAAAGCTGAGAATGAAAAGCTTGCCCGTGCTTTGCGAGTAGCAGCGGGCTATATCAGCATGACAGACGGCTTCGCAGACAATCATCCGGAAGATGTGTACGAGTGGCTTCTGTTGGAAGCTGAAGCTATTAGGAGGTCGGAGTGACTGTCTGGTATAACCCACAGCTTGATACGCTTTCAGTCTGGCACGGGGACTGGAGAGTGATGCTCAGAGGCTACGGTTACGTCTACATAGGAGAATTTTAAATGAACAACAACAAGGAGAAAAAGATGATGCAGATGGATGAACCTAAACCGACGATAGGACGCATTGTACATTACCAAAAATATGGCACCCCTGGAGGGGAGCATAAGGCAGAGCCAAGCCCTGCGATTATCACGAAGGTGAGTGAGGATGGGACCACCTGCTCACTTTTTGTGATGAACCCAAACGGCTGTTACTTTAACGAGACTCCGTTTGCTAATTCAGAAGAGCCAAAGCCAGGGCATTGGAATTGGCCGCCGAGATTTTAAACGATGGTGATTGGGAATATATTGGTGAGCTGTAATTCCGATAGCTTGCGAGATTAGACTGCAAAGAATGGCGTATTTTTGAGGAGGTGAGGGTGGAGTTAAAGGACATGGACCTATCAGGGTTTAAGTATACCTGCCCTAGGTGTGGCGGCGAGTATCACTGTGGCTGTGAGAGCTGTAGGAAGTACAACGAAGGTGACGGCCTTACTCGCTCAGTGATGAATGGAAATGACATCTCTTGTGGTTATTGTGGGCACACCATGAGTGGTGATGCATGGCTTGACAGTGAAGGTGAGCAGATTGAAGCGTATGAAGCCACCCAAGGCGGCGAGGAGTCGGAGTGACCGTCTGGTATAACCCTAAACTTTTAGAAATCTAAACTAGGCTCATCGCCCACTTGCTGGCAACAATAGGCCATGAACCCCACTCCAATGCTTGCCACAGCAAAAGAGATCTTACCCGAGAACACCTTCTCGCATCTCATGAAAGTACAAGAATACGTTGATGATCTGGAGCAAAAGCTTGCTGAGAAAGATCGAGAGATTCTGCGCTTGCGTGGGGTGCGAGAAGTTGACCGGGCTTTGAGTCGTAAAAAGCTTGAGTTTTAAGCCAGCCGGGCCTTAAATAAAAAAACCCCTAGAGCAACGACACTCCAGGGGCCGATCAATATCATAAAGCAAAACATCCGTGTCCAGTGCTCCTATGGCAATCATAACGAGGGGGCAGGGGTTTGGCAAATTTTGATAAGGAACAAATTGCAGGATTGGTGCGGACAGCAAGAGTCACCACTGATCTTAGCTGGTACAAGCGCAATACACTTCCACAAATCCTTGCAGGCAAAGCCAGGTACAAGGCCGTGGCGAAGGTTATCGGGTGTCCACTAGCGCTAGTGCCGCTGATTCACCTAAGAGAAAATGCATATGATTTAGGAAAGTTCAAAAGCTATCTCGGAAACGGTGAGCCTTTCAATAGGGTGACAACACTTGTGCCCAAGGGCCGGGGGCCATTCTTAAATTGGGAAGCTGGAGCCATTGATGCCCTAAAGTACGATGGAATTGATAAGATCACTGATTGGGGCATTGAGCGCATGCTCTATGAGCTTGAGAGCTACAATGGCTTCGGATACAGGGGTCGCGGTATTAATTCTCCCTATGTCTGGGGCCTTACTAATCACTACTCCAAAGGCTACTACATTGCTGATGGCCAATATGACCGCAATGCTGAGTCCAAGAATATCGGCTGTTACGCTGCCTACCTGATGCTCTGTGAGGCTGATCCAGAATTTAAGATTGATCAGACTCCAATTGAGTCAACACCGGGCGCGCCACAAGAAGATGGCTGGCTGGTGAAATTCATCACAGCCCTTGTGGACTTTATCACCAAGTACTTCTCTGAGACTCAAGAAAGCCCTGTCGCTCAAGAGCCAAAGCCTGCAACAACGACAAGGAATAAAGAGTTTCTCCTAGCTTGTGCTCAGGAGATTGGCGTGAAAGAGGTAGCTGGCTCCGGCAATTCTGCAGATGTGGTGAGGTATCACCGGGCAGCGAATGCAGCCAACAACAATAGCCAGCCAGACTCCACGGCCTGGTGCGCTAGCTTTATTTGCTGGGCGCTTGAGTCTGTAGGCATGGGCTCGACCAATTCCATGATGGCAAGAAGCTATGAGAATTGGGGAGTGTCGACAAAAGCTGATCCATTACCGGGGGATATCGTGGTCTTTTACCGCAACGGAATGTCATCTGGCTCAGGACACGTTGGTTGTCTAATCAAAAAACAGGGCA
>PPFU01007930.1_pt1 | contig 10127 bp, 5 predicted proteins | sample 1535991 | NCBI WGS metagenome assembly PPFU01 (sample SAMN04901290, study PRJNA319586) | Hypolithon metagenome, whole genome shotgun sequencing project. | isolation source: Antarctic Hypolithon | place: Antarctica: Miers Valley | collected 2014 | reverse complement strand
ACTTGCCCGGCTCCCACCCGTGCGACATGTCCGCGCGGGTGAAGGCGAGGTCGGCCGGTCGTAGCGTGAAGTTGACGGTGCGGCTCTCGCCCGGCTCCAGCATGATCTTTTCGAAACCCTTCAGCTCCTGCACCGGCCGCGTCACCGAGCCGACCAGATCGCGCACATAGAGCTGCACCACCTCCTCGCCGGCACGCGCACCGGTGTTGGTGATCGTGGCGCTGGCGGTGATCGTTCCGCCCGCGCCGATCGAGGGCGCGCTCAGCGTGGCCGGCGAATAGGCGAAGCTGGTATAGCTGAGCCCGTAGCCGAACGGATAGAGCGGCGTGTTGGGCGTGGTGAGATAACGCGAGACGTACTTGGCATTCGGCTCGCCGAGCTCGATCGGCCGACCGGTGTTCTTCATGTCATAATGGATCGGCACCTGCCCCACATTGCGCGGAAAGGTCACTGGCAGCTTGCCTGAGGGATTATAGGCGCCCATCAGTACGTCGGCCACGGCATGGCCGCCCTGCGTGCCAGGATACCAGGCGTGCAGGATTGCGGAGACGTTCTCTTCTGCCCAGTCGATCGAGTTCGGGCGCCCGCTGAGCATCACCAGCACCACAGGCTTGCCGGTGGCGACCAGCTGCTCCAGCAGCGCCTGCTGGTTGCCCGGCAGATCGAGCGAGGTGCGGCTGGCCGCCTCGCCGGTCATGTCCCAACGCTCGCCCATTGCGGCGATGATCACATCGGCCCGGCGGGCGATCGCCAGCGCCGCGGCGAAGCCCTCGGTGCTGCCCTCGTCCTCGAAGGCGTAGCTGGCGCCCCTGGCATAATCCAGCCGAGCGCCCCGTGGCACCTGCGCGCGAAGGCCCTCCAGGATCGTCACCGGCCGCGTCTCCCGGTCGCCCGCGGCGGACCAGCTGCCGATCATGTCGGTCTTGCTGTCGGCCAGCGGCCCGACCACCGCGATGCGTCTCGCAGTTCTGGCGAGCGGCAGCACATCGCCCTCATTCTTAAGCAGCACCATCGATTTGCGCGCCACGTCCCGCGCCGCCTCGAGGAAATCGGGACGGTAGGGCGTCGCCTCCTGCCGCGCCTCGTCGGCATAGCGATAGGGGTCCTCGAACAGGCCGAGGCGGTACTTCATCTCAAGAACACGCCGGGCCGCGCGGTCGATCGCCGCCTCGCTCACCCGTCCCTCGGTGACGGAGCGTTCGAGGTGCTCCATGAACACCGCGCCCTGCATGTCCATGTCGACGCCGGCATTGATCGCCTGCTCGCCCGCTTCGGCCAGATCGGTCGAATAGCCATGTGGCACCATCTCGTTGATCGAGGTGTAGTCGGTCACCACGAAGCCGTCGAAGCCCCACCGGTCGCGCAGCACGTCGGTCAGCAGATAGCGGCTGCCGCTCGCAGGCACGCCGTCATATTCGTTGAACGCGGTCATGAAGCTGGCCACGCCCGCATCCACCGCGGCCTTGAATGGCGGCAAATAGGTATCGCGCAGGGTCCGCTCGGAGATATCGACCGTATGGTAATCGCGCCCCGCCTGCGCCGCGCCATAGCCGGCGAAATGCTTGGCGGTGGCGAGGATCGTGTCGGTCGCGGCCAGGTCGTCGCCCTGATAGCCGCGCACCCGCGCCGCGGCGATCTTGCTGCCGAGGTAGACATCCTCGCCCGCGCCTTCGCTCATCCGGCCCCAGCGCGCATCGCGCGCAATGTCGACCATCGGCGAGAAGGTCCAGTGCAGCCCCTCGGCCGAGGCCTCCTGCGCCGAGATCCGCGCCGCCTGCTCGATCGCGGTAAGGTCCCAGCTCGCCGCTTCGCCCAGCGAGATCGGGAAGATGGTGCGATGCCCGTGGATCACGTCATAGCCGAACAGCAGCGGGATGCCGAGCCGCGTCTCCTCCACCGCCAGCCGCTGCAATTCGCGCGTATAGGCGGCGGTGTAGGCGTTGAAGAGCGAGCCCACCCGGCCAGCGGCGATGTCCTGCCGGTATTCGTCGCGCATCGTCGGACCGGTGGATTCCCAATCGCTGGTCAGCAGCGTGAGCTGGCCGATCTTCTCGGAGAGCGTCATGCGCGCCATCAGCGCGTCCAAATAGCGGTCCATCGCCGGATCGGACACGGCCCAGCCGGGCTGCGCGGGCTGCACCGGAACCATGGTCGCGCCCTGGCGCGCGGCCTGCTCGCGAATGGCCATCGGCTCGGAGTTAGTGCCCGCGCACCCCGCCAAGGCAAGCGCGGCCACACCTGCCAGGCTCAAGCTGGACGATCGGCCCATTACACTCTCCCTCATCGGTTTTCCGCTTCGATGCAAAGCTGCAACGGATTGGTTAATTCTGCCTTCGCTCACCCTTTGTCGGTGTAATAGCAAGCCCAAAGAGGCGTACAATTGATACGGGCAGCAGCTAAGAAGGTGCCCAGGGTGCGGGGTGGCCTCGCCAAGAGGCCCACCAGGAGAGGAGCGAAGCATGAAAAACTTGCAGAAGGCTCGCGGCGCCGCCTCGGCGCGTCGCATGGCAGCGGCGCTGTTCGTGGGCGCATCCACCGGCGCACTCGCGCTGTTCACCGCCGTGCCGGCGCAGGCGCAGCAGGTCAACGCCGCGCTGCGCGGGCAGATCACCGGCGGCACCGTGCAGCAGGTGACCGCGGTGCAGGTCGGGACCGGCATCCGCCGTACCTCGCAGGTGGGCGCCGATGGCCGCTACAGCTTCGCCTCGCTCAGCCCGGGCGAATACCGGCTGGAGATCGTCACCAGCACCGGCACCGTGCCGACCGACGTGTTCTCACTACAGGTGGCGCAGAACGCCGTGCTCGATTTCGACCTTGCCGAGCTGGGCGTCGCGCCCGCTGTCGGGCCGGAGGTCGGCGTGGGCGCCCCCGCGCCGGCGGATGGCAACGTCATCCTCGTCACCGCCAACCGCATCCGCTCACTCGAAGGCGGCGAGGTCGGCGTGGTCATCTCGCGGCGCGAGATCGAGACATTGCCGCAGAACAACCGCAATTTCCTCGCCTTTGCCGATACGGCGCCGGGCGTGCAGTTCATCACCGATGGCGGGGGCAATTCGCGCCTGCAGGGCGGCGGGCAGAACAGCCGCACCGTCAACGTGTTCATCGATGGCATCGGCCAGAAGGATTACGTCCTCAAGAACGGCGTCACCGGGCAGGATACCTCACAGGGCAACCCGTTCCCGCAGCTGGCCATCGGCGAGTACCGGGTGATCAGCTCGAACTACAAGGCCGAGTTCGACCAGGTCAGCTCGGTGGCGATCACCGCGGTCACCCGCTCGGGCGGCAACCGCTTCGAGGCCGAGGGCTTCGTCGATTTCTCCAACCAGGACCTGCGCGCGAAGACCGCGATCGAGGAGGAGGAAGACCGCGAGAAGGTGCAGACGCGCGATCTTCAGTTCGGCGGAGCGCTGGCCGGCCCGATCATCGAGGACAGCCTGTTCTTCTTCCTCTCTTACGAGGGCAAGCGGATCGAATCGCCCAGGGAGATCATCCCGGGCGGCGGTCTCACGGTCGATGCCTTTCCGGCTCAATATCGGGATGTGTTCGGCCAGGTCACCAACACCTTTCGCGAAGATCTCTATTTCGGCAAGATCGATGTGGTTCCCACCGATCGGGACCTGGTGCAGCTTTCGCTCAAATATCGGGATGAAACCACTCAGAGCATCTCCGGCGGCGCGAACGCCGCCACCTACACCGCGCCCACGCTGGTCAAGGAATGGCGCGGGCTGTTCCGCTACGAGCGCACGGAGGACAATTGGATTAACGATCTGAAGGTCGCTTACGAGAACGTCAACTGGGCGCCCACGCCTTTGCTGTTCGAGAACGGCCGCATCTTCGAGAACGTGAACGGCAATCGGCTGCTCGGGATCGGCGGCAGCCCCAACTTTCAGGACAAGGGCCAGAAGGGCTGGACCCTCCAGAACGATTTGACCTGGGTCGGGTTCGCCGGGCACATTATCAAGACGGGTGTGAAGGCCAAATTCGTCGAGCTCAACACGCTGCAGCAGAACCTGTTCAATCCGCAATATACCTTTAACTCGGATTTCGGCCCCGGGTTCAACGATACCATTCCCTACCGTCTGCAGTTCGGCGCCCTGACCGGCGTCAACACGCCGAATGTCAGGTCCAACAATTTCCAGTTCGGCATCTACATCCAGGACGATTGGGAGGTGACCGACAGGCTGACGTTGAACCTCGGCCTGCGCTGGGATTACGAGCGCACCCCGGCCTATCTCGATTACGAACAGCCGGCGGATGCGATCGCCGCGGTGTCTCCGGGGAACTACCCCAACCTGCAAAATGCGGATTACGACATCAGCGAGTTCATCTCGACCGGCAGCGAGCGGGACGCCTTCCTTGGCGCGTTCCAGCCACGGGTCGGCTTCAGCTACCGTGTGGATGACGAGGGGCTGCTCACAGTGTTCGGCGGCTACGGCCGTTCGTACGATCGCAACCAGTTCGATTTCCTCCAGCAGGAAATCGCCCAGGGCGCCTTTGCCACGCGGTCGTTCAACTTCCGCAATGGTGACCCTGTCCGCGATTGCGCGCCGGTTTCCTCCACCTGCCTCCCCTTCGATCCGATCTACCTGACGTCGGTCGGGCGGGATCAGCTTCTGGCGGGCACGCCATTGGGCGCCGGCGGACGAGAGATCCGCTTCATTACCAACGATCTCAAGCTGCCCTATTCCGACCAGTTCAGCCTGGGCGTGCGGAGCAATTTCAACCTGTTCGAGCTGGAGCTCGGCTATCGCCACATCAACAGCTATGATGGCTTTGCCTACCTGCTCGGCAATCGGCGGCTGGATGGCAGCTTCTTCCCGGCCAACGCGCCGCCCAACTCGCCGTTCGGCTTTGCACCTCCCGGCTGGGGCTCGATCATCATCGGCACAAACGGGCTGGAAACGCGCGAGGACGTCGGCCATTTCAAGCTGACCAAGCGCTACACGCAATTCTCGCCGTGGAGCCTGACGGCCACCTACACCTACACCGAAGCGGAGGAGAACCGTGCGTTCGGGGAGACCTTCTCGCTCGATTTCCCATCGATCGAGGATTACCCCTTCGCGCGGTCATCGGGGGTGCCCAAGCACCGCCTGGTGATGACCGGCAGCGTGGACGGTCCGCTCGGCATCACGCTGGGGGGCAAGTTCCAGATCCAGTCACCACCCTTCCTGAAGGGCTTTCTCAACCAGCAGCAAGCGCCATTCGAGCGTCTCGTGGTTGGCACCGTGGCGGAAAGCCTCGGTGATTGGCGCTGGGGCCGTCGCCAGCTCGACCTCTCGGCGACCAAATATTTCGGCTTGCCCTTCGTGCTGGAGGACAGCTCGATCTGGATGCGACTGGACGTGATCAACGTGCTGAACGATCGAAACTACACCAACTTTAACGGCAACGTGAACGACACTACGCGTGAGCCGAACTCGCCGACCATCTTCGGCGAGCGCGTGGGCTTCGGCACCGGCGGCAACCCGCCGCGCACGCTGAAGGTTTCGGCCGGCTTCCGCTTCTGAAGCAAGCCGTTACCATGCCTTTGCAGCCCGGCATCAGCCGGGCTGCAACCTCGTTGCAAGGCGATGCAAATGACGGTTAGAACCCTCCTGTTCCTTGCCGCGGCGGGCTCGCTGGCCGGCTGCGGCGCAATGACTTCCGGCCCTGCGTCCACGGCGCCGTCTGCCCCGATGGCCAGTCAGGCCGCCTTCGAGGAAGATCTCTCCCGCCGCACCTTCGACTATTTCTGGGAGACCACCGATCGCGAACGCTGCCTCGCGCCCGATCGCTGGCCGAGCAACCCGTTCTCCTCGATCGCCGCCACCGGTTTCGCACTCACCGCCTTCGGCATCGGCGCGGAGCGCGGCTATGTCTCGCGGGCAGAGGCGGCCGAGCGGGTGCGCGATTGCCTGCGCTTCTACTGGACCACGCCGCAGGGCCCCGCAGACAGCGGCTTTGCCGGGTACAAGGGCTTTTTCTACCATTTCCTCAACAACGAGGACGGCACCCGCCGCGGCAACACCGAGCTCAGTACGGTCGACACCACGCTCCTGCTGGGCGGGGTGCTATTCACGCAAAGCTATTTCGACCGCGACAATGCGACCGAACGCGAGATCCGCGAACTGGCCGAGAACATCTACCGCCGGGTCGACTGGACCTTCGTACAGCGCCGCAACAGCACCATTCCCTCGGCCAATGGCGGCGGGCCCGAGGCCATCGCGATGGGCTGGTATCCAGAGCGGGGCGAGGGCGATGCCGGCGATTTCGGCACGCACGATTGGGTTGGCTACAATGAGGCGATGCTGGTCTACATCCTCGCCGTCGGATCGCCGACGCATCCGGTGAGCAAGGCGGCGTGGGACGAGAGTTGGGCCGCCAACTTGGGGAAGACCTGGGGTGAGTATTACGGTTACAAACATTTGCAGTTCGAGCCGCTGTTCGGCCACCAGTATAGCCATGTATGGGTCGATTTCCGCGGCATCCAGGATCATTTCATGCGCGGCAAGGGCCTCGATTATTTCGAGAACAGCCGCCGCGCCACGCTGAGCCAGCGCGCCTACGGGTCGGACAATCCCAACCGATGGGTCGGCTATTCGGCAGACATCTGGGGCTGGACCGCCTCCGATGGGCCGGGCGGCGCGGCGAACGGACGCGTCGTCAACGGCCGCGCGCGCGAGTTCATGGGCTACTCCGCCCGCGGCGTCAGCACCGAGCGGGTGGTGGACGATGGCACGATCGTGCCCACCGCCGCCGGCGGCTCGATCCCCTTCGCGCCCGAGATCACCATCCCGGCGCTGCGCAACATGCGCGAGGTCCATGGCGACCGGCTGTATACGCAATACGGCTTCAAGGATGCGTTCAACCCCAGCTACACCTTCACCGATGCGGGCAGCCGCGACGGCACGGTGGATGCGCGCACAGGCTGGGTCGCGCGCGATCATCTCGGCATTGACCAAGGCCCGATCCTGGCGATGATGGAGAACCACCGCAGTGGGCTGGTGTGGGAGGTGATGCGCAAGAACCCGCACATCCGCCGCGGGCTTGAACGACTGGGCTTCACCAATGGCTGGCTGGCGGAACCACCCGCAGAATAGCAGGTCCGCCGCCGCTCACATCCACGTTCGACGCAGGCGCCCTCAGCGGGAACAGGGCGGCGCCGTCAGCGAGAGCGGACCGGTTCTCCATCGCCGCGAAGGCGCAGCACCGCTTGTACCGGATAATGATCAGATGGCAGTCGGCCGCCCCAGTGCTGCGTGATGACTTGGTGGCTATCGACTGTCAGCTCGCTGGTGACGAAGATGTGGTCAATCGGCTCGCTGGCATCGTGCGTGATGTTGAACCCGGTGAATGTCCCTTGCGGACCGTAACGCGGGCTCCGGCTGACCACGCCACTGTCGACAAGCGACGACGCGTTCGGATTGTTCAGAATGCGATAGGGCTCGCTCCCCGGGGCCGCGTTGAAATCGCCCATCACGATGGTTGGCAGGCCCGCGCCGGGCCCGTTCTCTACCCAACGCACGATCTGACGGGCGCTGTTCGCCCGCGCGAGTTGGCCCACATGGTCAAAATGCGTGTTGAGGACGCGGATCGTCTCGCCAGCCCGCCGGTCGCGCAGGATAGCCCAGGTCGCCACGCGCGGAAGTGCCGCATCCCAGCCTGCTGCGGGCGTCTGCGGTGTCGCAGAGAGCCAAAAGGTGCCCGATTCGAGCAATTCGAAGCGGTCGCGCCGAAAGGCGACCGGGGAGAACTCGCCGCCCTCCCGTCCATCGTCGCGCCCGACGCCCAAGACGGCATATTCCGGCAGCGCCTCCTCCAGCGCTCGCTTCTGGCCCACCAGCACCTCCTGCATGCCGAGCACGTCGGGCGCCTCGTGCCGGATGAGATCGATCACCATCGTCCGGCGGTACGGCCAGGCATTCGCGTCATCGGACGCGGTGTCGAGCCGGATGTTGAAGGTCATTACTCGGGTCAGCGCAGCATGCGCCGGGTCTGCGGGGAACAGCCGCGTGGCGCAGGCCCCTAGCAGCAACGCCAACAACATCGCAGTCAACCCAGCAAGTCCTCGACTCACCTTGCCGCACTCCTCTGGCTGGAGCGTCGCGAACCTCACGGTGCGGGTGCCTCGCTGCGATGAGTCAGCAGCCACAGATATAGCTCCGCATCGCCATATGCCGGATCCCACGCATTGTGGCCGAGATCGGGATATATGGTCAGGCGCGATTTGCGACCGCCACAGGCGCGGATCGCGCGCGCCATGCCGAAGCTTCCCTCGGGCGTAACCACGTCGTCCCGGTCGCCATGAAAGGCCCAGACTGGCACATCCTTCAACGCGCAGGCGGTCGCCGGATCGCCGCGCCCGGCGACCGGGACCAGCGCGGCGAAGCGCTCCGGCTCGGCCGCGCCCCAGCGCCATGTCGCATGCCCACCTCGGCTGAGGCCGGTGAGATAGATGCGCGAGCGGTCGACTGGCAGTGTCGCCACCGCATGATCGAGGATCGCGTCCAGCTTGGCGAGGTCCCAATCCTCCTCAGCCGGTAATTGCGGCGAGACGAGGATGAAGGGGAAATTGGCCTGGCGATCGGCCACCTTGGGAGGACCGTGGACCTTTACCCTCGCGATGTCCGACCCGCGCTCTCCGGAACCGTGAAGGAAGACGAGCAACGGCCAGTGCGCCTGGTGATCAGCGCTTGCCTCCGCGGCTTGGGGCACGAACAGCTGATAGGCATAGCCGCCGTCGGCAAGCGGTGGCTGCGGGCTTTGCCCCACAGAGAAGGGTGCCCCGGTCGCCGCACCGACCAACGGCGTAGCGCAGCCAAACAGTGACGGCACCAGTGCGAACAGCATCATTTGGCGCATCGCGATATCTCCCCGCCTGCCTTCCACTGCCGGACCGGCGCTGCTCCTGCTGGATGCCGCCTGCGCGAGAACGAAGGGAGGGAGCTACGAATGTAGCATACGGGCCTTAATCGCGAATAGCCAGCGCCAGCCGCGTCACTTGATCTCCTGCGCTGCGGGGCAAACTGTCAAGGTCGCTGCCATGTTCTGAAGCTTTTCCGTCACGTAGGGGGACATTGAGCGGCTAGGCTTAGGGTCTGCTCAGGCTGCTTCGCGGCCCCAAGCCTCAGCAGGTGATTGGTAAGGAGCCGGTTTTAGTCGGTTAGGCCTGAGAAGAAGCCGAACCAATCTTCGCAAGTGCTGCCTCAAGCGCTCGGCTGGCAGCAACGGATATGTCCGGAACGACCCCTGATCCTTCGAAGCTCGTTCCGTCTAAGGCGATCCCGCGCCCGATCGGCATGATGACAACGTAGTCGCTTTCCAGGTCCATCCCGGCGCTGGGGTTTCCACCGCCCGGAGTGCGTTCTCCCACGATCGTTGCTCGGCCTTGGCTCTGCAGCTCGTGGGCGATGGCCTCTGCCGCCGAGAAGCTCTCCTGGGACACCAAAACCAAGATCGGCTGAGTTGGGAAGGCGGGCGACGGGGGCGCATCTGTAAAGCGGCGCTCCAGACGGGGCGCGACGTGGACGCATGCGTCCGAGCGATCGGGAGGCGGCGGCGCACATTGTCGCCATTCGATCGAGGTGATCTCGGTTCGCTCGGGGAAGAAATGACCAAGAGTGCGCAGAAAGCTGACCTCTCCGCCGCCGCCGTTCCTGCGCAAGTCGAGGATCAGGGCGCGCGCTCCGGACACTCGCGACATGACAGCATCCACGGCGGCCACGGACTCAGGTGCGTTGCTGAACCCGCTCAGTTCCAGATACGCAATTCCGCCAGGCAGGAGCTCCGCCTTGCCGATCCCGAACGTGCCAAGTTCCACGTCATCCGCGGCAGGGGTGCCTGGCTCCCGAAAGAATATAGAGAGGTGCTTGTCACCGGAGGTCTGTCGTAATCCGGCATTCAACGCCTCGATGAACCTCCTGCGCTCGTCGATCTTCAGCAATCGCTCACGTTCGGACTCGAGCCACTGTACGATGGCCGGCTTCTTAGAGGGGTCGACATAGTGATCGATGCGGCGAACCAGCACGTCGAGCGAATGCGCTCGAACAGCCATGCTGTCGTCCTGCCCTACCGGTGCCAGAGGTGGCTCGGCAAATCTGCACAGTAGGTTAAGTGGAGTTTCTGCCTGAAGGCGGCCGGCATGGCAG
>PPFU01039538.1_pt1 | contig 10129 bp, 11 predicted proteins | sample 1535991 | NCBI WGS metagenome assembly PPFU01 (sample SAMN04901290, study PRJNA319586) | Hypolithon metagenome, whole genome shotgun sequencing project. | isolation source: Antarctic Hypolithon | place: Antarctica: Miers Valley | collected 2014 | reverse complement strand
ATAGAAATTTGATCGGGGGGATTGGAAAACAGAATGTTATTTTCCAATTGAAGCAATCATTTTTTTTGACCGGATCAGGTACGGCGCTTTTGTGCGAAATAATAAATGATGGCTGTGATTACACTGAATAGTACAGCCGAAATGGTCCAGATGAGTTTTTCTGTATCTGTAAGACGGGTATTGCGCGCCCAAACTTCATATATCACCCAAATGGTGCAAATAAGGTATACAATTCCGAGTAATCCCATGATGATTTATCTTATTCCCAATTGTTTATTGACGACATCGTATATGAGAATTTGCTTTTCTAAAGTCTTCTTATACTTCGCGGCATCTTTTGTGTCTTTTATGGCAATGGCCTGATTCAACCAGTCCAGGGCTTCACGGGGATTGCCGAGCATTTCGCTGGCCACCGCCAGATTGTAATAAGCCCGATGGGCGAGCTTGGGCTCAGGATTTTCTGTAAAGTTGTACCATTTCAAAGCAGCACTTTCCCAATCACCGTCGTAGTCCAACTGTTGCCCAATCTGATAAAACTCCGGTGATCCTGTCTGATAATACTCCCGGTAATCTTCTTTCCAGTAGGGAGCTACACGCTGATAATAATCCACGCCTGCCATATACGCCACATCTGCGAGGTTCAGGTCGGATGAGCCCATGTTCAATACTTCCTGTTCGGTAAATGCCACTTTCGTGAAACTGAGTTGATACGTTTCCTGAAATTCATCGCCCACTGACCGGTGCAGATTGTCATAAAACCGCCAGAATACAGTATAGGTAACATTGCTTTCAGAATTAAATTCAGGCACACGCGTAGGTGTTCCGTTTGGATCTGTGGAAGTGGTTACATCCACATTGCCCCGTGTATTGATGACCATCTCAATTCCTTCCAATGCAATGATCCCTTCCAGGCCATATGATGTGCAGAGGCTATCAACCATATCGGGGGTAAGTTTCGACGGTCTGAATTTTTGATTTTTTATGGAGTCTGCCGGCCATGTCATGGTGATGGGGTCGTATCGCCCTACGTCTTTGATTTGTTTTTTGAGCTGGTCAACAGTGCGCTGAACGGTCATCAGGGTCAGACCCGAAATCTGCTCCATCGGCATACCATTGGTCGTAACCATAGCAGGCGTGGACTGCACTGCGGCCCGGTTCATCACACCTACATGAAATATTCTTGACGGAATATATTTTTTGGATGGATGAAGAAATTCGGCATAATAATAGGATGTGCCGCAGCCAGATACAAGTAATACCAGGATGCTTAGGGGAAGGAGAATCTTCGAATTCATATGGTCACGAAATTAACAAATCTGTAAATCTTGCAGTCGCAATTCATTACTTTTGTCAGAAATATGGCATTTGCATCATAAATCGCGCCATATGGACGTTATATAAATGGACGCCGCTGATGGCAATTGCCAGGTGCGTATATGATTTAATTGAGATTCAATGAAATACTTTTTACTCTTTGGTCTTCTATTTTTTTTGGGATGCGCTGAGGAATGCGATGAACCGAATATCTCCGAAATAAATTCACTCCGATTTCAACTCGATGTAGGAGGTGTAAATGGTTTTTTCGAAGGGGAGTTGCAGTGGGTTTATATCGTTCGCTTTGTACCCTTCAGTGATCCGCTAGTAGCTGATACATTGTATCTGGATGGTTTTTTCCCGGAAGGAGAGGGGAAATTTATGATCAATGATGAATTTCCTTTTATCAATACCGGATCACCTTACTACCCTGTATACGGCTATCAGGTGGTGGATCCCAGCACAGAATACGTGGCCACCATTCAGAATATCAAACTCCGTGGCGAATACACAGGCGATTGTGATTACATCAATCACGAAAAAAGCTTTACCATCAATGGTGATACGGTAGATATGGCAGGAAGCGACGAATACTACCTCATTTCCCAATAAGGCCTTACCCGGGCCTCGTCCTTAAATGTATTACCTTTGTGGCCAGAAAAATTCAACCACAACGTTAATAAATATACCATGAAAGAAGTTTTTATTGTCTCCGCTGTGCGCACGCCAATCGGGAGTTTTAACGGAAGTTTATCTTCCCTGAGCGCTACAGATCTGGGAGCAACAGCTATTAAGGCTGCCCTTGACAAAGCTGGTGTGAGCGCTGATAAAGTTGACGAAGTTTTGATGGGATGTGTTTTACAGGCCGGTCTCGGACAGGCTCCTGCACGTCAGGCTGCCAAAAAAGCGGGACTCGGCGACAATGTTCCCTGTACTACTATCAACAAGGTGTGTGCATCAGGGATGAAGGCCATCAGCATGGGTGCCCAAGCCATTGCGCTGGGTGATGCAGATGTAATCGTAGCCGGTGGAATGGAAAGCATGAGCCAGGTGCCCCATTACCTGCCGGGTTCGCGCTTGGGAACCAAACTTGGAAATATCACCATGCTCGACGGAATGGTATTCGACGGGCTCACGGATGCGTACAATCAGCAACACATGGGCAATTGCGGAGATGCATGCGCCCGTGAATACAACTTCAGCCGCGAAGATCAGGATGCATTTGCGATTCAATCTTACCAACGATCGGCGGAAGCCTGGAAGGCCGGCCGCTTCGCCGATGAGGTGATTCCGGTGAGCGTGCCTCAGCGCAAAGGCGATCCAATTGTGGTCTCAGAAGACGAAGAATACAAAAATGTATTCATGGATAAAATTCCACAACTGCGCCCGGTTTTCTCGAAAGAGGGAACCGTAACCGCCGCCAATGCTTCCACTTTGAATGATGGCGCTGCCGCTGTGGTATTGATGAGCAAAGAGAAAATGGAGTCGCTTGGGTTGAAGCCTTTGGCCAAAATCATCAGCTTTGCGGATGCGGCTAAAGAGCCGGAGAAATTTACCACTGCGCCTTCACTTGCTATTCCAAAAGCGCTGAAAAAAGTAAACATGTCCATCTCGGATATTGACTACTGGGAACTCAACCAGGCATTTGCCGTGGTAGGTCTGGCCAACATCAAAGAACTCGGATTGGACCCTGCGAAAGTGGATGTAAATGGTGGTGCGGTCTCTCTGGGTCATCCCCTGGGTGCCAGCGGTGCGCGAATCATTGTGACCCTGATCAATGTGCTGAAGCAAAACAATGGCAAACGCGGTGGCGCAGGAATCTGCAACGGTGGAGGTGGCGCATCTGCTATGATCATCGAGAACATGTAAACTATTTTTGAATGTCATATGGATAAGGGCCGCGTTTTGCGGTCCTTTTTTGTTTAGTTGTGCGGGGCAATCAAACAGGTGGTAGACTCAATGTGGGATGTGTGCAATACAAATTACCATTCGCTACAAGAGATAAGCTGCACCCATACAGCTCATTCGAGAAGTCAGTTGGAGAAACAATTTTTGGGTTCCCAATCGTTTCATTTTTTCCCAACCGGAAACATTTCCTTCAATCGCTCCCTGCGATAGTTAAAAATTTCTTCGATCTGTTTTTTGGCAAAAAGCCCGTGCGCGATATTCCCCAGAAATCCAAAAGGCATTTCATAGTACAGAACATCTCTAATTTCTGTGCCTTCGGCCACTTCTTTAAACATGTGAATGTGGTGCCACATGCCAAAAGGCCCTTTCCGCTGCTCGTCTACAAATCGTGACATCGGTTCTACCTGGGTGATCTCCGTAACCCAGGTCATCGGCACGCCTGCTACCGGCGACACGGTGTGCACGAGTATCATGCCCGGATATACTTGCGGCTGATCGGGTGCAAAGACGTGCCTGAACTTCATTTCGGCAGGGGTGAGCAGCGCGAGATTTTCCGGATTTGAAAAGAAATTCCAGGATTCCTGAAGTGAAATCGGCAGGATTTGAATTTGCTCATTCCGATGTATGGCCATTTGATAGCTAATTTTCAATAAAAAGGTTTGATGCGCTCCTTTTGTTTACGATTCTCCTATTTCCGCAATGTGGCGGTAGAGTTTCTGGCTCAGGTCGGAGGAGACCGGATAGAGCGGCAGACGCATGTGGTTGCTGCAAATGTTCAGGTGTTTCAGCACTTCTTTGATGCCGCCGGGATTTCCTTCCTTAAACAGATCCGGAATAAGTGGGAGCAGGATGTAATGTAATTTTCGGGCTTTTTCATAATCGCCTGCCAGGGCAGCGCGCACGGCATTTCCAAAGCGCACCGGATATGCATTTCCGATTACAGAGATGATCCCATGGCCACCGCAAGCCATGTGGGGCAAGGCGAGTGCATCGTCGCCAGATAGCAGCAGGAAATTTTCCGGCAGGGTGCGCGCCAATTCCATCACCTGCTCCATATTGCCCGCAGCTTCTTTGATGGCAATGACTTTTTTTGCGTTTTGCGCGATGCGGGCCACCGTTTCCGGAAGCACATTGCTGGCGGTGCGTCCAGGTACATTGTAAAGGATGATGGGCAGGGGTGAAGCATCTGACAAAGCCATGTAATGGCGGTAGATTCCTTCCTGCGTGGGCTTGCTATACGCAGGGCTGGACGATAGAAAAGCCACGACCCCTTCGCGGTCAAAATCCCGCATCTGAGCTGCGACTTCAGTTGTATTGCTGCCGCCCGCGCCATAAACCACCGGCAATTTTCCCGCATTGATTTCCAATACAAAATCGAGCACCGCCATTTGTTCCTCGTGGTTCATCGTAATAGCTTCGCCAGTGGTACCCATTACCACAAGGTAGTCTGCGCCTTTGTGCAGGTGGTGTACCAATCGCTCGAGGGCCGTATAGTCTACTTTTCCTTCTGCGTGAAACGGAGTGACCATGGCCACTCCCAGTCCGTTAAGCTCTTGCATGCCTTGTATTGATTAGGTTGAGGTAATGATTTACTTGAGCGATGTAGGTATCAAAGGTAGTATGGGTATCCGTTTTTAGCATCATATCGTACATTTCTTCATGCTTCAGATCGTAGTAGCCCACCTTAAACTTTGCCTTGCTCGCAGCCAGCACATAACGCATCTGTAAGCAAGGTTCCTTGTCCAGATCGATGAGAATGTCGAAATCTCTCACCACGAAATTTTTCACCTGATCGCATTTGGGTTCGAAACGCCAGTCGGTTTCGGCTTTCGTGAAGTAGTCGTATTTGAGCCGGTGCACGTGGTAGTGTGGCACTGCTTTTTTGTCATCAATGTAGGCCAGGGCCATCACTTCGCGGATGCCGTGCTCCGCTTTCAGATACTTCACATACTGCTTCACCAGGATGAAAAAGCTTTCGTCTTTTTCTCTGTAGATAAGGCCCACACTGCGGGCATCGCTGAAGTTGCTCACCGCTTTGCGCCGCGCGCTGCATCCTATCGAGCGCAGATGGTGCTCACCGAGTTTTCGTTTTATGTTGTCCAGGAATTCCATATTATTCGATCATCGTCATGAATTCGGTTTCACTGATTACCGGAACGCCGAGGTCTTCGGCTTTTTTGCGTTTGGCAGGACCCATATTGTCGCCGGCTACCAGAAAGTCTGTATTGCCCGAAACGCCACCCAGTACTTTTCCGCCGTTGCTTTCTATCATCGCTTTCACATCATCCCGCGACATGGAGAAGACACCGCTCACCACAAAGGACTTTCCTTCGAGTTTGGCGCTTTCGGGCCCCTTCACTTCAGTTTCTTCGATAGCAAATTGGAGCCCCCGGTTTTTGAGTCGCTCGACGATGACCTGATTTCCCGCTGTCGCAAAAAAGTCGATCACGGAAGCGGCGATTCTTTCGCCAATCTCATCCACAGCGATGAGTTCGTCAAAACTTGCTTCTTTGATGGCAGCAATATTTTTGAAATGCCGGGCGAGTTTCTTGGCCACCGTTTCGCCCACGTACCGGATACCAAGTGCGTAAAGTACCCTTTCGAAAGGTATCGATTTTGATGCTTCAACGCCTTCCAGCAGGTTGTTGGCCGATTTTTCGGCCATGCGCTCCAAAGGCAGGATTTTGGCTTTTTCCAGGTCGTAGAGATCGGCCATGTCGCGGATTAGTCCAGCATCGTATAGCTGCTCCACGGTTTCGGTACCAAGGCCGTCTATATTCATTGCCTTTCGGGAAATGAAGTGGTCTATGCGGCCTTTGATCTGTGGCGGACAGGCCGTGACGTTCAGACAATAATGCTGGGCTTCGCCTTCGTTGCGGATGAGCTCGGTGCCACATTCCGGACAATTGCTGATGTAAGTGTGCGGTTCCGTTCCTTCTGGTCTGTGCGTGAAATCCACCGCGATGATCTTCGGAATGATCTCACCGCCTTTCTCCACAAAAACGGTGTCGCCTTCGCGCACATCGAGTTTTGCGATCTGGTCGGCGTTATGCAGGGAAGCGCGTTTTACGGTGGTGCCCGCGAGCAATACGGGTTTGAGATTGGCCACTGGTGTGATGGCGCCTGTGCGGCCCACCTGATAGGTTATTTTTTCCAGCAGGGTGCTTACCTGCTGGGCTTTGAATTTATATGCAGTAGCCCACCGCGGCGATTTGGCTGTAAAGCCAAGGGTCTCCTGAATTTCATAACTATCCACCTTGATCACCACCCCATCTATTTCAAAGGGCAGGGTGTGCCTGGCTTCCGCCCAATGGTTGATGAAGTTTTCAATTTCATCAATGTTTTTGCAAAGTTCGATTTGGCGGTTTTTGGTCGTTGGAATTTTGAATCCCCATTTCCCGGCAGCCTGAATATTGGCAAAATGTGACTTTTCCGGAAGGTCATCGCCGTAAAGTCCGTACAGAAAACAGTCCAGTCCACGCTCAGCCACCGCAGCAGAATTCTGCAGTTTCATTGTTCCCGAAGCAGTATTCCGCGGATTCATATACGGCTCTTCGCCAGCTTCCACCCGGCTCGCATTCATCTGCGCGAAGGTTTCCAATGGCAAAAAAATCTCGCCCCGGATTTCAAAATCTTCCGGATAGTCTTTTCCGTGAAGTTTCAGCGGTACTGTGGAAATGGTCTTTACATTGTTGGTTACTTCCTCGCCCGTCTCACCATCACCTCGGGTGATGGCTTGCTTGAGTTTCCCATTTTCGTAAGTGATGCCGATGGCCACGCCGTCGTATTTGAGTTCGCAGACAAAGCGGATTTCGCCATCGGTGAGTTTTTTCATGCGGGCTTCCCAATCCCTGATTTCGTCAAAACTGTATGAATTGCTCAGGGAGAGCATGGGGTAGCGGTGCTTTACTTTGGAAAAGCGGTCGGTGATATCGCCGCCCACGCGTTTGGTAGGAGAATGCGGATCGTCGTATTCAGGATGCTGCTTTTCGAGTTCCTGCAATTCTTTCAGGAGCATGTCGAAATCGTAATCGCTGATGGTGGGTTTGTTATCCACATAATAGCGATGGTTGTGGGCATGCAGCAAGTCACGTAGCTCGTGGATGCGCTCACCAATATTCTCAGAATTGAGTTTTAACTGACTCATCAAAAAAGCTTCTGGCTAGTTTAAAAAATTTCAATTGAAGACTGACTACAAAGATGGGACTGCTAAATGAATTTCGCAGACTTTTCGGAGCGCCCCATACCCGACGATATCCGGCACCCGCTCCAATACTCACCCAGTAGAGTATATTGTATTCCCCACTCATAGCGAGTTCGGTCATGTTAAAAGGGATCACATCGTGGAGCACCCTGTTGTTCAGTCGTTCGGGATTGTAAAATACGTTTACCCTGCCATTACCCAGGTGGAGTCCCGCGCCAAATTCCCATTTCCGGTCGAAATAAAGCACCCGTTCATAATATATGGAAGTATAACCAAAATCGTATTCCACCACATCCTCTTCGATCGGAAAGTCGAATTCTGTCACAAAAATCCGGGTATTGAGGAAGTAAAATCCGAAACCGATCCGATGTATGCGGCGGTACTGAACACCGAGTCGCAGACCGCCTACCGCGATCCAGTTTTTTTGGAAAAGGGTGCGTCGTGCATCAAGACCAAAATCGGTTTTGAGTGTATTCTGATAAGGTTGAAGTTCACAGGGACCATTTAAGAGCATTACTGAATCGTTCTGGCCGAATTGGGCATTTGCCGCAAGGAGCGAAAACAAAAAATATATGAATGCTGCCCACTTCACAATTTTGTAGCGCGTATCATGCGGTCGCGTCCATTGAAATCTTTTTTCAGCTCCACATTTTTGAAATTGCGGTCTACCAGCAGTTGCTTCATATCCTGACCAAAAGCTTCATTGATTTCAAAATAGAGTTTACCGCCTTTATTGAGGTGGCCGTCTGCCAGATCGATGATCTTCCGGTAGTACAGCAGCGGATTGTCATCGGGAACGAAAAGTGCACTGTGCGGCTCATTTTTGAGCACATTGGCATGCATGTGCATGCTTTCGCTGTAGGTCACATATGGCGGATTGCTCACCATGAGATCGAACGCCATAAATCCGATGCTCTCCTGACGGAGTATATCAAAGTGAAAAAAATCCAAGTCCAGATTGTTCAATTCGGCATTTGTTTTGGCCATATTGAGGGCAGGGAAGCTGCTGTCCACACCAAAAACTTTTGCATTTGCTATTTGGTCTTTCAAAGCCAGGGCGATGCAACCTGAGCCGGTTCCCAAATCAATGATCCTGGGCGAATCATTGAGCCTGTCTTTTAGAATCCAATGGATGAGCTCTTCCGTTTCAGGTCTGGGTATAAGTACATCCGGATTTACACGGATATGCAGACCGTAAAAGACTGTGTGCCCTACCAGATACTGAATCGGGACTTCTTGCATAAGCCCTTCCAGAACGGTGTCAAACCTTGTAATATCTTCATCTGAAACGTCCAGTTCCCCTTTCATGAAAATGTCAATCTTGCTGAAGTCCATGATTTCGCCAAAAGCGAGCACAATGAAATTCTCTATCTCCCGGATGGGGTAAAGTGGAAGCAGGTCACTTCTGAAACGTTGTACAATAGCAGCTATACTGATGGGAGGTGAGATCATGTTTTATTGCGAAGCGTAAATTTAGCATTTTTCCGACCCTTCCAGCCATTTCATTTTTGGGTTTTTGCACAGCGAAATGGCTAAAACATCGTTGGGTTGTCTTTACTTTGCGCGCTGTGAACCGGGATGAAAAATATATGTGGCGATGTCTGGAACTCGCTAGTCATGGCTTGGGCCATGTCGCACCCAATCCCATGGTAGGAGCGGTGGTGGTGCACGATGATCGGATTATTGGCGAAGGTTACCACCGCGCTTTCGGCGGCCCACACGCCGAAGTACATGCCATTCAGGATGTGAAAAATCAAGCGCTTCTCTCCGAAAGTACGCTGTATGTGAATTTGGAGCCCTGTTCGCATTTTGGAAAAACCCCTCCTTGCGCCGACCTGATTCTAGAAAAGCGGATACCGCGAGTGGTGGTGTGCAATGTGGATCCCAATCCCGAAGTTTCTGGCAGGGGCATTAAACGGCTGCGCGAAACGGGAGTGGAAGTGCATACAGGAATTTTGGAAGCCGAAGGAGCCCACCTGAACCGCCGTTTTTTTACTTTCCACAAATGGAGGCGACCCTTCATAATACTCAAATGGGCCCAATCTACAGATGGATTTATGGATGCCCGGAGAAGCAAAGACGAGAAAGGAATAAAGTGGATTTCGCATCCGGCTACCAAAAAGCTGGTACACCAATGGCGCAGTCAGGAGCAGGCTATACTCGTAGGTGCAGGCACACTGCGCACCGACGATCCGACGCTTACCGTCAGGGAAGTATACGGAAAGTCGCCCTTGCGTATTGTGCTTTCGGAATCAGGAGCTATTCCGCCCGATGCTACGCTGATGAAAGATGGTCATCCTACCTGGATTGTGAGCCGGAAAGCGGGCGAATCAATCGATACGCTAAAATGGATATTAGAAACAGATCCGGAGCGTTCTCTCATTGAAATAGCTTTGAAAGAAATGCACACGGCCGGAATTTCCAGCGTGTTTGTGGAAGGCGGAGCCAGAACATTGCAGGGCATTATGGATACTGGACGCTGGGACGAAGCCAGGGTGATAACTTCTGATGTACATATCGGCGCCGGGCTTGCAGCGCCAGTTTTGCCCTTCGCTCCAGCGCGTTCATACACCTACGGAGCAGATACCATCCACGAATATTTCAACACATGATATTTCTGATTGCCAGCATTCTTTGCGCTACGGCTATTTATGCCATTTTCAAGTGGTTTGGCCGGTTTAGGATTCGTACATTTCAGGCCAT